>ERZ857984.172-NODE-172-length-90796-cov-9.119263_pt1 | contig 90796 bp, 79 predicted proteins | sample MGYA00519914_ERZ857984 | MGnify/ENA primary metagenome ERZ857984 (study PRJEB31778, sample SAMEA3449417) | human gut metagenome | biome: human gut; feature: human-associated habitat; material: faeces | place: United Kingdom | collected 2010/2012 ...
GGTCTTTGTTAGTTAAATCGGGAATACTTAAATCAAAATTAACAAATTGAAGTTTTTCATGAAGAGGATTTCGAGGGTTACGAGCAGCTCCACCAATACTTGTTACCTTTTCACCACGAATATAAATCTCACCATCAAATACCATATTAGCATATTCAGGAAAACTATCATAAAAATCATTAAATAGTTGTTCGATATGCCAAATACGATAAGTAAGACCTTCTTTAGTTTTAATTACAGTATGATAATGTTTATCATCACGAACAAAACCTTCAAGACTGAATAAATCAGTAGGTGTAAATTCTTCAAGCATAACAACTGCTCGAACACCATTGATTTTAGGTTGAGCAATACAAGGATATTCGAACTTACCAATAGCAAACTTTTGTGCTTTCATAGGTTTAACACAATTATTTGCATCAGTATTATATTTAGGTAATTTCTTATCTATTTCTGCAAATAAATCATCTGCATTAGTAAGATAATCTAAAGGACTAATACCTAAATCAGAAAGACTTTTATATCCTTGTTTCTTATGTCTTTCATAAACACTATTAAGTTCAAATTCAGCTTGTTCTCTATCAGTTTTTTTACTTTTAGCTTTAATTACAGGAGAATAAGATGATGTTTCAGCACCATTTACTTTACCATAATAATAAGCTAATCGTAGAGATACTGTACCATTAGAATTAATAACTTTTTCAATTCGACCTCGCCAACGAACTAAACCGCCAGTTAAATCTCGTTTATATAAAATTTCATAAGGAATCATATCTATATCGATTTAATTATCATTACTATGAATTATAGCATCGAATGTTTCTTCATCACAAACTGTAAATTCGACACCATTTTTAGTCGTATTGATATAATCTTTTATTTCGTTTTTAAAATCACTTGTATGTTTTATACCACAATATTTAAATTCAATATGATTATTATTAGTTTTATGACAAGTAACAAAAAACATTTCATCTTTTCTATTTACACATTCTTCACAAGCATTTTCACTTAAACCTATTATTTTATGATCTAATTCTGCAACTTTATCTGCTTCTTTTTTAGTAAGTTTTTGATTCATTATAACAGATTCATCAGCTTTAGAACCACAAATAGGACAAGCATGATAAACTAATGCAACTTTAAAATTATCTTTAATAGAATCCATATCTTATTTTTTAATTTTTTCTTCAACAACAATAGCATATTGCGGTTCTCCAATACGAATCATAAGACAATTCCAACTTTCAAGAGGAGTCTTATGTTCAGTCATATCTGTAAGATTAAGTGGTTTAGCACAAAAACATTTATATGACCTTTCAATCTTATTATTAAGAGGATTCTTAATAGTTTTAGGATGTGGGAGAATACGCGAAAGAATAGGATTGATAGCTTCTAACGTTTCTTTGTCATTAGCGCTAATATAAGTATCACCATCAAGAATAATTTGTGTATGTTTAAAACCATATTTATCCACAAATCTATTAATACTTGATTGGTCAGATAAACGAGAAAAATCATTCATTAATCTCGTATAAGTTTCTTCATCCATAGGACAAAGATAAATCTTATTACCATTATCAAGAGTATTGATAAGATAGTTTTTGATTTTAATCTCCATAATAAATATTTTTTAGAACATTATCAAAATGTTGGAATACTTTACGATAACCATAATCTTTAACCATATCAGATGGGTCTTTAGATTTATAATTATTCGTAAAATAAATTGGAATAGTATTATATCTACTTTGTAGTAGATGGGCTGCATTAATTCCAGCAGCATCAGTATCGAAAATAGTAAATAACTTTCCGCTTAAAGAGTACGACACCAATAACTTGTAGATGTCAGTAGGTAATACGATAGTTTCAGAAGCAGCAGGTATAAACAAAATATCATTAATACCTTTTTCATCACAAATTTGTTCAAAAAGTATTTTATCTTTATAACCTTTTATGAGAGCAATATAATTCGTTGGTTTAAGTTGATGTAAACACTCAATAGGACAACGATTATTAGTAATAAACTTAGTTTGACTTTTAAGTCTTTTTGGAAAATAAAGTTTATACTTATTTGGATTAACATTATAAACATAACAAGGGTCAGTACCACTATAACGATAAGGTGTTTGCCATTCGTTAAGTCTATATCTATCAACAATAAATACTTTTGTATTTAGATTACTTTTCTTAATACCATATTGTTCCCAATAAATATAATCTAACTTATTTGGTTTACGAACATCAAAAGTAATTTCAAGATTTTGATTCTTAATATGTTCTTGTTCAGTTCGATTAAATTCAATATTAGTAACAATCTTATCAGAACAACGAAGAATTATGTCATTACATATATACACAAATCCTTCACTTGTTTTACAATTCTTATTAATAATATAACCTACAACTTCAAATATATCACCTCTAAATCTACCATCACCAAAATCTCTACATATTAGCTTATCACCATAATATTTAAAAGATAATGAAGGATGTTTATCATTTCTTAAAGGATTTCGTATTCTATCATTAGGACTACTAATGTTAAATCGGATTACATCTTCGGGAATACCAAAATATTTACTAAATATTGTAACTTGGTCAAGTGTATTAAGTATGAAATCTCTCATGTAATCAGTAGTGTAACTTGTGCGGCTCGGCCTGCGGCCTCGCTACCCGGTGGGGGAGAGGGTTGCACGCCCACTCGTGACGTATTACCGACAAGTCTAATTTTAGCATTACCCAAAAAAGAAGGAGATAATAGAGTTTTACCTCCATTACCTCCTTTACAAGTTCCTGTTTTAGTAATATGATAAATACTACTTCGAGTATCTATCAAGAATGTTCTGAATATCTGACGAAACAACAGTAGCACCGGGAGCGGGAGCAGGAGCACCTGCGGCAGCTTCACGATTCTTCGGAGTATCATCCTTTGCAAGATGAATTGTTTCACCAGCTTCAAATTCAATCGACGGACTTTGACCGGGAATAACACGTTCAACAAATCCACGATTAACAAACGAAGGAAAAGCTAAGAACTTATGTGTGTTATAATCTGCAACAAGTTTCATAAACAGTTTCACATTCTTATAAATAGGATTTTTCTCATCATCACCAACGAGGAGATGTTTGAAATATTCAAAGAAAGCAAGATACTGTTCACAACGAACTTTTGCAGGAGCAGCATAATCGAGTCCCGGACACTTACCAGCATTAACCGGATAACCTTTAAGACCCTTAAACTGATTTGCGATATGACGAAGTTGTCCATATACCTGCTGAATAATGTTAATAACAATCTTTTCTTCAACAGGCTCACCTTTCTTATTAAGAGTAGTAACCGGCTTAGCAGTAAATGTATAATAACGGTCTTTCGGATTTGCGTCAGTTTTGCACTGCTTAAATTCGATAACAAGTACGGGGAATTTACAACCAGCATACTCCCATGTACTTTCGACACCTTTATCATCCAGCAGAGGTACTTCACGAATATCAATACGAACATCGTTAATCATACCCATACAAAGATTACCAAGTTCAGGGTCGGGCTTAAAAGCTAATCTCCGTTCAACAACCTCTTCTTCAAACATTAATGTTGTCGAACTAACTTTCGATTTACTTGTGTCTGCCATAATAATAATTAAAGTACTTTAAGTTATTAGACTAAAAAGAGGAGCTACTTATTCAATAACTCCTCTTTTTATAATGATAGCAAATGATAGATTTGTTAAATACTTTCAGGTATTAACAATTACAACTCGGCTTCTGCCTCGGTTTCGGGCTGCGGTTCTTCTGCCTGCTTCTCGTCCTCCAGCGTTACCTCTTTCGGGTCTACAAGCACATAGACTTTCTCATAGATAGTATCACCAACCTCAACAGGAATAAAGTCACCATTTTTGTCCTTAACTTCCTCAACACCATACTCAACTCGCTTGGTAGCAAGAACCGCAGTACACATCTTACCGTCACGGCCTTTCTGAGTTTCAACCTCTTCCATAAGACCTTTATCAGCAAGAACACGCTCACCTACGGGAGCAGCATCCTTATCCTGCATAAGCATCTGCGACCAAACACCAGCGTAATTAAACGACTGAGGACGACCAGTACCTTTCGTGTTACCAGCACTTGCAAGTTTGCAACCCTCGCTACCTGCCGAAAGAGCAATAAAGAAACGCTCATTAATCGAATCAGCATTAGGCATAGCAAACATAACAACACGGTCGCCATGACCACAACCGATAAGTGCAGAAGCCGAAGCATTCATCGTAAACTTATTCATACCACGAGCAGTAGTAATTGCCGGACGAATATCATTCGACGACTTCGTACCACGGTTTACAGCAGTCAGACCAGCAAGTTTAGCAGCAGAAAAAACAGACTTTTTCATAATTGTAATTTGTTTTAATTTATGAATATTTTATGAATGATAGATTAATGATAGATTTGCATTACTTTATTCTGTAACAGGAACTTCTTCAAATTCAGTATCTTCAGCTTGACGGTTTGCAATAGATACAGCTTGATGTAATTCACTATCAACGTAAATTCCATTTAACTTATCACTTGCAATAATTCTACCACCAAGCATGATAGACATTTTAATAAGATGAGTTTCCGGATGGGCATTCCAATTAGCTTTACCTTTACTTTCAGTACCGTCAGATTTAGTACCAACGTACAAACCTGCATCAATAGCTTGTTGTAAAGTATAAGGTATTGCAATACTCTCATCACCACGAGTAAGTTCTACAAGAGCTCGACGAGTAGCATATCTAATAATTGGAATTTTACCTTCTTGTACTTGTTTATCAATATAATCAGCAGTATGACCATCATTAATTACAACAAAATCATCTTTCGTTTCTTTGTTATAATCAACAAGTTCATTTGCAAGTTCCTTTTTACAATATTTATATATGTAAAAAGGTTTAGTTCCATCTTCAAGAATCTTACGTTTAATACCGGCATCCGTAAGGACTTTATTAACAACATGAATACCAGTATATACTATCTCAGCTTGAGAAGTACTAAAAACGTAAATGTTTTGCATAGCAGCCATAGGATTAAGTCCCATAGACCGCCCACGTTCAACTTTGATTGCTGCTTCCCTATCAAGTGTCTTACCAAATGTAACACTTACCATAGGAGTAAAACCGAGTTCATTACCTAACAGCAAACATGTAACAATCGCACTCTTATTAACTACAAGTTCACTCGTTCCATCTTCTTTCTGAACTTGCTCCTTAAACCCTTTATTAAAAACAGGACTTTGAGCAATCCAATCTGCTAATGCTTCAGCTTGTTCAAATGAATTAATTTGATTAACAGCTAACGCAACACTTCCATTTTTACTTCTTGTATTAACAAGAGCACCACTCACATCTTCATCAGTCTTTTCGACTGGCTTCATTTGTGGTTTATCCATACGCAAATATAGTAATTATAATTGTACCACCAAAGAAAATAGCAAGAAATTAACCGAAAATTTCACTAATATCATTAACCCATATCGGAACATTCTCGGAATCTTGCTGACGCTGGATTAACTTCTGTTTGTCCCTTGACCTAACATCTTTATCACCAATTTTGAAATCATCAATGTAAAGATTAATAATAACACAATTCTTATTAGGGTTCATATAATTATAAGTCTTACCTCGTGCGACACGTTGTCCGTGAGTATTAGAATTACAACTACCACCAGTCGTTATGACTTGTTCGATATTTTCTATCGTTAAACCCTCGTTAAGACTTTGTGCAGTAAATAAATATTTATAAGTACCATTCTTAATCCCTTCAATAGCTAACTTTTTAAGAGATGTTTTACCTAATCGTTTAGGTTCACCATTCTTATAAGTATATGGAACACCAGTTTCAGGATTAATTACATATCTACTTTCAATAGCACTATGAAAAGGAATACCATCTTTACTGAAATAATCAGCTAAATCAGTAACCATAGCTATTGATTCATTAAAACAGATAGTAGGAACACTATTAGTTTTAAGAATTTCAATAACAGCATTAATTTTAGGTCTGTTATGAATTAAAATATCATTACGTTGTCTAACAAAGTCCTTAAACTTCTTAGCACGTTCGTAAATATTATCGGGATTCCAAAGATTATTAATTCGTTTATTATAATCATTATCGAGTGGCATATCACGAGTCCAACCCATTAATGAAGCTAACATATTACGAATAACAGTAGGTTTAATAAAAGTATTACTGCCATTTCTATCTTTATAATTATAACCAGTAAAAGATGCAAGAACTAATGCAAAATCACTGTCAAAAACTTTATTACGAAACTCTTGATTAATCACTTTATGTAATCCACCAAATGTTTCAAGAGTTTCAGAAATCATATCAGAATATTTAGCATATCTAATTTTGTCATGTTCATCAAGTTCAATAGCTAAATTATATTCTGTACTATTTGAAATCCAACCTTGCGATACAGCTTCAATTTCAGTAATTTTATCAATTACTGGAGCACCTAATTCATTAAGAATAGATAATTGATTTTTATTTAATGTAGAACCGGTAAGACATAGAATAAATTTATATTCTATATTCTTAATAGCTATAAGAGTTTCACCTTGTAATAACTTATGAACTTCATCAAGAATTAGTAAATCAACTTTAATAGGAAGTTTTCGTTCTATTTTAAGTTTATTTACATGGTTAATAAGAGTATTACTACTCATTATATCAATCCATTGTTCTTTCGGACAAAATTCAGTAAGATTATCAGCAAGATTTTTAGTAGTTACAGCATTTGGAGCGATAGCCATAATTGTTCGATTAGGATTAGCTTTAACCAGCTTACCAACAATCATAGCAGCTACTCGTGTTTTTCCAAATCTCATTATAAGATTTAGAGTACCTCGACCTTTGGCATCACGCCATTTATTACAAGATATTTCTTGACGTTCTGTTTTTGATAACATCTGCTTCAAATTTATAAATAACACCATGATAACTATGGTGTCCAGATGAATGATTTCTATTTCTAATACATACTTGTCTTATATTCCAAGATGGTACTTTTAGTTCTCTACTTATAATAATATAATTATCGTATGATTTAATAACATTATCATTATTATCAACAATAACTACTTTTTCATATTTAATATTATTACGATGTTTTATAAGTGCTGTTGATACAGAAATGTTATAAGCATCAGTACACCATTCTAAATTTTCAACTCTATTATCACATCTATTTTCATTAATATGATTTATGATAGGATAATTATTAGGGTTATCTATAAAAGCAATAGCTACTAATCTATGAGCAAGCCAAGGTACTGGTTCTTTTTTATTTTTATAATACAATCTATATCTTATATAACCATTATTATAATTAGGTTTTAAAAATATATTATTGATTTTTGATTTACAACGACCTTTATTACTTATTAAATATCGGTCATTATCATGTACTTCTTTCCAAATTTCATTATCATTCATAAAAATTTAATAATACCAATCAACTTTATCTTTACCACTTTCTTTAAGACGAAGAATACAATCCATTATATAAGTAGTAAGAGCTTCACAATTACCAAAGTGCATTTGAAAGACCATTTCCTTTTGTAATTCCTCTACTGTTTTACCATAACAAATATCATCAAATTCGTGCATAACATATCAATCACAATCACGCTTTACAATACCACCATCATGACTAATATATCTCCATTGATAACCATAAGCAGTTTTAGAATTACCTTTAGGAGTACAAGCCTTAACAATAGCGTAATAAGCATGTTTAGGATCTGTTTTTTTTAGTTCAATGGTTAGAGCATTAGCAGCATCTTTAGTAGAAGCATAAGTAGTTATATACTTTCCCTCTCTTGTAAACTTAGCTACACGCAAACCAATTCTACGAAATTTAGTATTAACTGGTTTAATATCAGCTATTACAAGACCATCAACTTCATGATATACAAGGTCACTATTCATATTAGTATTTTATTAAAAAGGTAAATCATCTCCATTTTCTATTGCACGTTTATATTCTTCCTCACTTGAAAAACCATACATACCCCAGATAGTATTGTTAATAGGAATGTCATTAGCAGGATTAATAAACGATACATTGTCATCTTCAAAATCAACTTCAAACAAACCATCTTCTTCAGGACTTTCAATAGGCTCTAAATGTTTATTATTAGACATAGCACCAAATAAATCACCTTGAACCGCAACCATACCAGCAGTTTTCTTATTTTTACCATATAGAATCTTAGCACATTCTTTTTTATAATAACTAAAATCTATATGATAATCATCTTCTTCAACATAATCATTGAAAGGACGAACACTACATTTAGCTACAATTCGATTAATTTTATTTGGTTTATTTTTATCAATTTTTATAATAGTTCCACTACAATAAGATACATCAGCAATATAGAAACGATTAGATTTTTGAAGTTCTTCATCATGAAGTTCACCGTTTACAATACTACGATATATAATATTAAACTTAGCATCAGTTTTTTGACTAATACAATAATCATAAATAGCTTCTTTACTACTATGAATATGATTTTCTATTGTATCAGTATAAGGAACATTATATAAAAGAAATAGGTTAAGAGCTTTTGGAACAACTGGATAAGCATAACCTTTATTAAAAGCAATAGTTTCAATAAAAAGACCTTTACGTTTAATATAAATATCTTCAAGTTCAGCTATTGCTTCTGGCGTTTTATCAATCAATTTATCATAAGCATCTTGAAAACCTTCTTTAACAGCAATATAATTATTTACATCATTACGAAGATACTTTTCATAATTAGTAAATTCAAGTTCAAAATTATTATATTCTTGCCACCAATCACAACAAGCTTTATAATCAGCTTCTTGTTCAGGTTTGATGATACAAACAATACCATCAGTATTAGCAGATATAACTTTAATACCTTTGAGTTCCAGTGCTTCAATAAGCATCAAAAGACAAAGTTGCAGATTTATAGTAACTTTATAAGTACATTTAGGGTCATAAAGATAATCATTTATATCTCTAAATGCACCATACATTCTATTAATAGCAATTTTAAGACCTTCGGCTTTAATCTTATGACGTTTGCTTTCTGCTAATAATTCATGATATTTAGTATTTAATTCTTCAGCATCAACTCGATTTTGATTTTTAGCAATTTGATATTCATTTAATACTTTCTTAGCTTCTTTCATTAATTTACTGCTAAGATGTTTAGCTTCAATTCGACTATCTTTTGTATAACCGACAGTAGCTCTGAAAGGATTTCTTTCAAGATGTTCGGGATAAACATCATAACTAAGAATACCATTAGGATAGAAACTACTAACATCCGCATCACGTAAACTAAATCCATCTGCAATTATTAAACCCGGTTTATCTTGACTATGCAAACCACCTAAAGCCATAGTATATACCGCATCACCAAATTGAAATTCGTGCTTAAATTTATCTTCATCTTTTGTACTACCTACAACGATAGTAGATTGTGCAACAGTACGAAGTAAATCATTGAGAATTTTAGTTTGAAATTTAAGTTTAGGACTTAATATACTGGAAACTTTAATTTTCCATCTATCAGTCTTAGTATCCATAAAATCTTTTCTATCAATACCGCTAAACTTCTCATAAAGAGATGTAGTAATAGCTTTACCAATAGAACTTCTTGACATATTACGGACATCAATTCTAAACTCTTTAGATATATCTTCTCGTAGTTCAATTTCAGCCTTTTGACTACGCTCCAGTTCTAATGTAATAAGAACATCATTTACATTATAATCACAAATATCATAAATATCTTCTTCTCTAATTTTACAATTATAAGCAATCGGTAGATTCTGAATACGATACCATTTTAAGCAAATAGCAACTTGTTTAAGACTGGTATAAGTCTTATCAAGATATAAAATCTTTTGAATATCATAATCAGTAAAAGGACGTTTATAATATTTCTTGAAATTAAGTAAACGACTATATCCTTTACCAAAATCTACACAAGCGCAACTATGGTCATATAGAATTTGTGTAATATGTTTACCTTCTTTCTTATTAAAACCTTTTACATCAAGATATTTATAATTATTAATAAAAATATCCAACATAATTTTATCATAATTATTACTGTTATAACCAGTAAGAATTTTATGTTGAATAAAGAAATCCATAATAAGTGGCCCATCATTTCTCCACTTACCAGTAGTATAATCAATCCAAATAACAAATTGTTTAGCACCCATTGCTAATAACAATTTAGCCTTTGCTTCTTTCAGTTTTTCAAGATTACCTTCTTTACCATTTTTAATAGCAAGACATCTTATATCAACAGCTTTATAAACGTCGATAAGTTTTTGGTCTGCTGTTTTAGGTATAAAAGTAACTTCAAATAAATTAGGATATATCTCTACATCATATTCATAAGCATTATTCATAATAACACTACTTTATCTGTAATAACGATATTCTTTACATAATTCAGCAAATATGTCACTAATTAAATTAAAAGATTTAACATATTCTGAATAACATTTGTTACGCATAATATAGGCTGGTGAATATATAGGAATTAGTATAGCATCATTAAACCTAACTGGTTTATTAACAACTGATGCCATACTTTTATATTTTTCTTCTTTAAGGAACTGATAAACAAATTGTCCAACAGCAACAATAATTGTAGGTTTATATTTCCTAATAGTTGCTATAAAATTTGGATAACAAGTTTCAGCATAATGTTCAGTTGGTTCAGCACAAACGCACTGAATAAGATTTGATTTAATAGTCCAAGCAGTTAGTTTATAATCATTAATGAATTGACTAACTATTTTAGTTGAACGACCATTAAATATAGTTTGAGTTTTATAATCTGTAATAGTTGGTGTATCACCAACAAACATAATAGTACGCCTCAAAGTGGGCGTGCAACCCGCTCCCCCACCGGGTATCCGTCGATTAGCAATAGATAAATAACATCTTTCACAAGCATTACACATAATATTAATACTATTAAAAATATCAGATGAAACAGTCTGATTAATAAGATTATGTTTAATACTTCATAATAACACTTTTGCGAGCACGAGATAGAGCTACATACATAAGTTTATTACGAATATCAATATCATTTTCTCTACGACCAAATCTCGTATTTTGGAAAACAATATCTGTCAAATCTATTGCTACATTATCGAAAGTAGAACCTTGTGTTTTATGAACAGTCATAGAATAACCATAATCTATGTCTTTATTAATCCACTTAGTTCCTTGAATAGTTTCAATACTGAATTTAAGATTTGTTAAAAAACGATTCTTAAACTTATAATAAACATACCAGCCATGTTGAACACGATTAGCTGCTCTATTATAAAGATGTGTTAGAATTTCCTTATATTTAAGAAACGAAGCATCTTTTGTATCTACAATAAGAAATGGTTGAGTTATATGACCATCATACATAGATTTAAGATTAACAGCAAATGTTTTAATACCTTCGTCACTAATATAAGGTCTAATATCTTCAAGAATATAGTCTTCACTATTTAGAATAATTGGTTCCTTAAACTCATCAACAATAGTATTATAAGATAACACCAAATCGTTAATATGAATTATATCAGCATCTTTACCAACTATACTATTACGAACAATACTATTCCAATCAGAAACAGCTTTATTTGTATAAGCAGTAATTCTAAAATGGTCTATATTCTTATGAAATGTATCTGAATTAAATTCATCAATAAGTCTTTGATTAAACATGGCTCGTGGAATAATTTCATAACCAATTCCATCTTGTATATTAGACCTATTTCGAACTATATAATTCAGAAAAGTATTTGTTTGATTTTTAATATCATTTCTTAAAAGACTAAACAATTCAAGAAGGGGATTACCTTCTTCTTGTCGTACAATATCAGTAAGAACAACTTTATTCTTAACAGTAGCAAATGTTAAAGATATTTCTTCATTTACAGGTGGTAACTGAAGAGAATCACCAACATAAAGAATTTTAACATTATAAGTAGTAGCACGATTTCGATTAAGTTGGAATAAATCCTTATTAATCATAGAACATTCATCAATCACAACAAGATTATAATTTTGTATCTTGCTTGGATTAAGAGGGTCAAATTGAGGATTCTCAATATCAAAATTCTGTAAATCAATATTAGGTTTAAGACCATGCAAACTATGCAAAGTCATACCTTTTCTACCTACCTGAGATTCAAGAACTCGAAGAGCTTTATGTGTAGGAGCTGTAACAGTATAAGACTTATTAACAATATTCTCAAGAAAATACCTAAGAATAAAAGTTTTGCCGCTACCAGCTACACCTTCAAGTGTACATTCAAGTTCATTACTAAAATACCAATCAGATAGTTTGTCGATAGCCTGCTGTTGCCCCGGATATAATTGCGAATAATCGCCCGTGGCGGCCTGTTTTGGCCTCGCTGACGGCTTATTTTTGTTCACCTTAACACTTGTAAGGTCTTTCAATTTATCTGCGTCCATATCGGCTAAAATGCAGTGTTTTGGATATACTCAAATGCCTTACTAATAAGGGTTTCATAATGATTATTACTTATTTTATAAGTTTCAGGAGTAGGACAAACAAATATTACATCTTGTTTGTCAGTAGTTCGATTAACATAAGCTCTAACACCCATAACATTAGGAGTTGTAATCATAACAATATCATAATTCTGTAACAAAAACTCGAATATTATTATGAATTGTAGCGATAGGTCTAACTTTGTAAAAAAGTATCCGGGGTCATATCCTCGTTTCTTCAAATATTGAAGTAATTCCGGCATGACCACCGAATACTCTTTAATTGCGTCGAGAAGCATAATATTTTGGACTTAATCTTTTGAAAACTTTTTCGTTTCGATTATTAATACGTTCCATATCAAGTTTCCCTACTCCATTTTCAAGAGTAATCCAAATCTTCATTTTAGGAACAATAAGTTGCCAATACTTTTTCAAGTTTTCAATATCAGCTTCAGCAGCACTAAAAGGACGAATCGTAAACCAATCCCAATGTTCATTATCAGGTGTACTAAATGCAAATGTAGCTTTCTGATAATCCTCATCTGTTATATCAATAGGATAACGTTCATTATCGACAATTCCATAAAACTTATTATCATAAAAAAACACCTCACACTTTATAGCATGAGGTGTCATATTTGAAGTTTTACTTCTTATTCGATTAGTTGAATCTCTATTGATATTAGCTTTCTTTACAGGAACAAGTCCTTTAAGTTTACTAAAATCCATTTATCGACCACAACGAGAACATAAAGTATGAAGCATCTGTATAGTATTGTCATTATGAAGTTTTGTAAAATCTTCACGTTTGCACTTAACAACAGTACCACTGGTATTAAGCTTAATTTGGAACCAATGAGAATCTTTGTCAAACTTCGTAACAACACCAACCCTATCATCACGAGAATAAAGTTGATATCTATCTACAAGAGAAAGACTTGAAATCTCAACAACTTCATCGACAACAGTACGAGTAAGAATAGTTTCAAATGTACCTTCATATCTGACTTTTACACCAGCGAACAGTGCATCACGAAGCGTTTTATATTTTCTATCCTCTTCGGGAACATCATCTCCATAAGGAATCGTATCATACAAACCACGAATGATTCCACTGAAATCACTATGAATAATTGAATAAGTTTTTGTAATAACTTTATCCTCTTGTTCAGTAGTAACTTCACCGATAAGTTTTGCAACTTTCTTAGAAGCATCAGCAATAGATAATATTTTACCATTATCAAGATAGACTTCGCTACGTTGAGGTACAACCTTTTTAACAGTAGAAAATTCACCTTCGTCAAGAATAAAATATCCAGCACGAGGTTTAGTTTCAATGGTAATAACTTTTAAGTCAAATGTCATAGCACTTATGAAATTTTAATTTGTTTAACTTTTACTTCCATTTCTAATTGTCTTTCTACTTTATCTTTACAAAGTTGAGCTAAATAATTAACATTATCATTGTAAAGAACAGTATCACGTTTTAGGGCTACTTCAAGACTATCTGTAATAGATTTACCACAATAATCTATTTCATATTCAACTTTAACCCTAACTATATGCGTAGCAGGAGTTAATTGACTTTCTAATATCCAATAATTCTTAGTACCAATCTTAACTAATACTTTAAGTTCACTGGATGAATTATCAACATCAATAACACGACCATATCTACCTTTACTGGTTACGACTTGTTGGCCTACGTTTATCATTCTTCTTACTATAATTTTGATTGTTATCTTCTCGAAGATTTCTATTAGGTTTAGACCTTCTCTTATCTCCGTTATCTTTCGGATTAAGATATTTGTCTATCTGATTAGCATTGAGTTTAGGCATAAACTATTTACGACTAATAAAAGTTAAACAATCATTTGTTTGATATACACTTTCTGTAATCATAGTTTTAGTTTTATCACATTCATAATAAGTCTTTCGTTCAGTTCGTGACTTATACGAAGTTTTACTTTTACAATACTTACAAGCTCTACAACTATGAACTTGTATAATAGGTTGCTTACTCATACCATAATGTTAGATAGTTTTAATTTGTATTTAATTAAGAGTTAATTTAGTAGCAATTTAAGTCGGCTTCGCTGCTGGGCTTCGCCCAGCGCTCCGCTACCCGGTGGGGGAGTGGGTTGGACGCCCACTTGTCGCGCGTGTTTCGTCATCATTAAAAAGACAAGAACGAGGAATACTCTCGTTTCTTGTTCGTTGCTCGTCAGCACTAACAACATCATTACTAAATGAACGTGTTGAAACTCACATAATATTATTCCGCTTGGCGCCAGCGTTAGCCTTATGAGTATCCATAAGTACTGTCACATTTTTAACTTGCAGATTTTTGACAGCTTTGTCTGCAAGGTCGTGTACTCGGATTGGTACACTCGTGTCCATCATTTGGACATTTGTAGCGAAAGCGGGAGTTGAACCCGCACGACCATTACTGGTCACAGGATTTTAAGTCCGGCGTGTCTACCATTTCCACCATTTCGCCTTAAACCTATTATTTAATTTACGTTTAAGTCTTTTATAGGAGTAATAGCTTTAACAACTATTTGTCTATCAAGTTCAGCCTCTGCTAATGTTTTAGCTATGATAGGAATTGAAACTCCATTAGCATACATGATTGTAAAATAATACGGATACAATTTAGCATGAGGATTGTTGTCATTAGCCATAAGAACTTTACTAACAACAATAATCGGAAGAGCAAAATCATTAGCTAAAACAGTTCCAGAAGGTAGAGTGATTAAAGTCATAATATTATATATTAGATTAGAATTTACATGAAAAAGAGTACCACTATTATCACAACAGAAGTACTCCGAGATGTCCATTTCAAAACATCAACATTTGGAACACAACAATCCCAATGTGAGCCGTGTGTAGGATTCGAACCTACAACCTGCTGATTACAAGTCAGCTGCTCTACCATTAAAGCTAACACGACGTAATTATAGATAATCAGCTGGACTTACACCAGCCTAAAATACAGTTAAGTCTCGACTTACTGCATCACCAACCAATCCATTGGGTGCATTTATATCTCTGCCATGATTATCTATAATAGTTGAACTATCAGGATTCGAACCTGAAATCTAAGAACCAAAATCTTATGTGTTACCATTACACCATAGTTCAAGAAAACAAGTTGTAAAAATAGTAGTTTAATACTGGATTGCCTATCGAGGATTTCTACTCATTACATATTTTATTATGATAATGTATTTACAACTTGTTATATTAATTTGTTACTTATTATTTTTGTGAATAAGTGTCACACGATATACAGGTCGACATTTATTACGTTCATCACCACCGACTACGATAGTTTGAACATGACTAATTTTACGACCTTTTCCCATTTTACCAACTTTATTATTTTCGTTAGCACGAGTGATAATGTAAGACATAGTTCTTGTGTTTGTTTGTTTATTATTTATGATTCAAATATAATAATTATATATGGTATGACCAAACAAATCTTGAAATTTATTTTGCATCATCATATATAATAGTGAGTGAACCATCAGATTCCTCACGAGCTTTAATTTTATTAATAACTTGATTAATGACAATAGTTGCAATAGCCATTTTGTCTTTTTCCAATGTTATAGGACAATAATCAATTAATTTACGATAAATATATTCAATTTGTTTCTTAAATATACTTGTAACTTCGGGTTCAAACCTATGAATATTATCGTAAGCCTTTTGATTAATAACAAATAGAATATACAACTGTTTATCATCAAAAGCAAGTCTATCTTCGATTTCTTTAACAACATCCAAAACCATTTGACCAGCATCTTGCTGACTTGTTTTGAAACAATTAATATTATCACAATTAATTCTATCGAGAACTTCTCGAACGATATTATAATAATATTTGGTTGAATGTCGATAACGTTTACCAAAGATATTAACAACTTCTTCAAGAGCAAAGAACATAATATAACAATATATCATCGTCAGATTTGTCATCAGAATAATATCATTATATATGCCTCTTTTCTTAAAATCTTTTTCTTGTTCAGCAGTCATACTTGGCTAATCTGATTTTTTCGCAGCTCTAATGACTTTAATTAAGCAAATTGTTGCAACAATCATAATAAGAATGATACTTCCAGTATTTCTTTCAGTTTTATAATCATTTGCGTGGATATTATTATATTCTGCAACAGTCATAGGTCTAATAGCAGATAATGCTGCCCCTCGCGCTTGTTCAGGTTCAGGTTTACTATATGGTAGAACTGGTGTTGCACCAATACCAATATTATTTGAAGTATTTTCAACACGAACTAATGTTGGGTTTGAATCTTCAAATCTAATAATACAATCTTCTAAATTTGGCATAATTTACATGACATAAATAACAATTCGAGTAATATAAACTTGTCTTCCAGTAGGTTCAGTTTCAGTTTTAAGAATATATTCTTTTCGACGAACTACATATCGAACATTATTGATTTCAATATAATCGTCACGACTAACATTAATATCACCTTGTATAGGTAAATTAATAATTTTACCTTTTGTTTCAGATATAATTTCACATAACATGGTTTAACACTATTTTAAGATTCTTTGTAAATACCTAAGTATTTAACATTTACTGATTTAACAAAGTTAGTATTATATTTCTTACGAGCTTTAATTTCAGCATTAACACGAGCTTTATTTTCAGTAGATGCAATTACTTCAATTATTACGTTACAATGTTTATTATTATCTAATTCAATTGTAACATCCCAAACTTTCATATTAGTAACAGTATTAGTGCGACAAGTGGGCGTGCAACCTCCTCTCCCACCGGGGAGCGGAGCGGCTGGGCGTAGCCCAGCTGCGTAGCCCTTTCCAGTTGCAACTTATTTTTTATTAGCTTTTCTATAAGTATCACGAAACTCTCGAACAGTATCAGCGAACGATTTACGATAAATACGCCGACGTTCTTTACAATAGTAAACGACTTGTACAATACCGTTTACTTCTTTAACAGATACAATTAGTTTAGCAGTTATAACATTAGTTATTTTATGTTAATCATATATTTCCATGAAATCATCATCTGAATAATCGACCTCTTTATCACAACATTCATACGGTGGATTTTTACGATGATTACGTTCATTAATAGTACTCATGCTATCTTCTAAATGTTCAATAAAGAAAGCATCAATACTAAGATTATAATTAATATTATGTAAATTATATTTCTCACCTGTTGTGAGATTTTCTTTTACATAATCATTGAAAGTAATAAATTTCTCTGTATTTTCCCAATCAGAAATAGGAATAGCATATTGAGAAATAGTAGTTTTAGCATCAGAAAACCAACGATATGCGTAACCAACAATTACATGAGTTTCGTTACGAGAACGTTCGCAAGCTATAAACTGATGTTCTTTACTATATTTTTTATCTCCATGTAAGAAGATAAAATCCTGTGCGAGAGCTTCTTTAAGATTACTCATATTTGCTTAATACTGATTATGAATCATTATATTAATTTTACAAGTATCTTCAAGATAATCAAGATATCTATTATATGAACTTTTACTTGTAAAACGATATGAATACTGATTATGGTCTGTTTTAATATCAACAAGATGTCCATTATCATCTAAATAAATAGACTCAATAGAATACTTATTAATATAAACATCCCCCAAACATACAAAACAATCTTGAATATCATCATTAATAACTTTATCAACTGCTCTATCTCTGGCCTTATTATAGGTATAAGTAATAGCGGAAATAATAAAGCAAATGATGATACAAATGCAAGGAAGAAAAAACATAATGTTCGACATAATTGAATTATTGTTAAAATTTATAATGTAAAATATGCTATAACTTGACCAATCAGTAAGAATAATAGTACGAGAGATACTATTTTAATATTTTTATTTACTGATTTGAATGTTGATAGTTCTCGTTGAAGTTTACTGATATAAGATGTTTGTCTTTCAAGTCGGTCATTTAATTCTTCATTACGAGATATGAGAGCTTGTACTTTTTCTGATATTTCACGAATTTGTTCTGTTGCTTCTTCAATAGTTTTAGATTTTCGTAAACTAAGAAGTCTTATTTCTGCATATTGAAGAATAAATTCTCGTGATGTTATACCTAATGCAGATGTTTCTATCGAACTAAGTATATCATAAACATCTTCGATAGCTAATGTAGGAAATTTCTTATGTAATGCTATCATATCAGGCATTGTAATACTACCTATACCTGCAACGATTGTACGTTCTAATGCAGATATTTTTCGTTTAGGAGATTCTGTTGTGTTCATAGTTGATTAAATTGATGAAATGAGATATTTTGCAAGTAATACAACCCAATATCCTGCGAATAAGAATATCAGAAATGATGCTTGTAGTTTTTCTGTTAGTGTAAACTCTGGTTCACCAGTTATGTCTACTGAATTTCCTACTGTTAATTTAACAAATAAATAGGAAATAATAAATCCAATGATAGCACAAGTCATGATAATAATGATGTTAAAATTAATATAATTAATAATAAAGATAAGTAATATAAAAGTAAAGAATAAATAATTACAATTAATATTACAAATTCTATTGCAATTACAATGTCAATTATTATATTTATAGTTAATGAAAATCAAATTGAAAATATTAATGCTCAAAATGATAAAAAGAATAATAAGAATATTGTTATTATTAATAAAGATAAATGTAAAAGTTATAATATTGTAAAAAGTAAAAATAAAAAGAATGAAAATATTATTACAATAATTATAGCAATTACTATTACGATTTTAATGATAACAATATAAGAAAGAAATAATGAAAATTAAAAAGATAAAGGAAAAGAAATAATTATTACAAATATTATTGAAAATGATAAAATAAATATTACTGTTAAAAATGATACAAAATTATTAAGAACAATGATTGGAAATTAAATTGAGATTGTTAATGAAAATAAAGATATAAAAAATAATAAAAATATTAAAGAGATTAATGATAAAAAATTAATAATAAAAAGAATATGAAATAATAAAAAGAATGATATTAAAAATAAAAATGAAAATATTAATATAAAAAATATTATAAAATTGTTAAGAACAATTATAAAGAGATTATTTGCCTAAAATTGGAAATTCTGATAGTGGAAATGTTATAAGTGTAATGTAAAGAAATCATAATAATGAAAAAGAAAGAACTATAACAAAATCTATTAAGATTGTTATTACAATTTTAATAGAAAATAAAAGACTAAAAATTGTTATAGTTATTATTATGAAAATAAAAGATAATGAAAATGTAAAAATTAATAATCATAATAATAAAAAAGAAAATGTAAAAATTATTATAATTATTATTATGAAATCAATAATTACAATGATTGGAATACTATTTGTCTAAAATTAGAGATTCTGATAGTGAAAATAATAAAGATAAAAGTGGAGATAATACCTCCGCAACTAATCACGCTTTTCTTATTAAATTTTGTCTTACAATTTCATTTACTCCTTCTATATCATTTCTTACATCATTTTCTATCAAACTTTCTAATTTAATTACTCGTGTTTCAGATGTTCCTACTATTTCTTTAATTTCTCTTAATTCTCGTATTAAAATTCCAAATTCATTTTCTCTTTCTTTTTGTAGATTTACAAAATGCGTAATAATAAATCCCGTAATTGTAATAATTAATAACACAACATAACACGAAATTAATATCGCTTGTGGAACAGTAAATCCTATTTTTTCTAATGATAAACCGAATATAGCTAATGATTCAATTAGAACTAATATTATAAATCCTAACCATTTCATAATTTTAATACTGTTGGTCGTAATGAAACTTAAAGTGTTGGTCGTAATGAAACTTGTAATTTACGAAAAGAATGACGAACATCATTACGACGTTCGTCATCCTTAACGTTATTAGTTTAGTGTGCTACTGGAAGAGAAAGCAGTGTATTTCTGTCTTCCTCGTTAGCCATATTCGGAACACGTCCAAACATAAGACGGAAAGTTTCGACGCGATATGCCATATCACCAGCAGCATTTGCGGCTCCGTTGATACGATTAATCGCGGCACTTTTGAAATCTGTATCTTTGTACTCTTTTCCGATTGCTTCCACAATCATTGTTCCAGTAGTACGATAGGGAACAAGTTCCCCTGCTTTGTACTCTTTGCCGTCCACCGTCACGGCCTTCTTGGTCTTGTAACCCCACTCGCCCGGCTCGCCTTTCGGTATTATTCGCAATGTCATTTCGTAATACTTGGGCGGATTCGTTAGCGTGTTTAACTCCTCTACCATGTTTCCGGCATTATCTCGTTCGGCTGTTTCTTTACTAATGCACAAACAAGAAAAACCGAACATTTTAGCCCTACTTTCTGTGATACTTAGCGGTGTATCAAGTTTTGCACCGCTTTCAGCATCAAAAGCACGAAGGAATACGACATTATCGGTATTTTCTTTACCGTTAATTGCCAGCGGTTTAGTTTTACCACTAATTCGAACAACTTTAACAACGATTTCCGTTGCTTCTTTGATTTGCTTTGCCATAGTTGAATAATGTTTAATTAGACTATTCAGGAAACGTTTATTTTTTTCTTTCCTGCAATCTCAAGCGGGGGGCTTCGCAAACCCTTGAATGGACGGGGCAGTTTCATTAGGTACTTCCACGATATAAATACTTATATTATTTCCGATATCTGTAAAAACATTTACATTAATATTTCAATCTTTCATTTTATTATCATTATTAATATTATCATTTTCATTAAAATCTTTATAACTTTTTCTTACAATTTATATTCACTTACAAAAGCACTTATAGATTTATCACAAAATTTATTATTAAAATCTTCATTTTTATCTTTACAAAAGTTATTAAAATCATTAGAAAATCTATTTTTATTTTCATTATCTATAAAAACACTTATAAAAATATATGAATTATCATTAAAAATTTAATTATCTATACTATTAAAAATATGAAAATAATCTCTAATTTTTGAATTTTTATTTTCTTTATTTTTAATTTTACTTAAAATTTCATTAGTTTTTCTATTAAAATCTCTATTATTTTCATTACCATTTTCCTTAATTTTTGAATTAATTTTTAATGTAATTTCAATATTATTTGTAATTTGACCTGTAAAATTACCTGTAAAATGACCTCTATCTTCACTAAAATCTACAATTTTTGCATCATTATTTTCCGTAATTTTTGAATGAATTTTTGAATTAATTGACCATATACCTATATATAGTAATAATATTACAAGTAATATTATTACAAATAATGAATATATAATATATATACAAATTCCAACTCGTAATTCAGAAACTATATCAAATAATCACGTAATTAATAACGAATTTAATAACGAAAAAATTAGTTCAAAAATTAGTGATTTTAGTAATGCAACTGGTCGAGATATTAATGTCGCCAAAATTGATTCTTTTGGTGGGAAAACTGGTAATGCAAAAAGTGGTAAACTTTGAAGAGCTTTTAATAGGGATTTTATTAGTTTTAACTTGTGTACTCCCGGTGGGGGAGCAGGTTGGACGTCCACTCGTGAGGTCTTTTAATCGCTAATACTGTAATTACTATTAGACTTATTGATAATTCTGCTTCTGATAGTGATAATTTTATTAATTCAGTTTGAAATTTATTTAGATTTACTTGCATGAGATAAGATTATATTATATATTTGTACTCGTAGTTATAATAATGTAAATTCTAAACAAAGTAAAACTATGGAAACAAAAATTGCATTTAGTCCTCGTGGTAACAAAGTTCTTCTTCGTGCAGATTTTGAAGTATCTACCCTTAATATTCTTAATAACGAGGAGATTAATAAGATTCCAGCTAAGGATTATACTGTTATGGCTGTTGCCGAAAATGTCAAAGGTCTTAATGTTGGAGATAAAGTAAAACTGGAAAACGGTTGTATTCCTACTCTTATTCAAATGCCGGGCGATACTCAAACACTTGCAGCTAAACAGAAAGTTCACCGTGAAGGTAAATCTATTATTGGTGTTGGAACTGTTAAATTTAGTGAGTTTGTTCTTGTAGATGAATATTCTATCGTAGGTGTTTGGATTGAATCTCCTGCCGTTAATAATTAAACTATGCTTAATCCTTTTGTTTATGATAAGTTAGTTCCTTTCGTAGATGAACGTATTGAAAAACATCTTAAACCTTATGTTCTTCGACGACCTGCTTCTTATAAACGAAGTGTTGCGGCTTGGGAAAAGTTAAGACCTGACCAAAAGGCGAAAGTATTAGAGTTACTGGAAAGAACACAAAAGGATAGTGTTGCCAAAGCTATGATGCGAGGAGATGAAGTTGTTAGTGTTCCTCGCGTTGGTAGATTTGAATACAGTCCAGCTAAGTTCTTTAAGAAAACTCATGCTGAGGAACTTGAAGGTTTAAGTCGAGAGGAACGTAAAGCAAAGATTATTGCTTATCATATTGCTAATCGTCGTAGACGTAGAACTGCCGAAGAAGATGGGAAGAAAATGCGTTTCAGAAAAGATTTTACCAAAGGGTAGAATACTGTACTTTAATGAAGAGGAACATAAGTACACAGATGATTTAGGTAATGGTTACATATCTGTTACTACTCTTATTGGTAAATATACGCAAGAATTTAAGAAAGAAGAAATTGCCGCCGCGTGTGAACGTATAGGTAAGAATCCTCGACATCCAAAATATCAAAAATATAAAGGTAAAACTAAGAAACAAATTCTTTGGGAATGGGAACAAGAAACTATTAAGGCTTGTGATAAAGGAACAAAGAAACATAATTACCTTGAAACTGCTATTAAGACTTGTAACGGATATAAGCTGAACGCTAATGGTTTTATCAATGATAGAATCTATACGATAGATGATATTGTTGGTAGTCATAAATACGGTAAGCTAAATCTTGAATATTTTGTTAAGACTGGTATTCGAGAAAAGTATCCTGATATATTTAATCTAATTGCTGCTCTTGTTACGAAAGGTTATCATATATACGCTGAGATTGGTGTTTATGATAGTCAAAATCTTGTTTCCGGTCTTATTGATATTCTCTTAATTCGTGATAACGAATTTATTATTTTAGACTGGAAAACTAATAAGGCTCCAATTAGATTTGAAAGTGGTTATTATGATAAAAAACTTGATGGTACACTTGACCTCAATAATTTTATTTATAAAGAGGAATATTTCGGTGCACCGCTTGACCACCTCGCAGATAGTATAGGTAATCATTATGCAATGCAACTTTCTACTTATGCTAATCTTGTTGAGAGTTGGGGTTATAAAAATGTAGGAATTATTCTCTGTCATATTAGAACTATTCAGAATCAATTTCAAGACGAAAATGAAGAAGATGAAGAAGTCGTAGAAATGTATGATATTCCTTATCTTAAAAATGAAGTCGGAATGATGATTGCTGATTATTCAAGTAAACATATTTATAAAACTGCTAAAACACTTTTTTAAGCTATGAAAACTATTAAGATTTATTATATAGATACTCGTGGTAAACTTGCAGTAAATCTTATTAGGATTTTTAATAGTAATTATCGTGGGCAACTATAAAATTTAGTTTGGACGATAGAAGTGTTATAAGTAATGATACAAATGGTGTCGCCAGTGGGCGTCCAACCCACTCCCCCACCGGGTGAGGGTGCGGAGCACCCGAAAGGCCGAGCGGAGCGAGGCCCACACAAGTTACAAAAAGTATTACAAATATGAAAGCAATTAAGGAATCAAAATATAACGCATTATTTAATAAACTCATTGGTGTAAATGATTTACCAAATAGACTTATTGAAATTGCGAAAGATTTAGAATATCCTATATTTAGGAAAAATGATAGTTATCCTATTAATCTTAATATTTGGGGTATTCGTTCTAAAAGTAATTGTACTAAACATTATAATGATGTTATTGTAATGTTTTATGAACGAGATTTTAATATATGGGAATGTATGGTTTTTGAAGCTACTACTGACCCAAGTAATTTAAATCTTGAAACTCCTGTTAATAATAAAGGTTGTGCAGTTCTTCGAGAAGGTGTACACAAAGCTCTTTGGAAAATAGGTAAACATAAAGGACAATATAAAGCACTTGTTCAAGCTAATCCTTGTCAAGTAATTCGTGACAATAATCGAGATGACAAAATTGATATTACCGATAATACTGACTTTGGTATGTTTGGTATTAATTTACATAGGGCGTCAAGCTGGAAAATAAGTGATGAGATTGGTCTTTATTCTGCTGGTTGTCAAGTTATCAAAGATGTGAATCAATGGAATGATATTATTATTCCTTTGTTTGATAAGGCGATTGGTGAAGGAACTCAATCTTATGTTCTTATTAATGAAATGGATTTAGATTTGTAAGTTATGAAAGATACTGTTCGATATATATTTTATATTGTTTTGATTCTTGCGATTGGTATTGGAGCTACTTATTTTGGTAGATATGTTAATCGTAAGTTTTTAGGTATTGAAAGACATGATGAAACTATTAAATCTTTAAGAGATAGTCTTGATAGTTTCATTGAGAAATACGATAAGATTATTAATGAACAACAATTTGTTATTGATAGTCTTAAAGGAATTAAACAAAAAACTATTACTATTTATGAGAAAGCTGAAAGTGATTTTAATGATAGTAATATCATTAGTGATGATTCCGTTCTCCGCTATATCGCAAAAAAGATACAAGATTGATGGCGATACAGTTATTATTTTTACTCCGAAAGAAACTCGTAAGTTAGCTATAAAACTTCTTGAAGGTGAAAAATATGAAAAACTTTATCTTACTGCCAGTGAAATTCAAAAGGTACAAGATAGCGTTATATCCTTCCAGTCTTATCATATTGCTATTCGTGATAGTCTTTTGGTTGTTTCTTTTGGTAGCCTTGATTCACTCAATAGTAAGTTAATTAATTATCAAGAAAGATATTTAATAGAACGAAAAAAGAAACGTAGAAATGGTTGGATTGCAGCTGGTTCTATTGCTTTGAACGCTGTATTAATATTTATATCAAGTCGATGATATATGGTACATGGATTTAAGATAGAAAATGATAAACTAATTCTTGATGTAGAAGAGATACTTCAATATCCTTTACTTCAACAGATATATGCTCGTGATGATAGTAAAGATAAATCTTTTGCAGAAAAGGAATTTAGATTTATATTATATTTATCCGATAGAAAAGGTTATGTAACGAAAGCAGGACTTACTAAAAAAGAAGCTTATGCTTATGCTAAGTCTAATGCTGGTTTAGATGAATCTTATCTACCGGATAAAGTTGTTTTATCTGCTATTGAATTTGTAAAATCAAATCTTAATATTACAGCTGTTGAAGATTTAATTAATTCTACTATTAAATCTTTGAATCTTTCAAGTAAGTTAGTTCGTACATTAACTGATGGTATAGAAGATTTAATGTCGAAAGAACTTGAAATGAAAGATTTAGCTCTTTGTGAAGATACTCTTAAACAGATTATTAAAATTGCTAATGAAATTCCTGCACGAGTTGAAAGTCTTACTGAGCTTAATGATAAGTGGGATAAGATTGAAAAAGGTGTAACATCAATTCGTGGTGGAGCTGAATATAGAGATAGCTATGACGGAACAAATGATAGAGCATCTAATGCTCCTAACGAAACAGAAACATTATCGTAAAGATAATCGTTATGGTTATGAAACTGGTCGAAGTCCGTTTATAGATTACATACTTGAAGATAAAGAAAGTTATAAACCTTTATCTTCAAGTATTTGTCGTTTTACTGGTAAACCTTGGATTGACAGAGATAACGATTTTCTTATAGGTGAAAGTGGTGGTGTACTTATGAAAATAGACTTTGTTTTCGTAGGTACTGAAATATTTAGTCGTGTTGCAGACTTTTATGAGAAACATGGATGTTATTGTCTTGAACCGGATGATAGTCCTAATGCCGTAAAGTTTTGGCAACGTGAAATGGATAGACGAGTTAAAGGTGTTCAAGCATATTGTAAATTATACATTAAAGATATTCCTGCTTATTTAGCAGCTAAATCTGATGCTGAACGTAAGGCTTTACTTCATAAAGTTCGTATAACTGGCGACCATTATAATTATCTTAATTATGGTCGTATCGAACGTGCTCCTAATGAAAAGGAACGTAAACAATTAGATAAAGAGGGGAGATTTAAGGTTAATACTGTTGAAGGCTTTCCTCGATTTTGGGATGGAGATTATTGGAACTTTAAGATTGATGAGCTGATTGCTAACAATAGTTGTAACTTATGTAAAGCAAAAGCTCGTCGTAAAGGTTTTTCATATAAACGTGGTAGTCAAGCAGCTAATACTATCAACGCAAATAAGAATGTAACTGTTACACTTGCTGCCGACCAAATGGATTATTTAACTGAGAAAGGTGCTACATCTTATATGGTTAAAGTTAATCTTGATTGGTATGAAGATAAAACTTATTGGCGAAGAGGTTATTTAAGTGAGAACTTTGATAAAGGTATTGAACTTGGATATAAGAAATCAAAAGAAGGTCAAAAAGCTTTCGGATTTCGTAGTAAACTTTTAAGTGTTGCTATTGGTAAAAATGAAAGTGCCGCAGTAGGTAAGAAAGCTATTGAAACTGATTTTGAGGAAGCAGGTAAATGTTTTGGGGAAAATACTGGTTTTATAATGTCTGATGGACAAATTAAATTTGTTCAAGATATTAAAGTAGGTGATAAACTTATGGGGCCTGACGGAAATCCTCGTACAGTATTAGCTACTATAAATGGTGAAGATGATTTATACGAAGTTACTCCTTTAAATGGTGAATCTCATGTTGTAAATAGTAAGCATGATATTTATATGATTTATAGGAACCGTTATGGTAATATATGTAAACCGATTACTATGACTGCTCCAGATTATATAAATATGATTAAAGAACATCTTCGCTGGAAAGATAATTATGCTCTTATAAAAACATGTATTGATTTTGATAAAAAGAATGTTAAAATTGAACCTTATGTTTTTGGATTATGGATTGGTAATGGAGATAAAGATACATGTAGATTTACCAATGAAGATAGTGAAGTAATTGATTATTTAAAAGAATATTCAAAAAATAATAATCTTGATTATTCGATTGCAGATACTAATTCTAATGCTAAAAGAATTACATTAGTAAAATGTGAAGATGCTTCGGATAATTGGTTTAGACAAGAACTTTTTAATATGGGAGTTCTTCATAATAAATATATTCCAAAAGAGTACATTTATACTGATAAACAAAGTAGATTAGAATTTTTAGCTGGTATTATTGACACTGATGGTTCTTATGATTCTAAAAAACATAATTTTGAAATAGCTCAAAAAGACCCTGCAATTGTTTATGATATTGTTTATATTTGTAGAAGTCTTGGATTGAAAACCACTGTTTCAGAAAAGATTATAAGAGGTGTTACTTATTATAGAATTTTTATTTTATCTGGTTGTCATTTAATTCCTACTAAAATAAATCGTAAAAAAGCAGAAAATTGTATTTCATTACAAAAGAATGTATTGGAAACTCGGTTTGATATTAAACCTATTGGTCGAGGTAGATATTATGGATTTGAAGTAGATGGTGATAATCTTGTATTATTAGAAGATTTTACTATTACTCATAATTGTCCTAATCTTCAAAAGGCATTAGACGTTATGATGTCTAATAGTGAATCAGGTGCAATGCGAATTGGTACTATTCGTGTATATGGTACGGGTGGTACAAAAGGTGCTAACTGGGAAGCTTTCAGTAATTGTTTTTATAATCCCGGAAAGAATGATATGCTTCCTATGGAAAATATCTGGGATGCTAATAGTAGACATGCTGTTTGTGGTTTCTTTTTTCCGCAGATATGGGATTATGAACCTTTTATAGAAGATGGTAATTCTTTACTGTTTGCTTCTTGGAAGGATGATTATGATAAGAAACGTGGTGCAGAAAAAGAGAAAGATGCTGGTGAATATAATATTTATGTAGGTCAACGTGCTAACAGTCCTAATGAGGCATTTACGAACACACAAGAGAACATTTTTCACAGTCCGGAACTTACTAATCATATTAACGCTATTAAATATGATAAGTCTAATCATTTTTATGAAGATGGTTGGTATATACTTGATGATGGACGTGTTAGATTTGTTACTAAACAGGAATGTATTGAACGAGCTATATTTGGTTCCGATAGATTCCATGAATATATAACTGATGTACCTCATAATTCAAAGACTGATGTTCATGGTTGTATAAGAGAGTTCTATTCTCCTATTCCAAATGATGGTAGTCTTTATTTTATTTCTTATGACCCATATCGTGTAGATAAAAATAAAGAAGAAGTTAGTACAAAAAATTCACTTGCAAGTTTTCAAGTGTGGATGCGTACTAACAGTAAAACTCCTTACATGGGTAAACGACTTGTTGCTTCTTATTGTGGTCGTCTTGATACTATGGAAGCTGTCGATAAACTTGTTCTTTATGCTTGTTTACGTTGGAATTGTAAAGTTCTTTATGAGGCTGGTACTGGTGAACTTGTTACTAATTTCAAGAAATGGGGTTATAGAGATAAGTTATTAAAAGACCCAAGTAGTTATATTAATCGAAGTGTTGATGGCCCTCGTATTACTGGTTATGGTATTGTAATTGGTGATGGCGATATTAAGTTAGAGGGTATGCGCATGGTGCGGGATTTCTTATACGAAATTGTCGGAAAAACGTCCGACGATACACCAATATATAGATTTAATCAAATTTATGATATAAGTTTCTTATTAGAGTTGGATAGATTTATATTTGGACGTAATGCAGACCGATTAAGTTCGGCTATCGTTGCAATGTTTGAATTTCGTAAAGATTCCCTTTTACTTGAACGAGAAGCTAATTCGAAAAGTAAAACTAATAACACTGGTCGTAAAGTTAATAGATTCTTAAAATGAGTGAACGTGATTTAAGAGCAACTCCACTTGTTATGCCTGACCAGCGTGCAAGTACTGCTACAAAACAAACGAAAGCTTGGTACATTCCTAATTGTAATTATTGGATTAATCTTGCTATTGGTCAGAATGATAAAACTGTTACACAGAAATTTCTCGATGCTGCTAATGGTTTAGTAGACCCTAAGACTTATGAATATGTTCTTCGGAATTATATTGATAAGGTTGGTGAGAAAGCTGTAATGTATGGTGAGATACGTGATGTAGATTTTCTTACTCCTATTAAAGAACGATATATGGGAGAATTTATTAATATGTTCTCTAATTATCAAGTATTTAATAATGACCCTTCTGTAACTCTTGCTCGCAATAAAGTTCTTGCTGATAAAGTAATGGCTTATTGTAATCAAGAAATTATTAATCGTCTTAATGAAGCAGGATTTAATACTGGTCAAAAGACAATTAAGCAAGGTGAACTTAACGATATTATAGAGGAAGTTCTTAACGATTGGATTGATGATGTAACTATCACAACTCAAAAACGTCTTGAACTTATTAATACTATCGTTGAAGCGAAAGATAAGTATCAACAATGCTATTTCTATTGGTGGGCTTGTGAAGAGGTTTATACTTATCGAGAAGTTTACAAAGGTGATGTTTATCTTCAAGTAATATCTCCTCTTGAATATTATCGTATTGAAAGTGGTCAACGATATATCGAAGATGATGATGCAGGACTTCGTGTTTATCGAATGACTATTCCACAAATCATTGATAGATTCCGTGATGAACTTACAGATGCAGAGATGAATTATCTTAAAGATATTTATACTGTATCTCCTAAATATGATGCTCCCGATGGCATAGTTCAAATCTTCAATAAAACAGATTTTGCTGAACGTAAAGCTATCTTACATACTAACGCAGAAGCACTTCGTAGTGAAGCTCGATTATATGGTAAAGAAATTGATATTTATCATTATGTTTGGAAAACTGAAATTAAACAAGGTATTCTTAAACATCGAGATTTATTAGGAAATGTTGTAGAAAGTGTTGTAGACGAGAATTATGAATTTGATACTTCTGCTGGTGATATTGAAATTGAATGGGAATGGATAAATCAAGTTTGGGAAGGTTGGCGTATAGGTGGTTGTCATAGTGGTATTTATATTAAGCCACGACCTATCGAAGTTCAACGTGAAAGATTTAACAATTATAGTGATTGTAAATTACCTTATAATGGCATTGTAGGTTTACATAAAGATAATCTTCGTAATCCTATTCCTTTCCGTATTTTACCTTATCTTGCTCTTTATCGTATTTATACTTTACAACAAGAACGTGCAGTAGCTAAGTTTAAGTCTTGGCTATTATTCCCTGAAAGTATTCTCGCTGATAGTAGTGACATGACTACCGAGGAACGTCTTGCTGTTGCGAATAAAGATAGTTTCTTACCATTTGATGATTCTGATGCACAACCTAATGCTTTACAATCTATTCGAGAAGTAGCTACAAGTGCTATTACGAATTATATTCAAATGCTTGATAATCTTAAGCAAGGTTTGAAAGCAGAAGCTTGGGAAGCAGCTAATATGAATAATGCTCGTTTCGGTGATGCTAAAGATTATGCAGGTAAGGCTGTTAATGAATCGAATTATTCTCAAGCAATGACCGGAAGTGTTTGGAGTCTTGAATGTTTCAATCTTTTCCGTGAACGTGATTATGTTGCAAATATTGATTACAGTAAGTTTGCTTGGATTGATGGTAAACGAGGTTCTTATGTAGACCCGACAACTAATAAAGTTGTTATAGTTGATATTGATGGTTCTTCTGATTTCTCTGGTAATATTGGAATTTATATTCGTAATAATGCCGATGTTCAGAATAAGCTGAATATGATGAAAGAACTTGCATTTAGTGCAGGTCAGAATGACCAACTGGAAGTTGCTATTGAAGCTATTGAAAACAATAATATTACTTCTATTGCTAAGAATATTAAGAAAGCTATTCAAGCTCGTCGAGATTATGAACTTCAAATGCAACAAGTTCAACAACAAGCTCAAGCAGAAGTTGAACAAATTGTTAGTCAGCGTGAAGCAGTTAAACAAGAATTTGAAGCTCAACAAAATGCTCTTGATAGAGAACATGATGTTAATCTTGAGATTCTTAAACAAGAAGGTGAAAAAGAAATTTGGAATATGCGACTTAAAGTCGATACCAATGGAAATGGTAATATAGATAAAGATGAAGCTATGGCTGCTCAATCTGGTTACACTGCTTCTGATGTTAATAGAATAAAGTTACAAAAAGAATTAAAGCAATGATGACCGAGAATTATCGACAGCGAGCAAGAGAACCTGCAAGATAATACTACTATAATTATTGATAATATATTATATATGGTATATCTTTGTTCATGTAATAATATTCAACTATAAATAAATACTAATATGGCTGTTGAAAAAGTTGTTATACCTGATGATGAAACTCAGGAGCAAAAACAAGAACGTCTTCGTAAAGAATTAGAAGAACGTAAAGCTAAGGAAGTTAAAGAAGCTCAAGAAGCTGAAGAACAACGTAAAGCTGAAGAGGAAGCTGCTCGTAAGAAAGCTGAAGAAGAAGGTGATAAGGGTGGTTCTACTGGTAATGGTGAAGAAGAAACTGAACCTGAACAAGTAGAAATTGATGGTACTCTTTACACACTTGATGATAACGGAAACGCCGTAGATGATAACGGTGAAATTAAGTTCACAAAGGAACAGATTGATGCAATGTCTGACGAAGGTGCTAATGAATTAGACGGTGATTATATCGAAGCTATTTCAAAAGCAAGTGGCATTGTTATTAAAGATGAGAAAGGTGAACCTGTTAAGTTTGAACCTACGATTGAGGGTTTTGCTAAACGTGAAGCTGCTGTAAAAGCTCTTGGTGAACGAGAGGGTTTTGCAAAAGGTTTTAACGAGTTTTTAGCTAATAATCCTGATATTGCAGCTCTTGTTGAATATAAGAGTAAGTTCGGTACAATCGAAGGTTATTCGGCAAATGTAGATTATAGTAAAGTTAAAATCAAAGATGATGATAACTTACTTGCTGATTTAATCTATAAAGCTGAAATTCAAAAAGGTACTTCTCCGGAACGTGCCAAACGAATTGTTGAGTTTGCAAAAGCAAATAACACTCTTAAAGATGATGCAACTGAAAGTCTTAATTGGTTGCGTAAAACTCAAGAGAGTGAGATTAAAGCAATTCGTGAACGTGAGGCCAAAGAAATGCAGGCTGAACTTGAAAAAGAAATTAAATACTTTGGTGTTTCGTATGAAGATGATGGTACTGTAAAAGTTCATAATGCACCGGGTAGTCTTTATGATTTAATTGTTGTTAAAGGTCAGATTGGAGAATATGCTCTTCCGAAAGAAGGTCTGAGAATTAAGACAACTGATGGTGAGAAACTTATTTCTCGTCAAGAGTTATTTGATTATTTCTCTCGTCCTGTTCAAGAGATTAATGGAATGGTTTATAGTCAAGCACAGATTGATGAGATTAATCGTCTTTCTAATCCTGCTGAATTGGCTATGCGATTCATTATGAATCTTGACGGTGGAGTTGACCAACTGATTAAAGCTGAACTTGCTAAAAAAGAAGTTAAACGTCTTCGTTCATTAGCAAGTAAGACTGGTAAAAACAATGGTAATCCCAGAGTTCAAAAGACTGCAAAGGATGATAAAATTGTTTTACCTATTAAATAAAGCAAATGTTCTTGCCTTATAATAATAACTTAACCAAAAATCTAATTTACAATGCGTGAAATTGGAACTGTAAAATTTGACTCGAATCAATATACAGATGCTAATATGCTTCTGAATTTTGATTTGATTGACCCTGTTAAACTTAATCGTAATCTTACTTATCTTTGGGGTAAGGATAGTGACAAGTATCCTCTTCTTACTCTTACTGAGGGTCAGGGTGCTGTTACAACAAAAGTTAAGCTGAATGGTGGTGATACTCAATATACTTGGGAAATTGCTCCTCGTCAGCGTGTTACTTCTCGTCTGAAAAAGCTGGTATCTGATAAAGCTGCTATTCAGCCTTATGGAACTGTTGAGGTTGAAATGGAGGATAATTGGTTTATTTATCAGCACACGGCTATTGCTCCGTCTGGTATGCAATGGCGTATTCAGAATGAGGGTATTGCTACTTCGACTGGTGGATACGTTTATCGTTTTACCAATATGTCAGGTGCTCCTATTTCGGCTGATGCTGTTGCAAAAGACTTCATTAGTGGTGCTATTTGGGCATTAGGTGCTTCGACTATTCCGGGTAGCAAGTCTGACGGAAACCGCTCGAATAACCAGTCGTTCAGCAAGGCAACTAACCAGTATGGTTACTACCGTTTCTCGAAAGAAATTGCTGGTAACATGGGTAATAAGGTTGTTAATATTGCTTTTGATACTGCATCTGGTGGTGAGCGTAGTCTTTGGATGCCTTACGAAATGAAGATGTGGGAAATCATGCGACGCGAGATGCTCGAAGAGGATTTGTGGTTCTCGGAGTACAACCGCGATTCGAATGGTATTATCCACTTAAAGGATGAAAAGACTGGTGAGGCAATTCCTCGTGGTGCTGGTGTTCTTGATATTCTCAAAGCTGTTGGTAATTATGAAACGTATTCCGTTCTGACACTTAATCGTTTCGACCGTATCATCACTCGTATCTTTGACAATCGTATTGATTCTACCGTTGAGGAACTTGTTCTTTATTGCGGTAAAGGTTTTGCACGAATGTTCAATGATGCTATCTACTATGATGCTCGTCTTAAGAATTACTTTGTAACTCTTGGTGATAACGAGATTAAGAGCGATGGTGAAATGATGTCTTATGGTAAGTATTTTAACCGTTATAAGATGTTTAATGGTAAGATTCTTACTGTCAAGATTGTTGATATGTTTGACCACGGTATTCGTGCTCGTCGTGACCGTGAAGCCGGTAATATGTATCAAGGTCTGCCTATTACTTCTTATAGTGCTGTATTCCTTGACCATACTATGGGTTCGAATGGTGAGCGTAATATTAAGTTTGTTTGTGAAGAGGGTCGTGAGTATAAAGTAGGTGTCTATAAAGGTATGGCTGAACTGCCTGCTTCGTGGGGACTTGCAAGTGGTACTCAACTGTCGGATACGAAGGATATTGCTTCTTATGAAGTTCTTGGTTCGCAAGGTATCAATATTGATAATCCTACTACTTCGTTCTGGCTTGATTTAGCTCTGAACTAAACACCCAATTTGAGTAGTAATAATCGAAAGGTTATTACTACTCATTAACATATAAAAGATTGAATAACTTAAAATGTTAAAAATATGATTAAAGTTAATCGTTCAGTTCGTATTGAATGGAGGAACAATCCTTCTTCTTTTGAACTTCGGAATAAAGATGCTTTCAAAACTGACTTTCTCCGTCTTGGTTCTGCTATTCGTCCTGTTAATGAATTGCTGAGCCGTAGTGAGGAAATGCGAGTTCTTCTTCCTACTGTTGTTGGTGTATCTCCTATTGATAGTTCTTGGCAAGAACGAATCACTACATACTTAAATGATTTTCTTCTTGAGATTCCTGTTCATGGCTTAGAGTTCGATACTTCTTACGTTTTAGATTTAGGTAATCCTGCTCTGAAAAGTAATATCGACGAACTTATTGGTAAACTTAAAAAAGCTGATAAGATTAAGAATGAAACTGGTTCGGAACTTGAAGCTATTGTTCTGAAACGGATTAAGGAACTTGATGAAACGGAACTTTATAAGTATGTTACTTTTGTTAATATTCCCGATTATATTAGTTGGAGATATTGCCTTTTAAGTAGCAAAGTTGCTAATAAGGTTGAAGACATTAATAAGAGCGTCAATATTCAATTTTATCTTACTTCGGATAGTGAGCGTAAAGCACTCAAAGCTGCTCGGACGAAACTTCGCACTGATGCTCTCAAGAAATATACAGAACTTATTAATAATCCGAATAGCGCACTTATCGACAATGTTGTTGTATCGACAGGTAGCGTAGGTGATTATTCGGAATTTATGGCAATGACTGCCGATGATAAGCAATCTGTTCTTCTTGAACTTATTGACAGTGACCCGCAGAAGTTTATTAGTATTGTTGATGATAAACATCTGGAGATGAAAGCTAAGATTACTATTTATCTTTGGATGAATATTATTCGACAACTTCCGAATAGTTCTATCATTGTCGATGCTTCTAATCCGGAAAATGTTATTGGTAATAACATTAATGATGCTATCTCGTATTTCTCGAATGATAACAACAAAGGTATTGTTGCCGAGTGGAATGCGAAGTATCGTAGTTTGAAAGGTTAGTCATGTATGAAACGGTAAAAGAGTTACACATCGAAATAGAGCAACGAATACAGCAGATAACATCTAATAGACATCGGAGTATTGCTCCTCAGTTTATTGATATGATGCTGAATCGAGCTGCCGTTAAATATATACAAACTAAATCAAATAGGAAAACTAATTATAAAGGCGAAGGTCTTGAAGATAGTAAAAAACGTGTAGATGATATTCAATCATTAAAGCGTGAAACACCGTGGCTTAAACTTAAACGTGATAAGCAAGATGCGGATTATCCAAATAGAGCTTTCGTTATTCTTCCGGGTGATTATCTAAAACTTATTTCTTCTACTTCTCGATTAACTTATGGTAAAACTCGACTTGTTGAGAATTTACATGAGGTTTATCCTGATGATGAAGTTAAGAATTTGTATTATCATCTAATTGATTTGTCTAAAATTGCCTTAACTGGTGATGAATTTAATGGACAAATTATTGTTAATGGGAATGAGATTGATATTTCAGATATTCTTTCTCTTTATGATAGTGATTCAGATAAGATTGATTTGTATGAAATTGCAGGTTTAACTTGTGATAGATTACGTCAAGCTCTTTCTAATGAATATAATGTTTATTGGGAGAATCTAATTGGTCGTTATTATAAAGATTGTATTATTATTACTTCTAATGTAAAAGATGAAATTGCATTAAAAGTTAATAATACAGACATTCCTGTTATTACTTATAATACTACTTATGACGAGTTCATAAATGTAGGAAATAAGTTTTCTGAAAATGATTTAATTGCTACCGAAAATATTCGAGCTACTCTAAATAACTTCTATGGTAATAAAAATAGACATCTTAATCCAATAAGTGAACTTGTTGATGATAGGTTGTTTGTTTATTACGGTGATGATTTTTGTGTTGATGCGGTTAAGATTTCATATATTAAGAAACCACGTCTTTTTAATATTGATATTAACCAAATGTCAGATATGGAAGTTACACCTGATTTCATAGATAGTGTAGTTAGCGATATTCTTCTTGTTCTTAAAGATGACAGTTTTAGTGCTGTTAAACAACAATCAAATTTAGAATAGAAAATGAAAAGTGTAATTGTCGCAAATGATTTTCTGACAACACTTGCTAATAATGATGTTAGCAAGTTGACTCGCGGACAAGCTGTTCTTCTTAATTCGGCTGGTAAAGTCGTTGCAGCTGCTTCGGATGTCAAGGATGACGAAATGTTGCAGTTTGTTCTTGGTCTTGGTGATGGCAAGGTTAAGCGCGGCGTTTGGATTAATCCTAAGTGGTCGAAGCAACATAAGGAAAAGTATCTTGCTCCTGCTGGTAAAACGTATAAGTTTACGAATCTCGTAGCTAATCGTGGTATTGGTTATCAAGGTTTCGATGCTGAGGTTATTATCTCGTGTAAGCCTATTAATTCTTTTGGTGGTTATCCTCTGGAAGTTTACAATGCCAGCGTAACTATCAACGGAATTGATGAAGCAAGTGCAGATATTATTGCTCGTCTGAAAGTTGAAGTTGAAAAGACTTTGACTAAGATTAATGCTCGCTTTGGTGCTGATAGCATTACGATTGATGATTTCACTGAAGCAAGTGTTACGTTCACTGGCGCCGCAGGTTTTGAGTATTATGTAACGTTTGATGGTATTCTTCGTGCTACGCTTGAAGAGGGTACTGAGAATCAAACTCCGGTTGGTACTTATGACCAAGTTGCTAAACTTGAGAAAGAAGCAGATGTTGCTGGTGTAGGTTATAATCCTAATTTTAAGGAATATGACCGTGTTTATGGTGATATTTTTACAGCTACCGAGGGTGTTATGTATGACACTTATGTAATTACTTCTCGTGCTGATTTCACACATCCCTTTAATTTACATACAGAGGGTTTACAGGTTACTCAATTTATTGCTATTGACAATACTAAAACTTCTGCAATTACTGCACTTGAAGGGGTATTGGCACTCATTAAGTAAGAAATTGATTTGTTAAAAATGTAACCACAAGGATAACTCCTAATGCTATTAATTGTGGTGTTAGGAGTTATTCTCTTAATGATGCTAATGTTATGTGACAAGTGGGCGTGCAACCTCCTGCCCCACCGGGGAGCGAGGCCGCAGGCCGAGCCATACAAGTTGCACCATTATTATTATTAATCGTCATATAACAATAAATACGATTAGTATTATGATAAAGAGAATATGGAATAAAATAACTACTTTTTTAAGTGGTTATTATTCAGAACATAAAGACGATATTATTATTGGTTTCGTCATTGCTACTGTCGTAGGTATTTTATTTAAGGCTACTGTTGCTACTTGGTTTATGAGCTTATGGATTACATTAGCTTATCAAATCATTACTTGTGGTATTCAAGCTGCAAGAAAGAAAACAGTAACTGGTCTTAAAATTCATCCTATTATTATTAACTTTGTAGTTGGAGTATTCATTTCGTTATTGTTCTTGGTATGGCAGTAATTAATCTTCGAAATGTTGTAGCGCTCGGTGTACTCGAAGATGGTGTATATCCGAGTGTTTATAATGGCCAAACCGGAGAATACATTGGTACAGTAGATGGTGAAGGTGCTGGTGTTAAAACAGTTCCTACATTATATATGTACTATCGAAAGAACGGCCACCTATATTTATATAGGACAAAGGAGAGGATTGAAATAGACTTAACTAATGTAACTGCTTACGATAATAGTGCTCTATTTAAGCTAACTGAAAAATCTGATATTAGTTCTGCAAAGATTACTGAGTTTGAATCTCGAAATATTAATGTAGGACACTATGAATATAAAGTTCCGTGGGTTAAATCAACTCAACAATATCTTTATATACTTGTACCGATTGTTCGTTCTATACATACAATTACAGTACAAGGTATCATAAGTAATCAGATATTTACTCTTACTGGTATTTATGTTCACGAGGGTAAATCTTGGTGGATTTATCGAACGAATGTAAAGACCAATTTTGATTTTAATGATGCTGTTAATGAGATTCTTGATGTTCAAGTATATGTTCGTGAGCTTACAGCTGAGGACTTAAATCCTGTTGAACAACTTACAAAACTTTTATTTGAACATATTAATAATAAGTTTAATCCTCATGAGGTAACAAAAGAACAAGTTGGTCTTGGCAATGTTGATAACACTGCCGATATGGATAAACCTGTATCTCGACCTCAAAAAGAGTACATTGATGCTCTTGAAAATAGGGTTAAAGGTTGGTTCAAACAGTTGAATGTTTGGATTAACAATCATGTTGCAGAAGTTAATAAGAAGTTTCAAGATGTTTGGGCTGCTATAAACAAGAAACTTGATAAAGAAGATTACGAGAATGATAAAGATAATTTCAATGCTCATATTCGTAATTATGATAATCCTCATAGAGTTACTGCCGCACAAGTTGGTTTACCAACAGCTGCGAGTGATATTGAGAAATTAAAACAAAAAGCTCAAGAACTTCAAGGTTTACTTATTAATAAGCAAGATAAAACTTCTGAAGAACTTGTTACTGATAACAAACGTATTGTAGATGCTATTAATGAGATTTATGGTATTGTTGTAGAACACAATAATCATGTTCGTAGCAACAGTATTAATCAAATTGAAGTTACAAGCAAGATTCCTACTACGTTTGAAGATGGTACACTTTGGATTCGTATTCCTCGAAATGAAGAAGATTATATAACAATTAAGATTGAAGTTGTTCCGGTTGATTCTACCATACGAATGATTAATTCGGAAGGTAAAGAATCGGCAGGTGTTGGCAGTGCAAGTCTTGAATGTTTAATTCAAAGTCGTTTACATTATATTGTAGAAAAAGAGAATTACATTACAGAAGATGTTTATGTCGATGTAGGTGTTGAAGATACGACAATTAATGTTGTTCTTACACCTAAGACTAAAAAGACATTAACTGTAAATGCAACTCCTGATAATGCTTTAATTATATTTATTGATAAACCTTCTAATGTAGTTATTGCTCAAGGTACTGGTACTCTTACATATGAAACTTATGACCCGCGTGATATTTTAATTCAAGTTGGTGCAAGTGGATATGAAACTTACGAAGAGCGTATTACGTTAGATGAGAATATAATTCGTGATATTACTCTTACAGCTTTACCAGTTGAACAAGGTGCTGTAAGTCTTACGGTGGTCGATAGCGAAACAAAGGCCAAAATAGCCGCATACGTCTATGATAAGGACACGGGTGGTATATTAGGTCAAGTAACAAAAGATACGCCGCTACAACTCACCGGAGATATCAATACGAGCCGAATTTTAAGGTTTGTTTCGTCGGGTTATATAGAGGTTGAACAACTGGTAACTTATGCAATTCCTACCGCAGAAGTTACTGTTGAAATGGATAAAGTTCCAGTTCAATCTGGTACTATCTATGCAACTGCTGTAAATACTGAATCTACTGCTTTAGACGGTGTTACGTTTGAGTATAAACTCAGTACTGAAAGTGATTGGAAACCTCTCAATAATGATGAATCGACTGCTGGTAAATCTGAGGCTGTTACAGCTCCAGTTGGAACAAGTGTTGATTTCCGAGCTTCTAAAATTGGTTATATAACTAACACTGGAACTGGTACGATTAATTCTACTGGTGAACATAGTGTTACTATTGTACTTGAAAAGTTACCGCCTGAACCCGAAGAGGTTTCTGTAACTATCAAGGCTTATGAAATTTATGATGATAATAAACTTTATTTAGCTGCTGATATTAAAGAGATATCGAGTACTGGAGATACTGTTGGTACAACCAGACCTGATGAACCTTTAGTAATCACAAGAAATAAAGGTAGTGTTATAACTTATTATGCTTTACCATTATCTTCTGATTGGTATAATATTGGTAGTAAAGAAGTAGTATTTGATACTGATAAAACAGTTGAGATATTATGTCTTCGTAATAATAACGGTCTTATTAAAGTTCGTACACGAGATGCTTTAACTGGTTGCATGATTAGTAATACCATTTATGATGAAACTAATAAAAAGATAGGTAATTGTGGTTCATCAGAAGATGGTTATGTTAGTGAAGCTAATCCGATTGGTTTTGAACGTAATTATAAGACGTTAGGTGATACTCGTTATGAAGCTACTGAACCTGCATTGTTTATTGCAGCTAAACCTTCTGAAGCTGTTGTCAATTATATTGATTTACATCCGAAAGAAGGTCAGGATTATATAGCTCTTAAATTTGTAGATTCTGTTACTAAAGCTCCTATTACCTCAGGTATTAGTTGCTGGTTTAGTTCTATTGTTAAAACTATTGTTACTGATTATCAAGGTATAGCTCATATTAGTGGTACTTATGATTCAAAGGTTGTAATTTTGGTTAGACGCAATGGTTACGTTGAATACAATCAAAGTTATGATAATCTTGCAAATCATAGTGTTACAACTATTGAATTAGTACCTGAACCAGTATTTGAAAACGATGGTATTGATTATATGCAAATCGAAGGTGATGGTATTGAACATCCTATATTTAGGGTTGGTGATGTCGAATCTAATTAACGGTTTAATGATATGAAAGAATCAGTAATTCGCAAAGTATTTTGTGCCTTAAACTGGCCTCCGAAAACTGGTGCTTTTCAGAAGTTAATTACTTTTGTAGTTGAAGGTTTAGCCACTAAGGCTGAATCTTCAACTGTTCAACAATTACAAACAAAAGTAGAAACTCTTGAAGGTACTGTTAATACATTACAAGAAACTGTTACTACTTTAAGTGGTAGAGTAAGTACATTAGAGAGTAATTATACTTCTTTAGAAGGTCGTGTAACTGCTCTTGAAACACCGCAAGGTTAATATTAATCTACAACTATGGCACAACTTAATCTTCTTGAACGAGCTACGGAAGCTGTCGTAATGCTTAATGGTAATCGTCGGCAGGTTCTTGATATGTGGCTTAATGGTAAAAAAGTTTGGCCTATTGATAAACCTATTATAGAATTTAGTGTTGATAAAACTCTTGTTATACTAAATGATGATAATAATTATCATGATACCATAACTGTTTTCGCAAGTGATACAGCTGAATGGGAATTTGGTAATTAGTTTGTTATTATAATTAATCAACCAAAAAAAAAACAAATGGCAACTATTCCGAGTTATTTATCATGGGTTCCTAAAACTGGTACTGGAAATGCACAGATTAAGATTAATTCTGTGAGTCCTTATACTGGTCGTGCCGATAGAAGCACTCAAGTTCCCGGTAAGATTGTCGGAAAGACTAACGCAGTTACAGTCACGGTTCTTGAAAAGGCTGCTGACGAATTTATTACTCCCGATGGTTTAACTATTAATGTTGCTAAAGGTGGTGAAACAATTCATGTAACTGGTAAGTCTAACTCGAAACTTCTTACATTTACATGGAAAACTAACTTCGGTATTGCAAATGTAACATCATTTAAGGTTAATGGTAGTACAACTGCTACGTCTGGTACTGCTATTACTGGTGACCCCGGTGCTACTGGAGAATATACTTATGATGTTACTGTTGTTGTACCGAAGAATGAAACTATTAAAGCTCGTTCTGCAACTCTTGAAATCAAGGGTGGAGGTGCGAGTGTTGTTAAAACTATTACTATTACTCAGGCTCTTGGTGACAGCTATCTGTATCTCAATTCGCAGGGTACAACTACCGCAACTGTTACTATTCCGAAGGGTGGTGGTGAGCAGACTCTGAAGGTTCTGTCGAATGACGAATGGACGTTCGAACCTGCTGAATAAATTAATTAATCATTTATGAGTGTTATCACTAATAAATGGAATGACGGGAGTGGAGATTCAATTAGTATTGAATCTCCCTCTTTTCAAGGAAATCAGACTATTAAAATTTCATCACCTGTTCAAAAAGGTACTTCTAAGAGAAGTATGCAGTTTATTGGAAAGTGTAAAAAAGATTCCAGTAAACAAGTTATTCTTACTGTTGAACAAGAAGCATCTATTTATACATATGATTTAACGTTAAATAGTGATAATACTGAAATTGCCGCAAAAGGTGGAACTACAACTATTACAGCTGTACTTAAAACGTATCGTAATGGTAATTTAATTAGTACAGATAATGTTACACCAGTTCTATCAGGAAGTGCTACTGGATTTTCTATATCTGGTACTAAGGTTACTGCAAGCAATCGAACTACAACTGTTGGTAGTAGGAGAAGTATTGTTGTAACTGGTAAATATTCAAATACATTTGATGGTCAAACAGTATCATCAACTATTACTATTTATCAAGAAGCCAATGAGGCTTCTTATGGTGCTTTAACAGGTGGCTCTGTTTTAGCATCTGATATTCCTGCAAGTGGTGGAACTTCTTCGACCAGTATTTCTAATATGTCGCAAACAATTAGTTATACATCTGGTTCGACTCGTGCTGGTACAGTTACTTATTCAAAAACAAGTGAAATTACAGTTTCTTCTCTTGGAACTACAGTTAAGGCAAGAACTAAGGTTGGACAAGTCACTGTAACGTATACTGGTGAAGGTGGTGTAACTGTCAATAAAACTGTTGATATTTATCAAGCTGAAAATAAAGTAACTAATAGTAATTACAATCCACGAATTACTGCATATGGAACTCCTACTGTAAGTATCGGTAGTGGTTTGACAGCAGCTGGTGGTTCTGCGACTGTAAATGCTTCTGTTACTAATACTGAAACTTATAATGCTTTGTATAGTTCGGGTGCTACTGGCCCGAATCAAACACGAAGTGTTGGTGGTAGTTTATCAATTTCTATGACTGTTAATGGTAATAGTAGATTCAGTTTATCTGGAAATACGATTACTCATAGTAGTATGGGAACTAATGAAACTACTGATACTATTACTATAAAAGCTGTAAATGACGGAGATAGTTCTAAATCAGCTACGGCTTCTAAGAGTATAACAAACAGTAAAACTGTTAAATCTACTTCTGGTGGTATTTATACCTATGGTGATGTAATAGCTGGTACAGTAACAAATGGTATTATTCCTGCAAGTGGTGGTTCTGCTACTGCTACTGCTGGAAATGGTACTCAAAGTTGGAATAAATCTGCTACAATTACTACTTACGAATATACATCCGGTTCAACAAAAGATGTTATTACTGAAGCTGCTTCAAGTGGAACTAATAATGTTGCTCCGAGTGTAGCTTCTATTAATGCTACTGCTTCTTCGAAGGGTACAACTGTTTCAGCTCAAACTACTGTTAAAAGTCAAGCTGTTACTTGGTCGGCTAATGGTAAATCTGCAAGTAGAACAATGTATATTTATCAAGAAGCTAACAAGATTGAATCCTATAAGTACGGTAGTTGGAATATTGGTATTGTAGCAAATCCTACAACTATTGCTGCATCAGGTGGAACTTCTACTATTACAGCAAGTTGTACGAGAACTAAAACTCCTGTTTATACATCAGGTTCTACTGGAACAGCTACTACTGAATCTGCAACTCCAACATTAGCAATTAGTGGTGCTGGATTTACATTAAGTGGAACTACTGTTACAGCTTCAAAGAATAATGTTGCAGCTCGAACTGCTACTGTAACTGCTTCATATTCTGGAGCTACTTCTAAATCTGTTACTATTACTCAATCAGCTGGGCCTGATGGTATTGGTTATATGCAGATTCAAGGTAATGGTGTTGACCACTATATTTTCCAAGTTGGTCGTACACCAAATACTCGTTCTAATGATGTTCAAACTTTATCAGAAGAACCTGCTGAAGTTGCAACAGAAACTAAATCTGAAAGTTTGTTTGCTAAAATTAAACGTATTGTTACTAATCTTAATTAATTAAAAGTTATGGCTTTATCTAAATCTGCTTTGAAAGCAAAATTTATCACTGGTGCTATACCAACTCAAACTGATTTTGACAGCCTTATTGATGGTATGTTGAGTATGCCATTGGGGGAGGGACTGGTGATACAACAATAGGTTTCGGAAATGGAGATAGTACCGATAGACTATATGTTAAATCTCTTAGATATATTTATAATTATGAGCATAGTTATTTTTTAATTGGTGCTTGGGATGATGAACTTGGAGGTAATTATCTTGTAGCAGTTATTTGTTTTCAAGGTAATGCTGTTAGCGGTGCTAATTTTAATATAACTTATCATTTATTAAATAAAACAGATAGAGCGCATTTTGAATCTGCAGTTGGCGATATTAATACTGCTGATGAAATAGATTTAATTGATAATATTAGAGGTTCTGGTTGGGCGTGGTTTAATATCACACAACCTACTAATAATAATCCATCACCTCGAACCATTCAATCAACCAATATAACATATCGTATTTATCCTGTATTGCAAAATGGTGGATGGTGTGTTGGTTATGCTTTCGCAATGAAGGGTAATATGGGTGGTTCCAATGATTTATATGTTTATCGTTGTACTGGTAATTCTCAAACACGTTGGGATACCACCGATGAAGTCATTACAACTGATTTAGAAAACGTCGGTAAATTCTCTAAAAAATTATTATATTAAACTCTAATTATTAGTAATAATAGTTAGAGTTTAATCAATATATGTCAAACTTTAACTATTATTACTATGACTATTGCACAAATTAAAGCTTTGTTTCAAACTGGGAAAATTCCTACACAAGCTGACTTTGAAAATTTGATAAGTAAGATTCCGAACAGTGATTTAACAAGGGGGGTGGAGACAATACTTTAAATTTTATCAACCCTGATTATGCTAATGTACTTGGTTATAGATTTGTTACTATTGGTGATGAAGCATCTTATTTATTTATAGGTTTTTATGATGCAGCAAATGCTACATATTTACCTTATATAATTGTACATTGTAATACTGGTTCACCTTCTGAATATGGTAATACTCCACCTGTTAAATATACTATTCTTACATCAGAATTAATGACTAAAATGTTACTAAATGGTGGTGAATTATATTTAGCTAATGATGAAGCACTTGTAGGAGCAATTCCTTCAACTGCTAAGTGGAATTGGGTTGGTTGGTATTATTTATCCAATACACATCGAGTTATTAAAAATGAGCTTGTAGAAGAACACTTTTTTATAACAACTGATGGTTCTACAAGAGCTTATTTTAAAATAGTTTATGCTACTGAAAATGATACATTCCCTATTGTTTCTGAAGCTATTAGAATAGGATTATCGGGTGGTGCTATAACTACATATAATTACATTCTTACTTCTATTGCAAATATGAATGATTATAAAAAAGAATTATATACTATTTTAGATTCAACAGATTTAGGAACTACACAACTGCTGAATTTTATTAATAAATATATGAGAGATATTAATGTTACAAATTAAAAGTTAAATTAAGTTTGACTTTTAGTTGTTATAAATAATTCATTTAATCCTAAATCAAGTACATTTTATGATTAATTTATTCGTAATACAAAAACAGTCAATCAAATTATGGCAACTAAAAGTCAGCTTAAACAATATTTTGAAACAGGTAAAATACCTACACAAGCTCAATTCAGTGACCTTGTGGATTCTATATTTAATATTATTGGTTCACCTGATGGTAGTTTTAATATAAATAGTGATGAAAATAACATTAAACTTTCTATAAAGAATTATAGAAGTTTACATGGTGTATATATGTCTCAATTATCTGTTAGTCTTCATTTATTTTTTAATAATGATATTAAAAATGGTACAAAACCAGTTCCAGTATTTATCATATTTAGTACTGTAAATAATTTAATTAATTCTGTAAATGCTAATATTAGGTATGCTGTTCCGAATGCCACCTTACTTAAAAGTATGACAGATGATAATTTGGATTATCTCACTGCAAGTTTGGATGTTATCATTCAAAGATTTACTGAGCTTAAGATTACATATTATGATTTAGTACCTAAAGAAGAAGAAGTAAAGAAACCTTCCATTGTAACAATTATGTATACTGATACTGATAATACCAGTTATGTATATAATTGCATTATGGGTATGGGGAGTATTGATTCTATAGTACCAATTTGTATTCATAGTCTTATTAAATTACACGATGTTGAAGATAATAATTATATAGGTGTTATGTCTATTTTACAAAGAACTGTTTATAATTATATGACAGTAAAATCTGAATGGGAAAAGATAATGAAGTTACGAGGTTATGAAGATGGTTTAGTTATTGATGATAGCGGAGTTGCTGAAAATTTTATGAATACTATATATGCTAATTGTTATAGACAAATTCAATTAAAATAAAATCATGATTAAAATCTATTGTAAATTCCTACCGTTCAAAGGATATTTATGTATGACTTTATTATGGTGGTTAGTAATTCGTACTGAATACAAAGATAAGATAACTCCTACTGTTGAACGACATGAATCTTGTCATAGTTATCAACAAGTAGTATTATTTATATTCAGTCTTATTGTAAGTATCATATTAAGTCTTACTACAAATTATTCTTGGTGGTGCTTATTATTAACTCCAATTATTCCTTTAATTGCTTACGTGATTAGTTGGATAATTGAAATCATATTACCTCCTTATAATCGAGCTTATAAAGATATTTGTTTTGAAGGTGAAGCAAGAAGTTTAGAATCTGATAAAGATTTTAGAAAGAAAATGTTTCCTTTTAGTTTCGTAAAATACATTCCAAACAAGAAACATGGGGGTCGATAATATTAAAGAGTAATAAATGGAACAACTCGTAGGACATTTCGTTGAGTTATTCAGTACTCATTTCGATTTATCATTTATGCTTTGTGTGAATGTTTTAACGTACATACTTATTAAAGCAATAGATGATATTAATGGTGATAAATCTATTGGTACATGGACTAAACGACTGGTTATGTTAATTAGTTGTTTTGCTATTGCCGCAGGATATATAGCAGGTGGATATGAGAATACTACAATTCTTATTAATTCTGCTATTCTTGCACCAGTTGCTTGGAGTTGGATATTCAAACCTATTCTAAAAAAGATTGGTGTTGATTATAAACAAAATCATTAATTAATTAAGATGATTACTACTATGGCATGTGGTGGAAAGAAAGGTGGTAAAAAGACCACTGGTAAGAAAGTAAAGAAATAAATTGTTAGTAATATAACAATTTATATTGTTAAAGATTGAATTGAAATGGTGAGAGGTGTTACTAATGTAGCACCTCTTTTTTATAGTGAATCTGGTGGGAAATCGACTATTTTAACGTATATTTGTTAGTAGCCCAATATAATATACCTATTAATATTAATCCTCTTATACGCCTATCTATGTTCGATTATACAGCTATTATAGTAGCTATAATAACATCCATAAGTACGATTGCTGGTATTTATCTAAAAGAATGGTTATTCCCTAAACGTAGAGAACAAAAACTTACTATTGAAAAAAGTAATTGTTATATAGAACTTGATAAGATATGTGCTTCTATTCGAGATACTATTCACGCTAATGCTGTTTATATTGCTCATTTTCATAATGGCGGTCATTTCATTAATGGTGTAGAAATGGATAAATACACTGTTGTTGGTGAAGATTATGATTGTTGTGTAGTATCTTATAAGAAATCTTTTAAGGATGTTCTTGTTAATAATTTTCCTTATTTATTTCATAATCTTCTTGTTAGAAATCGTCATTATTGTAATGATGTTAGTAAATATAAGTTTCAAGATAGATGTTATAAAGATGAACTTGAAAGTAGAGGTATGAAGTCTGCTTATACTTTTCTTATTAAAGACCCTATTAAAGAAACACCTATTGGTTTTATTTCTCTTGAATATAATATCGTAGAAGGATTTAATCCTGATGATGAAAAATATATTTGGAAAAAACAAAATACTATTGCTAATCTTTTGAATCTAAATAAGTAAGATATGGGAACACTTAATCAATATGCAGCTCGTATTGCAAACATGGTTAATCAACCTAATAATCACGAACTTAAAGAACGTGTTAAGGATATGATTAAAACTATGTTTGCAAATCGTATTCGACAAAGCGTTGAGAAAAATGGAATAGATGATATTCTTAAACTTACTTTTATTGCTCCTGTTGAAGAGTTGAAATATAGTGATATTCTTCCTACTGAATATCGAATTGCTAATAAAATTAGATTGTTAGGAACAAAGTACAAAGTTCCTACACCCGTGCGCATACAAAGTGATGCGCCTTTTGCGTTTGTAGGTGATACTGTTGGTAATGGATATATGTATGAGAGTTCTATTACATCTCTTAAACTACGTCAAAGTGGGCGTCCAACATGCTCTCCCACCGGGTATCCACGAGCTTATATTATATTAAACGGTCATATAATTATTGCTGAAAAAGTTGGTACAAAAGATATTGATGATAGACGACCAATTAATGAAGTAATGATTACAGGTATATTTGAAAATCCTGATGAAGTTCTTTCGTTCTTTAAGAATGAAGATGGTCAAGATATTGAATTACCTTTACCTAATGATATGCTTGAAAGTATAATTCAAGAAATACTTAAAACTGAATTTGGTATTTATCCTCAAGATTTGGATATTAAAACGAATAATAATAATCCTACTATTGCTCAACGTGGTAATGGTCAAGATTAATATCATGCTTCTATCATTATGGTTGATAACGAATATTATTGGAGAGATTTCGTTAAAGAAGTTCAAATACAACTTAATTCTTTAATTAAACAATTACATCTTGCTTATGAACGGCGTAATGATTGTATTTATAATATCAAAGATAATCTTGCTAAATATCAAGAAGCTGGTGTTGATGTTTCGGTAGTATTCGATATTGATAATCGTAGTAAGATTTATTTTAATAAGAAACAAGATGTTCTACTTGGTACTAAACTAATGAGTTATATTCGTAGTTATAATTACTTAGTTTATGAACGTCTTGATAAACTTGATGATGATATAGAAACTCTTGCTGCTCTTAAAGAGTTACCTTCTGAAATGTATACTTATATGCAAGATGAAGTTAATAATGAAATAGCTAATTTATTATGTAAAGGTAACAATTATTCTTTTGGTAGTTCCGTAGGTTACGTTTATGTTTACTATAAAAAGACGATGCCCGGTGATGTATGCAGTGTTGTCGATTGGGGTGCTACAAAAGACTTGAAAAAGAAATTATTAGAACAAGGTATTAATATACGAACTGCTGATAATCCAAATGGTATTCCTTATTTCATATATTATGATTATGACTGGTGTATAAAAGCTGTATATCATAAAGTCAAAGGTCGAATACCACAAAGTGTCTATTATAAATTCAAATTTGGTCACACGAGTAGTGCTTATGAAAATGGTGAAAAAACTATTGACAGAACACCTTTTGCAATGAAAGGTAAAACTGTTGATGAAATTGCAACAAATCGAAGACTTAATTGTTTCAATAAAATTCTTGCAATTTGTTTTAATCATCCTGACGAAGCTATTAAACTATATCGAAATAATCTTCCTAAACAAAATAATGCTTTATGATTGATAATAATATATTCATTAGTAGTGCTACATTAATTCCAGATATGTATAACGATTATAATATACAAAGTGATGATTTTGTAAGTCGTTTTCCTATTTGGGTTGCAAATGCTTTGGAAGAACTTAAATTCATTCAAGCTTATGTTAATGTAGAAAAAGATATTGAATTTGATGACCACCGTTGTCAATTACCGTGGGATTTTCGTGGTGTAATTGATGTCATTATAAATAACAAAAAAGCTGTTCTTAAAAATTCAGCTGAATTTAACAAAGATACTATTACTGAAAAAGTAACAACTGTTCCAACATATACTCCTTATCCCAGTATTCCAAATGCAGATATAACAAGTCCCGGTGATAAAAATGATAGTTTTAATCATGCTCCTGTTGATAAAGAACAACCTTATTATTACATTAGTAATAACTGGATTCATACTAACGTTGATTACGGAACTATTCATTTAAGATACAGAGCTTTACCAGTTGTTTATGATAGTATTATAAATATGGATGTTCCTCTTATTTATAATAATGGCCCTCTTAAAAAATATCTTAAACTTTATGTTCTTAAACAAATGTTATTAAGAGGTTATAAACATCCGGTTGTAAGTCTTATAGCAAACAATCCTTATACAAATCCTGCAATAGAACTCGATAGAATGAAGATACAAGTTCGAGTTTCTTGTAACAAATTTAGTAATGACCGTCGAGAGAATATTGCTACTATTCTTCGTACATTAGAATAATAGAAATTATGAAAGTTTTAGGTCTTGATTTAGATAATTCACCTCATATTGCACAAGATAAATCTTTACGATATGCTAAAAATATAACTATTGATAATAAAGGTCAAAGTTATTTTAATGAAAGAGGATTTGATTTCATAGGTGAATTAGATGATATTCTTGAAAATCATCCGACAAATCAGCATATCATTCCTTATATTTATAGTGATGCCGATAATCACAAATATAATATTATAGGTACAATTCCAACTAATGTTGGTGTTGTACTTTTTTGCGTTGTAGAACACTGGAATAATGCAGATAAATCTGATTTACAAACTAACGACGCTATTATATATCTTAATCTTGATGATAATAACCCAACTGTAAAACGTTGTTTGTATAGTACATCTGGTGCATTTGGATTCAGTATTGATAGACCAATTCATGGAGATTATATATACAATTATAAAGAAAATTTAATTGTTACATTTACTGAAGGAACTGATGAATCAGCAAATGAAACAAGAATTATTAATTTGACTGACCCGTTTTATGATGGTAACAATGGAGATGATACTGCGATAGGATATGACATCACTATTGATGAAGTTGATTCATTTAATCTTATTCCAAATGTTACTTATCCTGAACTTCAATTAGAAGTTGAAGACGGTGGTAATCTTAAAACTGGTGCTTATCAAATAGCAATTAAATATCGTCTTGATGATGGTACTTATACAAACTATTCTCCTTTAAGTACATCACTTATTGTTTGTGGTAATTACGAAGAAGATTATGCGTTAGGTATCGAAATCAATAAAAATATTACTATTAGTTTTAGAAATAGTGGTATTAAATATAAACATTGTAGATTTGCTATTGTTTATATTACTGACGAAGCTCAATTATCATATGAAACTGATGATATTTCAATTAATGGTGTAAGTACTACTCATATTGTAAGTGATGTTTCATATTTATCTACTATAAGTCTTGATGATATTTTTATTAAAAATATATCATATATTCGAGATAATACTCTTATTAATTTCAATAATAGACTTATTCGAGGTAATGTAAAAACTCTTGATTATAGTAAACTTGATAGTGAACTTAAAGAGTTTACAGAGAACAATCTTGATGTTCAATTAAGTTGGAATCCGAGTTCTTCTTATATTAATAGTACTCGACGTTATTTTAAGAGTGGTGAAGTTTATGTTCTTTATGCTGGATATTATGATTATAAAGGTGACCTTGTAAATATACATCATATTCCTTGGAAAGCTAACAATTATGATGTTGAAGCTTATCCTGTAGGTTCTACTAATCAAAATGCTCATAAAATTCCTTATAAATCTGAAAGTATTAGTAAGATTATAAGTCCGAATTGGAAGAGTTTACCTGATATTGATGCTGCTGAACAAATAGATGAAATTGCTAAAACTGGAGTTGGTAGTAATAATCCTACAATAGCTCGTAATCGTTATTTTACTTTATACGGAGTTTCAACTGCACACGCTACTGTTAAAGCAAAAGGTCGTTCTTTAACAAAAGGTAAACTGAAATTACCAAGTCTTCCATTACCGTATACAACTGAAGATTCTGAAGGTGGAGTCAATCCTTCTGATTATCAAGTTGTGGTATTAGAAATAACAAGTGAGAGTACATCGAATCAATTAATTGGTATTGAATGCAGTCCTACATTTGGTGGAAATAGTTTGATACCTGCTGGTATAAATTTAACTACAAAAGTTTATGATGCTACATCAGTAGTTAAACAGATTGATTCAGAAGAATCTGAGGTTGAAACCGGATACTATGAAATTTCTGAATCTAATCTTTTAGCATCAGATAGTAAATCTGTATTTATTGGTAATACTATTAATACAAAAACTAATTTCGTAATTAATCTTGATGCAAAAGAAACTAAATATATTTTAATTGAAGCTCGATTAGGATATAAAGTTGATGGAACAACTGCTCCGACATTTAATTGGTTAACTCAATTATATTCTACTTCTTCTGAATGGAATCCTACTTATACATTAAGTCCTAATATTAATATTAAAGCTAATCTTGCTGGTAAAACAGACTTAATGAATAAATATATTAGTTCGATAGTTTATTTCTTTGTTGAACATAATATTAATAATTCTCGAATTGTTACACAAGGTTTCGCAATGCGAGATACTGAAACTAACAATTTCGGTAAGAATCAAACTTATAAAAATCCTTTTGGTGGAGATAATGCAAGATTTTATACATTTGAATATCTCTATAATAAGATAAATAGTATTCGAGGTAAACTTAAACCTCTATACTTTGAAACTGATGTTCTTAAATTTGTTAAAAATGAAGAACTTGATGATGATATAAAAGTATTTCCAGCTAAATGGAAAGGTGAAGATTTTAATGGATTTGATACAAATCCTAATGAATCTGGAACTCGATTCTTAGATGCTGACATTAATAGTCTTACTATTGATACTTCTCGTGCAACTAAAGATGTTTCACTTGAATATATCAATGCTAATATTAGTTCTCAAAACAATATTGCTGGCGATAGTTATTATCGTATTGAAAAAGGTTTTGATGGATTTAATAAAGGTACAGATAATGAAGAATGGGCAAGAGGATATATTGCCGATTTAATTAATAATTCTGAAACACTTTATTCTGATGTTAATAATCAGAAACTTCAAATTGCATCTAATGTAATTAATATTAAAGGTTCTTCTGAAATAATAACTTCATTAGTTGGTGATACATTTATTGGATATATAACACTTCGAGCTACTGCTCCATCATCTGATTATCGTTATGGTGATGCTCAAGCAAAAGAATTAGACAGTAACGCCACTGTTTATCGTTGGATATTCACTGTTCCTCTTGAAAGTAAATTCAATATTCTTGCTCGATTTAGTGTTAATAACGTAGATAAATCTTTCAAATATCACGATAAACGGGGTAATGAATTACGCGAATTTTATCAATTAAGTTATCAAGTTGATAATTTCATAAATAGTAGTGTTGGTAAAGGTTATTCTCCTGTTTACAATGAGAATGGAATTGAAACATTTACTTATTTTGAAGAAATTCCCGGAACTCAAGACCATCCTTATCGTATAATTCGTAGTCAATTACAGAGTGCTGAAAATGCTAATCTTAATTGGCGATTATTTAGAAGTGATGATTATAAAGATATGCCTTTTAATCGAGGTGAAATTATCGCATTAAAAACTGACAATAAAAATCTTTATATTCAACAAACATACGGTTTGCATTTATTGCAACTTCGTGATACACTTTCTAATACTGATGAAGGTACTTCGTATTTAGGTACAGCTGATATATTTAATATGGAACCTCAAGAGGTTACATATAGTCCCAGTGGTTATATAGGTTGTCAAAGTTATTTTGATACTCATGTTAATGTTATTGGTTATTTTGTTATTGATGCAGTTCATAGGCGTATCTTTAATATCAATGGAGATAAAGTAAGTAATATGACTGCTCTCAATACTCTTAAATGGTTTGATGGTAATCTTGCAAAAGATGTAATTAATCCGTTTAAGAATAATGGTAGAATTTGGGCATTTAATGAAGATACTAATATCTTATATTTAGTCCAAAATGTTAATAACAGACAGTTCACAATTAGTTTTAGTCCTATTGCTAATGCTTGGATTTCATTCCATGACTATAATCCTATTGTAGGTATTACCAATCGAAATGGATTATTCTGGTTTGATAAACATGGTATTTATGCAATATCTAAAAATAATTATGGTCGATTCTTAAAAGATGATAATGGTAATCAACTTATTAAAGAATCTTATATTAAATTCATTCTTAATGATAATAGTAATTATAATAAGTTATTAAATAATATTGCTTGGAAAGATAGAGTTGATATTGTTAATAATTTATTACCTGCTATTAACGAATTTGAGAAAACTATTAATGAAATATTGGTTCACAATGATGACCAATGTACTGGTTATAAACTTGTTAAATTTAATGATATTTGGTATAATGGTACAACTGGTGTTAATAAAGTAAATCTTTGGAGATTTAATAATGTTAATGATATACACAAACAAATACCTTTTATGATTACTGATTTAGTTGTAGATGAATCTGCATTAAAACGTAAAGCTAAATGGTATGATGTTAATAAGTTCATTTGTCAATATGTTTATTGTATAATGAAGTTTAATAATAGTGATAATAACAGACTTTGGGAACTTATTGATGTTAATCCTGAATGGATTCTTGATAATCGTAATAATCAAAGGTAATTTGTAACAACTTGTGCGGCTCGGCCTTCGGCCTCGCTCCCCGGTGGGGCAGGAGGTTGCACGCCCACTTGTCGTGTTACTCAAACTTTTAATGGTATGTCTAATCGTAAAGTTAATCCTGATAGTCTTCGTCAAGTTACTCGTTATATTAATGAGTATTCTCAACATATTTGGGATAACGAATTGACTGGTGATAAAGAATTTGTTCGTGTTAAAGAAAATGGTAAACTTAAAACTGTTCGTTCACGTTCAAAAGATGGTAAATATTATTATCCTTATCCCTCGTATGAAGGTGGTGCTAAAACTATTGGTCCCGGTTTTAAGTTAAATGATACTTCTGATTTTACTAAATCTGTTAAAGCAAAAGGTAAAGCAACAAGAAAACAAATTGATGCTGAATTAAATCGTCGTATGGCAAAAGCCTACAATGATGTTCGTGATATTTATTCTGAGAAATATGGTATTGATGATTTCAATACTTTACCTCAACCTATTGTTAATCTTATGTCTAATCTCGCATATCGAGTAGGTCGAACTGGTTTTAGACAATATAAGAAATTGTTAAAAGGTGCTAATGAACGTAATACAGATAGTATTATTAAAGAATATACTACTGGTAATAAAAGAAGAGATAAATCTGAATTAGAAATATTTAAGACTAATAGTTCTAATGACTATGATATGATTAGAAATAGATTATTTTCTAATTTTAATACTGATGATAATCCTGATAACTATGTTGAAGATATGAGTAAAACTAATCGTAAAAAATATAATTTCGGTGGTATTCGTTCAACACATGATGCTACCGCTGATTATTTAGGAATGGCTCGTGATTCTGGTAATAGATTTTTTGGTAATGCTATGATTGATATGCTTTATCATAGCGGAAAGAATGATGATACTGGAATCCCGGTTAAGAATTATGTAGATAAGTTAATTACTAACGATAAACTTATTTATGCAAATATGCAGAACAAAATCAATAATGAAATTGTTACTGCTCGTGGAGTTGCTCGTTGTGGTGGTCTTGTAAGACGTAAGCGAAAAGATTTCGGTGGCGTTATGTCTGGTGATGCTTATCGTAGTATAATCGCTGGTAAAAACAATCGAGATTACTTTGAAAATGAAGGTATGGGCATTAAACGAAAATATCTTGATGATGTTTATGAATACGGTAATCTTGATTTGAATGCGCAAGGTATTGCAAAAGCAAATCAGTTGATGGCTCGTGATTCAGCGATTTATGCTAATATGCAAAATAAGATTAATAATGAAGTTTTAACTTCTCGTGGTATTACTGCTAAATTCGGTGGACTTGTTGGAACTCCTCGTAGGAAATTTTATTGGGGTGGAACAAGTATTAATGACCCCGGTAGTGTTCAATGGGGTACGCGAGTTCAAGCCAGTGATATTGATGAATCTAAATATAGTGCTAATGGCGAAGGTATCGTAGGTGGTAGCGCTTTAAGTGGAGCTGGAACTGGATTAGGAATTGGAGCTGCTGTTGGTGGAACTGCGGCGCTTGCTACTGGTGCAGCTGCTGGTTCTTGGCTTGGCCCTATCGGTGCTGGTATCGGTGCATTAATTGGTGGCATCATTGGTCTGTTTACTGGACGTAAGAAAAAGCGTCAAGAAGAACGTCGTCGTCAAGAACTTTTAGCTGAACAAGCTGAAATGGAACGTCAGCAGACTTTGGGTAATATGCAAGATAAAGTTGAAAATGATGTAGCAACTATTCGACAAAGTAATCTTGGTAATTATTCTGAAGGTACAGGATTTTATGCTAAATTGGGTGGAATGATTGGTCGTAGAAAATTAAACACCGGCGGCCAAGTAGTTCCTAATTCATCTAATAGTGTTGTTGCTTATGGTCAAACCCATGAACAATATAATCCTGCTACTGGTGAAACTGGAATAATATATGGAGATTCGGAAATTGAAGGTGGTGGCGCTAAAAATGGTAGAATGTATGCTGGAGAAGTTGTTCGTGAAACTCCTGAAGGTGGTCAAGTATTCAGTAATACGATTAAAGTTCCCGGAACAAATCGTACTTTCGCTGATTACGCAAAGAAACTTACTGATATGAAAGGTGAAAAAGAAGCTCAAGTTATTCAACTTGCTGATGGAGTTACATTATCTTTATCTGCATTAGATAAAAGTAAAACTAACAAATTACAAACTGGAACAAATGTTCGTAATATTGAAAAGTTAGTTTATAGAATGAATAAGGCTCGTGGTGAATCTGAAGCTATTGATGCTAAAACAACAGATTTGTTTGAAGCTCAAGAACTTTATGCCACTGCTTTAGGACTTCGTGATAATGCTCCGATTATGCGTTGTGGTGGAATGATAAGAAAGAAAAGACCTTTTGGTGGATATGTTTCACCTTATAGTCTTACAGGAGTTTCAGCTCCTAAACTTACTACTTTACCTCCAATTCAAACTACCGCAAGTGCTGGCGGTGGTTCTGCATTTAAGTTCGGATTTAATGAATTTGGACTTGGTATGAATCTTGCAAGTTCACTGTTTGGAATTGTAGGTAACGCTCTTAATACTCGTGCTAATCGAAAGGCTATTGAATTTGAATCTACACTTCATGTTCCGAAAGGTAATAAAGTAGATGCTGTCCAATATAGTACAGATTATGATATTAGTGAGGAATTACAAGAACTTGGCACACAAGAACGTAGAGCTGCTCGATATATTACTGATAATACAAGCAATGTTCAAACAGCTCGAAATAGTGTAGCAAATCTTGCAATTAATGCTCAACTTGCTCGAAACAAACTGTATGGAGCTAAGAAAGATTATCAACGTCAAAGATATGATTTGAATAGGCAAGAACGAGTTAATGCTCGAAATGCTAATAGTCAAATTATGTATCAAGACGCTATTAATGAATATAACAAAGCTGTCGGCTTGAATCAACAGTTAATGGCAGTCAGAACGCAAGGATTACAAGGAATGTTACAAGGAGTTGAAGGTCTTGCCGGAGCAGTTAATAATTACGCAAGTGCCCGCTTATATGAAAAGTTATGGCCTCGTGGAGTAACTAATCACATGAGAAGTGGTTTTGCTTGCGGTGGTCTTGCAAGACGTAAAAGAGCTTAATGTAGTGCGTGATATATCGGATTATTCTTTTATAGGATAGTCCGATATTCACGATTTTTTGTATATTTGTAATGATACAAATAGTGGTACAAACACGCGCGACAAGTGGGCGTACAACCTCCTGCCCCACCGGGGAGCGGAGCCGCTGGGCGAAGCCCAGCAGGCGGAGCCATACGAGTTACAACTAATTTACAAACTAATCATTATAAAATTATGGCAGAAATTGCAATCGGTCGATACGATACTAATACATTAAAAACTCCACAGTTACAAGATTATGGAAGTATATATGCTGCTGTTGGAAATGCTTTGAATCAAAAGTATTACCAAAATCGTGAAGCTTATATTAATAGAATTGCTAATCCTTTAAGTCAAATTAAGGCAACTTCTCGTGGACAAAAAGTTCTTGATTCTGAAAGAGCTAAGATTGTTGAAGGTGCTAATGAATTTAAGGAACAAGATAATTGGTTTGCAGCAGATGATTATATTTATAAGCAAACTGAGAATATTCTGACTAATGAAGGTCTTAAAGCTGTTCAAGCTGATTATGCTTTGGAACAGCAATATATGGAAGATTTGAAAAAGAGTGATTGGGATACTCAAAATCAAAATGCTTTCTTGCTTCGTAGTCGTTTACAATCTTCTGATATTATTTATGATGCAGAAACTAATACTGTCGTAAGCGGTGGTTTTAATGGAGTTCAAATCGGTAAAAAATTCGATGTAAATAAATATCAAAAAGACGTATTTGATATTCTTTCAAAAGCTAAAGCTGATAAGGTATCATTTGAAAATCTTGTTACTAATCCTGATATGATACGTCAGTATGGATTAGATGTTGCAACAGGTTTTGATGGTGAAAAGTTAGCAAGTCACTTTGTTAAAACTGGTAGTGAAAGAGAAGGTATTACAGAACAAGAGATTATGAGTTATGCTATGTCATTACTCAAATCTAATCCTGATTATACTAATTATCTTACTACTATTTGGCAGAATCAAGATGCTATTACTCGATTTGTAAAAGATGATAGCTCTGTTGGTGGACATTTAAGAGATTATGAATTAGAAGATTATGCTCCTTTATTCGCTGGTAATCCTACAATGTTTGCTCTTAATGGTTTAGGTATTAACATAAATGAACTTGGTGCTCCTACAAAAGATGGTAAGTTTACTGTTAATTCTAAATTACCTGCTGAGGTTAAAACTTTGTTAGATACTGTTAATAAGGAATATGGAGTTAATGTTCTCGATATATTACAGAATAAAGCTCAAGTTCCACCTGAACTTATTCAAGCTGGTTTACAGAATTATGTAGATAAAATGTTTGAAAGTTACGCTAAGGGTGTACTTGGTGCTACTGATGATATTGAGAATCTTGATAGAACTGCTTTCACACAAAGTGTTTTATCTGGTCAATTTATTAATAATAACATTCAGAGTTTAGCTGGTGCTGCCGCAGGTTTATATTCTTATCAAGATATTAAGACTACGGTTGATTTAATTGCTAATCCCGGTTATGCTGCTTATATTAAAGCTCGTGCAAAAGGTAAACAGCAAGAACTTGAAACTCTTCAACAGTACGCTCCATATCTTGATACTTTAGGTGGTTTTGAAGTTACTGGTGATAGTGTTGCAGAAAACATTAATCGTCGTAATGAAATTACTGACCAAATGACTAAACTTTCGAATTCTATGAATCAGATATTTACATCTGATGAACTTGGAATTTTAGGTCTTAATCCGGGAGATGGTAATATTGTTAAAACACTTAATATTTCTACTGCTGAAAGATTAGTTGATTCAGCAGGTCTTGACGAAGAAACAGCAGCCAATCTTAAAGGTAAACTCTTACAAGTTCAAACTGCTCAACGTAATTATAATAATCTTCAAGCTAAACTTCGTTCTGACGAAATTCAACTTAATTCCGTATTTGATACTTGGAAAGAACACCGAGATAGGATTGAAGGTGGTATAGGTTGGTATCGAGTTAATAATGAAGAAGCTAAGATTATTCTTGATAACAGACTCGATAGTTATGATAAATACGTTGATTATATAAATCAAAATTATAAAGAACTTTATAATCCTGAAACATATGGTAGTACTTGGGTACGAAAAGATGGTGTAACAACTGGAGCTAAATATCTAAGTGATATGCTAACAAAAGAAGAGTTTGAATTTACTCTGTCTAATGCAGCAGATAATGTTTCAAATCGTTATCGTAAAGCTATTGCTGATGCACCTCTTGAATTTACAGCAACTCGTGAGATTATTGCTAATCCTTCAAGATTTCAACAAAATTACATGGCAGCTGCTATGGTAAATTGGAAAAAAGGTGCTGGTAATATTAGTGTTGTTCAAACTCCATCTGGAAAAGGTACTGGTCTTACCGGAATGCAATTAGCTAAATATATGAACTTTGATGCGTTCCCTACTTCGACTACTACTAATTCAAAAGGTACAAGTGTAACTCGTCAAAGTAATGCTACTAAAAATTCTAAACCTCTTTCGGGTAAAGAACTTGGTCTTGATTATGATATTTATAAGACTGAAGTTAGTCCGATTGCTAATGGAATTGCAGCTCGTGAAGGTCGTAATGAATATGCAATTACTCTTTTCGATGAAACTGGTGCTGCTCGTGGTAATATTATTTTCTCTGAACAAGTAGACCCGTCTACTATTGCTCGTCAAATTCTTGATAATTACCGTAATATTAAACCCTACGCTAAAATTGGTGGAGAAGGTTTACAACGTAGTGCTGGAATGATTGAATCTCAATATGCTTCGGGATTTATTGATTTTAATACTACTGGTGCTAACAATAGTCCTGCTGTTGCAAATATAGCAGACCTGCAAAGAACTGTTGATGATTTAGGTAAAGTTGAATATGATTTGAATATTCACGAACCTTTTTACAATAGTATCGACGGTAATAGTCGTAAAGTTGAAATTGGTAGAACAACACAAGGTTATTATATAAAAGATATTAGTGGATTGAAATATCCTGATGGTTCTGTTCATTACGGAGAATTTGGATATAACACAATTCCTAATAGTCTTTATACAATTAAAGGTATAACTCCTAATAATATTCAATATTATGAAACTATAAATGAAGCATTAGCTCCTATTGCAGAATATGTTTTAACTCAATATGGAGTTGTTCTTGATATGCAAGAAGCCGCTGAGGCTATTCAAATGAATAAAATAAATAATGCTAATATAGGATATTAAACTATGCCAAATCTAACAGATATTAAAATTCCTATTACAGGTTCGCAAGCTCTTACTCCTTCTGAAACACCAGTTCAGGGAGTAGGAGCTACTCCTGTTTTACCCGGTAGTATGCCGGAACCTGAACTTTCTCGTGGTAGAAAACAATCTTCGATTCGACCTTTTAATATTTCTGAATATGAAAATATATTAGGTAAAGGTCAAGTTAATCCCAATCTTGATTTAAGTGTTCTTAATGAAAATAGAGCACAAAATCAAAGTGGTTGGTATTTAACTAAAAATGCTATTGGTCAATTAGGAACTACTATTCTTGGTGGTACTATTACTGGTATTGGTAGTATTCTTAATTTCTTTCCTACTACATATCGTGCTATTAGTCAAATATGGGATGATAATGCCAAATATAAATGGGACAAAGCTATTAACGAAGGTCTTGGTTCTGAATGGCTGAGAATAGGTAAAGACATTGAGAATTGGGGTCGTAAAGCAATGCCTATTTATCAAACAGAACAAGCACAAAAAGGCGGTTTTGCTGGTGGTATGGGTGATGCTACTTGGTGGGCAAGTATGTTTCCTACCGTAGGTTCTGCGGCCGCATCTATGCTTCCTGTTATTGGACAAATGCGAGCTTTACAAGCTGTTGGTAAATTAGGAACAATGATTAACGGTGTTGGTCGTTTAGGTTCTATATTGAATAAAGCAGGTCGTGCATTACAAAACCCTTATACTCAACAGATAATCGGTACTTTATATGGAGCACATCTTGATAGTATGGAAGAAATTGTTCGTGGTTATGATGAACAATATCAATATGCTCTCGATTTAGGTTTCAGTGAAGATGATGCTCGTAAGTTTGCATCTATTTATGCTTCTGAAAGTTACAATGATGCTTGGGCTTATGGAGTATTATTTAATGCTATTGAACTCAATAGTATGCTTCGTGGTATTAAAGAAGCTCCAGTTAATAGTATTTCTATTGAAAAAGGTTTAAGAAGTAATATAAAAGGTCTTGCACAACAAGGTAAGACTTTTGTTTTAGATAGTGAAACATCTAAACTTAATCGCAAACTCATTCCAAGTGTTGGACTTCGTAAAACAAAAGATTTCTTTTCTGTTGCTTTATCTGAAGGTCTTGAAGAAATGCGAGTTGATATGGCACTTAATGAAGGTGTCATTGCTGCAAAAAAAGAACTTGGAATTGAAGATGAAACTGCTGATTTAACTCCGTTAGCTCGTATGGGAAGACTTGTTGAACAAGCTTCTTCATGGGATAGTTTTATTTGGGGTGCTATCGGTGGTGGTGTAATGTCTGCTGGACGTAGTGGTATTACACGAATACTTAATGGTAAAGCTCAACAAGAAGCTGAAAATAAACGAGCTACTAACATCATAAATGGTATTCAAGATACCGCCGCAGCTATTGCTGATTTTGACGGTGATATGAATATTAAAGTAACTGAAACACCAGTTTTAGATGAAGCTGGTAATCAAGTTATGAATAGTGATGGTACTCCGAAAGTTAATAGAGCTATTACTGACCCTGCTTCAAGTTTACTTGTTGGTATTATGGGTAGAATTGGTTCTGCTAATGGATTCAATTATGCTGTTGAATATTTCGATGAATTAAGTAAATTATCAGATGCTCAACTTGAAGAAGTTTATGGTGCTAACAAACGACCTGTTGTAGATGCTCTTCGTAGAGAATTTACTATTATGCGAGATATTCATGCTCGTAATATGGGTTTAAGTTGGGGTAATCCTTTCGACAATGTTCTTAAAGTTCAGGCATCAACTGATGATTATTTACTTGATTATTATCGTCGTCAATTAGCTATCGTTGATACTGATATTCAAACTTTCGATATTGAAGCGTCTAATCTTCGTAAGCAACGAGATGAAGCCCTTAAAGCTATTGATAGTAAACTCCATAGCTTAAATGTAGAAAAGATTGTTCTTGAACAAGAACGTGAAGAACTGCAAAAAGTTATTGAAGATTATAAAACTCAACTTGAAGATAAAACTCGTAATAAAGCGATTAGTACACTTAAAGGTAAACGTACTCGATTAGTAAATAAGATTAAAACTATTGAAGATATAATCAATGGTTTGCAATCTCAAATTGATGAATTAAATACTTATATTGCTAATCAAGGTGCTATCAGTACAAAACAACCTAATCGCAAAGCTCGTAAACCGTATCTTCTTGAAATTAAAAATAGTAAGAAATCTATTTTAAGTCTGCAACAACAAATTGCAAATGCTCGTCAGGCTATTGCAGAATTAGAAGTTGGTAAACTTCAATATGAACAAGAATTTGCTATTCATAATGGAGAGATTGCTGATACTCGTAGGAAGATTGAATTATTTGAAAATGATTTAACTGATTACGATGCAAGACTTAATAGAATTAATAGTGATATTGCAGAACAAGGTGAACGTGAAAATAATAATGTAGCTGAATATAATGAAGCTGCAAAACGTTTGCGTGAAACTCGTAATAATAATAATCAAACATATAAATCTCTTGAAGAAGCTCGAACTCAACTGAGTATGGCTGTAATGGCTCTCGAAGAAAATGTTAATAATCGGGATGAGATTATGGCTGAACGAAGTAAGTTACTTAAAGAAGTTTATGATAAACAAGAAGAGATTGAAAAAGCTAAAGATAAAGTAGAAGAAACTACTGAAACTACTAATCAAGAAGCAAGTCAAGAACCCGAAAATGTTACTACTGAGGTGCTGACAGACAGTAACGGGATTTCGTACTCTCTCGATGACAGCGAAGCCCCAAATACCGTCGATATTAAAAATAAGGTATATTCGGTAGGCTCAAAATTTAATGTCGCAGAATCGCCCAAAACCGTACAAAGAATCGAGGTCGTAACCGACGACGAAACCGATTTTAGTGCTGTAATGGTTACTATAAAAGATGATGCGACTGGTAAGGAAGATACATATTCTGCAAAAGAACTTGCAGGTATGGATATTACTGAAATTCGAAGTGAAGTTCAAACTAAATTTGATGCTATTTATAAAACACTTTATAGTATTCAAGATAAACTTTCAGCAGATAAATTTGAGAATCATTATTTAGATACTATTATAAATTTGTATAAAGAATTATCTGATTCTAATAGTGATATTTATAAAGCATTATTATCTCCTATTGATAATACTGAACTTAATACGTTACGAACTACTATTATTGGTAATTTTATTGGTTGGATAAATGAATATCAACCTACTGAAATTAGTAATGAGAATTTAGAAAAAGCTAATCGTGTAAAACAGTTATTATCAGATAGTAATATTCGTATTGCAAACAATCTTAAATCTAATCTTTTCAAAGATTGGATTTGGAATCTTTATGGTGGTGATATAGTTGGTTATAGTGAAGAGGAAAACGCTAAAATGCGTGAAGCTATTGCTGATTATATTGCTAACGTTGCTAATGTTCTTAATAATAATTATACTATCACTGATGGTAAATTAACTCTTAAGAATATTAATGTAGACCATAATGTAATTCGAGCACAAATCGAAGGTCTTACTCAAATTAAATTTGAAAATCTTAATAGTAATTTTGATACTGTTAGATATTCAAATTTCTATCATAAGATAACTCTATTCAAAAATAGTATTATTAATGAAGTAGCTAAAAGTACAACTGAATTTTACAAAACTAATATCGCATATATCAATAGTGTGATGAATAGGTTTATTAGTAAAATTCGTGCTATTAGACAAGATGAAGATAGTCCATTACATGATGCTCTTGTAAATGATGATGGCTTTGGTAGTCAAACTTCTAAAATTATGGAATTTGCTACTGCCGTAAATAATTTAGCAAAAGAGTTTTTAGAATATGGTGCTGTTCCTAATCTTCCTGCTCGTACAAGACTTCATACATTAGCTCAATCAATTCAACCTTATTTGGTATCTGATGTTGATGCTTTGAATCTTACTGGTGTGGATGTTATTACTGCTGTTCGTCAAAGTAATGTTCTTGATTTATTAAGAAATGCTCGAATGGCTTATTCTATTCTTTCGAGATATTATAATTTTGAAAGTGGTACTGAATTAAACGATGATGTATCTATTCTTAATAGTCTTGATGTACTTGCTAACAGTGTTTCTGACTTTATAGATGATACTGAATCAAGAGATGAGTTTAATACTAATGACTATCGTTATTATATTAGTGATTCAATGCGTAATGCTCTTGATGCTATTGAAAATACTATTGTAAAACTCGATGGTCGTCAGATATTTACTGATAATCACGTTTATACTTACGAAGATATTCTTGATTCTATATATCAGCAAACAGATGGTCGTAATGATGTTATTAAATATTATGAACCTATTTGGTATGCACTTAAATATTTCAAAAATGATGTAAATGTTAATACAATATATCAACAAATGAGTAAGAATGGTGTTCCACAAGAACAACTTGATGCTCTTAAACGTTTGTTTGATATTATTAATAAACGAATTGCTAATCCTATTCAAACAACAGACGGTGCTTATCTTGATAGTAACTTAAATCTTCGTGGTAAGTTTTTAAGTGATTTCTTCAAAACTCATATTCAACGTGAATTTGAAACTAATGGTTTCAAAGGTTTACGTCGTCTTACACCTGAAGTTTATAAGATTATCACAAGTCCTGAATATTATAATCCTAAAACTCGTGTTATTAAAAACAACATTACAGTTAATGGTGTTAAATTCAAGGCTACTGAATTATTTGATGCTTTAAGAACTTTACACGAAGGTCAGGAATTTGAAGTTACTTATAAAGATGGTAATGTCGATATCAATTTAGATGTAAATGGTAAGAAACTATTAATTGAACGAATTGGTTTAGGTGATAGTGAAACTTATCATGGAATCCAATTAGGTAGAATTGATGAAAGTGGAGTTAATCAATATGATTCTGCTTTTGGTAATTCTTATGGAACATCTAAATTTGTAGATACTATTATCAGAAAAGCTGGTGGAAGTGATACAATATTTAACTTAACAAAAGAGTTTTATAAAGTATATACTGAAGCCTTAACTCGTGAACAACAAAATTCTGATTCAGTTGTTTCAAAACTGAAATCAATTATTAAAGAATTAGATAAATATGGTAATACATCAAAAACTGAACATTCTGAAATAATCAATGCTTTCATTGGAGCTATTCAATATAATACCGAAGTTGAAGGTGTTAGTCCGGAAGCATTTGATATTGAAGCTCTTGATTTGAATAAGGTTTATTATCTTATTAGTCCTATGTTCTATAATATAAGACTTAAAAATCTTAATGATTATGTTCATTATGGACTTAGAATCAAGAACGCTTATCAGAATCTAAATACTAAACTTGGAAATGACTTTATTCAAAGTCAAAAACTTATTACTGAAATTAAAGAAAAAGGTTCTGCGATTTTAGTATTAAAAGGTATTAATAAATCTCCTATTACATTTGCCGATTCAAGTGGTTATCGAGCTAATGTAAATGAAGAGATGCAACGTACTGTTACAGTTAATGGTAAACCTGCTGTTAATATTATTCAACGTCAGCCTGATGCTGATGGTTTAATGTTAGTTTCATCACTTACTACTGACACCGTATTTAATAATCCTATTGTTGAAGATAAAATTACTTCATCTGATAGGCATTTCCAAATGTATGCTGAAATTCAAGCTAACGCTGGTGAAAATGGAAAAAGTTATGTTCCATTACATCGTGGCAATTTAGCAAGTGATGTTGCAGATACACCATTTAATGTAGCTGCTATGGAATTTGTTACTCAAACTATGAGTGATATTATTTCAGATGCTACGTTTACATCTCTTCCTACTGATGCTAAATCTGGTCTGTATACTCTTGTAGATGATACTAATAAGACTCGAACTAAAGCTCACAATGCTAATGTTCGTAGTCGATTAGCTCCTTTATCAGAAGCTATCATTACAAGTTATAATCGTGGAGTTCCGGGAGCTGAATGGTTTAACATTAGTTCTCTTTACGAAAATACAGACCCTGCTACTGGAAAAACTCGTTATATTAAACATTTAGATTTCCAAACAGTTGTTCGTAAAAAGAATATACTTGGAAATGGAATAAGTTATATCAATAGAATTAGTATTGAATATACTAAATCCGGTGATAAATTTACTCCTGTTAAACTTCGATTAAGTCGTAGAGTAATTCCAGTTAATAGAACTACTTCAAAAGTTCGTATTGCTAAGAGTCCTTTTACAGCACGAGAACTTGCTCAATTAAATGGTATTATTGAGAAAAGTAAATCTAACAAAGGAACTTACGCTGTAATTGATTTACAAGCAAGAGGTATTACTGGTAAAGATTTAACTGATTTACTTAATCATAATCTATTCCGTAAACTGTATGGTAATATGCAACGTAGTGTTACTACTGCATTGCAAGGCGACCATTATACTTATGGTGTTAAAACAGATGATGGTTACGCAGCAGTTAAAGGTCAATATAAATCTAAAATACTTGATTGGGCTAAACAACAAGGTATCGTTGATAAATCTGTTTCTTCAACATTTGATTCGATGCAAGATTTTATTCTTGACACCGGCGCTTTAACAACAAGTGTTATTGGAATTAGAGATACCAATGGTAATGTTGTTACCAATTATACTATTGATTCTATTCAACCTGCAATGTTCTTTGAACTTAAATCTGAAAGTTCTGATAATCCTATTCGAGAATCAGAAGATATGACGAAAGAATTTGCTGTTAAAGCAATTACAACATTAAGTTCAATGACAAATGATACTGAAACAAACTGGTATCAAAAACTTGTTAATATTACAGATGATAAAGTAGCAGGTCTTAGGGTATTAGGTGTTATACCTGATTTTGTATCTGAAGATGTTGCTAACAGAATCGCTGAATTATATGATAGAATTTATACTGATGGTAAAACTAATTTCAGTATTAAGAAACTATCGAGTAAACAAGATTTCATAATTGCTCAATATGATAAAGGTACTGAAACTATCGTTATCAATAGTAATAAACTTACTAAACGTGATTTTACTGCTACTGATTTAGGTGTTAATATTACTCATGAATCTCTTCATAAGTATTTTGAACAACAAGCTAATTCTAAAGAATTATACGATAAACTTGCTACCTTAATTAGCGATATTAATGATACCGCATTTAAGGTTGATGCTAAAGAATTTAATGCTAAATATAAGAGCGATTTAACTGAACTTGAACTTGGTTATCTTCGTACATATCTTAAAATATTAAGTGAAACTCCTGCTGAAATAGTTACTTATGCTTTTACAAATAAACAGTTTGCTAATTTGGCAAATAGGATTATTGTAGAAGAAGCTCCGAAGATTAAGAAACGTAAAAGTCTTTGGGATAAAATTATTGATGCAATTCTTTCTGTTATTGGTATAGATACAATTACGGATAATAGTTTACTTAATAATGTACGAAATATAGTAATTAATAGTTTGGATAGTGTGAATAGCCGACGCGCAAAAAGTCCGACCAGTGGGCGTGCAACCTCCTCTCCCACCGGGGAGCGGAGCGCTGGGCGAAGCCCAGCAGCGGAGCCAACCTCAGTTACAACTAATCAAACTAATGTTACAAATGATGCAACACATGATAATTTATCAGTTACGGAACCTATTAAAACACCTGATGTACCTCTGACAGAAAATCAAAGAGCAGCTCAAGCTGAATTAGATTTTCTTGATGATGACAGTGAAATTACGTTTGATGACAATAATTCTGAAACACTTAATAGTCTTAATGTTTCTGATATTGGCCCGAACATAGTGATACCCGGTGGGGGAGTGGGTTTGACGCCCACTGGTCAGGTTTTTTCAAATAGTTCTGAAAATGTTTTGAATAATCAGAAAAATGTTGTATCTTCAAACGGTGGATATGTAATCGAATTTATTGATAAATATATTGATGACAATAATAACAAAATTTGTTAGTTTATGAATGCACAATGTAGTCCTGAACCTTATCGTTTAACTGTTGATGGAAGACTTGAGAAATCTGGTCTTTATCATCAAATGAAATCTTTTAAGACTAAGCCTATTGAAGATATTATTACATCTTTAATGGAAAAAGGTGTTTTACCTACTATTAAAGATTATAATAATATTCGAGGTTATGCTGAAGATAATGCTGATGTATCATTAGAGAATGCTTTTAAGCGTCGTATTCTTACAGCGTTTTTATATGCAGAAGCGGATGCCCGTACTCCTTATGGAGCTACGGGTTATCCCGTTTATACAAGTGGAGAACTTAAATTAGAATCTGTATTAGCTGCTCTTTCGACAGATGAAACTTATAGTGAAGATATTCGTAAAGATTTTGAATCTCTTGGTAACGCATTAGGTCTTGATATTAAACACGCTTTTAATCCATCTATTGTAAATATTGCTACATTTGATGAGATGGATTATGCCTATATGGCTCGTGTTTTAACTGCGGCTTACTTTAAGTTAAAAGGTCTTACTGCGGAACAAAGACAAGCTCGTTTTGGAGCTAATTATCGAGATGTTTCTCGTAGTGGATTTAAAGCTTTAATTCTTGCTGAGTTTAATAAAGAACTTGAAGAGTATAAAGCTCGACCCAATTTTATTCCTACAAGATTTAACGATATTTTTGTAGCAAATGTACTTACTGATTTGAATAAAGGTAATAGTCAAATCTTTAATTATTTTCTTGATTATATTGATAAGAACTATGGTATTAATCGTAAGCGTGCTTATCAAAATAATCGGATTGTCGATGATGAAAGTACAGAAGAAGGACAACGTGATGCTATTGAAGATATTGAAGTAATGTGGGATGATTTGCAAAAAGAACGTATTGACAGAAAGAATACGTTAGCATCTCATGTTAAAGCTCAAATAGCTCTTCTTGTAGGTTCGAGTAATTTCAAAAATAGAACTGCTAACAAAGCGTATATTCCTGCTCCTATTGATATTAATGTTTTATGGAATAAACTTATTGAGGCACATCTTTACGATATTCAACCTCAAGATGTATATAATAGATTGCAACAACTTGCAGCTATAAATGATGAGTTTACTCCTATTCTTGAAATATTCCAACGAGTATTTGAAGATGATGGTTCTGCTGCTTCTGATTATGATAATTCTTTTGTAAATGCTTATATTTCTGGAATTAAACTTGCTGTTATTCCTGTAAATATTATGGCATTAGAAGGTGGTAATAATGCTACGATTTATCAGAATAATCGAGAATCATTTGGTGTTAAAACATATATTGATAGATTTGAAAGTATTTTAAGTACAAATATTGAATTTGGATTATATAATAATCTGAATGATGTACTTTATACTAATCCTAAATCTAAACGTATTTTTGAACCTATTTCAAGACGTAGTAAGATTGATAAAGCAGCTCTGTTAGATAAACAGATGTCTGTAATTAATTACTTAGGATTAGCAATTACTCGTGATGCTCTTACTCAATATTATAATGCAAATGATAATGCAAATGAAGTATATTCAAGAGTTAATTCTCTTCTTGAAAATGTAGTTAATGATACTAAACATCGTGTTAATACATATCGTGGCAAAGAAATTCCTGTACATAATATTAATGGATATTTATATTCATTAGCACAAATTGCTACTTATGATTTTAACAGTTTTACGAATATGAGTTATCTTGATGTTCAAGGTAAACTTAATTATTCACCTCAGTATGATAGTATGCTTACAAAGTTCCTTCGTGGATTTATTACTCGTACTGGTGTAAATACTGAATATATCAAGCATATATTTAAGGATTATCTTAATGACCCAACTTTAACTGCTTCGGGTGCAGAAGATAATATTCTTATTTATGATGAAAAGACTGGTCTTGGTATATTTACTAAAAATAGTATTGGTGAATATGAAGTAAATCCTGCATTTATTTCTGATGTTGAACGTCGTTATCAGTTTGCATTATCTGCATTTAATGGTGTTAAGATTGGAAATAAAGGTTTGAAATATCGTGAAGTACAAGGTGCTCTTTATACATATACCGAAGTTATTCTTAATATGCTTGGTCAATATGTATTCTTAACATCTGATAGTCCTCGTAGTTATATGATGACTACAAAACGACTTGAAGTTGATGATTTATTTATTAAAGATTCTTCTAAGCCTCGTACTTCAATTCACGTTAAGACTTTTGGTTCTAATTATACACCTGCGGCTGTTGCAGCACATCCTAAATCTGTATTTATCTTTTCAGGTAATACTAAAAGTCGTGCAATAGGTGCTCCAGCAACATCTGGACAAGAATCTATTCGAGGTCTTAAAAATACTATCGAAATTGATGGTTTTAAGGGTGAGAATATTACTCCGAATAAACCTACGACAACAGATTATTTTACTGATGCAGATTATGATGCTTATGTAAAAGATTTTGAAAGTCGAGTAGTTCCATTTATTAATGATGCTATTTCTCGTGGATTAAATATTTATCTTCCGATGAATGGTATTAGTAATAGGTTAGCTACTCATGCTCCTCGTATATATTCTTATATAACTGAATATTTAGATAATCTTGTTGCACGAAATAAGTTTGTTCGTATAACAGATAATCCGATAAATGAAGAATCAAATGTTTTTCATTCTATCGAAAAGATTGTAAATAGTGATGTCTTTAAGTTTAATACTTTTGGACAAATTATATTCCAATTAAGAGATAATAGTGACGAGAATCTTGCTCAAATGAAAACTCGTCATAATCGAAAGTATTGGAATGGTAGAGCTATTTATGATGCAAAAGGTATTCCGACTGGTAAGGCGTTTCAGTTCTTGAATATTACTTATATTGAGAATGGTAAGAATATCACATTACCTGCTCATATTGCAAAGATAAATAATGTAGATATTGCAGAAGTTTATCGTAATATGATTGCACAAGTTCGCAATGAACCTTACGATGAAAATCTTGTTGCTAATACTGGTAATATTCGTGATTTCGTAACTGCTTACATTCGTTGGAATGCTACAACAGGTGTTGATAGTTTTGAAAATATTGCTAAAAGTATTTACGATACTAATATCAAAACTGATACAAGTGTCGTTACTACTTTCGATAGTTATTTAGCAGATTTAGTTCAAGAAGTATATAATCAGAAAGCTAATGATTGGATTAAACGTCGCAAAACTGATGGTAAAGATTATACTCTTGATACTATTCCTACATTAAAGAAAGAAAGTTTGTTAAATAGCGCTCGTCAGCACGTTCTTGCTACTTATGATATTATGGATAATGATGGTGTTCGATTAAGTTTACTTAAAGTATTACTTAATCATACTATCTATAATCATAGTATGAACGCTATATTTAATGGTGATATTGAAGAATATAAAGATACAGTAGACCTCAATAAACGTGTAGCACAAGTTATTAAGAATGGTCTTAATTCTATTGATTCAATTCATAACGATACTCCTCGTAAAGTTGTTGTTATGGAAGATATGAATTTCAATAGTAATATTCTTGATAAAATGGGTATTCAAAATGAAGCTATTTTGGATGCTTATCGTGCTACTGCTACAATTAATGACTCTCAGTCTATTATGACTGATGTAGGTCTTATTAAACTTTTGAAAGCCACTGGTCGTTGGAATCCAAGTGAACCTTTGTATCAATATATTACTGATTTACAAGACCCGACTAAAACATTTAATCCTACATCTTATGCTAAGGTTGTAGAACAAGTTAAATTGTTTGGTACAACTCGTCGTCGCCGTGGTGATTTTTATCATGCTCCGGCTGTAACTGGTAATGAAGTTGATATATTTGCTGATGAAGTAGATAGTGTTCAAATAAAAGACTCAACTGTTGTTCTTTTTGAAAGTATGACACGAGGTAGTGCTATTGGTCAATTATATGATTGGATGATTCAAAATAATATTGACCAAGTTAGTCCTATTTCTGCTGTTAAAGTATCTGGTATTACACCAGTTAAAATTCATAATGACCAAGGTGGTCTTGATATTGAGGCATTAAATCGAGTAGATGATAGGTCTATTCTTTATATGCAAGATAGTGATTTTGTTATTCAACAAGATATTAAAGCTGATTTGCTTGATGAAACTACTATTTTAGGTGGTCAGTTAGTTAAGCAGATTATGGAAGGTCTTGATTGGAATAATGCTATTTATGAATTAGATGGCAAAAACGTTACTGGTAAAGAACTGTTTGATGAATTTCAAAAGACATTAGCTACTAATATTCGTGAAGATGCTATGCAATTACTTTACGATATTGGTGGTATTGATGAGAATGGTGAGATTCGAACTGATGCTCGTGGTGCTATTCAAATTGATATAAATAAACTTGTTAATCGTTTTCAAGAAATTATATCGGATGATGTTGATGCTATAACTATTCGAAAAGCTCTTGAAATTAAAGAAGATGGTCTTCCGACTATGCCTTTATCTTATCCTGTTATTAAAGGTAAGTTAGAGAAGATACTGGCTTCTATGTTAAGTAAACAAGTTATTAATAAATATCTTCCCGGATTTCATGCTCCTATTCGAGCTGATATATTTACTGCAAGTAATGAGTTAATCAAACATAATGAGTTCTATTCTGATAAAGAACTTTACAATAAAACTATTGATGAACTTGTTGCTAATGGTTCTATCACATATGCTTCAAGTTTTATTGAAGAATGTAAACGAACTGGTAGAAGTCTTGAATTACAAGCTGAATATCGTGAGGATGGAAATTACCATTATGCAGAAGTTATAGTTAATCCATGGAAAATGGATTTCTATAAAAATATTGGTACTGTTAAAACTATTACTAATGAAGATGGTATAACTAAGGATATTATAACTGTTGATATTGATAAACTTGATATTGAAGCTCGTCGGATGATAGGTATTCGTATTCCTACCGAAGGTAAACAATCAATGGTTGTATTTGAAGTTGTTGGTTTTCTTAATAATAATGCTACACAAGCTATATTTCCACAAAGTCTTATTACTCGTACTGGCTGGGACTTCGATATTGACTCGATTTACGCCTACTATCGCAATGTAATTTTTGAGCAAGACAAATATATACCTGTCAAATTTAAGTCGAAATTTGATGCCCCGCAGGCCCAAATAGGGGGTGAATTCACACGGTCGGTATTTAAGCAAAAGTATATCGAATTAGCTACTACTCCACAAGAATTTACTAATTTAACAAGTCATAATTTTAATGCTATTGTTAAGTGGATTAGCCGATATTATAATCCTAATTTAGTACCTACTAATGCAAATCAATCTCCTCTCAATAATATAATTGAATTAATTAAAGAGGATTTGCAAGATGTTAAAAGTAATCCGGAATATACTAAGATTCTTAAATCTATTCTGCATAATTTACAGTATGGATTTGCAAAGAATTACGGTGATGTAAATAGTTTAGTTCGAGAATATCTTGCTAATAAGCGAGATGGTGTTACTGAAGATTTTGGTAATTACACTCAAACCCAACGTGCTTATACTTCGGATTTATTAATTCGTGCTCATAAAGCAATTAATGATTTAATTAAGTTTGTTAAGAATGTTAATAGTCAATTAGCTACTATTGATATTTCTCCTGATACAATTAGTAATTTTGATACTATTAAATCAAAATTCCAATATCTTGTTGAGGATACTGATAAAACTATTATTCCTCATTTAAGTGCTATTCAAAGTAATATTGATAAAGCATTTAATGCTTTTACAAAAAACTTTGTTCAAAACGAGAGTATTTATGAATTGAATAGTAGAGAAGTCCGTGATAATCATTTGATTGATATTATTATAGCTGTTCTTTCTAATCCAAATCATGCTGAGGAAGTAAATAAACCTAATGGTATGGCTGAAATTCAAGCTGTATCTGACCGGGATAATGCTCTTTGGAATTATACTCTTAAAACTTTGAACCCTAATAATCTTATGGATAAGATTACTCTTAATAACATGAGTATGGGTTCAACAGTTCTTAAAGGTCATTCTGTTAATTTCGATACTTTAATCGCAACAATTTCTACTTTACATGGTAGATTGCTTAAAGGTATTCGTCGTAAGATTAGTCTTAATTCTTTACCGATACCTAAAGGTTTTGCTGATAGAAGTGAAATGTACACTGTAAGTGATAAAGGTGTACCTCGATTAACAAGTAAATATAAAGAGTTTTTAGCTAAACGATATGGTGCTGAAAATATCCAATTATTGCCAAAAGAAAATGCTCTTTGGGTTAATGATGTTTGGATTAATAATGATGCACTTAATGAACATTTGGATATTAGTGGTGAGCGAGTTGAACTTCAAATGAATCAGTTTACTTCTGGTATTCTTGATGTTCTTAAAGCTGGACTTGGATTTAATCTTAATGTCCATACTTTAAGTGTAGCTCGTGCTATATCGTCTGGTGTTACTATCGAACTTTATAATGATAAACCTAATAGATTCACTAATGAGGATGCTTTTATTCATCAACCTGCTATTGTTGAAGCAGTTAATCGAATGGAAGTTCAATCATTAAGTCGTGGTAATTTTACAATTCTTAATGCTGTCGAAGCAATTCGTTCTGATTATAGTGTAGAACTTGCCAAGATTTATGCTGATTTAATTGTTAAGAAAGAAATTACTCCGGTTGAATCTCATGATGTCATAATGACTGTCGCAAGTGGTAAAAGTAAAACTAAAACTCTTACTGTTGGACAGCTTAATGAACTGAAAGATAAATTACCGAATATAAGTATTAATGAAATCAGTGGTAAATATGGTTATCAAACTACTGAAGAATTATTAGATAATATCAAAAATCGTAATAATCGTACAGCAGATTGGTTATTACGTCAGATTAGCGTTCTTGGTAATTTTGTTGAATATAATGAAATTGCTACTAATTTGATTGACCTTAACTTTATGCTTAAAAGTGAAAGTAGGGTTGATAATTTCTTTAAAGCTGACCAAAAAGAACGTAAACTTGCTGAATATTATTATCCAATAAAAGCTTTAAAAGAACTTGTAAATGATAAATATAATCAAACACTTCGATTTATTGATGAATATATCGAAGAAAATGCTGGTAATCCTAAAGCAATAGATGCGATTAAAGCTGCTTTTACTCGTGAAAGTTCTGATGCTTTTAGACGGCATTATAAACCAAAAGATGTTAAAGGTAATCCTCTTGCTGCGATTACTTATTCTGATATGAAACTATTTCGTTCGGAACTTCCGAAACGAAATGATATTATGACACGTCGTGAACTTATTGAGGATTTAGCTGTTGGATATGAAACTCCTAATAAGGTAATTCTTGATAATGGTAAAGACATTATTGAAAGTATATTTGTTGGCTCATTTGAAGGTTATCTTGATGGCAATAAATTTAATGATACTGAAAATCAAAGTGCTTACGGAGTAATTCAAGCTCGTTATCAATATGCACATTGGTTAATGGCTAATGGCTTCGGTGATGTTTTCATTACTCGAAATCATCATATTGCTAATACGATTTTAGGTCAAATACTTCAACGTAAAAATTCGATTGATGAATCTACTTATAAATATGTTACTGATAGTATTATGAACTATCTCGTAAGTATTAACGGTGGATTAGATAATGGACTTGTTAAAGTTCTTCCTATCTTAACACCCGATAATACTCCTGAAGTTCTTACTACGTTAGGTATTCATACAGAGGAACAGCTTAAAGAACAAAAACTTATCTTTAAGACTCTTTTGAATACTGTTAAAGACGGTTATACACCTGAAAGTTTTACTCAATACACTAAACTTTCACTTGCTCAACAGATTCAATTTATTCAAAAAGATATTACATTAAGAGATTATATTGAGAAATCACCTGAATTTAGAGGTGATAACATATTTAAATATTTAACAGTTCGTAAGAATAATCGTTCTGTACCTTATGATATTATTAGAATCCAACGTGATGATAATGATGTTAATTCTTGGTCTAATATAACTGATAGTATTCTTCGTATGTGGGATAGTAAGATTCCTTATATTGCTCATACGATACGTCAATTATTAGTTTATACTTATGTTACAGAAGGTTTTAATTATGCTTATAATGTTTCAAAATATATTCCGATTGAACTTATAAGTACTAATCGACCTAATGTAGAATATGATGCTTTATGTCGTGAAGTTCATTATCCTGACCCTTCTGTTAATCTTGGTAATTATGCAGAAAACTTAAGAAATGCTGAAAAAGCTGTATTTGATGGAAATGTAGATATTACACCTGTTATGAGTTTAATATCTCGTATGAAATCAGATATGAATCCAGTATTATTAAGTGATATACAAAAACGTTATCGCTGGGAAGCAAATAAGAATAAGGCTACTATTGGTTATATTCAAAATGCTAACGGCGAAAATGTTGGTATTGGTTCTTATATTGATGAAAATGGTAATACTCAGAATTTCTATATCGAAACTGAAGCTCGATTAATTAATTCTGAATATGCTAATTCAGAATATGTAACTGAAAGGATTACTCGTAGTAAGAATCGTGTATACAAACGATATGCAATTCCTACAAATACAAATAGTCCGTTGAAACAGATTTATGTATTCTTGCCTGTTAATCCTTTACTTCGTAATGAAGCATCTTTAATGACTGGTGATATTAGTATTATACCTACTTATCAAGAAGGTATGATGGCACAAGTTCAAAAAGATGGTGAAACTATTATAACTGATAGGTTATCGGTTATTATAGATTCTGATGCTATTCATAAATTCATGTTAGCTATTGATGATAATGAATCAGTCCAAATGGATGAAAATTCAGATTTCAATGATGCTAATATGATTGAAACAGAAGATGCTGTTGATAGCACTATTGATGTTGAAACTGAAGATGTAATTGATACTGATATTGCTTCTGTATCTGATACAGATTTTGAAGTATTAAATTCAATTGAAGTTACTACTCCTACATTTATCAATGTTGAACATACACATTCTTCTGCAAGTGATGTTATTTATAATGAATTAGAATCTTCTGCTTCATCTATTTTTATTACTACACAAGCAACTCATTCTTTTTATAAGGGTTATCATAAATCTGCAATTCAAGTAGATTATAATAAGTCTGCTTACGAAGAAGCTCTTCGTGTAGCTCCTATGTTAAAGAATGGTAATCTTTATATTAACGGTGATGTTCTGATTGATGCTAATAGAGATTTCAATTATTTGGATGATTGGACAAAAACTTTTATTAGTAATCTTTATAGAATTAATCCTATTATGACTTCGATTAGTACTGTCTTAAATGATGGTGTTGGTCGAATAATTGCAGAAACATATATTGATGTTCCTCGTAGGAATATTAATATTTATGGTGATAATGAAAAATTATATTCTCGTGTTGTTCATGCTGATATTCCTACAAGAGATGGTTTACGAAATTCTCTTGTTGTCGATTCTAATATTGCTATTGAAACTTTGAAAATTATGGATAGAATCCAGAAATTTTTGAATAATAACAATGTTGGAAATCGTGAGGAATTTATGAATATCTTAAAGTCCTTCGATGATGAAAGTTTTGAAGGTGGTATTCAAAATGCTCTTGAAGAACGAGATATTGCTGCAATGAAAGCTACTTATAGTCGTTTGGCTAATTTGAGTAGTTCTGTTTATGATGCTATTAAGCAATTATGGGCTATTACTAAGGATTTGAATTATGAAGAAATTCGTTCAAATTATGGTGCGGCTCTTGATTACAAAGATAGACTTGTAATGATGTTAAAACTTGCTTCGCATTTTAGTCCATATCTTACACTTGAAGAAATCAAAATTCAAGATACAGTTTATGATGCTGAAAGTGAAGAAGGTAAAGAATTATTTACTAAAGAATTTGGTGAATTAAATAATAATATCGCTCGACTTAAATCTCTTGCAACAAAAGTTGCTGGAATACGGTCTAATGTCATTCAATCTGTTAAAGATGTGGTAACTTGGGCTGTAATTGATAAAAGTCGTAATCCTAAATATACTACTGCGTTTAGTAAGATTAAAGAATATCTTGCTTCACATAATAGTAGTCTTGAAGGATTTGATGCTAATAGTGTTGAAATAACAGAAGATGAATGGTTAGAAATTCAACATTTGTTATTTGAACTTGATAAGGATATTAATAAGACACAACTTTGGCTTGATTCTGCTTTTACAACTGGTATTACTCTAATTGATATTACTGGTAAAGCATGGGATGAAGCTAATTATAAAGCTAAGAAAGCAGCTCAACGCATTAATGATGAACTTGAAAGTGCACTTGAAGAGTTTCAACCGGGACTTTCTAAAAATTCTCGTGCTCGTGAAAAGTTAATGCATAAATTCATTAATGAATATGGAGATTTAATCGGTAGTTATAAAACTGAAGGTCTTGGAGATTCGACCGGTACTTTACGAAAAGATATTCGTGATGCTATTTATAAGAATCTTTATACTGACAGTGGATTTGTTACAAGAACTACTGCTGAAAAGACTCTTGAAATCATTGATGATATTATAAAGAAATATAATGAAAATCATACTTGGAACATTATTCCATTGAGTGATAACGAAGCAGCTAAACATCTTGCTGAACTTACTGAATTAAGTAATCGTGAGAAACTTGTTTATTTACAAACTCACGACCTTATCGAACTTAGTCTTATCACTGATATTAGTGGTAAGCGTGAAAATGTTCTTTATAAACTTGATTTTGGTAATACTCCAGTATCAGATGAATATGCAGCTTTAAGTGATAAAGAACAAAAGTTACTTAATACTATTCGTAATCTTATTCAACGAACTATTCGTGAATATGACGGTAACTGGATTAACTATTATGGTAGATGGGATGAGGTAATGCCTTTTATTCCTCAAGCTACATTAGGTCAATCTGCTAAACAATTTGTTAGTATTCCTATGATTCATAAAGATAGGTATTATACTGACATTGATGGTACTAAACGATTTGTTACAAAAGCTCAAACTTTACAAGTTCCTAAACATATTCCTGTATTTAATATTCGTAAAAAGTACAAATCTGAAAGTTATACTGAATACGAAGCTCGAATCGTAGAATTGTTTAGTGAATGGTTTGATAAAAATAACAAACTTCCTGTTACAGTTAAACCTTCAACTCTTCGTGAGATTAGACATTATAACGATGCTGTAATGCTTGAAAATAAAAAGCATAAAGCAAAGGTAATGTCTTATGATATTGTTGATGTAATGAAAGGTTTTACACAAGAACTTTATAATCTTCGTGCAATTAATAATTTTGAAACTGATTATCAGCTTACGAAATATTTAATGAACGAACGTGGAGTTTCTGGTGTAGCACCTCGTGATATTATTAAAAATGCGAATGAACAGTTAAATAACATGGAACGTCGTATTTTTAATTTTAGTAAATATAATAGTGCTCTTGATGTTTCTGCTGGTGCATTATTACGTTATACTTCTATGACTTTTATGTATCTCAACTATACTGCTGGTATCACTAATATTCTTAAAGGTGTTACTGATATGATAGTTGAATCTACTGCTAATAACTTTGTTGAAAGCAAAGATATTATGAAATCAGGTCTGCGTGATGTTATTAAGACTATTCCTCATTTCTTACGCGATATTAATTCGACAAGAACTGATGATGTACTTGTAGCAATTATTAAAGACTTTGATGATATTTATCAAGATACTCGTGATGTAACATCTTCTGATACTGGAACTTCCTATTGGATTAAAGCTATGCGAATGGTTGATACTGTTGGTTATGCTCCTAATAACATGGGTGAGTTCATTATGCAGTTTGGTATGTTACTTGCTGCTACACAATCTCATCGAGTGGTTGGTGGTAAGATTATGGCTTTCAATGATTTTTATAATGATAATCTTGAAAAGTTATTGCAAGATGTTCTTACTAATGAACAATATGATAAATATCTTATTTTCAAAGAAGATTTAGATGCTGAAATAGCTCGTGAGGAAAAACGTACTTCAAAAGAGTATTTATGGAATCACGATTATGCTTCTCAATATCTTAAATCACATTATAATTTATTTTCTGATGAACAACGTAAGAAAATTGTTGATTCTCGAAAGACTGATAAAAAAACTCAACGTGAAGCTTTTGATAAATATAATACTCTTCGTTCGGAACTTAAACTTGAAGATGGTCGTTTGAGTTTTAATCCTGAAAGTGGTCTTACAGAAGAAACTCTTTCGGAGTTCCGTGGTCGAGTTAAAGCTATTAACCAATCATTACATGGTATTTACAATCGTGTAGACAGAAATAGTTTACAAGATGCTGCTTTTGGTGATTTGTTAATGCAATTTAAGAAATGGGTTCGTCCTAACTTTGTTCGTTATTTCGGTCGTCGTTTCGGTCGTATATTTTATAATGAGCAATTAGGTAGTTATGAAGTTCCTATATTTAATCCTATGTTTGATATGTTTAGAAGTGGTAGTCAAGCCTTCAAAGATAGTCTTAATGATAACAATACTGTTATCGACTATATGAAAGGTATTGGTAATTTCTTCAAAGGTGTATCGAGTTGGTTACTTAATGCAGGATTCTATTATAATACTCTTCCTTTAAATGAACAGATAGCAACTATGAAATTTGCTCGTTTAATGGGTGCTTTAGCTTTCAGTGCTCTTGCTGCTATGACACTTGGTGCATTTAAGAAAGATGATGATGACGAAGATAATATTTTGTATCAGCACGCTATGTATGCTGCAACAACTTATTATCAACAAATGATTGAACCTATGCCAGTATTTGGTTGGATGGCTACAATAGAACAAACTGCAAATAGTTTGTTTGCTGGTCAGAAAACTTTACAATCTGCATATAAACTTGTTAATCTCACTATTCAAGGTCTTTGGGTTGATGATGATGAACTTATTTATGATAGAGGTATTTATAAGGGACAAGATAAACGTGCAGTTGCATTACGTCAAGCTGTTCCTGTTCTTCGTCAAATTAATAAGTTTAATAATCTCGGTGCTACTATGTCTTATTACAATATGTATAATCCTTTTGGTATTACATTTACTGGTTTTAGAGATATGATTAGTCCGAAAGACAGCGATAACTACGAGGACGAATAGTCTAATAGAGTAAACGCCGGATATTTGCCCGTGGCGGTGCTTCCCAGCCTGCTACGGGCATTATCTTTTGTCGGTGGTACATTTGTCTAACTGACAAAAAAAAGACCGTCAGAACGCCTGAAAATAGGCACTCTGACGGTCTGTCTGTATCACTTATTATGTTAGTAATATCGTTATTAATAATAACAACAATTATAGTAGTAATTAAAGTTGCAACATAGATAGCTCAGCCCTTCGGGCTTCGCTGACCCGGTGGGGCAGGAGGTTGCACGCCCACTTGTCGCGTTTATTCGCCACCATTTTCAACATCTTTCAGTTTATCAAAAAGATATTGATATGTTTCATTATTAATAACAGTAAATTCTTTATCAGTTAAAGCAATAATCCAATCTCCTTTATCGAGTCGAATTATATTTTCTCTAAATATAATAAACATCCAACCATCGGAAAAATGACAATATCTACAAAAACCAACACATTCTGAGATATTAGCACCATCCCATTGGACACCTAATAATCTAACATTTTTCTTTACATTTAGTCGTTTAATCATAAATCATTTTTAATATGTTTATTAATCTTTGCATATCTTATAATGATTTATTACATAAGACCACTTTTACCAAAACCATTTTCACCACGTTCAGTTTTGCTTAATTCATCTTTAGAAGATTTAATATCAAATACTGCACGTTTCTTTTCAACAATTACACCTTGTGCAAGTCTACTATTAGGAATAATAATATAACTAAAAGGTGTAGGATTTTGTACTATGATTCCGCTGTTACCACGCCAGTCATTGTCCACAGTACCAAATTTAACATCTAATAAAGTAGTACTTGAAATACCACTACGAGGACGAATTTGCATCTCATCTTCTTCAGGTATTTCAGTATAAATATTAGTTTCAAATTTAACAGTTTTATATGGGAGAATGATATTAACTTTGTCAATACTATTTATCGTCATATATTCCAGAAGAGTTTTTCCTTCAACTGGTTGATTTATTGCATGACGAATAGATTTATCTAATACGTTAAAATCAATAACCCATTCAAGACCATCATAGCAATTATCATAAAGATAAGCTGTGACATCTTTATCGTGATTTAATATCCTACCAATAACACTTTTATCAAACCACGGAATTTTAGGATTAAATTTAGTTCGTAAATCGAAACCAGAAGCTCCAGCGCTTTTATACTCTGGAACTTCCGTGTTATCGACATACAATCCTATAATACTTTCTTTCATGCTATCTTATTGTTCAGATTGTGGGATTTCACTTACATCTGCGGTACGAATATTATAACCTTCTTCTCCAATATATTTTGCCATTTTAAGGAGATGACGTATAGGAATTGGCATCCTATCGTCACCTCCTTTCTTTCTAACACCAATAAAACATTTAGCATTAGTCATTCTACATTCCTCAGGTAATTGACTTGGATATTGAGCTAAAGCCCAACTTGCAAGCAAAGGAATAATTTCCCAACTACCAGAAGCACTTGGAATTTGACAATTATCAGAATCGAAGCTATTTACAGTACCATCAGAATATATAACTACTTCTGTAATCATTTAGGCACTTAAACGTTGAACTAATTTATTAAAGGCTGTCTGACCGAGTTTGAAAGAATTACCCTGCGTAATAGAATCGAATTTATTGAGATTATCTTTATATTCAATTCCGTTATTAATATATGAAGTAACACCGTTATAAAGCCAAAGCATTGTACCGCGATGACTATCTTGTCCGGGGCCACGTTCAATATAATTAACCATAGCGTGTAACTGATTCTTCTTACGAGTAGAAATAACATCATTCTCATAAGGAATCTTACCAATACCACCGCATTTAGCAATAAATTCTTTCTGATTAACATCACAAATTAAATCCGTGATATAATCAATCATCACATCATCATTAATCTTAATATTCTCAGCAGCTTCAAGAATCAGCTTAGCTTGTTCAGAATATTTAAGAGTGTCACGCATCATTTGAGCACCTATTGCTAAATTAGCTTTAACATTTTTAGTATGCTTAAATCGAACCATATTCTTACAATGATTCAAAGCAGCATTTAACGTATTGTTACATACAACACGAATATCAGTAAAACAAGCTTGAATACTACCACTTCCATCATGACTTGTAGTGAAAAGGATATATTTCTCCATTTCATCTTTTGCAATCTCATAAGTAGGAAGTTTAGCAGTAACAAAGATTCGTTCACCGATACCTAAAACGCCAGCAGTCTGAATGATAACATCTTTTGGATTAATTACCATTTGACTTTTACAAACTTGATATATAAAATCCATAGCTTCTGTATTTTGAACAGGTTCATACCTACTACCAACAGTACCAAGAATTTTATAATTATCTTTACGATATGTAGCATATACATCACTTACGCGAGTACCCTTTTCCGGAATAATGATAACATCACCATTGGACATATGACAAGCATAGTGATTATCTTCTTTTACTATATGTTTAGCTTCAGCAGGAATAAAACTTGCAAACATCGGAGCTAAAGCTACTTCATAATCCATATTAGCAATACGAATGATTTCGTCTGGAGTTTTAGCTTCTTCAACGACAGTTCCAAGACCATGCCAAGGAACATCTTTCAACGAATAGAATGAATAAGTATTTCTATTAGAATTAAATTCAATATTCGCAGCCATAATTAAATTAGTTAGTTTATATTACAATTCAATAATACGAATATGAGCAATATCTTTATGTTCAGCACCAAGTTTGCTAAACAGAAATTCTTTCTCATTTTCAGCATCTTTAAGATTCAAAAATGTAAGAGCTTCATTATGATCATTAATCCACTCTCCACCATCTTTGGTTACATTTTTAAGAAAACCTTGTTTCTCACCAGCGATTACTTTTGTAATCAAATACTTTTTACTCATAGCTTAATTAATTTTAATTTGTTTAATGATAGACTACTTATATATAGCAGTTTCAGACGTAACAATCTCCATATCAATTTTATCCATAACATGAGCTATTCGTTCAGCACGAGCAATATCTTCGTCAGATTCACTGGATGCCTTAGCCCAATTATCAAGTTCCTTAATAGCTTTCTTATCAAATTTAACAGTATAAATATAATCATCACCTAATTTGTTATGAATATATTTACCTACCTCTTTTGCTAAGCTAATAGGAACATCAACTGTAATACTAATAGAAGCAATCTTATCTAATTCTTCTTTATGTTTCTCAACGAAAATATTATCTTCCGGCGGAAGTGGTGCTTCTGTTATATAAAGTAATGAAGTAACAATAGGGTCTAAGGCATTTTCATTAATTGAAACACTTTCCGACTCTTTTGTATAAACAGTAAAATCAGGAAATTTAAGACTATAATTACCAGATTTACCAACTTGACCAAATATATGTAAAGCATCAACAACTGAAGATTTAAGTCTACCAGCTATTTTATCAAAACTTGCATTCCTATCACGAAGTCGTTTAATCTCATCCTTATTATAAGCAATATTAGCTTTTTGAGCATCAATTACTTGTCGATAAGCACGAAGTTTATCTTCAAGTTCACTTTCAGCAATAGCTAATTCTTCTGCAATCTCTTCTGTTATCTCGCCGTCATTCTCTTCTATCTGCGAAACAAGATAATCATATTTTTGCGCAATACCAAATAAATTACTCATAAATTATCAAAATAATTTTTGTTCAACATAACCTTTTTTAACATTATAACCTTTCTCTTTACAGATATAAGTTAATTGTTTATGAATACTATCATATCCATCAACAGTATTATCAAGATGAAAATCCCAACCAATATAATTCTCTAAATCACACTCAGTTTTATCACCGGATGTATCATCCATTTTAGTATTACGGAGAACACGAATTGTAGTTAATTCAATTTCATTCTGACGAGCAAAATCTTTAATACAATTCAATTCAAATTGTTCTCGAATATCAGGAATAATAAAATAATCACAAGGAGTAGTTCTGATTCTATTTATAACATCATCAATAAACACTCTGTCATTATCAAATCTTAATAGTTTACCAAAATGAAGTAAACACTTACGATATGTCAGTTGTTCATCAATACCGTAACGATTAATAATATACGGAGATTTAGATAACTTAAAATAATGAGAATCTAATTGAGATACACTACAATTTGTAACAGCAGCTACAATACGTTTAAGCATTGTAGCCATAGGATATATCTCAACTTTACCAGCGAGCATACCTTCAAGGTATTCAGTAACATAAGTTTTACCTGTACCTTTTCTACCACTGATTAAAATTAATTTACCAGTCATATAATCTTAATTAATTATTTCTTCAGGAAAGTTAGCAAATACATTTTGTCTACCTTCTTGACCATGCAATACTCTTAAAGCAGCTTCTTTCTTAACTGCTAAAATAATACTACGTTTGAATAACTTATTATAAATTCTAACCATTTCACGAGCAACATATGAATTACCATCTGTCATACCGTGACGATTATTAATTTCAATAAGAAGTTCTTTAAGCGTTTTCTTCTCGCTTTCGCTCCTGCTCTCGTTCATACATATACTTTTTGTTATACTCATAAATAGTATTAAATGTTTCACCAGAAACACAACCATCATAATCAGGAAGTTCCTCTTTTATAATATTATCTATAATATTTGTAATAGCAATACAAATACCAAGATTTCTTAATTGGAGAGTACTACCTTCTTCAAAGAACTTGTCTTGTTCATCTTGTGGAACATTACATTTACTAAGAGCTTTAGCAAATACTTCTTGAAATTTTGAACGAGATATATAATTATTATTAGCCATAATAGTTTATTCAAAATAATTAATAATACGACCTGTTTCATTAGAGAATCTAACAGCAATATCTTCTACAATCATTTTAGCAATTTCAATCATTTGAGGATGTGCAGCTTTATGATTACGAAGAGGAAGGAAACCTTTATTCTCAACGATAGTAAGTTTAGGATAAACAGTTTCAAGATGTTCACCAATCCACATATCGAGAGTACCAGATACATAAATATCTGATTTAGTAGCAGTAGGAAGAACTGAACGAGCCAACTGAGCAGGTTCACCATCATTAGTTAATTCTTGATATATAGCTTCATTACCAGCAACAACATCATAAAATTTTTCTAATGAATCTTCATTCTTAAACGATGGTTCAATTACACTAATATTTTTACCATATTTATAACCAAGTCTACCTTTAGCATAATTACACCAACGAGTACTTTCTTGCATAAAACTCATCTCACGATGACGAACGGCTTCATGCGTAATACCTCTATCGGTTGTAATTTTATAAGTAACATTATAAATCTCCGGCGCATTTGCAAGGATTTCAGCATCTGAAGCAATTCGAAGACTTGCATCAATACCATATTCAAGTTTAGCAGTAATATCTTTATCATCAAACAGTAAATGAGAAAACTCTTTACTTAAAAGAAGCATATTATAAAACAAATCATTAACTTCGCTTGGATGATAAATATCATTATAAATAGCTTTCATTTTACGACTATTACTCATAATATCAAGAAATACTCGATATGAAAAACCAATATAATTACCAAGATAAGACCAACGAATATAAGGACTTAATTTAACAAATTCTCGAACAATACGATTCGGAATCGAAACAACATTAAAATAAACATATTCATGTTCAAATATAGCAGTATGACCATCAATAAGTCTATTTCTACAAAAAGTTTCAGCTGAATCAGGTTTGATACTATCTTCTTGTTTAGTACAAACTTTACCGATTAATTCAATCTTTCTAAGACCAGAATAATCACAAAATTCGATTGCAGGTTCTACAACATTCATAGCTTTAATTATATTAGTTTAGACGCGACAAGTGGGCGTGCAACCTCCTCTCCCACCGGGGAGCGGAGCCGCTGGGCGAAGCCCAGCAGGCGGAGCCACACAAGTTACACCTCCTGTCGCTTCTTGAATTGCGACAATAATTGTTTACGAGTTATTTTACATTCTTCAAGACTAATTCCTATTCTATTACAGATAGTTATAACATCCATAATAGTAATACACTGACCACCCCACATAGCATTCCATAAATCATTAGCTTGAACTTCCCAAACATAATATCCACCAAATTGAATCTTATAATTATAACAAGTTTTACGATTTAATTGAATATTATTTTGCACACAAGCAGCAAAGAAATGAGCAAAATCAGTGAAATCTTTTAATTTAATAACAGCATCATTCCATAATCTAACAACTCCAGTAGTTGATTCATAACGCATTACAGCATAAGTACCATAATGTCGCCATTGATAAGGAATACTACTAATTTTATAATTTCTAAATTCTTGAATTAAAACTTCAAGTTCTTCTCGATATTTCTTAGTTTTTTCTTCTTCAATAGCTTTCTGATTATCAAGATATTCATTGAATTTAATTTTAATAATAGATTTAAGTTCTTTGCGAGTAGTTCTATTACTCCAAAGTTTCTTAAATTCAGTATAATTTCTACAATAAGGTAATATAACTTTTTTAGCACGAATAGTTTGCCAATAAAGAATTTTACCGCTAATAATAAGATTTTGTTTAGGACTTAAAACAATACGAATATTATCTTTAAGATTGAATATAGAAGATAGTCTTGTATAATTTTTTGCAAAACCTCTATATTCAACATAAGTAAAATTAAAAGATTGTGTTCGATTAATGATTGTATCTGTATCAAGACCATATTCTTTACAAATACTTAAAATATCTTTTAATGCAGAACGCCAACTTTTACGAGCATTATTATATTTTATCTGATGAGTTCGAACATCAGCAAATTTTTGATTAGTAACATCTTTTTCAAGAATATGTCTTGTAACGGTAAGATTTTGATTTACACCATACCAAAGAGCCGAAAGGATAGAATGAATATCATTATATATAATATTAATATTTTCCCTACAAATATTATAAATATCTACATTAATTTTACCTCGAATCTTTTGATTTTTAAGTTTGACAAGTGGTATATAAAGATAGTCTTCAATATTGTTTAGTCTTATAACAAACGGTACGAATTTATTACAAACACCAATTTGTTTACCTCTACAATAAAGAATACCATCTTTTAATTCATAACCGTATTTACCATTTTCAACGGTATGTTTTGTATGAATACTTATATCATCTATTCTATTATAGAATAAATCAAGTATTTCAGTAATAGTTCCAACAGTTTTCATCACTTTTCATAATCTCTAATTCCAACAACATTTGCATGGAAAGGTAAACCATTTTTAGTTCTTTCATAGAACTTAACAGTTACAAACTTTCCGATAGGTGGATTATTAAGAATATCTAATCGTTCATTAACAGTACCAGTTAAAGTACAACTAAATACTAAATCATTAATATCATTCTTGAGAACTAATCTAACATTAAATCCCACTTTATCATCAGGATTTCCAGTGTGTTCAACACCAATACACTCAAATTCAGCATCGTCGAACTTTTTAAGTTTCATCATTGTTGCAGGACGAGAACCAAATTTATATTCAGTATGCAAATCTCTAATTATGGCTCCTTCAAAGCCACAATCAATGCATCTTTGCATATAAGCTAACGCTTGATTATCATCATAAATAGTATCACTATTAAGAATAATAAGATTAAATTTATCCCACATACTATGACCTTCGGGAGTTAAATTTTCCCAAATTCTACCAGCCATTACATTATAAGATACACTACTTTTCTTACTACGATATTCTTCCCAAACACTAAACCTTAATTTATCACGGTCTTTGTTAGTTAAATCGGGAATACTTAAATCAAAATTAACAAATTGAAGTTT
>ERZ857984.175-NODE-175-length-90027-cov-20.307362_pt1 | contig 90027 bp, 101 predicted proteins | sample MGYA00519914_ERZ857984 | MGnify/ENA primary metagenome ERZ857984 (study PRJEB31778, sample SAMEA3449417) | human gut metagenome | biome: human gut; feature: human-associated habitat; material: faeces | place: United Kingdom | collected 2010/2012 ...
AGACAGTAAAATCAAATTTCTTGGAACAGGCATGATTTCGGTCATGCCTGTTCCGAGAAATATGAATTTTACCGTCTTGTCGTCCGGAATCCTTGTCCCGCTTTTTTCCTTTCCTCTCCAAATTTTTAATTCGCCGTATGCTTCTTGATTTTTGTAAACCCATGTGCTATATTGAGTGCATGGCGGCAACAAAATCCGCCAAAATTTTCTCTATTTTTATAGAGTTACAAAGGGGTAAAACCAAATGAAACTCAGAAAACTCTGCGCATTGGCACTCGCCGGTCTGCTCACGCTCTCTGCGCTTGCAGGCTGCACCTCCGCCAAAACCATCGTAGGGGGGAACACAAGCAGCACCTCCGCCGAGTCCTCCTCTTCCTCCGAAGACAGCACTGCATCCTCCGAATCCGAATCTTCGGCCTCCACTGGGGAAGCCATGTTTGCCTCCCTCGCCGATTATCTCGCCGACCCGGACGTAAAAGCGTCCATCGATGCCGAAATTGAAAATCAGACCGATGACAGCATGACGATCAAGGTCTACGCAGACGGCAATGCGCTCGTCTATGAATATCAGTTCACAGATGAATACGACCTCTCCGACGAAGACATAAAGCAGTCCGTGCTCGATGCTTTAAAAGAAGGCTGCGAAGAAAATGCTTCTACCTTTGAGGATATCGCCGATACGCTCGAAAGCGAAGTAGGCCTCTCCGGCGTGCACGTCCGCCTCGTCTACTTGAACGGTGACGGCAGCGAAATTTACACCCACGACTTTGAATGATTATTTGTGTAATTTATAAATAAATTTTAAAGCGCCGTCCGCGAACCGCTTTCGGTTCGCAGACGGCGTGTTTTATTTGACAAGATTTGACATTTTTAAGTGAAATATTTCGCGCTGCGAAATGTGAAATTTGATGCTACGCATCAATTGAAATGAAATAAATTCCTACGCGCTGCAGCGCGGTTCACACACCACAGGTATTTCACGTTGCGCAGCAACATTTCACTGCCCGAAGGGCAATTTCACAAATCCCGAAGGGATTTATTTCGTTGAAAAAAGAGCCTTGTCTTTTTGACAAGGCTCTTTTTTCTGGTGACCCGGACGAGAATCGAACTCGTGTTACCGCCGTGAAAGGGCGGTGTCTTAACCTCTTGACCACCGGGCCAAAATTGGTAGCGGCAGTTGGATTCGAACCAACGACACTCCGGGTATGAACCGAATGCTCTAGCCAACTGAGCTATGCCGCCATAATGTGAGCCCCGTCATCCGACAAGGCTTGATTATTATATTATATCGCAAGCGATTTGTCAACAGATTTTTTGCAAAGTCGGATAAGATTTTAAAATTTTTCTGAATTTTATTTCCCGCCCCGCCGAAAGCTCCGACGGGGCAGTAGGCTGTCATTCAAAAATTTCGTGCACTCCCGCTCCGACATCATGGGTTTCTTCGCCTATTATAACAGAAGCGGTGCTGCCCTCGGGGACGGTGAAAATATATCTTATTCCGCCGTTTTCACGCCTCCACTCGCTCTTTACCGTGCCGCGGCGGGTATCTATCGAGGCTCTGACAAAGTTCAGACGCTCGTCCGTCACGGGGCGGAAAATTATATGCTCGAAGCCGGGGCGCTCGGGGTCGGCGTTTATGCCCGCCGCCGCGCCGTACATCCAATCGGCAACGGCACCGTAAGCATAGTGGTTGAACGAGTTCATGTCGGCGCTCCACATCGTGCCGTCGGGCTTTATGCCGTCCCAGTGCTCCCAGACGGTCGTTGCGCCCTTGGATATCGGATAGAGCCACGAGGGATATTCGCGCCGCAGCAGAAGATCGTACGCCGTTTTTTTATAGCCGTTGCCGCTGAGCGCATGGAGCAGATACGGCGTGCCGACAAAGCCCGTCTCAAGGTGTCCCGCCCGCTCTATCAGCTCATTGAGTTGCCCGGCGGTCGCCGCCCTGTCGTCGGTGATATCAAAATACAGCGCGAGCACGCAGGCGGTCTGCGTGGCGTTTTTTACCCTGCCGTTCTCCATATATTCCCGCCTGAACGCCTTCGCCGCCTCCGCCGGGATATTCTCATATTCCGCAACATCCCTGCCGAGCGCATGAGCCGCCTTTATAAATAATTCGGTCGAATATTTGTAATACGCCGTGGCGATGAGATCCTCGGGAGTCGCGCCCTTGTAGCTGCCCTCCGGGGAGTCGAGCCCGAGCCAGTCGCCGAAGTGGGAGCCGCCGGAGCGCCTGCCGTTTTCGCTGCGCTCGCGCATCCAGTCTATCCACGCCTTCATGGAGTCGAACTGCTCCTCGAGTACGGCCTTGTCGCCGTAGGTTCTGTATATCTCCCACGGGCAGATGACCGCCGCGTCGCTCCACGCGCTCGAGCCGCCCATGTCGTCGAATATATTCGGTATAACATGGGGCACGCAGCCGTCGCGTCCCTGGTCGGCGGCGAGATCGCGAAGCCACTTTTTAAAGAAGCGCTCAACGTCGAAATTGAGGCTCGCCGTGCGGACAAACACCTGCGCGTCGCCCGTCCAACCGAGGCGCTCGTCTCTCTGCGGGCAGTCGGTCGGGACATCGAGGAAGTTGCCCTTTTGACCCCATATTATATTCTTGAAAAGTCGGTTCACCGCCTCATCCGAGCACTCGAAGTACCCCGTGCGGCGGATATCCGAGTGTACAACTACCGCCGTGAAATTCTCTTTTTTTATCTCATCCGGCCAGTTCTCAAGGCGGATATAGCGAAAACCGAAGAAGGTCAGCGCGCTTTTATATGTGTGCTCCTCGCCGTCGCAGGTGAATTTTATCTGTGCGCGGGCGGAGCGGTAGTTGGCGTTATAGAAATTGCCGTCGCGGTCGAGCGTCTCACCGTGAGAGACAGTCGCCTGTGCGCCGGGGACGCCCTTTATTTTAAACTCGACATAGCCCGTTATATTCTGGCCGAAATCAATGACCGTCTCGCCCGCCGGAGTTTCCGTTATCTGCATGGCGGATATGCGCTCGTGCTCGGTAATTTTCTCGCCCTCCTGCGGAATGAGAAAATTCTTTTCGAGGTCGACGCAGATGCAGTGCCGCGCTTTTCCCGCCTTAAAAGTTGCGTCATAGATATCGCCGTTATATATGTGTGTATATCTGAGCTTGCTCTCGCGGGCAGTCCATGAGCCGTCGGTGACTACGCTCTCCTCGCTGCCGTCCGCGTAGAAAACAGTCAGCTCGGCTATGAGCGCTGTGTCGCGGTAGCCCAAAAAGTCGCTGCTCCCGCGCCTGTTCGAGACAGCACGCCAGCCCTGCCCGACAGTCACCTCGAGCGAGTTTTCGGCTTTTATCAAATCCGTCACATCATAGCTCTGCACCTGAAGCCTGTGGGCGTAGGAAGTCCAGCCCGGTGCAAGGATAAAGTCACCCACCCTGCCGCCGTTTAGCTTTGCCTCATACACGCCGAGCGCGGTGATTTCAAGCACGGCTTTTCGGACGGGCTTATCGCATCGGAATTCCTTCAAAAACACCGTGCCTCCGCGCAGATTCTTTTCGCAGCTTTTTATCCATTCGCTTCTCTCGAGCATATTTTATCTCGCTCCTCTCTGTCGCCTCATCATATTTTTTATTCTTCCGCATACATTTTATATGTGTTTGCAGTCCAAAGTCAAGAGGCTGCAAGCCTTTTGTTACCGAAATGTTATAATTTGTATATCTGTTTTTCTTGACTTTTTGGTTATTTTAGGGTACACTGAACATACTGTGAAACGTTCTATTCACAAAAACCAATAAAAAGTTAAAAGGAGCACAAACAAATGAAGAGAATTCTCGCAATCATTATGGTTCTCGCCATGGTCTTTGCTTTTGCGGCTTGCAAATCCAAGGATGACGGCAAGGACACCACAGCCCCCGGCGTAAGCGGCGACGCAGTTACCAACGATAACGGCGAATCCGTTCCCTCAGACGCTTCCGAAGCAGACGCTTCCGAGGCAGAGAGCACCGACGCTGCCGAAGTTTCCACCGACGCTTCCGGCAAGCCTGTCGAGACTCCCTCTCAGGGCGGCTCTCAGGGCGGCTCTCAGACCGGCAACCAGAAGGGTCTTAACTCCACCGACGCTAAAGCAGTCGTTGCTTTCTACAACAAGGCTGTTAAGGCTTCCGTAAAGAATCCCCCCAAGGGCAAGCAGACCATGAAGCTTGATAAGCTTCAGGGCACCGGCGGACTCGGCAAGATCCTCGGTTCCTTCGAGGGCATCGCAAAGAAGGCTCTTGAGAAGAACTCGACTGAGACCACTTGGATCCCCGCAGGCGACCACGGCGATGTTCTTCCGACCGACGTCAAGAACGCTAAGGCGGCTATCTCCGCAGACGGCAAGTACACCATCGTTTCCTTCAACGTCAATTCTCAGACTGACGGCCCGAAGGAGAGCAGCTCGAAGGGCCCCGTCGGTCGTTCGATCGGTACTCTCGGCAACGTTCAGAACGCTCTCGATGAGCTTCCCGGTGTTTCCGTCACTTCCGGCATGGAGAACATAAAGCTCACCTACAACGACGCTTATGTCAGAGATGTCAAGATCGACAACGCCACCGGCAAGATCATCAGCGGCACCTGGCACTACAAGGTCAATGTCGACGTTAAGAATCTCGGCGTTAAGGTTATCGGTATCCCTGCAAGCATTGATACCCTTACCGGTATTGTTGACTACACCGTTAAGCTCGGCTAAGAAATTACCGTAACGGCGATTAACAAAACACACAAAGGCTCTCACCCAAACGGGCGGGAGCCTTTTTCATATGCAATGCAAAGAGCCGCGCCCCGAGTAGGCGCGGCTGCCGTTATTCTGTTTTCATCAGGTCTTTTACGGTTATGCCGTCGAAGTATTCGTTCGTTATCTCTTCGAATCTGCGCCACATGCCAACGGTGCGGCAGCTGCCCGCGCGCTCGCACGGCTCATCGCAGGAGAGACACGCCACCGGCGCGAGGCTGCCCTCCGTAAGGCGCAGGATATCGCCGACAACGCACTGCTCCGGCGGTCTGCCGAGCCTGTAGCCGCCGCCCTTGCCGTGGACGCCCTCAACGTAGCCGTCCCTGACGAGCAGCGCCATTATCTGCTCCATATATTTTTTCGAGATGCCCTGGCGCGCCGCGACATCCTTCATCGGCACAAGACCGCCGCCGTGCTCCGCAAGGTCTACGAGCACCCTCAGGGCATAGCGTCCCCGCGTTGATATCATCATAAAAATTCCTCCGTTTTGCGCTCAGCAGATCTCTCCGCCGCCGATAACCGTATCTCCGTCATAGACAACAACAGCCTGACCCTTTGTTACGGCTCTCTGCGGCTCGTCAAAAATTATATGCACCGTGTTTTCGCCCGTAACTCTCATCGTTGCGGGCTGCTCCGGCTGCCTGTATCTGACCCGCGCGCTCGCGCGAAACTCCGCAGGCGGGTCGTCAAAGGCGATAAAATTGAAGTTTTTCGCGTCTAATTCGCGGCTCATCCCCGCGTCCTCATTATCGAAGAGCTTCATCGTTACGCCGATGCAGTCAAGCCCGCTCTCTGCCGCGAGATAGGCGGCAGCGGACGAGTCCACTCCGCCGCTCATTGCGACGAGTGCCTTGCGGCGCGGGTTATCGGGAGTAAAGGTCATATTATTCCTTTCAAAAAGCCCGTAAGCCCCGACAAAGCAGCCGGAGCCGATACCCCGCAGCATCTGAAAATTACAATTCTTGCAGCATCTCGGGTGCTGCGGGACGGGAAAATTTATTTATCAGTCTCCGAAAAGCGGAGTTGACAGGTAGCGGTCGCCCGTATCGGGCAGGAGCACAACTATCGTCTTGCCCGCGTTCTCCGGGCGCTTTGCAAGCTCAATGGCGGCATAGGCGGCGGCTCCCGAGGATATGCCGACAAGCACTCCCTCGCTCCTGCCTATGAGCCTGCCCGTCTCGAACGCTGCCTCGTTGCTCACGGGGATTATTTCATCGTATACCTTCGTGTCGAGTACCTCGGGCACAAAGCCCGCGCCGATACCCTGTATCTTATGCGCGCCCGCCACGCCCTTGGAAAGCACGGGCGAGCTCTCCGGCTCGACCGCGACTATTTTTACGCTCGGCTTCTTCTCTTTCAGGTATTCGCCGACGCCCGTAACGGTGCCGCCCGTGCCCACGCCCGCAACGAAGATATCGACCTCGCCGTCGGTGTCCTCAAAAATTTCGGGGCCCGTTGTCTCGTAGTGAGCCTTGGGATTCGAGGGGTTGACGAACTGACCGGGAATAAAGCTGTTCGGTATCTCCTTTGCAAGCTCGTCGGCCTTCTCTATCGCGCCCTTCATACCCTTTGTGCCGTCGGTGAGCACAAGCTCGGCGCCGTATGCCTTCATCAGCTGGCGGCGCTCGACGGACATGGTCTCGGGCATAACTATGATTATGCGGTAGCCGCGCGCGGCGGCGACTGACGCAAGCCCTATTCCGGTGTTGCCGGAGGTCGGCTCGATAATAACGGACTCGGGGGTGAGCTTGCCCGCCGCCTCCGCGTCGTCAAGCATCTTTTTGGCTACTCTGTCCTTGACGGAGCCCGCGGGATTGAAATATTCGAGCTTTGCGAACACCTTCGCCTTGAGTCCGTATTTCTTTTCAATGTGGGTCAGTTCGAGAAGAGGGGTCTTTCCTATAAGCTGGTCTGCTGAAGTATAAATCTTTGACATAATAAATTACTCCTTTGAAGTTAGTTAGTTAAAATTCTGAGTTCCGCGGCGCAAAAAAGCCGGGGAACTCCGATGAGTGTCCCCGGTCAAAAGCCGTTTATCGGATCAGTTCAACGACCCGCATTTGGAGGACATATCGGAAAAAGGCATGACGAAACACGCGCACTGACAACAGGCGCAACTACAGCGGTTCATTCGGTTCATGGCGATCTTTTTCATAACATTCTCTCCTTTCATACGCCTACCTCGACGGTATGTTGGATACAATATAGCACATATTGCCTACCCTGTCAATAGGCAAATCAAAAATTTTTCAAAATCTCAAAGCCACTTCTTCCGTCGGAAGAACAGTATCAGCGCAACGAGCACCACGATACTCACGACAATTATCACAAGATATCCATATTCCCAGTTGAGCTCCGGCATACCGGAAAAGTTCATGCCGTACCAACCCGTGAGCAAAGTAAGCGGCAGAAAGATAACGGTAACAACCGTGAAAAGCTTCATCAGATCGTTCTGCTGGATAGACAGCTGCGCCTGATACTCCTCTTGAAGATGCTCGATAACATCGCGCAGGTTCTGCACCGTCTGGAGATAGCGGTCGGTGCGATTCTTGAGAATGGCGAAGCGTTTCGCCGCAGAGTTCGAAAATACGGAATTGTCGTTCGCAGAAGCTTCGTCAAAAATCAAAGTCAGCTGCTCATAGTAGCGCTTTATTCTCAGCAACTCGCGCCGCCAGGCGGACAGCTTTTCAAAAACATCCTTGCCGGACTCACTCTTGAAAAGATAGACATTTTCGTATTCGTCTATTTCATTCTCGAGCCTCGAGAGGCAGTCCATATCGCCGTTTAAAAGCCGGACAAAGAATCTGTAGAGCAGCTGCTCGGATCTGAGCTCCGGATTCTCCGCCGCGAGCCCGTCCATTATCTTCTTTGCCGTGTCGCCCGCCGCGCCCTCTGTGAAAATTATCAGATTCTCGCGGCTGACATAGGCGAGCATTTTATAGTCCTCGGTGCGCTTGCTGTGGACATCGTACCAGTCAAAGGCGAGGAAATCGAACTTTTCAAAGCTCTCGAAGCTCTCTATCTCACCCTCGCGGACATATTCAAAAACCGACGGCTCCATATACTGCGCCGCCTTTGCCATATGTTCAAACGGAAGAACAAGCTGCATAATAAAACCTCTTTCTGCATTCATATCCCTATAATTATACCACATTTGCAATCCCAAATCAAAAAATTTGCTTTGGCTCGTGTCAATACACTGAAAAAGCTTTCAATTAATTTTTGTTGAAAAATTTGCTTTGCAATGATACAATAATAACTGTAACCACATAAGAGGAAAGGAGCGGCACTATATGTCAGCAACTCACCCGACATTAAGCATAATCGTACCCGTATATAACTCCGAAAAATATCTTTGCAACTGCCTTGACAGCATAGCAGAACAGTCCTTCCGCGATTTTGAGCTTATTCTTATCGATGACGGTTCGGCCGACAGTTCCGGTACAATATGTGATAACTACGCTATGAACGACGGACGTATAAAAGTTATACACAAAGAAAACGGCGGCGCATCCTCGGCACGCAACTGCGGAATTCAATCCGCTTCTGGCAAATACATAAGCTTTGTTGACAGCGACGATTGGCTGAGCCGAGAAATGTATTCCGTTATGTTTGCCGAAATGCAAAAAGATGATTATGACATTGTTATATGCGGCTTTGTTATGCATCTTGAGGACGGGGAAAACGAATATCCTGCCTTTGATTCCGTCTGCTCTGCGCGTGAGTTTTCAAAAAACGTACTGGACGGCGGCTTTTTGAACGGCTGTCTGTGGAATAAAATTTATAAGAAAGATATTATTTCGAGCTTCGATCCCGAGATGCATTTATGCGAAGACACAAAATTTAATTTTGATGTCTCCAAAAAAGCTGCCAAATGCCGCTATATTCCGGATATGCTATATCATTATAACCGCGCAAATTCTCAATCTACCCTGAATTCCTCATCCTATTGGGGCGATGAATTTATAAGTAATCACGAAAAACTTGTCACGCTCACCGCCGACGACAGGGAGTTGAATGATATCGCCGTCAAAGAATTGTTGAATTCGGTTTTTGTCATAGTGGACGCCGGCATCAAGTTCGGCAGAAGCTATGAGGAAACAGAGTTTTTTTCTGCGGACTGCCTAAAGAAATATGTAGGCAAAATATATTTTAACAAGCACATCAGCTTCCGCAACAAGATTAAGTTTATGCTGTTACGTCGTTTTAAACACATATATTATTTCGCGGCAAAGCGCAAATTCGGATAATTATAAAAAGTCACGGTATCAAAGCCGTGACTTTTCTTTATGCGGGCTTATTATCTTTTCGAGTATGTTTTTGTCCGCGGGGCAAAATCTCCGTTTTTTGAGAAATTCGCGCAGATTTACTCTTTATAGATTATATCCCACAAACGCCGACATAAAAAGCGGAGTTTATTTGTACTTCCCGCCATTGACACCCGCATTTTAAATCGGTATAATTTAATCAATAAATATAAGGAGCTGTAAAATATCATGGAAAAGAAGTATGCGATTCTCGTCGTTGATATGCTCAACGATTTCGTAACCGGCGCGCTCAAGTGCGACAGAGGTCTTGCGATAGTCCCCAAGACTGCAGAGCTCGTCAAAGGTGCGAGAGAGAAGAACATCCCCGTCATTTTCTGCAACGACGCTCACCTCAAGGGCATTGACCACGAGCTCAAGTTCTGGGGCGACCACGCAATAGCGGGCACCGAGGGAGCAAAGGTTATCCCCGAGCTCGAAGTTTGCGAGAGCGACTACATTGTTCCCAAGAGACGCTACAGCGGTTTCTTCCACACCGACCTTGACCTTCTCCTCAGAGAGCTCGGCGTCAACACCGTTGTTCTGACCGGTCTGCACACTCATATGTGCGTGCGTCACACCGCCGCCGACGCATATCAGCTCGGCTATGACGTTGTTGCTATTAAGGACGCAACCAATTCCTTCACCGCAGAGGACTATGAGTACGGTCTGAGCTATCTCAAGGGCACCTACGATGCCGAGATTACCGACACCGACACCTTCCTCGCATCGCTGTAATCAACATAAGAACACATCAACCCTCCGACGGCACTGCCGAACGGAGGGTTTTTGTTAGTCATAAGAATAAATTTATTTCAGTATTCTGCCTACCGCGTCTATCTCGTCGGCTGTGAGTCCTGCGGAGACGAAATAGTCCTCGACCGAACCGTAGCGGCGGAAAAGATACTCGAACACGGCGGTTATATTCTCCGCCGGGGCGCCGAGATGCGACATATCGCTCTCCCAGACGAGCCCCGTTTTCTTCTCTATCTCCCTGCGGTAAAACGGCTCGAGATAGCTCGAGGACAGGCGGTAATCCGCAACGATATCCTCGAAGTATACGCCCGTCAGGTGCAGTATCAGCGCGGCGGTTATGCCTGTTCTGTCCTTGCCGAGGAAGCAGTGGAACATCGACGGCGCGTCAACGCGCGACAGCTCGGAAAAGAGGCGCGCATAGTTGCCCTTGCACTCGCTCAGGCTCGTCACATATATCTCGGGCATAGTCAGCTCCATATGCGGCGATGCGGGGTTTATTTCGAGCAGAGAGAAATGATAGTAGTTGATTCCGGGCTGATTTTCAAACTCCGACGGCATGGTTATCGCCTCGGAATCGCCGCGCAGGTCGAATACGTTCTTTATCCCATAGTCGCGGAAGAACTCCATGTCGTTCGGCGTTGAGGCGCGCGGTCTGCCGCAGCGCAGAAGTCTGCCGTATTTCGTGAAGCCGCCGCCCTTTATCGGATATCCGCCGAGGTCGCGGCAGTTCTGTATGTTTTCAAGAGGCATATGTCTGAAGCTTTCCATAGTCCGCCCTCCTCATAGATTCTATATCTATTTTAATGCATTCTCAAATATTTTTCAACCGTGAAAATGCAGAAAGCGACTTGAAAGCTGCAATCATTTTTCCTCTTATATATTACTATGGAAATAATACAGGGTCGTCGTCTGCGAATCAAAGAAGTAGACGTTGTAATAATCGTATTTTGAATAGGCTCCGTCGCCTATCGGCTTGCCTTCGCGGTCGTAAATATAGAGATAGTCGCTCTCATCGATATCGTCGCGCGAAAAACGGTAATTGTTCACAAGGTCGGCACCCTCGTCGCCGTCGCGCAGAGAGTCTATAACCTGCTCAAACTCATCTATATATCCGAGAAGTTCCGTCTTGCTCTCGGCGGTCACGGGCTTGAAATATTCGCTCTCCTCGGGGCTCGCGCCGGGAAAGGTGTATATCCCGAAGTCCGTCGAATCCCCGAAGCCCGCGCAGCTGTAGCGCTGCACCGACATCGCCTTGCCGAGCGAGGCTATGACGGGATCTCCGCTCTTGAAAACGCAGGCGGAAAGCGAAAACGCGAGCAGAAGCGCCGCCGATATCAGAGAAATCATTTTAAGCTTTTTCATTCTTTTTCACTCTCCCCCGGTACATATTCGAGCAGGTCGCCCGGCTGGCAGTCGAGAATCTCGCAGAGGGCATCGAGAGTCGAGAAGCGAAATGCCTTTGCCTTGTGATTCTTGAAATTCGAAACATTCGCCATCGTCATGCCCAATCTGTCGGCAAGCTCGGTGAGCGACATTTTTCTTTTTGCCATCATAACATCCAAATTTATAACTATCATGCCGTCACCCCGTTAAAATATCCCGTCGTTTTCTTCTTTTATATCCGCCGCGCGCTTGAACACGCCGCTCATCGCAAACGCGAGAACTCCCGCGACGATGCAGGCGAAAACGAATACGAAAACAGGCAGATAATAAAACCCCATAAGCTCATATACAGCGAGCATCGAGCAGAGCACCGCCTGGTCGACTGAAAATATCAGCAGCTCCGCGAAGGCGCATATTCCGATATTGCGGAACTTTTTCGCCGTCCCCATTGAAAACGCCTTGTCGGTGAAAATGCGCGAGCAGATGAGCTTCAGCTCAATGAGTGCCGCCAGATACGGCACGGAGCAGACATAGACCGAAGCGCTGGTCAGAATCCAAGTATAGGGCGGCAGAGCCGAAAATTCGCCCGCTTTTATTATCGCGACGATTATAAAAGGCGAAGCGAGAACCGCAAGCAGCGTCAGCACTATGCCTGCAATCACAAGCCCGTTGAGGACGATTTTTTCTGTTTTTATTTTCTTGTCGTCTTTCATTTCACATACCTCTTCTCCTTGGTTTGCGAGGTCATTGTAGCACTGCAATTCAAGATTGTCAATAAATATTTATCGTTATTCTTTAAATTTTTACTGTTTTTCTGCGTATCGGCTGCAAAAAACTCCCAAGGCCGTTTAGCCTCGGGAGCTTTCGGTAAATTTAAATTACAGGAATCTTACAAGTATTCCCGCGAGCAGAACGGAGACTATAGTCACGCAGACGAAGCCCGCTACTAGCATTTTGGGCATTATCTCGGCGGTAATATTGTCTCTCTCGTCGCCCTCTTCGGTGCTTATGTTGATAGCCTCGGTGGTTATCAGCATATTAATCGGGAAGCCGGAAAAGGCGTTGAGGACTATCGCGTAGCACATGAAGAACGACTGCTTGAAAATCTTGCTTGCAAGCAAAGCCATGAGTCCCATGGCTACGGTCGCAAAGACGACGAGCGCTGCCGATATGCCGACAACGGATGCGATACCGTCTGTGCCGGAGCTTGCGAGGGTCTTGAACAGTCCCATCATAAGCACGGTCATAACGAAGCCGTAGGAGCTCGCCTCATGGAGGGCGTCCGTCTCAACGAGCTTAAGTTCGTGCGCGGCGAAGCCGAGCAGCAGGCAGACAACATACATCGGGACATAGCCCTTTGTCACATAATCTATCCAGTAAGCGGCGAGAGTGATAAGTGCGAGCTTTAAAAGGATAATGGTAGTGCTTGTGGCTCTCTTCCTTTTCTCGTCCTTCTTCTCCTCGGAGGCGGCTGTAGCGGCCTTGAATTCGCCGTTTCTGTAGAGCTTTGTGAGCCTCCTCGTCTCCTTCTTCAGGCAGAACGAGGTCAGCGGATAGCCGACAAGTCCCTGGAGGGAGAGGCAGACTATCGCAACAAGGGCCGCGGAGGTCTTGCCCGCTTCCGTAGCGGCGCTCGACATCATCGCGGTAGCTATTGCGCCGCCGGCGAGCGGAGGCGCTGCGGCGATCGCATTATCAAAGCCGAAGAGTGCGGTTCCGAGCGTCAGGCATATTATCGTTATCGCGGCGACACCCATGAGCGAAATTATGACGGTCTTCCACTGCGCCGCCATCTCTTTTCTGCTTATGAGCGTGCCGAGGTGGGTGACGAGCAGACCGCAGGCGACTTTAAACAGCGCATCGGACACGCCCGCGTCGTCTATTATCGTCTTCGGAAAAAGCCCCGTAGAAAAGCCGACAAGCATAAGTATCATGATGACAAGCACCGAGGGTACCCAGCCCTTTGTCACCTTTGCCAGTATCTCCGAGATGGCGAACACCAGCAGCAGTGCGGTAAACGCGCCGAAAGCCGAAACTATTATAGAATTCACTTTATATCTTTCCCCTCATTAAAAAACGGTATTGCTATTAAAGGAACTTATCAAGCTCGCGCTCAACGTTCTCGTACTTCTTGACCTTGGGCTCGCGGATGAGCTTTCCTCTCGCCATGACCATCTTCACGTCACGAAGAGCGGTAAGGTCGTCGATAGGATTTTTCTCCGTAACGATAAGATCCGCGCACTTTCCGGGCTCGACGGTGCCGGTGATATCATCGATATGCGCTATCTCGGCGTTCCTCTTCGTAGCGGTATAGAGCGCAAACTTATTCGACACGCCGCAGTACTTGTGGAAATAGACAATCTCTCTCCACATATCGTAGTGGGTGATGAACGGGCAGCCGGTATCGGTTCCGAGTCCGACGGGAATACCGTTTGCAAGGCACTTCTCGGAGCAGTCGATTATGCCCTCAAAGACCACCTTGCCGTTGAACTGCGAAAGCTCGGTGGCGTGGCTTACGGAGCGGTCGAACAGCGCAAATGGAAGCGCGGGAGAGAGCGTCGTAATGAGAGCCGCGTGCTTCTCCTTAAAGAGCGAGATTATCTCGTCATCCGCCTTCGCGCCGTGCTCTATAGTGTCCACGCCGTTTTCAAGCGCAACGCGCACGCCCTCGGGGCTTTCGACGTGGGCGGCTACTATGAGTCCGCGCTTATGCGCCTCGTCGCACGCAGCCTTGACTACCTCGGGCGGCATTTTCAGCGCACCCGGCTCGCCCTTGACCTTTGCGTCAAGCACGCCGCCGGTTATCATAAGCTTTATGAGGTCTGGCTTATCCTCGGCGATTTTCGCAACAAAATCTCTCGCCTGCTCCGGGCTCTCGGCTATATATGCGAGTGAGCCCGCCATGTGTCCGTCAGGGACGGAGACAGCCATATTTGCGGCGAGGATTCTCGGGCCGACTGTCTTGCCGGCGTTTATATCGTCGCGGATGCTCGAATCGGCGTTCTCAACTCCGCCGACGGTTCTTATGGTTGTAACTCCGCTGTTGAGCTGCATCTGAGCCGCGCTGCGGCAGACGGCCTTGATTATCTTGCGGAAAAGATTGTTGCTCGTCATTATCTTAACGAGCTTCTTCGGGTCGGACTCCTTCTTCTTCGGCTTGCCGCTCGAGGGAAGGTGGAGATGCATATTGATAAGACCGGGCATTATATATTTTCCGCCGAGGTCTATCTTCTCATATCCGGAGATGTCCGCGTTCCCGTCAACAATGGCGGCTATCTTCTCGCCATCGACAAGAATTATCTTGCCGGACTGAGGCTCCATATCCTGAGTACCGTCGAGAATGATGCCGTTCACAAGTGCGTATTTCATTTTTTTCGGTTCCTCCTTGAAAAAAGTGCAAGTCCGCATTGTATGTCGCGGCAGCTTATTGGCTTATGCGAATATTAACACGGTTGCTATGCTTAAAATTATAGAGCTTTTTCCTCCGTTTTGCAAGCTTTTTCCGTTTAAATCGCTGAAAAGTTTTCGTTTTTTATCACCTTTGAACGGAGAAGCGGATATTTGTACTTGAAATTATGTTATGAGCATAAAAATACCGCCGCATCCTAAGACACGGCGGAATTTTGTTATGTTTTCTCTTACTGGATGAATCCGGCGACGGTGAGCATATACTCGCCGATCTGAGCGCCGAACTCGGGTGCGCCTTCCATGATAAGCTTGCCCTTCTTCGCGGAGTCAAGCATATCGTCAAGACCGAGCAGGATGCCCAGCGCGCTGTCGAGAGAATCGAAGCGGAGGGTGAAGAAAGGCATAGCTCTCTTGTAAACGCCTCTGCCGGCTCTCGATTTGCCCGCCTTTATGCGCAGATAAGCCGAAAGCTCATCGTGGCCGTTGACAGCCCACGCATAGACACGGTCGGGGCTCTTGAGCGCCCAATCGTGAACATCGGGATGGCCGAGCTTGTTGAGCTGGCTGATACCGCTCGAAAGCAGATAGAAGTAGCACTTGACGAGCAGAGCCTTGGTGTCCTCGTCCTCCGGGATGCCCTTTGCGGTAAGCAGAGAGGACATCTTCAGCAGCACTGCCATGAACGAGGCGAACAGGCCGGGATGCTTTGCAATACCCTTCATCTTGGGCAGAGTCGAAAGGCTCATCTTGCCCTTGAAGAATGCGTTCATCGCCTCAATGCTCTTGAACTCAAGCTCGATGTGGGGAGCGGTGTCCACTTTATCGTTGTGAACGAGCCACTCGCCGCAGTTGACTACGAAATGGGTAGCCACCTTGCCGTCCGGGCTGTCGGGATCGAGAGCACTGACCTGCATAACGCCGTGCGCGTGCTCAAACTTCTTTGCGAGCGAGGGAACGTCGCTTGCAATTACCTTGATGAGCGGAAGGACAGCGTTGAGAAAAAGTTTATTTGTAAAAATCTCATCTCTTGATGCCATATAATCATTCCTTTCCTTATCGGGATACGGGCGAAGCTATTACACCTCGTCGTCCCAATCGTCATCAAGCTCGAAGTCCTTGCCCATGACCTCACGGACAGCCTCAACGATACCGTTCGAGTCGATACCGAGCATGGACATGATGTCCTCATGCAGTCCGATGGGAGCAAACTTATCCTGGATACCGAGCTGCTTGAATGCGCAGCCCTTACCGGATTCAACAACAACCTCTGCAACAGCACTGCCGAGACCGCCGATGACGTTGTGATCCTCAACGGTGATTATGCGGCGGGTGTCCATAACGGCCTTGAGGATAGCCTCGCGGTCGATGGGCTTAATGGTGTGCATATCGAGAACTCTGACCTTCAGGCCGTCGGAGCTCTCAAGGAAGTTAGCCGCCTGAAGAGCCTGGAATGCGCAGGAGCCGCAAGCGATAACGGTGATATCGGTGCCCTCTTTAAGAGTGACAGCCTTGCCAAGCTCGAAGCCGTAATCGGTGTTCTCATAGAGGACACGGTCGAAGCCTCTGTTGATTCTGATATAGAACGGGCCGGGGGTCTCATATGCCGCACGGACTGCGTTGACAGTCTCCATACCGTCTGCGGGGCAGATAACGGTGAGGTTGGGCATAGCGCGGGTAACTGCGAGGTCGCAGATAGCGTGGTGGGTCGAGCCCGCCTGGCCGAACGAAGTACCCGAATGGGTAGCTATAACCTTAGCGTTGACATTCTGATAGCAGATGTCGGTGTGAAGCTGGTCGGCGCTTCTGAGAGAAGCGAAAACCGAGAAGGTCGAAAGGAACGGCACGAGGCCTGCTCTTGCCATACCTGCGGCGACGCCGAACATATTCTGCTCTGCGATACCGACGTTGAAGAATCTGTCCGGATAAGCCTCACCGAACATACCGATCTTTGTTGATTTGCCGAGGTCAGCGGTCAGCGCAACAACTTCGGGGTGCTCCGCGCCGAGCTCAACAAGGGTCTTGCCGTAATATTCCGCGGTAGAAAGAGCGGTTGATTCAACGGCTGTATAGGTCATTCCGCCTGCCATAATTATTCGCCCTCCTTTTCTGCTCTTGCTTTGCGTGCCTCATAGTACTTATCGAGGCTCTCTATAGCTTTCTTGTACTTCTCTTCGTCAATTGCGCCGTAGTGCCAGCGATAGTTGCCCTCCATGAAGTCGATGCCGGCGCCCTTTATTGTGTTGGCAATTATCATGACGGGAGAATCGGTCTTGTTCTCAAGAGCAAAGTCGATAGCGTCGCAAAGCTCTTTGATGTTGTGTCCGTCGACTTCCTTGACGATGAAGCCGAAGGAGCGCCACTTGTCGGCGAAGGGCTCAAGCTTCATGACATTCTCGGTCTCGCCGTCGATCATGCACTTATTGCGGTCGACGAAGGAGATCATATTGGTGACCTTGAAGTTGGAGGCCGCCATGGCTGCTTCCCAGTTCGAACCCTCGTCGCACTCGCCGTCGCCGAGGATGCAGTATGTTTTGTAATCCTTGCCGAGAACTCTTGCGGCAAGAGCGGTTCCAACTGCTATCGGAAGTCCGTGGCCGAGAGAGCCGGTGGAAGCGTCAACGCCGATAACCTTGTTCGAGTCGAGGTGGATGCCCATCTTCGAGTTCGTGTGGTTAAAGGTCTTGAGCTGCTCGGGATCGTTCCAGCCGAAATCGACGAGCACGGGAGCGTAAGCTATACCCGCGTGACCCTTACTGAGGATAAAACGGTCTCTGTCCTCCCACTTGGGGTTCTTGACGTCCAGTCTCATGTACTTGTGGTAGAGAACGGTAAGCATATCCATGACGCTCATGCCGCCGCCGATATGACCGCTGCCCGCCCAGTATGTGGTGTCGAGGCAAAGTCTGCGCAGCTCATGAGCCTTCTTTTCGAGCGCTAACCATTCCTGCTTTGATAATGGCATTTACATTTCCTCCTTACAGAAAACATTTTTTATCGTCTGAGTGAATAAGCGGGTACCCCCGTAACTCACAAAGCTTCTCTTTTACCCGGGAAATAACGCCGGATGAAGTATATGACCCGTGCACGGCAAAAATCACTCCGAACGTCAAAATATCCAAAGCTTTAAGCGCGCACAAAGTCATTTTTATCTCATATGCATATATAATAGCACAGAAACCCCCGTCTTGTAAAGACAGGACGGAGGTTTTTTTGGGAAAAATTAGGCAAGCTCGGGGTGATTCTTGCGAAGGGTGTTGAATGCATCCTCTGCAACATCAACGGTGTGAGCAATATCCTCATCGGTCAGGGACGCATTGAGGAAATGGTTGTGGTGGCTCGTAAGGAATATGCCGCGCTTGACCATCTCGGCGATCCACTCCTGATGAAGCATGAGGGAATCGTCATCGGCAAGGCGCAGATAGAACAGCGACGGCTCGCCGGAGACTACAAGATGGAAGCCGTTGTTCGCGGCAGCAGCCTTGAGACCCTCGCCGACCTTGAGACCCTTCTCGCGGAAGATGGCGGGAGTGTTGAGCTTCTTCATCTTGTTGATGCAGGCGATACCCGCTGCGAACGGGATTGCGCTGAGCCAGTAGCTGCCGGTATAGGACAGGCTGCTGATAGAGCTCTTGAGGAACTCCTTGCCGCAAAGAGCGGAGACGTTCCAGCCGTTTGCAAGAGCCTTGCAGAAGCAGATAAGGTCTGCCTCGAAGCCGTAGAAGTGGTCACTGCCGGCGATATCAAGACGGAAGCCTGCGCGGACGTCGTCGACTATGAGGACGATGCCGTTCTTTGTGCAGAGCTCACGAACCTTCTGCCAGTAGCCGTCTGCGGGAAGCTGGTTGTCAAAGAAGTTGCCGTGGAGATAGGGAGTCGAGATAAACGCGGCTATCTCGCCCTCGTTCTCGGCGATAACTCTCTCGAGCGCGGGGATATCGTTCCAGTCTATATAGATGTTGTTTGCAACGTCCTCTTCGATAACGCCGGGATAGTCGACCTTCTGGGTCCAGGGCGAAATACCGTGATAGAAGCCGTTGATGAAGATTATCTTCTTGCGATGGGTGTGGGCTCTTGCGGTCATGATAGCGGCGGTGGTAACATCGTTGCCGTTCTTTGCGAAGAATGCCCAATCGGCGCAGTTTACGGTGTCAACAAGCAGCTCTGCGAACTCAACCGCCTTGTAGGACGGAGAGGTGGTGCAGTTGCACTTCTTTGCCTGCTCGAGAGCGGCCGCGTCGACGTCGGGGTCGTTGTAGCCGAGAACGTTCGGGCCGTATGCGCACATATAGTCGATGAATTTGTTTCCGTCAACATCCCAGAAATAGGAGCCCTGCGCTCTGTCGCCGAAAAGCGGGAACGCGCTGACGGGGATAAAGCAGCCCTCTGCCGGGCCGAGGTGGCCGTAGACGCCGGAAGGAATGACCTTTTCGGCTCTCTCGAACATCTCTCTGCTCTTTGTGTAATCGTTAATCTTGAAGCTCATTAAAGTTCCCCTCCCTTATGCCAAGTACAGAGCAACTCTGTCGAGCAGTCTGTTCATATTGTCTATCATCGAGATCATGCCCTTCATGGTGATAGCACCCATGCCTATGCAGGCAACGGCGTTTATCTTTCCGTCGAAGAGGTCTCTTGCAAGATCAATTGAAGCGAACTCCATATCGGCGCGCGGATTCTCGCAGCGCTTCTTTATGGTTACAAGGCGTCCGTTCTTTGCGCGGATCGTAGCCGCGGGACCGTCCTTTATGCCGAGGCCTATCTCGCCGTCAACTATGTGGGATGCCGAGAACTGACCGATCTTGTCGTTGTTGGCTATCTGAGATATAGCAACAGCGATAGTGTAGAGCATGAGCGTGGTGCTCTGCTCGAAGAAGGTTCTGTCCTGAAGATCCTCGGGCGAGGGACGCATATATTTCGCAAGCAGGTCGGTCAAGGGGGTAAAGGTCTTGAGGAGGAACTTGATGTGCTGGAATCCCTTCGAGGGGATGGGTGTTACGGTTCCGTCAATAAGACCGTTGAATTTTTCGCAGGAAGAGAACGGCAGTTTGACGTCGCACTTGCCGACGCCCTGCTCCATCCTGCATCTTCCGTTTTTGAAGGTTATCGTGGCGCTCGGGCCGTCTTTAACTTCAAAGCCTATCGAGATGGGCTTCGTGTTGGTGAGCATTGCGCTCGCCTCCGGGACTATCTCGCAGAGATTCTCCAAAGTTCCCAAGACAGCATAAAGGTTAATGTACGCCATTGTTTTCTGATCAGTCAACCTTCATTCCTCCTTTTTAAATTGATAAAAATATTCAGAGCCGGTTTTTTGAACGCCGGTTTACTCTTGGACTGTATTCTACCACATTCTATGCCTTAAAGTCAATTGCATACCGGAAGCGTAGCAAAAAATTCACAAAATCGGCTGATTTTTTCGGGCTTTTATACTTATTTTTTCGGCGTTTTTCGATAAATCCGTAAATTTTTCTCCGTGCTACCGCCGACCCTCCGAATACTTCTTTTTCGGAAAGTAATAATAAAATAATTTTTTCAATATCGGCGGCGGCAAATTCACCGTCCGGCGGCCCTTTGCCGGCTAACGGCGCCGCTTTATATTCTTCTGTCGTTGTGCGACTCGTGCTTTATCAAGCTTATGACTATTATATACATAGCCGCCACAAACGCTATGAATATAGCGGTCGAAAGCGTTGTGCCTATCATGGCGCAGGAGTCGTAGAAGCCGTGCAGGAACACGGCGGAGAGGTATGAGGCAAGGAGATTGAGCACCTTTTTCCCCTTGCAGCCGAGGTCGGAAAAGAGCTTGGCGCGCCCGTAGAACAGACCCATGAACACGGCAAAGCCCATATGTCCGGGAACGGCGAGCACCGCGCGCGGGAGCGCGACGGACAGGCCGAAGTTCATAACATACTTTATATTCTCAAACGCGGCGAAGCCCAAAGAGACCGAGACGGCGTAAACTATTCCGTCAAAGCTGTAGTTAAAATTCGGATTCTTCCAGGTTCTGAGCTTCATCAGCAGGAACTTAGTCCCCTCCTCGACAACCGCGACAACCGCGAAGGCGAGGATTATTTTATAATATTTATCGTTTTGGCTCACCTGGTCGTTGAGTATCTTTTCGCCTATCATTTCGAGCACTATCGACATCAGCGCCGCAACGATACCCATGAGAATCAGCGACAGCAGCAGCCCGGGCGGCTCCTTGTCGACCGTGTCGTGCTTATAGATATAGCGCAGCAGAAACACCGCGGGCAGTATTGCCGCGAGAATATATATTGAAAATATCGCCGCCGAGGGAAGAACAAAAAACATTTTATCAGCTCCTGTTTTGCTCAGAGCGTTGCGAACCGCGCCGTCAATGCGTCGCTTCGCGTGCGCCAAAAGCTGTTTGCAACTATTTTAACGGTATATTCCGTTCGGGTCTTGAGTCCGCATATATGCTCGGTGAGAGTCGCGGGCATATCGTACAGATAGTAGCGTGATGTTATGTTAAGATGCTTTTTTACAAGTCCGTCGCCGCTCAGAATATATATGTCGTAGCTGTCCGGGCGGTCTTTCCCGCTCGCCTGATTGAAAGTAATATCGCAGCCGTCCGCCGTTATATTTTCTACAGATATCCGCACGTTTTCAAAAAACGGTCTCTCCGCCGTCACATAGCGCGCGTCGGTATATTTGAACGAATCTATATTCCACGGCTCGTCTATCTCCCAAGTATAGGGGAAGAAGTGCCCGGTGAGTACGTCGTAGGGATAGACCCTGACTCTGCCGCCGGCGTCGGCCTCGACTATCAAAAGCTGCGCCGCGCTGCCGTCCTCGGGGGGTATGGTACCGTGAGCCTTGTCGAACTCGTCGAGCTCGAAGTAGCTCAGTGTCCCCGTTCCGAAGGCGCTGAAATGGCGCTGATGCGCGGAACGCGGGTCATTTATCGGCGCATGGGAATGGCCGGAGAAATCGACTGTCTGCGGATAATTCATAAGTATATCCGTTATCTCGTCCTCGCCCCAATTTATGCTGCCGTAGACTGTGTCGGTGATATGCGGGTGCTGAAAGAAGAATATCGGCTTTCTGCCGTCTCTCTCTGCCGCTTTTTCAAGCTCCGCCGCCGCAAATTCGCGCTTTTTTTCGTCGAAGTGGCAGCCGCCGGTCGTTGTGACGGCGATGAAATCAAAGCCGTTTATAATTTCATGCGTGTCGGGCGTCAAAGAAAATATCTCACCGAAGCGGCGCAGGGCATTCCCCTCGCCGTCGCTCATATATTCGTGGCTCCCCATGGTCATTATCAGCCTCGCTCCCGAGGGCAGACCGCCGTCAAGAAGTTTTTTGACCTTGCGCATCTGAAGCTCGGTGCCGCGCGAGGCGAAGTCGCCGACAATGACGAGCGCGTCAAGACCTTCGTATCTCCCGTCCGAAAAGCACAGCTCTCCGAGATCGGCGAGAGCTTTCGCCAATCTCTGCTCCTCTATGCAGTCCTCGTCATCTATATGTATATCGCTCATGACCGCAAAGCGCAGGGTCGGAGCAAAGCTCTTGTCAAAAGGCATTGGGGCTCTCTCTTTCTTTAAAGTATCTTGTCAAACGCCTCGAGCCAATAGCGGGCTATCAGCGCCGCGCCGTCGAACGAGGGGTGAACTCCGTCGGGCGCCCACTGCTCGGGGCAGGTGTCCACGGCGGCGGCATTGAGAAGTCCGTCGAGCGGGATAAACGCGTCGGCGTAATCCTTTGCCACTCTGCGCACCGCCTGAATCCTCGGGTCGAGATCCTCTCTCCAGCTCGCGCGCTCCTCGGAGACATGGAGCACGAACGGCTCCATAATGATTATTTTAAGGCCCGGATTTTCGCGCCTCGCGTCCTCGAGCAGCGAGCGGTACACGCGCTCGAACTCCTCTGTATCCGAGGGGTCGCCGCTGTCGTATCTCCGCCAGGTGTCGTTAATGCCGATGAGCACGGAGAGCACGTCGGGACGAAGGTCGAGGCAGTCGCTCTGCCAGCGGGCGCGCAGGTCTCTGACTCTGTCTCCGCTGATTCCGAGGTCAAAAAAGTCTATATCGAAGTTCGGTCTCGCCGCGCGGAAATTCGACGCGACGAAAAGCGGATAGCCGCTGCCCATGTTGCGGATATCACCGCGATCTCTGCCCATATCGGTTATACTGTCTCCCTGAAAGAGAACTCTGAGTTTTCCCATTAAACATTCCTCCGTCGGCCCGAGACCGCCTGTCTTTGTATATAGATTTATTATATATTTATTTTTCGTCTTTTGCAACAGTTTAAGTAAATTTCGGCTATGTGTGGTATATACAAAAAATTACGGCATTTTTTGTGATATAATACAAAAAGGAGGCGTTTATTATGAAATTCAGAATTTATACCGCCGGACTGCCGGAGGAAGCGAAAAAAATACGGCTCGAGGTTTTCGTAAAAGAGCAGGGCTTCAAGGAGGAATTCGACAGCGTGGACGACACCGCCGCTCACATAGTTCTCTTTGACGGAAAAACTCCCGTCGGGGTGTGCCGCGTCTTTAAAGACAGCGGAAGCGGCAAGACGGTAATAGGGCGCGTCGCGGTCAAAAAGGAGCTTCGCGGCAAAGGGCTCGGTACACGCATAATCGAGGCCGCCGAGAAATATGCCGCGGGCACGGGAATAAGTGCAATACGAATACATTCGCAGGAGCGGGCCGCCGGCTTCTACAGGGCGCTCGGCTACAGAGACACGGGAGAAAGCGACCTCGACGAGGGCTGCCCGCACATATGGATGGAAAAGCTCCTGTAAAATGTGTAAAAACTACAAATAGCATATGCTAACCCACTTGACTTTTGTGCTAATCGGCGGTAAAATAATTTCACAAAAGTTATGGAGGGATATACAATGAATAAAAAGCTACGGAGAGTCATAAGTGCGCTGCTTGCTCTGTGCCTGTTGGCGTGCATGATAATCCCCGCCGCTTCCGCCATGCCGCAGGAGAGCGCAGACGGCTCGATAAAGCGCATAAGCGTTGTCATCAACGGCGACGCAAAGACGAGACGCGGCATCTGCTGGTACACGGCGGAGAAATGCGGCAGCGATGTTGAAGTAATGCCCCTTGAAAAATACAGCGGCAGCTTCGACGGCGCGCTCAAATTTTCCGGCACCTGCACGAAGTGGAAGGAGAACTACTGCCACAAGGTGCTCGCCGAGGGACTTGAGCCCGGAACCAAATATGTTTACAGAGTCGGCGATGCCTCGACCGGAGTCTGGAGCAACAACGGCACATTTGAGACAGCCTGCGACGGAGAAGAGGCGTTTTCGTTTATAGCTCTCGCCGATGTTCAGGCGGGCAACGAGACAAACTTCACAAAGAGCGGAGCCGTTCAGCGCACCGCCATGCAGGTCTGCCCCGACGCCAAGTTCCTCATGAACGCGGGCGATTTCGTCAACGACTGCAACGACCAGGAGTGGGACTGGTTCTATGAGAAGAGCTGCGACACGCTCATGAATATAACCATGGCGCCGACCGCCGGCAACCACGAGGGCAACCTGCGCTGGGGCTGGTTCGACAATATGTTCAACCTCGACAGGAGCGCGGGCTGGAATCACATCACCGGCGTATACTATTCCTTTGACTATTCGAACACGCATATCGCCGTGCTCAACACCAACGATATGTACCCCATAAGCGAGGAGCAGCTCAACTGGCTTCAGAACGACATGAACTCCTCCGACGCGCAGTGGAAGATAATCCTCATGCACCGCGCCTGCTACTCCGCGGGCAAGAACATAAACAAGCCCGACACCGTCATCATGCGCAAGCGTCTGCTGCCCATAATAGACAGCCTTGATATCGACGTTGTCATCAACGGCCACGACCATATGTATCTGCGCACCTATCAGGTCAAGGACGACAAGATTCAGCCCACCGAGTACATCACCGAGAACTACAAGGGCGAGGAGATAACCTACGCGCTCAACCCCGAGGGCACGGTACACATCCTGCCCAACACCGCCGGCACGAAGCGCTACGGCGTTCACGAGGACGCCATGGAGCCTATCCTCAAGAATTCCGCCGTTGCCGCGCAGCCCTACAAGTCGATGTTCAGCACCTTTACCATAGACGGCGACAGGCTCATCTACCGCGCCTACACCGTCGACGTTGACGACGAGACTCTCGAGGCCACGGGCTACGAAAAGTTTGACGAATATGCGATAAAAAAGACCGTCAAGGGTGAGGCCAAGGAGCATAAGGAGCTGCCCACCGACTTCCTTTCAAACTTCAAGCAGAATGTTCTGAATGTCCCGATCGCAATAGTCTATATGCTCGTCAAATATATTCTCATCCTGCCCCATATCATAAAGAACAGATAAATCAAATCGCCCGTGCCGAGAAATCGGTGCGGGCGATTTTTTGTTATCAGAATTTAACCGCCGCAGAGCTATGATTCTGCGGCGGTCGGCTTATCTTATTATTTTATAGCGGCTCGGGTCGCGCGGCTTCTGCTCCGGCACCTCGTCCGGTTCGCCTATCGCAACGCCTATCATATACTGAAAATCAACGGGAATATCTATCTCCCCGCGCCAATAGGCTCCCCTGTCCGCATCGTCAAACAGCGCTCCGACGCTGCCGACTATGCAGGTACCGAGGCCGAGTCCCTTTGCGGCGATACATATGTTTTCTGCCATTATCCCCGCATCCGTCTGACTTCCGGGCGGCGCGAATATTGCGGCGAACACGGGCGCGTTGTGATAAAACGGGTTCTTGTCGCTGCGCGTATGCACGGGTGTGTCCCAACCGACGATATTCTTGAAATCTATCTGCATTTGGCGGAGCATCGCGTCGTTGCAGATAAATCTGACGTGACAGGGCTGGCTGTTGCGCCCGCTCGGAGACATCATCGCCGCCGCCGTAAGCGTATCGAGCTGCGCGTCGGTGAGCATGACGGGCTTATACTCCCGCACAGTCTGACGTGTCAAAACGGCATCTGTAACTTCGTTTCTGATGATATCAGCCATTCTTGTCGACCTCCCTGACAGCTCTGTTTATCACTCTGTCGTTGCGCTCGACCGAAAGCTCCGCGGCATAGCCCTCGACTATCTTATCGAATTCCTCGCCGCGCAGGCTCTTGAGGCAGTCGTCGCGGTAGCGTTCGTAGTATTGCTTCGCCTCGTCCTCGGAGGGGTTCTCCCTGACGATTAAGAAAATATAGTTGTTCGTTATAATAACCGCGTTCGAGCCGACGGAGAGCTTCTGAACATTTTCGAAGAAGCCGTCCGGATATGAGTCCGTGCCCTTCTTTATGAACTGGAGCTGATCGGAAATGGTGGAGTCGGGGTGCTTCTTGGAATAGAGCTCGACTATCTCGTTCATCGTCTGACCGTTTCCCAGACGCTTTGAAAGCTCCGTGAATTCCTTGTTCATCTCCGCCTTCTGATCGGCAGTCATAACCACGGTGTTGCCGTTTGCGTCGGTCGTTGTGAGGTAGTCGGTTATCGCGCGGAAAGAGATATAGTTCTCGTTATAGTACTTCTTTATATCGTCCTCGTTGACCGCCTTTTCGCCGCCCTCGTCATAGATATAATAGAAAAGTCTGTTGCGCGAGGTGTCGGCGGTCTGTATTTTCATGAGCGTCTGCTTTGACACGCCGAGCTTTTCATAGTAGCCCGAGAAAACGTGCCACAGATCCTCGAGATTGTTTGACGCGGAGCGCTTCTCCGAGGAAGAGAGCGTGAGTCCGAGCTCGACGATTTTCGTGTTGACCGCAACATATTCGCAGCACTGCTCTATAGCGGCGTCTATCATCTGACCGTCGGTCGCGTCGGAAGCGAGTCCGTACTTTTCCGGAAAAGCGTGAACACGGTCGTAGTAATATAGAAAAGTCTCATAGTCTATCTGCGCGCCCGAGATATTCAGCGCGCTCTTTTTATTCGCCGCGCACCCCGCAGTGCAGAATACGGCGGCAAGGCAGAGCAAAACGGCGACAAATGCTTTGAATTTCTTCATTTTCGGTTATCCTTTCATCAGATATCGAGCCATGCTTCGGCGTGAGCGTCGGAGGGCATCCGCCAGTCGCCTCGCGGCGAGAGACTGACCGAGCCGACCTTAGGACCGTCCGGTATGCAGGAGCGTTTGAACTGCTGGGAGAAGAATCTCTTCAAAAAGAGCCTGAGCCACTTTTCGAGCTGCTCGCGGCTGTATACTCCGTCAAACGCGCGGTAGGCCATGAACATGAGCTTATCGGGCGAAGCGCCGAAGCGCTGGAAATGATAGAGGAAGAAATCGTGAACCTCGTATGGGCCGAGGGTATCCTCCGTCTTTTGGGCTATCTTGCCGCTGCTGTCGGGCGGAAGCAGCTCGGGGCTGACGGGGGTTGCGAGTATCTCGCGCAGAACCTCGCCCAGCTCGCCGCCTCTCTCGTCTGCCACAAATGAAACGAGATATCTGACGAGGGTCTTGGGCACGGAGCAGTTGACTCCGTACATACTCATATGGTCGGCGTTATAGGTGCACCAGCCGAGCGCAAGCTCGGAGAGGTCGCCCGTGCCGACGAGCAGCGCGCCCTCCTTGTTGGCGGTGTCCATAAGTATCTGCGTGCGCTCGCGCGCCTGAACATTTTCGTAGGTCACGTCGAGTATGCTCATATCGTGCCCTATGTCCCGCATATGCTGAGTACACGCGGGAACGATGTCTATATCCCTGAGCTCGGCCCCGATGCACTCCGTGAGCGTAACGGCGCTCGACTTCGTGCGCTTCGTGGTACCGAAGCCGGGCATTGTGATGCAGATTATATTTTCCTTCGGCAGGCGAAGCAGGTCAAACGCCCTGTCCGCAACAAGCAGCGCAAGCGCCGAATCGAGCCCGCCCGAAATGCCTATCACAGCCTTTTTGAGCCCTATGTGCTCGATCCTCTTTGCAAGCCCCGCCGCCTGGATATTGAATATCTCGGCGCAGCGCGCACGTCTGACATTTTCGTCGGACGGCACGAACGGGTGCGCGTCGAACGCTCTGTCCATATCATCCTCTTTGAGCGTCGGCAGAGTTATCGCAACGCGTCTCATGTCCCGCTCGGCATAGCGTGCCGCATTGTCGTAAAATTCACTGTTTCTGCGCAGGGCTTCGAGCTTCTTTATATCGATACAGGCGCTGACCGCCGAGCCGTCCCGCTCAAAGCGTTCGTTTTCGGCGAGTATGCCGCCGTTTTCCGCAACGGTACACGCACCCGAGAACACAAGATCCGTCGTGCTCTCGCCGACTCCGGCAGAGGAGTAGACATATCCGCAGTAGCACCGTGCGCTCGTCTGCTCGATAAGGCTGCGCCTGAACTCGTTCTTCGTAACCATCTCGTCGGAGGCGGAGATATTGACTAAGATATTCGCGCCGCCGAGCGCCAGAACCGCACCGGGCGACACGGGCACCCACATATCCTCGCACACCTCTATTCCGACGGCGGCTCCGTTGTCCGCGCAGAAGAGCATGGTGCCGAACGGCACTTCCTCTCCGCAGATTTCGGCTGTGTCGCACGGAATATCAAAAGCCGAGACAAAATGGCGCTTTTCGTAAAATTCATTGTAATTGGGCAGATAGCTCTTCGGCACCACGCCCGCTATTTTGCCGTTTTGGAACGCGGCAGCGCAGTTAAAAAGCCTGCCGCGCACGCGAACGGGAAGTCCGACTATAACAAGCGCACCTATATCCGCGCACTCGGCGACAAGTCTGCCGAGCGCCGCTTCCGCGCTTTCAATAAGCCTGTCCTGCGAGAAGAGGTCTGAGCAGGTGTAGCCGGTTATGCTAAGCTCCGGCAGGGCGATTATCTGCGCGCCGGAGGAGGCCGCCTCTCTTATCAGGGGCAGCATATTATCAACATTCTTATCGGGCGCGCCTACGGTCACTCTCGGGCAGACGGCCGCGGTCTTGACAAAGCCGAAGTCTTTCAAGCTATCACGTTCCCTTCCGCAAATCCTGTTAAATCCTATTATACGTATATAGTATATACTAATTCGCGCTCTAAATCAATCCTTTTCATTTTCCGGAGGTGATCCTACGGACACGTTTTATTCGCTCGTTTCCTCTGTAAATTCCGCCCTCTGGGGAGTCCCTCTGCTCGTCGCTTTTACGGGCACGGGACTGCTTTTGAGCGTGCGGTCGGGATTTTTTCAGCTGACGCACATCGGCACCTGGATGAAGGCGACGCTCGGCAGCATATTCGGCAAGAAGAGCCGCCGCTCGGGCGAGGGCTCGATATCGCAGACTCAGGCGCTCTCCGCCGCGCTCGCCGCGTGCATGGGCACGGGAAATATAGTCGGCGTGGCGGCGGCTGTTGCCTCGGGCGGCGCGGGCGCGGTCTTTTGGATGGTAATAAGCGCAATAATCGGCATGATGAGCGCGTGCTGCGAAAACATCCTCGGCATAAAGTACCGCTGCCGCGACAAAAACGGAGAGTGGATGGGCGGCGCGTTCCTCTATATGGAGCGCGGGCTGGGCTTTAAAAAGACGGCGAAGATTTTTTGCGTTCTGCTCGTTGCGGCCTCGCTCGGAATAGGCAACATGACACAGGCGAACGCCGCCGCGCTCTCGCTTCGCGGCTCGTTCGGGCTGAGCCCCGCGATAACGGGCGCGGTGCTCGCGGTCGGCGTTTTCGCAGTCACCTGCGGCGGGCTCAAGAGAATAGCCTCGGCTGCGGAGAAGATAATCCCCGCCATGACGGCGATATTTATTTTGGCGAGCTTCGCCGTCATAATAAAAAACTTTCGCGCCGTCCCGTCGGCGTTTTGCAGAATAATATCGGAGGCCTTTTCCCTGCGTGCGGCGGCGGGCGGCGCGGCGGGCTGCGGGATAAAAAAGGCTCTGCGCTACGGGGTGGCGCGGGGCGTGTTTTCAAACGAAGCGGGGCTCGGCAGCAACGCCATAATTCATGCGGCGGCCGAGACGGACTCCCCCGCCGAGCAGGGCTGCTGGGGAATACTCGAGGTTTTTCTCGACACCGTTGTTATGTGCACCGTGACGGCAATAACGCTCCTTGTGTCCGGCGTGCCCATAGACGGCGACGGCTCTCTCGCCTGCGCCGCGGCATTCGGCAGCGTGTTCGGATCGGCGGGCAGCGTTTTCGTGTGCCTGAGCGTCTGCGTATTCGCCTTTGCCACGCTCATCGGCTGGTCATATTACGGGCGGCGCGGGCTCGAATATCTGCTCGGCGAAAAGAGCGCGGGGATATACAATCTCATCTACTCGGCGGCGGTATTCGTCGGCTGCGTCACTGACCTCAGGCTCATATGGGAGCTATCCGACCTAGCAAACGCGCTCATGGCCGTACCCAATCTCATCTCGCTCTGCCTGCTCGGCGGCGAAGCGACGGAGGAGCTGAAAAAGACATATCCGAAATGATATATAAGTGTTGATTTATTGATATAACCATGTATAATATGTATAGACGGAATGTATTCTGGGGGTTTGTGCGGAAATACGGCGTAAAGCTGTTTTTGAGCGTATATCGCCGCGCTGAATAAAAATCAACTATAATCATTACTTTACGCGCAAGCGAAAATATTCGGAGTCAAATCATGCCGGGATTTTTATGTGATCTGCATATTCATTCGTGCCTGTCGCCCTGCGGCGACGGGGACATGACCCCCTATAACCTTGTCAACATGGCAAAGGTCATGGGGCTTGATATCCTTGCGCTGACAGACCACAATTCCTCTCTCAACTGCCCCGCCGCGGCGCGGGCGGCAAGGGACGCGGGAATAGCCTTCGTGCCCGGAATGGAGCTTACCACCTCGGAGGAGGTTCATGTCGTTTGCCTGTTCCCGGATGTCGATTCCTCGCTCCGGTTTTCGGGCTATGTCTCGGAGCGCCTGCCAAAGATAAAAAACAGGCTCGATATTTTCGGCGAGCAGCTGATAATGGACGAGCTCGACGGTGTTCTCGGCTGCGAGGAAAACCTGCTGAGCACCGCAAGCTTCATTTCGATAAGCGAGGTTTTTTCGCTCGTCTCCGACTTCGGCGGCGTCTGTTACCCCGCGCATATCGACCGCCCGTCTTTCAGCGTCACGGCAAACCTCGGTTCGTTTGACGAGAGCTGGGGCTTCATAAACGCCGAGCTGTCCGCTTTTGCTCAAACGGACAAGCTGACTCAAGCGCATCCCCTGCTCAAGAATATGCGGCTTTTGCGCGCATCGGACGCGCACTTTCTCGAAAATGTCGGCTCGGCGAGTACCGAGCTCGAGCTCCCCTGCACATCGCCGCAGGCGGTCATTGACCTGTTAAAAAGTAATTACTGCCCGCCGGGTATGTAAATTGGTATACAGTTTATCGATATTTTTTTCCTTAAACTGTAGAAATTTTGCATTTCGCGTGTTATAATTACTTCTAATGCGAAAGGGATTCCCCTTTTTGCCTATCTGTATTTTTCTCAAACCTAAGGAGGGAGAGGCTACAAATGCTCAAAAAAATCAGTAAGATACCTTTTTCCGGCACCCCGGAGCAGGAGGAGAAGCTCAGAGCCGTTATCGCCGAGTGCAACGGCGACAAAAGCCTGCTGATGCACGTCATGCAGGAGGCGCAGCTCATCTACGGTTATCTTCCGTTCGAGGTACAGGCTATAATAGCCGAGGGAATGGATGTTCCGCTTGAAAAGGTATACGGTGTATCAACTTTCTACGCTCAGTTCGCTCTGAGTCCCAAGGGCAGATACAACATCTCCGTATGTCTCGGAACCGCGTGCTATGTCAAGGGCTCGCAGGCTATCCTCGACAAGATAAGCGAGAGGCTCGGCATAGCCCCGGGCGAGTGCAGCGACGACGCGTGCTTCTCTATCGAGGCCTGCCGCTGCATAGGCGCTTGCGGACTTGCCCCTGTCATGACTGTCAACGACGATGTCTACGGCAGGCTCACCCCCGATCAGATAGACGGTATTCTTGACAAATACCTCGACGCTTAACGCCATGCGCGAGCTGTCACTCAACATTCTCGATATAGCCCAGAACTCCATCTCCGCCGGAGCGTCGCTGATAACAATAGAGGTAAGCGAGGACACAAAGGAGCATCTGCTCTCGCTCACCGTCTCCGACAACGGCTGCGGCATGGACGAGGAGACTCTCAGAAACGTCTGCGACCCGTTTTTCACCACGCGCACAACGCGCAAGGTCGGCATGGGGATTCCGCTGTTTCGCCTCGCGGCGGAGCAGACCGGCGGCAGCTTTGAGATAACCTCCGAAAAGGGAGTCGGAACCTCAACTAAGGCCGTATTTCATTCGGACAGCATAGACTTTACCCCCTTGGGGGACATGACCTCGACTGTAACCGTGCTCATCTCGATGAACACCGACAGGGACTTTATCTACCGCAGAAAGGTCGACGGCGAAGAATTCGTGCTCGACACGCGGGAGATAAAAAATATTCTCGAGGGCGTGCCGCTCGACAATCCGGAGGTCGTGCAGTGGATGAAGGAATATATCGACGAGAACACCGCGCTTCTCACAAAATCCATATGACGGCGTTTGCGCCGGGAAAGGAACAACTATGAAATCACTTGCTGAACTTAACGCAATAAGAGATAAGGCAAAAGCCAATATGAACGTCCGCGACGACAGCGAAAGCTCGACCCGCGTACTCGTCGGCATGGCGACCTGCGGCATCGCGGCGGGCGCAAAGCCCGTGCTGACAGCCCTTGTTGACGAGGTTGCGCGCCGCAATCTCAGCCACGTCACCGTCTCGCAGACCGGCTGCATCGGTATGTGCCAGTATGAGCCGATAGTCGAGGTTCTCGAGCCGGGCAAGGAAAAGGTCACCTATGTAAAGGTAACGCCCGAAATGGTCGCGCGCATTGTCAGCGACCACCTCGTCAACGGCAACCCCGTTACGGAATTTACGGTCGGCGCTATCGCCAAATAACAAGGAGGGAAATCAATGTATCGTTCACACGTTCTTGTCTGCGGCGGTACCGGCTGTACTTCTTCTCACAGCGCAGAAATAATTGCCGAGTTTGAAAAGGAGATCGCCGAGAAAGGTCTCGCAGACGAAATCAAGGTCATCAGGACAGGCTGCTTCGGTCTGTGCGCCCTGGGCCCGATAGTCGTTGTCTATCCCGAGGGTGCGTTCTACAGCCAGATAAAGGTTGAGGACGTCTCCGAGATAGTTGACGAGCACCTCATCAAGGGCAGAATAGTCAAGCACCTGCTCTATGACGACACCGTGGCCGGCGACACCGTCAAGAGCCTCAACGAGACTCAGTTCTATAAGAAGCAGAAGAGAGTCGCGCTGCGCAACTGCGGCGTCATCGACCCCGAAAATATCAACGAATACATAGCCATGGACGGCTATCAGGCTCTCGCAAAGTGCCTGACCGAATACACCCCGGACGAGGTCATCCAGATAGTCAAGGACTCCGGCCTTCGCGGCAGAGGCGGCGGCGGATTCCCGACCGGACTCAAGTGGAGCTTCACGAGAAAGAATCAGGCGGATCAGAAATATGTCGTCTGCAACGCCGACGAGGGCGACCCCGGCGCATTCATGGATCGCTCCGTGCTTGAGGGCGACCCGCACTGCATCGTCGAGGCCATGGCCATATGCGGCTACGCCACCGGCGCCACCGAGGGCTACATCTACGTCCGCGCGGAGTATCCCATAGCGGTCAAGAGACTTCAAATAGCCATTGACTCCGCCCGCGAGCTCGGGCTGCTCGGCAAAAACATATTCGACAGCGGCTTCGATTTTGACCTCCACATAAGACTCGGTGCAGGCGCATTCGTCTGCGGCGAGGAGACCGCGCTCATGACCTCCATAGAGGGCAACCGCGGCGAGCCCCGTCCGAGACCTCCGTTCCCGGCGGAGAAGGGTCTTTTCGGAAAGCCCACTACCGAAAACAACGTCGAGACCTTCGCAAATATCCCGCAGATAATCCTGCACGGCGCGGAGAGCTTCGCCTCCATGGGCACCGAGCGCTCCAAGGGCACCAAGGTCTTTGCGCTCGGCGGCAACATAAAGCACACCGGCCTCGTTGAGATACCCATGGGCACGACCCTGCGTGAGATAGTCGAGGACATCGGCGGCGGAATACCCAACGGCAGAAAGTTCAAGGCTGCGCAGACCGGCGGCCCCTCCGGCGGCTGCATCCCCGCAAGCCTCATGGACACCGAGATAGACTACGACAACCTCACCGCCATAGGCTGCATGATGGGCTCGGGCGGACTTATAGTCATGGATGACAGCAACTGCATGGTCGATATAGCTAAATTCTTCCTCGACTTCACGGTTGACGAGTCCTGCGGAAAGTGCTCCCCCTGCCGTATCGGCACGAGAAGAATGCAGGAGATACTCGAGAAGATAATCGCCGGCAAGGCGACTCTCGACGACCTCGACAAGCTCGAGGAGCTCGCCCACTACATAAAAGAGAACTCCCTTTGCGGTCTGGGTCAGACGGCGCCCAACCCCGTTCTCGCAACCCTCAAGTTCTTCCGCGAGGAGTACATAGCGCATATAGTTGACAAGAAGTGTCCCGCAGGCGTCTGCAAGGCGCTGCTGAGCTTCAAGATAGACAAGGATCTGTGCATCGGCTGCGGCCTTTGCGCCAGAAACTGCCCCGTCTCGGCTATCGGCAAGACCGACTATATCGCAGAGGGCCACAAGCTGCCTTCGTACGAGATAGACACCGCCAAGTGCATCAAGTGCGGCGTCTGCCTTGAAAACTGCAAGCGTGCCAAGGCTATCAGCAAAGGTTAAGGAAGGAGGGTCAACACAGCATGGAAATGGTAAATATTAAGATAAACAATATGCCTCTGAGCGTACCCAAGGGCATATCCATACTTGAGGCGGCGCGTACGGCCGGCATAGAGATCCCGACCCTCTGCTACCTCAAGAAGATAAACGAAATCGGCGCGTGCCGTATCTGCATGGTCGAGGTCAAGGGCGCCCGCTCGCTCGTGACCGCCTGCGTCTACCCCGTAAACGAGGGCATGGAGATATTCACAAACACGGAGCGCGTGCGCAAGAGCCGCAAGACGACTCTCGAGCTCATCCTCTCTACGCATGACAGGAAGTGTCTCTCCTGCATACGCAGCGGAACCTGCGAGCTCCAGCAGCTCTGCAAGGAGTTCGGCGTTGACGACGAGGGGCGCTTCGACGGCGCAAATCCCGTCCACGAATACGACGACTCTGCCATACATATGATAAGAGACAACGGAAAGTGCATCCTCTGCCGCCGCTGCGTAGCCGCGTGCCAGGCTCAGCACATCTCCGTTATCGGCGCAAACGCCCGCGGCTTTGACACTCACATCGGCTCGGCATTCGAAAAGCCTCTCGACTCCGTGGCGTGCGTCTCCTGCGGCCAGTGCATAGTCAACTGCCCGACCGGCGCTATCTACGAGAAGGACGACACCGCAAAGGTGCTCGAGGCTATAAACGACCCCGAGAAGTTCGTCGTTGTTCACACCGCGCCCTCTATCCGCGTCACTCTCGGCGAGTGCTTCGGAATGCACATAGGCACCAACGTTCAGGGCAAGATGGTCGCGGCGCTCAGACGTCTCGGCTTCGACAAGGTCTTTGACACCGACTTCGGCGCGGACCTCACTATAGTCGAGGAGGCAAACGAGTTCCTCGGCAGAGTCCAGAACGGCGGCGTGCTCCCGATGATAACCTCCTGCTCGCCCGGATGGATAAAATACTGCGAGCATTACTACCCCGATATGCTCGATCACCTCTCCTCCTGCAAGTCGCCCCAGCAGATGTCGGGCGCGGTAATCAAGACCTGGTATGCAGAGAAGATGGGAATCGACCCGAAGGATATCGTCGTTGTCGGCATAATGCCCTGCACGGCGAAGAAGTTCGAGACAAAGCGCGAAAATCAGTCCGCGTCCGGCTATCCGGATGTCGACTACTCTCTGACCACAAGAGAGCTCGGCAGAATGATAGAAAGCGCGGGTATCTTCTTCAAGCACCTGCCCGACGAGGAGTTTGACAACCCGCTCGGCGATTCCACCGGCGCGGCAGTCATCTTCGGCGCAACCGGCGGCGTTATGGAAGCGGCGCTGAGAACCGCCGTAGAAAAGCTCTCCGGCGAGGAGCTCAAGAGCCTCGACTTCACCGAGGTTCGCGGCACCGAGGGCATAAAGGAAGCGTCCTACACCGTCAACGGCATGGAGATAAAGGTCTGCGTAGTCAGCGGACTCGCAAACGCCAACACTATTATGGAGAAGGTCAAAAACGGCACCGCCGACTACCACTTCATAGAGATCATGGGCTGCCCCGGCGGCTGCGTCAACGGCGGCGGCCAGCCGATACAGCACGCAGTCGTGCGCAACTTCGTCGACCTCAGAGCGCGCAGAGCCGCAGCTCTCTACGAGGCGGACAAGGATATGCCCCTGCGCAAGTCGCATGAGAGCGAGGCTGTCAAGCGTCTCTACGCCGAGTTCCTCGGCGAGCCCGGCAGCCACAAGGCGCACGAAGTGCTCCACACCTCATATGTAGCAAGACCGAAATATAAATAAACACAAATAAAGAATCAATCCCGCTCTGCAAAGGTGGGATTGATTCTTTAACTTTTTTAAAAATCAAAACACGATTGACTTTTTTACTCTTTCTGTTAAAATATAATTGTAGTACAGAAGCATTGTCATTTATCTGACGCAAGGGAATTGAAAGGATGTGAAGTGATGAAAAAAAACAAAAAAGCTTTTGTCGTGATTTTCGAGGTGCTTCTTTGGCCGCTGTTCATGCAGGCGATAATATACTGCGTCTGCGAGCTTTTCCGCCCTGTATTTAACTTCTTTTTTACATATATGCACGATTTCTATTATGACTGCATAAGGATTTCAGAGTATGGAATGTTTTACTTTTACGCGTTTCGCTTCATATGGGCGGTCGCCTTTGTCAGCCTGTTCTTCTTCTATCTTTCAAGGAGAGCGCAAATTCGTAAATTCCGTTCTTTCTTCACCGTCTTTGTCTTGTCGGCGATACCGATGATTTTGATGCGAATCACCATGCAATATGATTGGGTAATACACCCTGTATTCACTTCTCCTCATCAGGATTTACTGCCGTTTTTAACCTTCTTGTTCCGTTTTCTGTATGTTATAATTCCGCTTTGGTCGCTGACGAACATCATTTTCTCCGTAATGAGAATAACGGCAAAGATTCAACCGTAAACACTGTAAAAACTATAGCAAAACCCGCCCCAGACTTATATCTGCGGCGGGTTTGCTTTGGTGGGTTTGATTTATATATTCTTTATCTCGTCAAAAATCTCTTTTGTGATTCGTCTGTCTTTATAATAAAACTCGCGGTCGTGCTCGCTTATCTCCCTCGCAACGCGGCAGGGATTCCCGTAGGCGACGACATTCGCCGGAATGTCTTTAGTCACGACGCTCCCCGCGCCGATAACGCTGTTGTCCCCTATCGTCACGCCGGGCATTATCACGGCTCCCGCACCTATCCAGCAGTTTCTGCCGATATGCACGGGCATATTGAACTGATACGCCTTTTCGCGCAGCTCGGGCAGAATAGGATGTCCCGCTGTGGCAACGGTCACGTTGGGTCCTATCATCGTATAAGAGCCGATATAGATATGCGAGTCGTCCACGGCGGTGAAATTGAAATTAGCGTATACACTGTCGCCCAGATGCATATGCGCCCCGCCCCAATTCGCGTGAAACGGCGGCTCGAGATAGCAGTTCTCGCCTATTTCGGCAAACATCTCTTTCATTAATTCCTGCCTTTTCTTCTGCTCCGTGGGGCGCGTTGAATTGAACTCGTAAAGCAAATCGAGCTTTTTGAGCTGCTCGTCAAATATCGACTCCTCGTTGGGATAATACAGCTCGCCCGTGAACATTCTTTCTTTCATTCCCCTGATATTTCTCCTTTTTGTGTTTTTCCGCCTTGATTATACTTTATGCGCCCGATTTTTTCCAGCCTTTTCGGGCATTTGTGCGGGTATCTACGGACATTCGCCTTTTTTATTGACTTTAAGAGCGCCAAATATTATACTTTATAATATAACAGCTGCAACGATACCGGATAACAATAATACTGCTTTAAGTCGGAGGATGAACAGAGAATGGATAAATTCATGCCGAAAACCATAGAAGAACTCAATGCGGAGTTCGAGGCCCGCATGGAAAAGGCCAAGCAGGACGAGCTCAACGCCGCAGCGGAAAGAGCTGCGGAGGAAATTCTGGAGGCCGAGAGAATGAGAGCGGCGCACAATGCCGAGGAGAAAGCGGAGACAAGGCGCGTTGAGGAGCGCAGCTACGAGAGCGCACTCGACAGCTCCATTTCCGCAACCGAGCTCGAGCCGACCCGGGATGACTTCGAGGACAGCTACTCGGGAGAGGACGAGGTTCCCGCAGAGGAGTCCGTCAAGACCGAGCCCGCGGAAACCGAGCCCGAGAAAGTCGAAGCCGAGCCCGTGCAAAAAACCGAAAACGAATACGGCGAGCCCGATCCTCACGGATATTTCGGCGCGCCGATAGACAAGAGCAGACCGCGTCAGACCCTCTCGGAGGAAACTGCGGCCAAAGTTGAGCCGAAATTCGACTTTGAGCGCACCTCGGACTACTCCGGCGCAATGCTTCAGGACAGCTTCAAGCCTAAAAAGGACAAATTCAAGGGCGCAAGAATATTCTCTGTCGTCCTAATTATCATAATAGCGGTCGTGTCGCTGTTCACCGCGCTTTTGAGCGTTGCGGCGGCTCATCCCGACAAGTTCCTTCTCGACCGCGGACTTGCCGTATGCACCGACGACATCATGGGCTCAAACATAAAGGACGGCTCGCTGTGCCTGACCCGCAGGGCGTCTGCCGCATCCGCGGACGAGGTCGCGATGTATAAACTCGGAGGAAAGTACGGCTTCGCGTTCGGATCTGCCCTTCCCACGGGCGCTTCCGTAGTCGCCGTAGCCACGCACTGCGTACCGTTCTTAGGCAAGTTTATAGCGAGCGTCATAAATATGTGGCTGGTCTACGCCTGCTCGGCGCTCGCGGCTATACTCGTCATAATGATAATCAAGATCGCGGCTTTCGGCAAGCCCGATGACAATGTCACCGACGGAGTAAAGAGAAAGAAAAGCCGCAAAAAATAAAAATCAGACAAAAAAATCGAAGCCGCTCGGCTCTTGCCCTGCGGCTTTTTTGCTCGGGAGAAAACAATGTCTATAGAGAGAGTCAGAGAATATTTTAAAACGCTCGGCATAGCGGACAGGATAAAGGAGATAGACGAGTCGAGCGCAACCGTCGCGCTCGCGGCCAAGGCACTCGGCTGCGTTGAGGGCAGGATAGCAAAAACCATATCCTTCTCGCTCGACGGCGCGCCGATACTCATAGTCGCGGCGGGCGACATGAAGATAGACAACGCAAAGTACAAGGCCCGCTTCGGCAAAAAGGCGAAGATGCTCTCGCGCGAAGAAGCGGCAGAGCTCATCGGTCACGCGGTCGGCGGGGTATGCCCGTTCGCGGTGAACGAGGGAGTAAAGATATATCTGGACGAGTCGCTGAAAAGATTTCAGACGGTATTCCCCGCCTGCGGCAGCAGCAACAGCATGATAGAGCTGACCCCCGCCGAGCTTGAAAAATACTCGAAGCCCGACGGCTGGGTAGATATCTGCAAGCCGATCGGATGAAAAAGCGGGGCGGCAAAGAAAAATTTTTCCAAACAGCTCCGTAACACTTGACAAACCGAAAAAAAAATCTTATAATCACATAGCAAACAAATGGGGGCGTAGCTCAGCTGGGAGAGCGTACGGTTCGCATCCGTAAGGTCGAGAGTTCGATCCTCTTCGTCTCCACCATTGAAGGATAATCCGAACACCCTATTCTTTATAGGGACACTGTTCGGACAAACAACAAAACACCGAGTAGAGTAATAAGCTCTGCCCGGTGTTTTGTTGTTGATGGGTAGAGTGGGTAGAGAAAAATCGCAATTTCCCATAAACTCTCTTATAGTAGCTCTCTTATAGACTACTTTATGAAAAACATAGATTTACTCTACCCGTAAGGAGGAATATATACTCAACAGCCTGTCGGCTGAATGAGCCGTTTAGGACTTTTTCAGTTCGAGAACAGCGGATTCAATCAGATTGTCGATGGTGTCAAGGTCGAGCTTGTAACCTTTTTCGTTCAGGTAGTTCAGAACATAGGTTTTCTTCTCAGCCCCTCGACCCGTTCCGTTGTAAATCATCTCAGCAGCTTCAACAGCTACCTTGACCCAATTCTTGATTTTGGCGAACTTCTCTGCATCGACCTTAGCTTTCAGGTAAGGGATGAGGAAGGTGGTGATGACAGCCACAATCAGAGTGATAATGGCAGAAACGATGTTGGTTAAATCAGTCATTTCAAATACCTCCTAAAAATTATCGGAAAAATGTTGTTCCTGCGGAGCGACCTTGTACTGCCGCATGAGTTTGATTCTGTTCTCGACTTTGGCTTTTGAGTAATAGAAGCCTGTCCCGGTTGCTACCTCGGCGGCTACTGACGGTATGAGGTAAGCAAGGGGTGTAAGGTCGAGAGTGCGCCATATCATTACCATTGTGAAGATAATGACTATGGCGTTCATGACACCCGCAACAATGAGGATTTTCTTTGAGAACTCCTTCGGTTGCTTTCGTACTCTCCTCATACCGTTATCCCTCCTTACGCTTTGGTGAAAGTTCCCTTGTCTACCCATCCATAGACGGTAGCACCGCCGCCGATGATTCTGACAAGGTGGTAAGGGTGCTTGCCGTTATAGGTTTGCGTGATTTTCGCCTTGCCCGGTCGGCAGGACACCGCTCTGCTGCCGTTGGAACTCGAATAGTGGGTATTCCCGTTGAACATAACGGTATCACCTACCTTCGGAGTCCAAGCCGTCTCAGAGGGCGTAGGAGCGGGGTTTACCACGGTGAGGTACTTTGTGTTGACCGGGCTGCAAATGGCGTTCTTGCCGTCCTGAGACTTGTCAATGACGGCTCTATCCCCTACGACCTCACGGATAATCCAATTTTTCGCCCTGACCCATCCGGGAATAGCCTTACCATTATAGTAGACAGCATCAGAAGTGAGTTTCACAATGTCCCCGACCTTGACAGTACTCGGCTTTTCGGGGGTAGGCTCAGGCTTGACCTCGGTCGTTGTGCCGAGTTTGGCGTTGACCTTTGCGGCAATGTCTCCGTGTCGTTCATAGAGATATGTACCGGGGCAAGACTTGTTCGCATAATCTCTGTGAACGGTCATGTTGCAACCGTCAAGATGATTCATGCGCTTATTCTTGTCCGTACTCCACACGAGCTTCTTGATACCGTTACGGCGGCAAATATCGGCTACAAGCTCAATGAGAGCGTTGTAAGCCTTATCCGTAACGGCATACGGCTCTTTGGTGTCAGAAGCCACCTCAATAGTGATAGCTCTTTGGTCGTTGGCGTTCGAGGAAGAACACCACGACCTGTTTTTCTCTTCCACATACAGACCGATAGAGCCGTCAAGCCCAACACCGTAGTTGGAAGAAGCCTGTCGAGAGGTCGGCTGAAAAATCTCGCCGATTCTCTTTGCTGTGCATTGACCCACCACACAATGAATGGTGATGGTGTCAATAGCGTGAGTTCTTTGCCCGGAATGATTAGGACTCAACAGAGTTACATTCACGAGCGGACTGTTTGTGTAAGCCATTGTTTTAATCCTCCTTCTTTACAGGTAAATTTAAGAACTTCTCATGAAGGTCATCTATAACGCCGTTTGCGCCGAGAGAATGATACTGCTTCCAACAGTTTTCAAAGTTCTCTCTTGCGTAAACAGGGGCATAGCCCTTTTCGTTATACTTGTTATAGTCGGCAATCATTTGACTGCGGAGCAGAGCTTGAATGCCGGATTTCAGAGCCACAGTGTCATCCTTATTTTTCTTGATGAGGGAGTGCAGAAACTTGAATATACCTGCGAGAATGGCGGGTACTCCGAACAAGCAGAGCCATTGATAAATTGTCATTCCGTAACCTCCTCCCATCCGTAGACCCCCGGCTCCCAAACATTGTTGTTCACGGTAGACTGCCAATGCTTATTGTTATGAGAAACCTTGTCTCCCATAGAGTAGGCATCATGCGCCCCGATGGGCTGATACCATTCCGGGTATTCCTCCTGCGGGTTGCCGATTTGAGTCCACATGGAAGGGGTTTCGGACGGCTTTGTGTTTTGAGCGGTTGTGAGTACATCGTGAATGGAACGGTACAGGTTGCCGCCCTCAGATACAATAGCTCCCGCTTTACCCGTCCAATTTTCGTTCCACTCGATAAACAGTTTCGGGTGGTCGGCGATGACCGCTTCATCAAGCTCACCGCTCTCGGCGAGCTTGACAAAGACAATGGTAGAGATTTCTCTCTGCTCCTGTTCGGAGATTCCTGTTTTCTTGAAAACGCTGCTCATTCAAAGTTACCTCCAATCTGAGAAACATAACACGCACCTTCGCCCTCTCCACGAGTAACAACAACCTTGATGATGACACCCCAAGCTGCACCTGTTTTGGTTGTGTTCTCAAACACATGGACGAGACCGCCCGTTACGGAAGTCGTAGCATCTTCCCAAGTGGGAGAAGCATCGAAACCGTTATTGCAGACATACACCTTAAAGGTGGACTCTGCCGGGATGTTCCGGGTCACAGTGATTTTGATACGAGTCGGGCGGGTGTCAGAAGTGTACGGCTCTGTATTCTGAATGGTGAAACTGCTGACAGATTTTGTGAAGGTATAAGTCCTTGTGGTCGAGTTCCCGAAACTGTCGGTAGCCTTAACCTTCATCGTGTGAGAGCCGTTGCTCTGTTCAAGCCATGTCTCCCCGGTGACGGAAAAAGTATTCGTTGCGCCGAGCGTTACTACATAAGAGCGGATTGTCTTGTTGTCGATGGTCTCCTCAACGGTAACGGAATCGCCGTCTGCATCGGAAACGGTATAGGTCTGCGAAAAACCTGCCGTTTTTGTTCCGAGGTTGCCGTCAGAGCCGGAGATAACAGGAGCTTGATTGTTGATGACCGTCCGAGATGCGCTTGTCTGATAATCACTCGTAGCACCCTGAGAGTCATAGGCGCATACACGATACTGAACGGTAGTCCAACCGTATGTAATGCTGTCAGCATAACTGCGGTTTGCGCCCTTGTAGACCTGAGTCCAAGAGCCTGTCCCGACCTTTCTTTGCAGAATATAGCCGGAGAGGTTGCCGTCCGGGTCGGTCGATGCGCCCCAATCAATAGTTGCGCTCTTGCCGCCGTAGACGGAAGTAGGCACATTGATATAGGAAGGTTTCGTAGGAGCTTGATTCCATACGAAGGTGTAGCATCCGTCAGCATCGGTGCTGTCAGATACCAAGAGAGAAGAGGAAAGATTCAAAGCGGGACGAACGCCATAGAGACCATAGCAAGCACTGCTGAGGTCCAAACCACCATCCGAGATGACACGCCGAGCGCTGCCGGCGCTCGAGTAGTAAGGCGTTCTCAGCCACCAATACCAAGCGGTAGTCTTGCTCGAAGGTTTAGAACTCGAAGGAGTGTTGCTGAAACACTGCTGTGTGAGATACCCGATACGAGCGGTATTGCTCGTGTAGTACCCCCACGCCGCACCTTCGGCAATGCTGTTCTCATTCGAGAGACCGACTTCGGTTGTGGACGGCAGGAATACCTTGCGAACAACATCCTCATAAGAGCCGCCGTCTACACTCGGTTTGACAACACGAATGGTTGTCGAGAGAATAGCGGCTTTTTCATCGTCCGTAAAACCGTTCAAAAAACCGGGACGGCTTGCGTACTGAGTATTTGCATATACCACACTTGAACTGTTCGGCGATTGGTCTGTGCTGTGAGCTGCACTGTACCATGCGCCACCTGCGGCATCTTTGTTGAGCCATTGGTCGAGGTTGGAGATAGAATAACGGTTGTTACCATAATTCTGTCGGTCGGAATTGCTGTTACTCGGCTCTTTGGCATCAAAACATCTCAGGTCAAGAATCTCAGCGGCGTGAAGCGTGATTGCGTTTGTCGGATATGCGGGAGTGCATTGATGGTTTTTGGCAACCACAGTCCACACAATCGGCTGCGCCGTCTCTGAGTTTACCTGAAACTTACCGAACTTGACTTTCGCCCCGGTCGGCAGATTCGACAGTAATTGAGACATCTTTGTTATCCTCCTTGAATAGTGAATTGTATAACTCATCCATCTCTCGAACGAGATGATGACAGTTCCCTCGAAGAGCATGACCCTTCCATGACTGATAGGACTGATGGATGCTCTCCGTTGTGATTGCTCCACGGTCGAGCAGCTTTCGGAACTTTTTGAGTTTCCGGGACATATTGCTTTTGCTTCTGCGGCGTAATTTCCATACCGTTTTACCTGTTTCGATGAGATAGATATGAAAACCGAGAAAGTCGATACCGTTCTTCAAGGGGAATATCTGAGTCTTTTGATTCAGTTGCATCCCCATTGGAGCAAGGAACATTCCTATGTCCTTCAAGCATTGTTTCAGATACTCTTTGTCCTCATGAATGAGGTAGAAGTCATCCATGTACCGACCGTAGTACTTGATACCTAACTTCTCTTTGATGAAATGGTCTAATGGACTCAGGCACAGAACAGCGAGAAGCTGACTGCTCTGATTGCCTATCGGTATGCCGGGGTTTGAGGTAGAATCAATGATGTACCATAACAGCCATCTGACATCCTCTTCGGGTACATACGGCTCTAAAATCCTTTTTAGGTATTCGTGAGGAATACTGTAAAAGTACTTGCGGATGTCGCATTTCAACACCCATCCTTCCAAGCCGTGTTGTCGGTAGAACTTGTGCATAAAACCGTCCAAGCGTTTTAGCCCGAAGTCTGTACCCTTGCCGACCTGCGATGCGTAGTTGTCGTAGAGGAAGTTCTTTCTCAGCAGGATTTCGAGTGCATTGTCGCATAATGAATGCTGTACTACCTTGTCTCGAAAAGAGTTTGACATGACATCTCGTTCCTTTGGCTCATAAACTTTGAAAGTGTGATACTCAGAAAGCTCATAAGTCTTATCCTGTAATTCTCGGCTCAGACGGAGCAGATTCTCTAAGAGATTCACTTCAAACCGAGCCGTAGCGGGTTTCCACCGCTTACCTCTGCGAGCCAACTTAAACGCTTTGTGTAAGTTATCAAATCCGTAGATTCTCTCGTAATACATAATAATTCCACGCCGTATATAGCTTGTGCGTTGGTAAGACCAAAGCCCTTGCATCGACATTCATGTGTTTATCTCCCTTGTGGAAGAAGGGATGCACCTTCCTTTGATGATGGGTCACTGTTTTCACCGTAAAGGTTACTCAGACTCGATTATCCATCAAATCGGGACGAACGCCATTGTTACCATTGTAAGCATTGTTGTTGTTCAAACTACCATCCGAGTTGACATTCCGAGCGTTGTTGGCGTTCGAGTAGTTAGGCGTTCAAGCGACAAGGCACACCCCAATGTGCTTACCGTTGCTTATCCTTCTTGTGCCAAGCTAAGGTCATATTCTTTACATCGCTGATAAGCTGAGTCCAATAGACACAACTCCCGCTGCTGATATAGCTTTCCTCATACGCTTGCTCTACAAGGAACAGCAGATTCTTACAAGCGGTAACAGCTTCAAGCTGATACCTCAGCCGGAGACTCCGTTGCTCCTCGTCATTCAGCATATAGTCGTTTGCTGCGATGAGCTTTGTGACAATTTCCTTCGACAGCTCGTAGATGTCTTTCACCATCATAAAGCGTTCTTTCTTCGGAAAATGCTTGTCGGTCTTTATCATCAGACGGCTATGCTTGAATACATCCTTTGCTTTGGTGATGACATTCATTTCGGTCGGCTCTTTACGATGCGAAGTATTTACTGCCATCTTAACACTCGATTCTGCTCAGAGACTTGTTCCATACGCCTGTAACGGCAATGCCCGTGAGGTCTCCGAAACTCATCATAAAAGGATTGCTTGTGATGTCATCGAAAACACGATTCATCAGCCATACAACTCTATCCTCAATGGGTTGAAGCAGAGCTTTGTTGATGTCCGTTCCTGTCTCCGTAATGGAGTCGGGAGCGGGGGTAAGCATAATACGCCCGTCTTCTAACTCCTCCATATAGAAACAGTTGTCTCCAATAGCCACACGGTCTTTGATTTCTCTTGATACATACGCCATACGGCTTTCACCTCCTGATAGGTAGCATCCTCATCGCCCCGGACTTGAACATTCCGCTTTTTTGGAATCCATCAATCATCGAGTCGAGAAGCTGCTTGATTGCATATAGGTTTTTTTCAACGGCATTGATGTCCGAGAAGGTACTCATATCTTCGGGGACATCGGGAGCATCTGCCTGTTGATGATAAGCGGCAATGATGAGTCTGACATTGGAGAGAATGCGTTTGACATCTCGTGCCGTAGGCAGACCGCTTCGTTCCCACACCTTACAAGATGTTCCGGGGGGATAGTGCAACTCATCAAGCCTGTCGCTGATATACTGAATATCTCCTTCAATACGGTTAATGTCCGTGAGATTGAAGCATCCTTTCAGTTCGTAAGTTTCAACCGGGTTGCCTGACAGCTTTGCATCAATCCATTTCTGAATCTGCTCCTGAGCGAAAGCAACATCTTCATCCGTCCTGTCATAAACAGGCTCAATCCATACTGTCATTACACAACCCTCCCTTCGCCTGTTCCTCTGAAAGCACCTGTAAACGAGTACTTGACCGAGGTCATACGCACTGTCTCAGTACCAAACTTGTTTTCAGCGGTGATGATGTCGGTAGCATCGAGCCGAGGGTCGGCTCTCCAACCATCCATCTTCATGATTTTTCGGTGACTCAGCCAAGCCTTGACCCATGCGCTTACTGTTGCTGCAACTGCGGTAGAGGTGATGAGCGGATTATCAACCGTCTGAGTTTCGCCGTTTTCCTCAGCATCGACAACATAATTGGAATCGGAGCTTTTGAGAAAGTCCCCGGTAACACGGATTGTCACTTCGCCGCTGCCTGTGATTTTAAGATGACAGGTATTGGTGTAGTAGGTTGCGGAGACCAAAGTTCCCCCCGTAACGATTGCCGTTGCGTTGACGGCACTCTGTGAATAGGTTACAACCACTTCCTTTGTACCGTTGACCGTCACTTTTCCGCTGAATAATTCTTTCCCCGTCTCGTCTGCGAAGTAGTTGTAAACTTTCGTGCTGACCGCCATAAGCGGCTTTTGCAGCGAGATTTCCGGGCGGGACAGGAGATTGAAGTGCGTGAGAGCATAATCCTGTTCCGTTGTCGAGATAGGCTCGATATGCAGCACTCCCGCTCTGTCGCAATAGATGACACAGCATCCTGCCTGAGCGATGTACTGCAAACATTCCGCTAAGGGTCTGAGCGGCAAAGGAGCGGTTGTCGTAATGGATTTCAGCGTATCGCTTACAATCCATTTTTTACTTCCATCATCATTGAGCGGAAGATTGGCTTCGGTAAGAACGCTGATTGCAAGGTCATAGAGAGTTGCCCCGGTAGACTTGTAAAGCCCTTTGGTATAGGTCTTTTGCATAAACTCCAAGAGGTCTCGTGCCGTAAACCTTGCTTCGATACCATTCTGAGGAGCTTCCCATTCGGAGAGATAAAACACCCCGGCAGGTATGTACTCGATAGTACCGTCATTTAGTTTCAGCCCATACTTGACACGCATTTCCTGTCGCTCCATGAGGTACTTCGAGAGACCTGTCGTGTTGTTCGGGTCATAGATGTTGTTACTGTTGTCGATAGAAAAGCCCATTTTGTTTACAGGGGTGGTTGCGCCTATCGGGTTGATGTCCTGCTCATGCTCATACCCGGTGATGTCCGATTTTCCGTAAACCTTGTTGACCCCAACAAAAATCTCGGCGATTCTCGGTCGATGATGAGGGAGACACCATTTGAGGATTTCAATACGGATGCTGTTATATGTCTCAATGTCAAACTCGACAACCGATTTGACAGAAGCATTATCCTCGACCTTGCACTCGGCAACTACGGTCGAGCCGTTGTATGCCGTAACCTTGAACACTTCTGCGTATTCGTTGTACGCAATACCCCATGTGATGGTGATACCGGGGATGATAGGCTCATGCACCTCTGTGAAGTCAATATCCACGAAAGGCACTCGGTCAAAGCTACCGTCCTCTTCGGAAAGAAGATTGCCGATATAGCCGTTGTCCCCGTAATTTGATTCGGGGATAAACCTTCGGCTACCATCAAGTAGCCAAAGGTTTTCCTCCAATGTCCCATAAGGTACGATGTCCTTATCGACCTCGCTTACAATCTGCGCTGTGTCTGCGATATAGATTGCACCGTTGTCTTTGGAGGTTGCATCCGCAAGAGCATCCGGGTCGGCTATGTCAAAAGAGATTTCGACATAGCTCTCATTGACAAGCTGCTGCTTTTGAACAGCTTTCCAAGCATCCGAAACATTCTGCATATTTACACCTCCACGAGAGAGAGCTTGCACTCAGTCCAACCGAGGATGTCTCCATTTTCCGGGTCTCGTCTCCACATCCCGGCACTTCTGTCGCCGACATACATTGTCTTTGTGACCCACCCTCCGGCACTTTGGTCGAAGAATGTTACCGTGTTGTAGAACTTACCCCCGGCAGACTGCTTGAAGCACTTATTGATTGCTGCCCATTGCTCAACGGTCAAATACCGCCAAGACATCTCGACTTTGGCAACATCGTCTCGAATGACAGACCCGATGACAACTCCTTCGAGGTTACGGGCAGAATCTACGAGTGTTGCTGTGTTGCCGGAGTAGGCAGACGGCTCAGGAAAGGGATAGCTCCCAACAGTAACCAATGCTCTAAATGCCATTGAGAACACCTCCCGGATAAATAGTTGCGCCACGCTCTCTCTGCCGCTTCTCTACGGCTGCGGTTATCTGCTTGCCATCGAGATATACCCGGACATCAAAGTTACCGCCGTTACCACCGTCAGAAGCTCTCATAGCGGCAAGGACACCCTGATAGATACCCTCTACGATTTGGTCGTTGTTTGCAACAGCGGTACGACCGCCGATGCTGCCGACCATTTCCGCACCCGCTTCACGGGCAATGAAGAGTTGACCGACTTCCGGGAAACCGCCCGATGCAAAGCCGAGCTTACTGCCAACCCAAGAAGCTGCGCTTGAAACGGCGTTCGACACGGAGCTTCCGATGCTCGACAGGGTTTCCGATACTTTGCTGATAGCACTCTTAGCGGCAGATACCGCACTGTCGAACAACCCCTTAACCGCACTTATGCCGGAAGAGACAATGCTTTTCATGTTATCCACAAACCCCGTGATAGAGCTTACGGCGTTAGAGATATGCGATTTCAGATTGTCCCACACGGTACAAATGCTGCTCTTCATCGAAGAGAACGCCGTAACTGCCGTAGACTTGATGTTACCCCAAGTGGTCGAGAGGGTCGTTTTGAGACCACCCCATACCGTGTTCGTATTGGTCTTGACATTGTTCCATACATTCGCAATGGATGTCTTGATGTTGTTGAACACAGAGCTTGCGGTAGATTTCACCGAGTTCCAAGCCGTAGAAAGCGAGGACTTGATGTTGTTCCACTTTGTCGAGGTATCAGTGCTGATATTCCCCCATGCCGTACTGATAGTGGATTTCAGGTTGCTCCAAGTCGTACTTGCGAGTGTTTTGACATTCGTCCAAGTGGTCGAGAGCGAAGTTTTGATGTTCGTCCATGCGGTCGAGGTGTTGGTCTTAACATTATCCCACGCCGTAGAAATGGTGGTTTTCATGTTGTTCCAAACGGTACTTGCCGTAGACTTTATACCGTCCCAAGTGGTCGAGAGGAAGCTCTTGATGTTGCCCCACACCGTAGAAGCGGTACTCTTAATGGCGTTCCAAGCATCAGAGCAAGCCTGTTTGATACCCTCCAATTTCTCAGAGAAGAACTCGACAATGTTGTGCCAAGTATCCGCGATACCTTGCAGGAGACCGTCAATCAGGAAAGTACCGATTTCGGCAAACACCGTAGAGGGAGAATGAATACCGAACAGGTCTTTCACCCAATTTACCACGGGGTCTACCAAGTTTTCTTTCAACCATGTACCCGCCGAGCGCATTGCATCTCCGATACCGTAGAAGAAACCTGCCACGCTGTCGAGACCAAAGCCCTCGAAGAGACCGCCTAAGATGTCTGCGATACCGCCCAACGCACCGACAATAATGCCCGGAAGCTGAACAACAAGTTCAACCACCAATGCGCCGATTTTGGCGAGGATTTCGCCCCACTCGATGTTGGCGAGCATATTACCAATACCCGCACAAATGTCTTGTACGACCTTACCCCAATCGGTTTCACCGACCACTCCGAGCAGCAGGTCAAGTAGACCGACAACAGCATCACTGAGAAGCGTACCGAGGTCTCCGAGCAGAGACATCCAATCAATCGACTCAATGGCATCCATAATCTGTGTGCCGATTTTGTACCATTCGACATTACAAATAGCCTGAGACATACTCTCGAAGATTCCGAGAATAAGTTCTTGCGCCGTCTGAACGGCTTTTGTGAGGTCAATCTCCTCAAACCAACCGTTGATAAAGTCTGCGATTGCAAGACCGAACTTCGTCCAATCGAAGGTCGTTACAAACCCGTAGAGGGTATCTACGAGAATCGTCCACTTCTTCGCAAAGGTCTTTCCAACCAAGCCGAAGTCGATTTGCTCCATCATGTGATTGAGGGTAGTTGCGATACCCGCCCCGATTTTATCGAAGTTGATAGTGTCGAGGAAGTTATACAGTACCTCGAAAGCAGACTGAATACCGTAGCCCAACTTGTCTCCGATACCTGCAAAGTCTACTTTGTCGATAAGCTCGTTGACCTTATCTCCGAGGATTTTGCCAACACCCGCCCAATCGCCGTTTGCAATAGCTTCCTTGATTTGGTCTATCCATTTTGCAAAGTCGCTGTCGAGCTGCATTTCCTCGAACATAGAACCGTAGTCCATGCCACCCGCACCGCCGCCACCTCCGCTGTCGGAGAGGACATTCAGTTCATCGAAACCTGCGGTAAGGCTTTTTGCGGCTTCCGCTGCACCACCTGCGGCTTCGGCATACTCGGTTTGAGTCTTGACGGCTTTCGTCCAAGTACTCGCCCCGGAGAGTTTTGCGAACAACTGATTCAGCACATTGATAAGAGCCACGGCTTTATCAATCACATACTCAATTGCAGGAGCGAGAGCGTTGATGAGCGGAGCAACCATCGCACCGATGGAGTTTTTGAAGTACAGAAAGCTCGATGCAATCCTATCCATAGAGGACGCAAGGTTGCCGCCAATGGCTTTACTGTACTGATATACATTGTTCGTTCCTTCCTTGAATGCGGTTGCAATTTGAGATAGGATGAAACGAATAGCCCGGTACATAGCAACACGACCCATAGAGCGAATAAATCCGCTGAACTTCTTAGTCGCACCGCCTACTGCGCCTTTGAGTTTCCCACCGATGTAGCTGCCGAGCTTTTTCATCGCCCCGAACACACTTTTAGCTGCGCTGCCGAGCTTTTGAAAAACCGTCACAATGCCCTTGAACGCACCCCCGATAACCTTTGCTACCCCGCCAAAGACGGTGGTTGCCCCGGTTTTGATAGAGGAAAAGATGTTGGCTGCAAAGTTTTTGAGTTGCGACAGCTTGCCTTTCGTCTCCTCAACATCCACACTCGGAGCGATAGGGACAGTTTCGGTAGAAGTTTCGGGAGGAGTAATGGTAGAGGTCGGATTTGCGTTTGTGATTTCACCGACCTTATCGGCAATTTCAGAAATTTTCTCAGACCCCGCACCGAGGTTAGAGAAGTCAATCTTCGAGAGCTTTCTCAGTTCGGAAACGGCGGCACTCAGACAGGGATTGCTCCCGGCATTTGCAAGGGACTCAACACCCTGTGCCATTTCCTTTAACTTAGAGATACCATCGCTGTTCATATTGGCAACAGCGTTACTCATCTCAGTCAGCTTTTGGAGGGAGTTCTTCAACTTCGTCAACCCACGCTGTGCATCGGTAGTCGAAGATTCAATTTCGATTTGTAAGGTGTCAATCGTGTTATCCACCGTCTACCTCCTTCCCGGCTCGAATAGCAAGCTGTGTATTGGTCTTTGCCGCCCACGCTGCCATTTTTGCCTTTGTTTTTTCGTATCTAAGGCGTTCTTGCCGTTCCTTCTTTTCTTTGACCTGCTTTTCGGTAACGGCATACGGCTCAGGAGAGTACGGAGTAGGCTTCGTACCTTTCTTTGCAAAGGCTTGAAGAATGGGAGACACATCGCACAGAGCTTCGTAAAAGTACATTCCCTGTAACCAAAGGTCTTGATTCCTTCGCCGTTGCTTTAACTCGTCAGCCCTTCGGTAACTCTCTGTCAATCGGCAATCTCCATCCCAAAACTGTTCAGGGGTCATGCCGATAGCCAAGTAGTATGGTAAGTGATTGTAGAACACCTCAGTATAAGAAAGGGCGGCAAACCCTTTCGATTCGCCGCCCCGGTGGGGTTGCGAGTCACTTACCAACTCGTTCCCCAAGTCAAGTTTCCCTCGGACTCCTCCGGCTCATCGACAAGTGCTTCGATAGGCTCGTTATACATCTCAGCGAGTCGCATTACCAAGTCCATCTTATTTGTCATCTTCTCGAAAATACGGTCGATGACCTCACGCTTCACGAAACGATGGTGAGCGAGAAACGCTCCTGCAAAGAGGGCGGGAAGAGTGGTAAGAGGTTTATCGGAAATATCCCCGATGTTAAACCCCTGTTTTTCGAGAGCTGCCACAGAAGCTCTCGTGTATTCGAGGGTATAATCCGTACCCTCAAAGGTAAAGTTGATAGTCTTAGCCATGATACATTCCTCCTTGTTTCACGGTCTTAGGCAGAAGCTACGGTGATGGGAGTGGAAGGAGCGATGGTGATAGTCATATCGACCACCTCGTTCACGCCGCCGCCCACAACGAACACATTGAGCTTACCCTTGAACTCGAACTTGCCCTCAGACCCGGTAGGCGTGACAACACCGTTCGACTCAGTACCGCCAAACCAAACGGCGAACTCCGTTTCGGTGTCCTTCATAGCGGAAAGAGTAGCATAGTCATCTTTGTCATAGTTGGCAGTAAACTCCAACGCTTCAAGAGACTGAATGCCGGGGATGTAGGTCTGCATACCATCCGAAAGGGTTGTGGTTTCAAGCATTTCGGGCGCACCGCCGAGGTCGGGGAAGTCTTTGATGTCAACGACCTTGCTATAAGTGCCGCCGCTTGCGGCTTTCTTCATCAGAAAGACCTTGTAAGTGGAAATAGCCATTACTTATTACCTCCTGTAAATTGTTTGATTGGTAGAGACGATAGCCGTATATCGAGTAACCATTCGATAAATAGTGGCATCGTCCATCGAAACAGGGTTTTTCATTGTGCGGGTAAACCCAAGACCCAAGAGAATATTGTCAATGACGGCGATAATTTCTTTGCACTCGGTCTTTTTTCCGCTCGTTTTATTCGAGTAGACATTGACCTCATACATCAGATTGGCGTGATTTTCGTTGCTCCCGGAGTCTTGCGTTCGTTTAACCGTATAATTATCGGCTTCCACGATGCTGACACATGGGAAAGACGAAGGACTACGCACATCCTCGCCATAAACATTGACCTTCGGGAACTGAGTACGAAGTTCGGTAGCGACCTTCGTAAAAATCTCGTTTTCCACATCAATCATTTACCGAACACCTCCTCAGCGATTTTTGTTATTTGCTCTCGCACTTTCTTAGCGGAATCATATAACGCCCGGTTTGCCGGATTACCGTATGTTTTGACTTCGCCTTGATGCTTGCCCTCAGTGATGACCTCACCATTTGTTCCGGGATTACCTGAGTATCGCCACGAGTCGAGCTTACCTAAGTGATAGCCATACCCGCCACGAGTAAAACCGAAGTCTCCCGCTTTCGGATGACTCTCGGCTGCGTAATGCACACCTGCGCCAAACTCAATGAAAGTGATAGATTTACCTGTTGCGGAGATAGCCAACTTGTTTTTGTCTATCCAAACAGGGGTGTTGTTCACTCGCACATCGTTCGTGCCGTCATATATTGCATTCGCAAACCGTACAGTTGCTTCTTCGATTCCGATTTCGGCAAGCCGCTCCATAAGTGTATGGACTTTTTCATCCAACTCCTTTTGATAGCTTTCGATTTCGGCAATCGCCTTGTGCAGCGTTCCGAGAGTACACTTGATTTTCTTCACGACACTTCCACCTTGCTTACCGCAAATGAGACCGTGTTGAGAGACCGAGCGACCTTCTTTACAATATAATCGTAAATCAGGTTTCCGTCCTTATCGTAGGCGGGAAGAGAGTCGATACAAAGGACAGAGTGTTCATCGACCGGGCAGGTAACATCGTCCGTGATAATGACCTTATCGTACAGAAGAGAGTTACCAAATTGCTCAACCTGAGCCTCGCCCGTAGCGGCTGATACATTGGCTTTCATCTCAACGGGAGATTCATAGACCACTTTGTATTCACCGCTGTCATTGCCGTACTCATCTTTGATAGCAACCTTTTCTTTGAAGAGTGCATAGTAGAACTTTCGCTTATTTCGGTGTAAGCATCTCATTTCAGCACCCCCGCAAAAGGAAGTACTCTCGATAGCATTGACTCAGGTACATCGGCATTTTCGTAGGAGCGGTTGATACCATTTTCACTATGGTAGGTCTCTCCTTCCGCACCACGCTTGTTGAGAAGATAACAAGCAATTTCAACCTGATTGGTTGCGTACTTGTCCGGCACTATCTCAACATCGTCACGGTAGGGATAGGCTCTTTGAATAACCTTCCGACCTGCCAAAGAAAGATAGGCAAGCAACACGCTGTCTGCGGTCTCCTCGCCCTTTTCCTCATTCAAGAGGGATTTGAGCATCGTGAGTTTTTCTTCGTCAGTCCATACCATGTTGCTTGCCTCCTTTCATTTTTTTACGCAATGGTGTACCAACCGCTGGTCTTCGGGTTATCGCCCGTTGCGGGAGTAACCGCAACATAGCCGTTGCCCACCTTCTTGTAGTAGGTAGTACCCGCAGTAACCGTAGTTTCGGTTGCGGCAGTTGCAGTACCCTTAAAGAGCTTGACAACCTTCGTCTCGTTGGTAAGAGCCGCAAGATAGTACTTACGAGAGAAGATACGATTCTCACGAGTATTGGCATCACGCTCCTGCTCGATTTCAACGCCCTTCTTGTTGAAGAGAGTGACGGCTTCCTTCGTACCCATGTAGATAGAGCCGGAAGTTGCATCCTTCTTCGTGTAGATATTCACACCCGCCACAGTGCCGACATAGCCGTTCTTAGCGAACGCTTCAACATACTGCAAGGTCTCTTTCAGCTCCTTACGAACGTCAGCGACATCGGCGGGAGACACGAAAGCAAAGATGGTAACATCTTCAAGGTTTTCGAGTGCAAGCACAGACTGAGCATCAGCGAAAATGTCGAAGTTGAACTTCGTGCCAAGAACTACCTGAGTAGCCTTTGCAAACTCCGCATAAATGTCAGCGTTTACGGTGTTGAACAGGTCGGTGCCCATGTGACGAGTACCAACAGGAACAAGCTGCGGGTCGGTCATAGCCTGCTCATCGTAGTACTTGAATCTGTTCTGAGCGAGCAGAATCGTGTACTCCTTCGGGGTGTAGCCAACCTCGATGGACTTAGAGTTACCCGCACCGATTGCGAGCTTTTCAGTACCATCGGTAGCCTTATAGACATTGATTTTGCGAATCATGCCGGGAGTGCCGACAAGATTATTGTCAACGGTGCAGAACTGCTGCAAGTCGAGATGAGACTTGTACTGGTCTTCTACCTCGTTAGACAGGTAAAAATTCGGATATACGGTATTAGCCATTATTCATTACCTCCATAAAGTTTTTTGTATTCTTCGGGATTCTTTTCGGAATACTCAAACCGCTCCTGCGGAGACATTTTTCTCAGTTTATCGAGAGTCATCGTATCCCCGCCGTCTCCGGCAGGGGGAGCAGGTGTCTTTTTGAGCAAGTCCGCTTTCAGAGTTTTGTCGTGCGTTTCGAGGAACTTTTTCTGATTGGCAAACACCTTAGCGGTATCTCCATCAGCCAAAGCCTTAGCGGTAGCATCGGCAAGAGCTTCATCGTAACCGATAGCAAGGAACTGAGCCTTGTGTCCGGCAATTAGCTTTTCCTTTTCCATTGCTTCGACTTTTGCACGAAGAGTTGTAAGCTCTTCCTCGTTTGCCTGTTTCTTCTGTTCCTCTTCGGACAGAAGAGCGTTGTGCTTTTTACGCCACTCAGCAGCTTCGGAGTTTGCCTTAGAAGCAGCATTCTTGTACTTTTCCAACTCAGAAGAGTTGTCCTCATACTCGAACGCTTCAAGAGCTGCGAGCTTTTCCTCCGGGGTCATCTTGTCATACCCTTCGATTTTGGTGATGTCGATTTTTGCCATATCAATTACCTCCTGCGTTTAATAAGGCTGTTCACTCAGCACTATTGTCTGTTTTACGGTCTTGTCTGACCCTTGCGTTTAGAGTTCACTCTCATATATCAAGCCTTTCGGCTGCTATATCAAAAAGAACAGGGGCTACAAGCATTTCGCTCATAGCCCCTGTTGGCTGTTTCCCTCTACCCATTTGCAGAGGTCTTAATTTTCACTTTTCGTTGAATCTCGACTACCACGAGTCGGTTGTTTTCTCGCTTCAATTCAACTGAGTTGCCATGTTTGAGGATTCTTTGAATCTCCTCAATGACCTCAGCCGTAAACAGCTTCGAGTCAATTACTGCTGTTGCCATCAGTCTGTACCTCCCCAATATGGCAGAAGATAACACCTGCACCCCAAGTGAGGTTTCGGCGGTACTTTTGCAATGTCATAGATTTTGCCGTCTCGCTTCCGGCACTCAACACAACGCCGTTCGTCCTTTATCGTTACCCATACTACTTTCTCGACATCGTTATCGAGATAGGCTTGTTCGACCGCCTTATCGGTGATGTCGATAGCATATTGTGTAACCATGTTAGACCAATAACGAAGAGCAGTTTCAACTTCTCTTGCACGATTGTCGCTTGCGAGAACACTCTCGGCAAACCGAGCGCACTTTCGTTCGATTTCGTGCATATATACATATTTCGTTACCGGGTTGTAGTCGTTCAACCATCCGAGCAACCAAGCGACAGAGATTGCATTTGCAAACTTGCCGCTTTGGTCTTTGTAGGCTCGTTTGGCTATTAAAAGGAGACCTTCTTCTGTTATCTTCTCCAACTCTTCGTAGAGAGATTTGGAGGACTGAATAACATTCAATTCGTCAAAGGAGGTAAGACCGTTGAACTGATTGAACAACCGAATGAACTTCTTCCGCATATAACGGATGACCTTATCGGTATATTCGTACATCGTTCACACCTCCTTGTCGAGGAAAGCGACAACATCGGAACGAGACAACTTAAAAGTTTCCTGACTTCCGTCCGACAAAACAGATAAAGAACAACCTCGCCGTTCTTGTTGCAAGAGCTGTCAATCGCTTTCAGCGTTGTCATTATTGTCCTCGCTTTCGTCTGAGTCATCCTCGCTACCGTCATCTTTGTGAGCGGAGTCAGTTTCCAACTCTTTCATAAGTTCGGCTTCACGCTCTTCGGCGTATTCCTTGCTTTCGGTATAAGCGAGTTCCGGGTCTACGAAGAGACCACAGTGTTCAAAAGCGAGTCGAGGATGGATTTTATTGTTCGAGAGCATCGTAGTAAGCACCTGTGCTTTTTCCTGAATGTTCTCATAATTACGGCGAGTGAAGCGTATCTCGATTGCAGAGAGCTTCAAGTTCATATCCCGAAGAGTATTTGCGATGGAGATAACCAAACGCAGAAACTCCTTTTCGGACATCTTGAACATCAACTCAGTATCTTTCGCTCTCGCTTCGGCGGCAGACCAACCATCACGCATAATGACTGCCGACCCGGTATCGCTCGTAGAGCTGCCGCCGTTTCGGTTAGGCATACCGCAAATGGTAAGTACCGTCTGATACATATAATCGACAAGGGTCTGGGTCTGAGTCTGATTGAGTTCCTGAACGAGATACTTTGCATCTCCTTCAAGCGGAACTTTCAGACCGCCGTTTTCTTTCAAAGCCTTGAAGTCATCGGAATCAATGTCAACACCTTTGAGAAGAAGAATGGACTGAACAAACTGCTCAATGCCGTCAAGACGGTTACTTCCGACCTCATTGATAGCATCGAGGAGAGGGAGGACAATCTCAAACGCACCGAGCCGAGCGGTATTCGCCGGGTACTCGATGATTGGAACACATCCGAGAGAATGCGGCTCTGCTTTGAGAACTCTACCATCCTTGATTTCAAAGTACATTGCATCGGTATATACGCTATACACAATGCTGTTGTCCTGCTTGATGATGTACTTTACACCCATCTTGCGCTTGTTGCCGAGACCATTATGATAGACCACAAAGGAATATCGAGGGTCGAGTGTGTAAATCTCAAAAGGAGCTTCGTCAACATCATCATCAACGGCATCCGGGAGTACCATACGGAAAGAAGTACCGCAAATGGTAAACCAATCGGCAAGCTCTTTATCCTTCGCCGCTTTATCCTCGGCGAACACAAACTCGTTGAGCTGATTGATAGCTTCGGAATGCTCATCGCTTCCACCACGACAAACATACTGAATCGGCTCACCCATGAGATAGCCGACCTTGAAAGACACAATCTCGTTTGCCCGGTTTTCGACCAACTTATTGTTGATTTCCGGGCGAATATCTTTTACTCTTTCGAGAATGGGCTGCTTGCCCTTGTAATAGTCGTAAAGGTACTGAATGTCGTTTTTGTTGACATCGTGAGTTTCGAGAGCCTTGTTCAGGACTTCCACGACATTACTTCTGTCGATAACATCCACATCGGTATAGATGACAGTTCTGCCTGTCAATGTACGAGTCATAGCCACTCAGCCCACCTCCTTCAAGTACCTATTCTTATACACATACCATTATAGCATATCTTCAATGCTTTGTCAAGTGATTTTGTGTAAATAAACCATTGGAGAGTAAGAAAATCAAAAAGTCCTTCGGAAAACCTCACAACGCCCCATCGGATTTCGCACCATGCTCACAGCCATTGTAAGGCTATCGGGTGCATCATCGTTTTTGTTTTTGCCGAGCATCTTGTAGGAAAACACATTCTGCATGAAGAGGGAGTAGGCTTTATCCCGTTTTCCCGGCTCTCTGAAAATCATCATCTCTCGGATGTCCGGGGCTTTATCGAAAATGCGCTGATACTTTGCCTTGTCGGTAGGAGCGGGTTTCGTTGTGATGTTCAGACGATAGCCCTGTTTCTTTAATTCTTCCTCAATGCCCTCCTTGTACGACTCAGTGGACTTATTTGCTTCGACCTGCATTGCCTGAACATTATGCTCCATGACTGCTTTGACGAGCAGCGGTTGAGTGACCTTCTTGTCCCGATTATCGTACACCACATCGTGAACATAGATGTCTTCGCCATATTGATAGCAGACCGGGGATGCAACAAAGTCACCGCCGCCGAAAGCCGGGTCTACCGCCATAAAGATACGGTCAGGCTCAACATCGGCCGGGAGTTCGCCATTGTAATAGCGGAAGTCATCCGGGGTGAACAAAGCACCGTCTCTTTCAATCGGCTCGCCCATATACTGAGCCGCCCAAGAAGCCATGTCGTTATTGCGCTCGAAGGAAGCTCTCCGCTGCTGATAGTACTCCGTACTGAATCCCACACCGTAGTCGTAATTGAATTGGCTCTCATCATTCTCATCGAGTGCCGACAAATTGATGACCGCAAAACGGCGAGTCTTGAATCGCTCATCATTTTGCAGAAGCTCCATGCGTAGTCCTGCCGGGTCAATCATAGACCATCGAGTACCACACCAAAGGATTTTTGCCTTTTCCTTCGCACGAGGAAGTAGGTTGTTATCGACTTTGCTCCATGCAGACATCAAGCGGTCTTTATTCATTGCTTCCTCAATCCCGCCGATAAGGTCATCGGAGATTTCAACACCATTGCAGTCACACGCACCATTCAGAGTACCATAGAGGGAACGGCAGGTCAGTGAAGGATAACGCTTTTTACGGTCGATGTTCAGGGTCTCATCGGCAGAGTTGGTCTGTACCACCTTCGCAGAAGGAAATACATCCTTCCACAGATAGGTCACAGGGTCTTGAATAGTCTCCAACACGCCGTTGTAGAACGCTTTGGTGATGGTATCGGAATATGCGGAATAGAGGTTGGATGACTCACTATTACGCCCGATGAGCCAAGTGACAAAGAACATCAGAATGGTGGTCTTGCCGACACGAGGGGGCATAGAGATAAATAGCTCATCGAGTTCATCGTCTACGAGCTTTTGCAGGTTATCCACAACCTGTTTCAGAATACGGCGGCGGGGCTGATAAAAACGCTCCTCCGGCTTTCGGTTGATTTCGATATAGAGAAGATAGCTGTCGAACTTGTACGGTGCATCGAATAGCAAGCTACGCCGATAGAGGTCAAACAGTTTTGCATACGCCGAGGTTTTCATTCCACGGCTGATATAAGACCGCAACTCGGCATTGGTGTCGTGCGCCAACTTGAAGTCGGACTCCTCGATACTGCGGCAAAGCGAGAACACATCCTCGTATGCCCGATAGTCGGAGGGGTCTTTTTGTATTTCAAAAAATATTTTGGATATGAGTTTTTCGTTATCCACTTTTGTTACCTCCCAAAAGAAAAGGACTACCCGAAGGTAGTCCCTGTTGACTGTTGCTCATCGCCCTGTTGCGAGAGCCTTAATCTATGGCGGCGTGATATTCCTCGATTGTATCAATCCACCGAAGGTTATCCACGCCTTTTTCGTAATACCGTTCAATGAGCTGCACATTTCCGCTCTTAGCCAATTTGCGAGCAGCGGGAGTAAAATTTGAATTAGTAATAACAACCGCCCGGTCTCCGCTATAATACTGCTTTGCTGCTAAAACTTCTTGAACGGCTGAAACTCCGACCGAACTTTGATACAATTTGCATTGAAAGCATACTTTCCGACCTTTGCGGTCGTACCCGATAACATCCGCTCCAAAATCCCCACTACCCGGAGTAACTGAGAGATTATGATACCCTTCATGTGCAAGTCGCTTTGCACAATACACTTCGTAGTCCTGCCCTGACATGGACGGTGAATGCTTCGGTATTCGTCCTCGCCTTATTGTCATCAGACCGCTTTTCTTATTCCTACGCTCTTTGATGAGATGGTACGGCAAATAGAAAGGCAAACAAACAATGGCGAATGGGGCGCAAAACGAGTAAAGCAAAACTTTCCCGATTATCTTGAAAAACATCTTAAACGCCCATATCATCGTTTAGCCCTCCTTTTTGAGAATCGGCTCGTGAACGCCCTTGACCCAATTCATGTCTTTCCCGTATTTATACATTCCCTCGTAGAAGGGGCGGTTATCCCGGATGCTTCTTACATTGGACTCACGGAATGGTGTACCTTTGCGAGTGGTATAACCTGCGGCAGTCAGACCATCAGCGATGTCCCACAGGGTACGACCTGCATCCAAGCCCTCAAAGACCGCCTTTACGATAGGTACTTCATCCTCGTTGATGACGAGTTGACTATTTTCCACCTTGTACCCATAAGGACTACGACCGCCGCTATAACCTCCGGCTTTCGCCTTGATTCTACGACCGCTGCTTGTTCTCATCGCAATGTTGCGCCGTTCCTGCTCTGCTACAAAAAGCATGATGGAGCGATAGATACCGCTCAGACCGTTATCATCATCAAATTGCTCACAGACACTCAGGAGCTTGATGTTCTTCTTTTCGAGGGTGTAAAGGTAGTAGAAGTAGAGCTTGATGTCTCTCGCCATACGGTCGGACTTTGCAACGATGACAGCTTCATAGGGAGGATTGGTTACATCAGTTCCATAGAGAATCTTGTCAAGTTCAGGGCGGTTGTCTTTGACACCGCTCACAGCTTTGTCGATAAACCATTCCACGATATTGTACCCATTCTCATTGGCATAGAGGAGAATGGATTGTTTCTGAGAGTCAATGCCGAACTTATCGTCTCCGACCTGTCCTTCGGTGCTGACTCGGATATATCCAACTGCGTTTTTGAAGTTCATGGTATCTTCCTCCTGTTCGCATTTATTATATCACAAGTTTATGCGAATGTCAATAGGTTTTTGCGAATTGCCTTTTTATTTTTTGCGAGTGGTTACGACCCTCACCCGCCCCGAAAGCCTCGCCCGGCTTCCCCCTCCGGGGGTATGCCGCCCCGGAACGCCTGAGCAGCGAGCAACGCCGAGCCGAAAGCCGGAGAAAATGCAGCTTGAAACGCTGAACGGCTGACAATCGCAGAAAATCTTGAAAAACTTTCGCAGAAACTCTTGACAAGTAAATGCGAATGTGCTATAATGATACCGTAAACAAAAGAGAGCGCACCCGGAAGCCCTGAGAAAGCAAGACCGGGAACGCTCACACAAACCAACCCACGCCGGGCGGCTGCTCCTCCATTATAGCACAAACCCGGCACAATTACAAGGAGGAAACACCATGAAAAAAACAATGTTGACTTGCGACACCCTCGACCGCTTTGAAAAGTTCATCAACCCCGAAACGCTGACCGCCGAACAGGTGCAGGAGGTCGAACATCTCGCATATTGTGCCAACATGGGCGCAGAGAGCAAGAAAAGCGCATGGACTCGCTTTTGCGAGCTTGTCAAGCACTTCTTAAACCTCGACATCATCGACACCGAGAAACACCCGAACATCAGAAAGGCAATAGCAGACCACGAAGCCGAAACCCTCGACAAGTTCAACCGAGAGGTTGAGACCAAGACCGCCGCCGACATCCTCGCAAGTTGGTATTTGAAGCAGTACACCACCCCGAAAACCCTTGAAGCCATCAAGAACACCGCACCCGAAGAGAAACCCGCCGCCGACATCCTCGCCAAGATGAAAGCGAAGAAGGCAAGAGAGGAAGCCAAGAACACGGCAAAACGCCTTGAAGCTCTCGCCCTTGCTGAGTCCTGCAAGCTCCCCGAATCGGTCAATATTTCGGTTGAGTTCACCCGCTCCCGCACATGGGGAAGCATTCCGCACGCCACCATTACAGCAGAACAGCGGCGCACCTTCGGAACGGCGAGCGGCTGCGGCTATGATAAGGAATCGGCGGCAATTGCTTCCGCTATGAATCAAAACCCCGAAGTTATGCGGATTCTGTACGACCACGCCGAAAGCGGCGAGGGTTTCCCGTATTCCGTCCATACTTTCGCCGGGCTGCCGTCCTTTGATGGTGGTTGCGGGGTCTCCTGCTTCCGCTCCGTGTTCGAGGCTTGCGGCTATGAGTGGCGGCAGGTCGGCAACGGTAAGACCTTCAACGCCTACGCAATCACCCGCAAATAAGAACGAAAGACACCGAGCCGGGGCAGTTCGTCCCGGCTCATTTCGTAGAAGGTGAAACAATGCCGAAAGAATGGAAAACGCCCGGAGGAACGGCGGCGGCGGTCTGTCTCGATATGCTTGAACAGCCGCATTTACTCATTGCAGGAAGCACGGGAAGCGGTAAAAGCGTACTTTTGAACACGCTTATTTATACCGCACTTTATAAAGCTCCGCACCGTTGCCGCTTCATCCTGATAGACCCGAAACGGGTTGAACTTATCGACTACAAGGAACTACCGCACACGCTTATATATGCGAGTGAGCCGCCCGACATCGCCGCCGCTTTGGTGTACGCTGTCGAGGTCATGGAAGAACGATACAAGCGAATGCAAGCCGCCCGGCAGAAGAAAAGCACCGAGCCGGACATATTTGTTATTGTGGACGAGTTCGCCGACCTCATGACCACGCAGAAGCGGGAAACCATGCCGCAAATAATACGCTTTGCACAACTCGGAAGAGCCGCAAACCTGCATTTGATTCTTGCAACCCAACGACCGACACGGGACATTATCAACGGTCAAATCAAAGTCAATCTTGATTCACGGGTTGCGCTACGGTGTCCAACCGCTCAGGACTCCCGAAACATCATCAACATTAAAGGAGCGGAAACCCTACCCCGTTACGGTTTCGGGTACTACCTCACGCCGAAAGGCTGCGAGCTTATCAAAATACCCATGACACCGCCCGAAGCTATAGCCGAGCGGGTGCAATGGTGGGAAGCTCAGAAGCCGCACAAATCCATATTTGACCGCATAGCCGCCCGGAGATAATGCCGGGCGGCTTTCCTTATGCCCTCACAGAAGCCCGCAGAAACGCCCACAAAGCCACGCAAGGCGGCGGAATATAGAGATACCACCCGAAGCACAAACGCCCCGCAGAGAGCCACAGAGGGCGCACAGACCCACGCCCGAAAAACGACCGAGAGACCCACCCGGAGCAACACCGCCGCCCGAATGGGTCTCTTTTCGTTCACTTTTCGTTTTGTTTCGGTGGGAGTTAGCCGAGACAAACTTTGCTGAGTTGATTTTCGACCTTCTGAAAAGTCCTTTCTGCGAGTTTTCCGAAAATGAAAAAGTTATTTTTCTCAGCCGTTTTCTTCGCCGTCATCAGGTGGAAGTTCATCAACCACCACGGAATCAAGATAACGCTGTCGCACTTCTTCCGGGTCTCTTGCTTCACCGAGCGGATTATTCGGTGTAACAATAATGTCCTGCTTGTCGGCATATCCAAAGTGATTCTTTCCGAGAAAGATTCCAACGACCGGGTTAATCTTGCCATCGACCATCCAATCTTCCCACATTTCTTCGAGAATTGCCCTCGCTTTTTTTACAATGGGGCGGTGGGTGCTTTCTCTATACTCACCAACCTGCCAAGTATAGAATGTCTTTCTGTCAATACCGAGTGCATTACACATCCCGGAAACAGTCGGCTTGATGTCATCTTCCACGCAGTGATTGAAATACCAAATGATACGCTCTTCGACCTGTTTCTCATCAGATATATCAATTTCAGGCAAGTCCCAACTTGCAAGAGCGTGTCGCAAATATCGACCCCTATCCCCCGGTAAAAGATTTTCGTTTCCGTTCCAAGAAAGGTCTTTCCTTTCATTGCCGCCTGAGTCTTTCGGTCTCCCTCTTTTTGCTACTTGCTGACCGATGTCGGTCAATTCTTTGTCTTTCATCTCGTATGCTCCTTTCTGCCTGCCGGGTAGAGTGGGTAGAGGAAAATCGGCTTTTTCAGTAAAGTCCTCTATATAGTACTCTCTATAAGACACTTTATAGAAAAAAGCTAATTTACGCTACCCGCTCTACCCAAAACGCTCGCTAAACAGGCTTTATGAATAGTTTATGAACAGGTTTTCAAGGAAACACCGTCAAAAACAGTGTACCCATGCGATACCTTCTTACCATTGTGCCATTCCGGGTGCTGTTCAAGTCCGGCGTTAAACTTCTTCGAGGTACAAACATAGTACCCATTGCTCTTACACCAAATCTTATAAGCATCGAACAGACTCTTTGCCCTCGTGCTTGCATCTTCATTTCTCTCGCAACGCTCTTCAAGAAACTGTAATACAAGGTCGTTGTCACGCTCATACTGCTTGATGACTTCCTTCATCTTCTCGGACATTTTCAGCCCGAAACGCTTATAACGAAAATAACCAATCACGAGCCAAGTGAAGATACCCTTCATCGCTTCGGGCGTTCTGAAAGCATCCTTCAAGCTCTCGTCCCGCTCTTTCTCAGTAAAGTGCCTGTTGAACTCGATGACCCTCACACGGTCGGAGGCGAACAGGGATTTATCCTGCACACTCGGAAGGTCGTTGCAGGACAACCACATCGTGAACTGCGGGAGGAAGGTCATCATACTCTCATACAGATTCCGAGCAGTTATTTCCTCGCCGCCCGTGAGCTGCTTGATAACCTCCTCATCGAGTTTACCGTACTGATTGCTTTCTGCCATTGTTACAAACCGCTTTCCTTTAAGGGCGGCGATGGTGGGGGAAGCTGCTTCTGCGTTCTTTGCCCGGTCGGTCTTACAGATAATCGACACGGGGGAGACAGAAGCATAATCTCCGAGCAGGTGATGAATCGTCCCAAGCAGCGTTGACTTACCATTGCGTGTTGTCTTGCCGTGAAGGATAAACATACACTCTTCTTTGGAAGTGCCGAGCATGGAGTAGCCCAACGCTCGTTGCAGATAGTCGGCTTTCTCCTTGTCGTTACTCGTAACTTCACGGATGAACTCTTCCCAACGCTCACAGCGAATGTCATCTTGCATGGTGTACTCAAAATTGGTCTGCATCGTGAGATAATCACGCCAATCGTGTTCCCGGAAGCTCATGGTCTCCAAGTCGTATGTACCGTTAAGACAGTTGATGAGGTTAGGGTTGGCATCGAACTGAGATGCTGAGATAGGGTAGACGGAAGCGGCATCCTTCATCAACCTGTCCCGGAAACGCCTATCCCCCATCTTGTTTACAAACGCAAAATAGCTCTTGCGCTTTTCCTCATCGGTGATTTCTCCACAGTATAAGACCATTAAACGGGTGAACTCCTTGATTTTCTCAGCCACAAGCAGAGAGCCGACATCCTTGCGCCATGCGCCATTGTCGTAGGTGTACCACGACTTCGCTTCTGGGCAATACCGAGTATCATTCTTATAGCACTCGGAAAAGAGTTCAGCCATACCGCTCTCATCCCATGAATACCCGCTGTTGTCAAGTTGCCGGGATTCCGGGTGAGCGTTCATAATGTAGAACATCTTTCTCGAAAGCTCTTCGGATAGGATGAGCTGACCGCTTTTCAGTTGGAATAGTTCGGGAGTTACCTCAGTCATCATTTCTTCGCTCATTTTCGTTCACCTCCTTGTACCTGATTTCAAAATAGTGCATCCAACAATCGGCTGCATCACATTTATTGCAATGCTCTTCGCACCAAACACAGTTCTCTTCGGAGTTGTGTAACTCCTCCTCACACGGGGAGAAGTTACACGGAAAGTCGAAGAGTTCTGCGAGCAGTTTTGCTATAAACTCCTCGTTCATTCTTACCTCCTATACTTCGTAACGCTGTTCGTGATAGTCTGAATCTCACTCGTAGGAAGCGGAGGAGAACAAGCGACCTGATTTGCGTGTAGAAGCTCTTGATAGATTTCTTTTTTTGAGTAGCCTTGATTATGAAGTTGCCCGGCGAGTGAGGTGAGAGACAGGTTTCTCATTCCTCTCGGTATCGGCGGGTACTTCGGTCTGAGCGAGATTTTCCCGTTCTCCGGCTTCTCATACAATGGGGAATAGATACGCTGAGAACTGCCGGAGCTGTCGTTTTCCTTCACGGTTTCCGGGAAGTACTTACCGACAACATAATCAATCGCTTCTTGATTTTCTATCATCGTCTCATAGATGAGCTTTTCGCCCGTAACGATGAAGTATCGGCTGCTCTTGTAAATCTCCACCCCGTTACCGTTATTCTTGCCCTTAAAGGGTAAATCCCCTTTGAGCAGAATGTGAACGCCTCTGCCGCTTCTCGACTTTTCGGTGTATGACCGACAAGCTCGCATGATGTCAATGCTCGTTTCAGACAAAAAACCGTCATCATCGAAACCGCAGTCGATGTCGATACCTACAATCCCATTGTTGTTGAACACAAACCCGATATGGTCGTAGATACCATCGCTGACGGCTTTCTGCGCCGTCTCAAAATCGCACCAAGTTTCCGGGTTGACGGACGATGCACCTTTGCGTTCGTTGGCTTTCATCGGTATCTTCGAGCCATTCCACACACAGACCCATTGAGGGAGGGCGGTAATGTCGGGTGGGAGATTAGCGTATCTCACAGAGCGTTATCCCTGTTCGGGCGCATCTTCCGGCTCAACCTCCGGGGATGCAGCAGTTTTCTTTTTCTTCTTTGGGTATGTACCCTCGAAAAAATACTTGCCGTCAACGCAAATAGGATAGCCCTCAAACTGTTTGCTCTCGGTTACTTCGCCCTTTTCGATAAGAGCGTTGGCGGCGTTGATACCCATTTCGTTCTGCACGAAGTCTTTCCCCGCAACCATAATGAAATGGACTTTACCTTTGTTGTTTTTCAGTCTCATCGTTGACCTCCTTGTTCCATTCTTCGACATCTACACCGATGTCTTTCAATTTTCTCTGACAAAGCCATGCGCCATCATCGGGCATTTGATAATACTCAACGAGGGCTTTATGCTCCTGCTGAAACGCTTCCCAAAACCGCCTGAGTCGCTTCTTACCGAAACCGAGATGAACATGAAGGGTATACAAGACCATCGCATCAATATCGTTCGTGTACTTTCGGTCGGCTTCAACGATTTGACGGTTGATTTCGATGTTCATAGCAAGTCGCTCTTTGGCGGTAAGGTCTGCGCCGAAAACCTTACCCTTATACTGTTTTACTCTCATTTCTGCTTCCTCCTGAACAAGTTACGGACGAAGTAGCGGATGATGTACCAACATTGTTCGAGATAGCCGACCTTTCGGTAGCTCATCTCAAACCTCGATGTCATCGAAGATGACAGGAATGAGGGATTTGAGTTCATTGAGCAAAGGAATAGCAACTTCTCGAATCTGCGGATGAGCTGCCTGAGAAGTTCTCAGTTTCAGAAAATGTCTCCACTCTCTGAGGTCAGCAGTCATTACGATTTCGGTTTTCAGACTGTTCGGGAGAACAGCTCTCGCTTCCTGCGGAGAGCAACCAAAGTCGAGCAGGTCGAAGTAGGCAGTCTCAGCGTTCTTGCAGGAGCGTTCCCAAATGTGATACCCCGCTGCGCTCTTGTCGAGATAGGACGGCTCAATGACGGTGATTTCGCTTTGAAAATCGTCCTTCGAGTAATTGCAGTACCGTGTAGACTCCTGACAGTAGGCAGCAAGTCGATGACGGACAATTTCGTGAGAAACGCCCCTGTCACATATGAACTTCACGGAGAGAGAGGAGTGTTCAAGAACAGCTTCGTGTCCTCGCTTGACGATGTTCCTTACGAATGAGAGGTAACTATCATCGGTGATTTTGTGTTCGCTCTTATAACAGACACGACCACAGTTTTCAATGTGTTTGAGTATTTGTACCCCATCAATAGGGGTAAGAATCTCGTGATACGGTTTAATAATTTTCATATCAAAGCCCCTTTATATGAGCCGCAATCATGTCGGCTTGATGAGTCCACAGGACATTCGGATAGCGATGAATCGCTCTCGTGTAGTCCTGCCATTCCTCCTTGTCGGTAAACGCTCCCATGTGATAGCGGATGCACATGACTTCTTCCTCTGTCAGTTGGAGCAGAGAAGCACAACGCATAACCGATTTATCTCCGTGACCTTTGAGGAGCGTTTCGGTGTTGTACTCCCAAGTTTGCTCATCGTAGACAGGGCAATACTTATCGCCGTCAATAATTCTTCCCGTGACGGGATGACGGTATTGGTCGATTTTGCAGAGGTCGTGAAACATCCCGATAATCCACGGTGAGCGTTTGAGCTGCCAAATGAGACCGTTCTTTTCGGTAAGGTCAACGAGAGCTTCGGTAACTGCGAAAGAATGGTCAAAAAGACCGCCTTTGTAGTTGCCATGATATTTCGTAGATGCAGGTGCATCGAAGAAACCCCACTCTTCGAGCTTTTCCGGGATTTCCGGGTCATCGAGACACTGCATCATGGATTTGAAAATCTCAATTCTGTTGGCTCTGTCCATCTTCGTACTCCTTTCTATGAATGCTCTTTTCGCAAGAAAACCCATCCGGGTATCTTTCACGGAGCTTTGCCTTGTTCATTTCAAAAACATCGTCAAGTTCCATGCCGATAGCGGCGGCTGCGATTGCCAAATACCAAGCACAGTCACCGAGTTCCTCAGCGATATGCCTTGCATCGAGTTCGTGACCCTGAAAGGTAGCTTTCTTTACAATGTCAGCAACCTCACCCGCTTCACCGCACAAGCCGAGTACGCCGTTGATGAGCATACCATGATGCTCATAGTGCATACCGCTTGCCGTTCTCAGAGCTTCCTTCTGATACTCATTTCCCGTCATCGTTCGCAACCTCCATTTCCAACACGGTCATGATTGCATAGTTGGCAAGGTCAATCAAGGTGTCACGGATAGACTCGTCACTGACTTTCTGCTCACCGCCACGGGAAAGGGTCTTGAAACGACTGAGCTTGTCCCCCAAACGGATACGAGCCATTGCCATTCCTTCTTCGGCGAAAGTTTGATGAAAGCTATCACCGTAGTCGTGATTTTTACGCTCATAGAGCTTATTGATTTCCTCACAGATACGAGCGTGATGCTCGACTTTGTTTGTACTCATTTGAGTTATTCCTCCAATTTCTAATGCCATAATACCTTACTCCCTACCGCAAGTATCGTTCTGAATTGCTCGTACTTTACCGATAAAGTCTCGCAAGGAGCGAGGGCGGTAACTGAGACCGCCGCTCGCTGTTAGCTTGCGAGGTGGTGTTGCTTCCTCGAACTCGAACATCACAAACTGCCCGTTGATACAGGCGAGGACACCCGGAGAACTTCTCGTGTAGTAGATACCCTCAGAACTAAGGTATTTCGTGCATTCCCTCAGCAGTTTGGATTCTGCCATTGTTAGCCCAACAGGGAGTCGAGGTCGAAACCGTCGCTCTTCTTCGGTGCTGCCTTGCTTGCGGTAGGAGCAGCTTTCTTCGGAGCGGGGGTCTGAACTTCCTCTTCGTCAAAACCGTCAGCAGGAGACTTATCTCCGAGACGAATGAATGTGACGGTCTTATTCGGGTCTTTGTTAGACGGCTGAACATCATGCTCAACGCTGCACTGAATGTACCGCCCCACAAGGTCATTGTGGTCGATTTCGGTGAGCGTGTAGTCCTGCAAAGCGGTCTTTGCAAAGAAGGAGAAAGCGTTGTACGCACCCTCATTCATAGACCCGTCCTGCTTCATAAGGTTGAAGCGTTCGATATGGGTCTGACCCTTTGCGGTTTTCATCTTGACCTCCAACTTGCCGAACTCTTCCTTATAGGAGACCTCGATGATTTTGAAAATGTGCGTTCCTTCCGGGATGAGGGAAAAACCCTCAGTCAATGCGATTTTAGCCATTTGCTTTATCCTCCTTGTTATTCTTCGATGATGGGAAAGATGATACCGACCAACTCATAGTCATCTGTCGGAATCATTCCGGCTTTCTTGATGAGCAGCGCATCGGGAATGGGGTTGTCGTTCTCATAGTGATACAGAATCTCGGTGATGTCCGACTTCTCAATGAGACCATAGTCATCATTGCAAATCGGAAGAGAGATACCGCCGTCCTCGGACTGATAAACTCTCAGACAATCCTTGATTTTGCCGTCTGCGATAGGCATGACAGCCTTTTCGAGAGTGGCATCGACCGTGTTGCCGATACCGTTGATGATTCTCTTGATGGTTTCCGGGGCTTCCTTGATGTCGGAAGCGGTTACGCTTCTCACGGTATCGGGGATAGCCATGAGAACGGAAACGGAAGCAAGCCAACGCTTTTCGAGAATCTGATTGGTTTCATAGATAACGCCCTCGGATGCAAGGGACTTGACGAACTTAGTAAACTTCATTGTGTTTTCCTCACTTTCTCTTCTTATTGGCGGCTGCGATGACCGCACCCGCAATGACGATGATAAGCTCGACCATGACGGTAACGAGAACACCTGCAACGAACGGGTTGATATACATTATGCTTCCTCCTCAATGGCTTTGGTTGTAATACGATAGCTGACCTTTGCTCTCGTGTACTTATCGAGTAAGCCATCAGCTTTCAGACCGTCCTTGTCGATTTCCGAGGTTTCGGAGCGAGAAACATTCCATTCGTACTTTTCTCCACGGATAGAAACCTTCTTATCGCCGTCCCGGAACTGAGCAAGGGCGTGTTGCTTGATGATGTCGGTAACGACCTTCAAGCGTTTTTCAAGCGGCTCGATGGGAGCAGAGAGACGGTCGATTTCCGCTTTCAATTCCTCACCTTCTCGGAGCAGAGCTTCGATGTCCGACTCCGGGTTAAGAGTGTTTGTGCGAAGTTCTTTCAGAATCTCGGCATCGGCTTTCTCATCGAACGCAGGAGAGATACCCGTCTCTACATGGTCTTTCCACCACTTCTCAGCCTTTTTTACGAGCTTCTTAAACTCAGGGTATCTCTCGGACACCTTGAAGGGAACGGTGATGGTGTTCTTTGCACTCGGAACAAACTGCGAAGGGTCTTTGTAGTCCTTGTCCGAGAGGAAGGAAGCGACCATGATGACATCATCCACACCAAGCAGGTAGGCGTACAAAGCCGCTTGCAGAGCGTAATATTCGGGAATGTCCTTAGCCCAATCTTCGGCTCGTTTGGTGGTTTTCATTTCAAGGACGGTGACAGGCTTCTTGTTCTCATCGAAGAGCAGATAGTCCCACATACCCCCAAAGATAGGCTCATCCTTGAAAAAGTCTCCATAAGTACGGTTGAAGTAGTCCTCACCGTAGATGTCGGTCGGCGTGACGATGTTCGTCATGAAGTAGGACTTCTTCATGAACTGAGCCTGCTTCGGCTCGATGGTCTTACCTGCGGCGGTATAGATGGTTTCCTCGAAAGGTTTCTGATAAGTCCTCGTGATTTCGCACCATACCTCAAAGGGGGTAGACCACGGATTCAGACCGAGAACGGTTGCGAATCGGGTTGCCGTCAGCTTTTTTGGTCTCTTCGGGGGTACGACCTTGATTTTGTTTCCTTCTAACCATTCCATGATTTATTCCTCCTCGATGTTGTAGTTCTCGACCATCTCGCCAACCTTCAAAACGAGCTGTTCGCAAGCGGACTTCGAGATTTTGGTGAATCCCTCAGTCTTGATTGCCACCTGCTGAATGAACTCTTCCTGAGTGGAATCGACCTCTTTCAGCTTTTTCAAGACGGCTTTCAGAGCTTTGATTTGCAGCTCATCGGCGTTGGCTTCCGGGGCGGTGAGACCCTGTTTGATTTCCTCACGCTTCTCGGTAGAAACAGGCTTCTTCGGCTCTGCTTTCGGAGCGGGAGCATCTTTCCCGGACTCGGCATCGAACGCATCGGCTTCGACCACATCGAGGATGAGGAAGTAGAGATAACGGCGCATATAGGTGATTTCCGCACCGAGACCCTGTACCTCGTTCATGCGGAACTTGCCCGGCTCTGCGATGGAACGGGCGGTAAACTCAACGACCACCTGCTCATCGGGGTTGTCGAGGTTGATGAATCTACCGACCGCCTTGCCATCGGGAAAGCTCGTGAGAAATACACAGTTGAAGTTCGAGAAAATCTCAGTTGCTACGGGGACAATATCTTCAAGCTCGAAGTACTTGAACTCGGCATGAAGGTTGACACCCGACTTTGTTACGCCCCTACGAAGGAACTCAATCCTTGCGGCAAGGAGCTTCTGCCACACATTCATTGTGGCGGTATCAACGGTTGCTTCGGTTTTCTTTGTTGCCATTTTTCAGACCTCCAATATTTTAAGGATTTGTTTTTTCAAGCTGTTGATTTTACGAGTGTTCTTCTTCGGCGGCTTGATTCCGAGGAAGTCGTTTACATACTTCTGAGCGAGTTTGATGTACCAAGACCTGTCGAGTACCGCAACGGTAAGTTCGTTGGTATTGTCAATCATGCAATGCTCAGGGAGACCGCCGATTTTGGCATCGTTGCCTTTTTCGGCATGAGTCTTGACGAGTGTTCCGTATCGGGTATCTTTGACGGCGTAAACCCGATTGCACTTCTGAACAGGGATTTTTTCGCCGTCAACGATGTGATTAACCTCAGAGTAGAGACCCGATGCTTTTGCCACGAGCTGAAAGCTGAGAAGGTCGTTACAACTATTGATGGTATCTTCGACCGGCACACCCTTTGCAAAGTAGTCGAGAATTGCTTTGGCAACGATAGTCGCATTGTTGTTGATATTGAACGCTCCTGCGGGAGCAATACCACGCACCAACTGACCGCCCTTGATTTTCGTGCTGCCGTCAATGGCAATCTCGACATAGTTGTTGACATCCTTCTGAATGATTTCAGAAATGGTGTCCTCTTCGAGTTCAAACCCCGTTCTGTCCTGCCACTCCTGACAGATGACATCGTAGCGTTCGAGGTCATCATCGCTAAGGCTCACCATGATACCATCTGTGTTGAGCTGCACGATTTTGAGGGAGGAGCATTCTCTCACAAGATGAATTGCAAGCTCCAAAAGTCGGAGTTGCCCGGTAATGCACACTGACCGACCCATGAGGGGGTCAAACAGGTCGTTGTACTTCGAGAGCATTGCACCGTAGGTCGTGTTTGCAACGAGCTTTAATGCGTTGGCGGTTGCCTTGTCCCCGGACTTTTTTGCTTTCATTCGGGCTTCAAGCATATCGGCATAGTTTTGAGGGTTAGGAATATTTCGACTGCAATACCCATCTAATGTCATGAGGTGGGGATAATAGCTGCCGACATCACGGTTTCTCAAATGTCTGCCATTTTGTGCTTTCTCCCGATAACAAGGAATAGCACCGTGAATCCCGCCGTAGGCGATTGTCACTTCACAGTCTCCGATTTTGAAGTTGAGCTTACTCTTGAACACCTCTTCATCGGAAAGCGAGTGGTCGTAGATACGGTTGAAGAAGTTGAATACATCTTCGGGGATATACTCTCGGAGCAAGTTATCCGGGTAGACATATTCCCGCTCGTCATCATGCTCTTTCAGAACGGCATCAAGATAAGCTGCGGTCAATTTTGCGTTTGTCATATACAATGCCCGGTTATCGGGAATACCCTTGATTCTGCCAAGCATGAGCTTGTTTTCGATATAACTCTTTCTCAGGTGGTAGAGCTTTTCGGTAGCATCAACATCGTGCTTGCAGTAGAAGATAGTCTCTTCAAGTTCCTTCTCTGTAAGAGGTCGGTCGATGTTGAAGTCAACCTCAGATTCTCGAATGTCCATTCCGAGATGAGCTTCAATCGCTTTCAGCGAAAGTCCTGCCTGACAGTCATCGAAAAGGTCGAACTGCTCGAAGTAAACTTTGCAGTCTCTTACGAGCGGATGTTGCCATCCGACCTCGCCGTGAACGATGACATAATCGTTGAGTTCCTTGATTTGCTCCGGGGTTGCATCCGAAAGCACCGCTTTCAGAATAAATTGGTCGTAATGCTTATTGTTGAAACCTGCGAGAAGAGGGTCGTTTTCCATGAACGACTTGACCGCTTCATTGTCGTTGTGGATGACCGTATATTCGCCGCTGTCGAGGTCTTTGAACACAAAGAGCCAATCAAAAGCGAATACCTCACAGTCGAATATAAAAGTCAATCTCTCACCTCCATTACTTCATCAAGCCATTTCAAGATGTCTTGCGCTTCCTGCTTGTGCGGGTCTGCGGGGAGAAGTAGATTCCTTAAAATCCCTTCAAGCACATTCACGACAATCGAGTTCCCGGCTTGTTTGTATAGTTGCGAATTACTGTTTACCGCTTCCGCTTTCCGAAAATCCTCATCGTCAAAGCCCATCAGTCTCCAACATTCGAGGGGTGTTAGTTTGCGAATGCGGAATTGTTCGTTATTCTCCATAACTGCCACCTTTATTTCCTGATTACCCCCCCCGCAAGTGTGTAGGGTAGGAGATAATCCGTCAGTTGCGTACACTCTCCGGGATTGCTCGTACATTTTGTCCCACACACCGCCTGAGAGGACACCTATTTGATTACACTTCATATACACCTACCTTCGGTGGGTCTTTGGAGTGGCAAGCCTTAATTGTTCCAATCAAACCTTTTGAGGAATAGACCTCTTGATTTTGATGGTACTTTCCACTTTTACCCAAGACCCTTCCTAACACAATCGCTCTTTGATGAAGTTGTCGGTAATTCTTTGACCCGCTTTGGTGGTTATCGTATGGGCGATTATCCGTCTCTCTCTCTCTCTCTCGGCTCGAACTTAAATCCGTTGCCGATAGCTGCCATTCTTATTGACCGCTCTTCGGCATCCTTCAAGAAAGCATCTGAAAGAAAGTATTTCTCCTCGACATTTTCTTCAAGAAAATCTTCCATAGAGCATTGGAGAGTTTGAGGTTGAGGAAAAGCGAATCCGTTATCAATGCCCTTACGAATACTGACCGCAAATACTCGCTCTCGATTTTGAGGAATACCGCAGTCTTTCGCATTGATGACCTGCCAATAGGAGTTATAACCGAGTTCATCTAACCAACTGAGCCATGCTTCAAATTGCTTGATGAACTTCTTACCCACGAGGTTTTTGACATTTTCGAGGATAAGATACTTTGGTAATTCCCCATGTTCGGCGGCAACACTCAAAAGCCGTTCGACTTCATACAGGAGACCACTACGGGTCTCGCCCTTAATGATTCCTGCTTGATGACCTGCTTGTGAGATGTCCTGACACGGAAAACCGTAAGTCCATAAATCGGCATAGTCGAGTTTTGCGACCTTTGAGATGTCTCCGTAGTTTCGGGTTGCACCATAGATAGCTTCATAGGACTTGATAGCATACTTGTCGATTTCAGAAATACCGACAATCTCGTGAGGAATGTTCAGCCTTTCAAGTGCTTTGCGAAACGCTCCAATTCCGGCGAACAGTTCATTGACTTTAATCACTCTGCCACCTCCTCAGCCGCTTTTTGCTCAATGAGAGGGAGGAAGTACTCATCCTCACCACGCTGCCGAGCTTTCACGGCATCTTCGAGCTGATGGTATCTGCCGAGATGAATCCGCTTGCCATGAACTGAAATGTACGCTACCCACATCTGACGGTGAGCATCCCACCATACACCCTTGTACCCGCTACGGTTGTTCTTCGGAGGGACATTACTCTCAATGACTTGAAAGTTGGTATGATATTTCAGATTCTCCTTAACACTCATTCCGTGTCCTCCTCTACAAAGTAGCATCCGTTTTTGCGATAGGTGGTGCATCTTCGCTTGAACGACTTGACAAGGTACTGACTATCATCAACAAAGTCGTAGCAGACAGGCTCTTGTTTACCTTCGTGAGTTCGAGCGATACGCCCGATACTCTGAGTGATTACGGCGTAGTCCTTTTGAGGAGTTGCCATATAAAGTCGCTCCAAGCAAGGAATGTCGAGACCTTCTTTGGCGAGAGAGTAAGTGGCAAACAGGTATTTCTTATTGCCCGTCCGCATATCCTCAATCGCTTTTTCCCGCTCTGCCTTGCCCTTTTTGGTTGTCATCTTACCGCTTATCATCACCGCCTGTCTCCGCATATTAGCGGGAAGCATATTCATAAGCGTTTCAAGATGTTCCAAACGGTCGGACAGAATGAGAGAGGAGTGTTCGCTCTCGCTGACTATCCACGAACTAATTTGATGATTTCGCTCACCATTTTCGCAGAGATAGGTAATGAGCTTCGTATAGTTGAGAGTACCGTCAGTGTTGATGCACTCTCTTCCGGGCTTTATCCCGGTATAGGTGGGTCTCACACCGACCTTCATTATACGGTCTCCGACCGCTTCATCCGGGACAGTGTAAACCACCTGACCGAGTAGGGCGTAAGTTGCAGCTATCATCCCATCGGAACGATGGACGGTAGCCGATAACCCGAACTTGTGTCGAGCAGACAAGCTGTTCAGTACTTTATAGAATTGAGTCATCGCCGTAGGTGTCCCGGAACATCTGTGACACTCATCGACTATGATGACATCCCATAAGTACTTGTACTGAGCAAGGTCTAAGCGGCACATCGTCTGTATAGTTGCAAATGTGATACCCTTTCCGATGCTCACCTTACCTTCGGTGATTGTCCCGATAAGCGATTCCTTCATGTACTGTTCGGCACGAGTTTTACTTTGGTTGAGCAGGTCTTTCGTGTGAGTCAACCATAGTGTTCTTCGACCGAGCCGTTCCACGAGGGATATTCCCATCTGAGTTTTTCCGCTTCCTGCCGGGCTTTGAAGGATTCCGTAATGCTTTGCAAGCACTTCATCGACCGCCTTTTGCTGATAGTCATATAACGGTACTCGACACTTGAAGTCTATCGGAGTTGCTTCGGAGAAGTCTGTAAATGTCTCAGCACCTTGAAGCATCGGAGCGATTGCCCTCAGTGTACCAAAAGGAAGGATGAGAGCATTTCCTCGTACCTCGTATAGCGACAGGATTTCCGGGGTATTTCCGACCCAAAAGTGCATTCGCACCTTCTTAGAGTAGTCGGGGTTTCTGATTTTTAGATTTTGGCTGCACCATTGAATCAACTCCTGTGAGGGATTCTCGACTGTAATAGTACTGCCGACAGTTACTTGCATTTTGCAATCCATTTATCGAGAGGTTTCCCGTACTCGAATATGTCTTGCGCCGTCATGGATGACTTTGCATTCATGAACGCTCTGATTGTGAAGTGAGGAATCATGTAGACCACCTCAGCGAGTTTGATTGCAAACCAACCTTCGCCGTTTTCACAATCTTTCCACAAGCTCATTGAGGAATCCTGATTTTCCTCAACTCTACTGAGCGGGAATCCTTTCCCGGAGCATACCTTACAGTCGATGAGGTATGCCACCTTATTTCGCACAGCGATTACATCGGCGGGTTGCCCCGCTTGATTTTGAGCCAAGTTATGACACCAAAACCCATGATTGAAGAGGATTTCGCACAACTCGGACTCAAAGCTGTTGCCAAGTTTCCGATTGCTCATCTCATTCCTCCAATCCGAAAATATCCTCCATGATAGCCCTGAACTCTTCGGCAATCTCTTCCCGGTCATCTTCATCAAAGAGCTTTATTCGGGAAATGAGGTCGAGGGTCTGACTTTCAATATCTGAGCGAGTAGACCTAACCTCCTGCCGTTCTTCTTCAACCTCGTTCATCAGTTCTCGAAAGTACTGAACTGCTTCGTACCCCATGTACTTATCTATCAGATACTCGAAGTCTTTTGCATCGAAGAGGGTTTCTATCTTGTTATCACTCAGTTTTAGTACTCTCGGCATTGCGGCGTAGCACCTCCTTCAAAAGCTCCTCGGTCGTGAACTCGGAGAGTGAAGGGGAAAGGGATTCCAAGATGGAAGATTTCAGATAGAAAGCGGGACGAACGCCAATGACACCATAGTAAGCATTGCTGCTGAGCAAACTACCACCCGAGAGGACATACCGAGCGAGGCTGGCGTACCCATTGGACTCAGTGCTATACGCAGTTGCAAGCCACCACCAATCATTGAGGTTAGGGATGACGGAACGGTACTTGCGGTACATATCGCAAGTGAGAAGGAAAATCTTCTGAGTGGTTTCCCCATAGTCCTTCAAGCCATCATCAGAAGTCAGGTCGATGGTCGTAGGGATAAGTGCCGAAGTGTCTGCGCCATTGGCTTTGAGCTTCTTGATGAACTCACCGTTGAGGTACTTGCAAAGTGTACCTTTCGGGAAGTTGTTGCTATTGCCCTCATCAAATGGCATATTGCCGATGGATTCCTTAGCGAGAACAAGAATCTTATCCTGCTCAACATCGAGAACGATGCAATCCAAACCGCCATAGCTGATTACGCTCGAAGGAGCGATTTTGATGTTTGTTTTTGTCATAACGAAAATCTCCTTTGATTTTTGTTTTAAGTTGTGCTATAATGATAGCGGGTTAATTTCCTTTGCCGCTTACGGTGTTACCGCACCGTTGGCGGCTTTTTCTTTGTAAGACTCATAGAGGGTCATTACAGAGCGGGAATAGTTTGTTGAGTAGATTCCTTGATTCCACAGTCTTCTTGCACCACTCGCACCGCAGTTATACCGCATAAGAGCGAGTTCGACATCACCATCGGTTTTTTCGAGATGTCCCGAAATGATGAAGATACCGCACAAGATGTTTTCCTTCGGGTCAAGGAAGTTACTCACGCCGAGCGTTGAGGACAGCCATTCATGATTACATTGATTGATTTGCATAAACCCATAGTCGTTGGTCGTACTTACGACATCTGACCGAAACGAGCTTTCCTTGTCAATCAGAGCAATCACAAGCTCCATAGGTACTTTGTACTCCGAACATTTCTCTCGTATGTAGTCCTGTAACTCCTCGGAGAGAGGAACATCGAAGTAAAAGACCTGCGGCTCAGGAATGGGGTCAAGACTCGGACTCATGATGTCCGGCTGCATTACGGTTGCGGTCGAAACATCGGTCTTTGTTTCGGGTGTTGAGGTGTTCTGCGGTTTGGGAAGAAACGCCAAACAACCTATCGCACCCGCCGTCATGGAGAGCAAGATGATTCCTATGAGAGCCAAAGTAAGACTGTTTCTCACAAACCATCGTCTGATACCGCCATGCCGTTTCTTATGCACGGTTGTCATGTTGAAACACCTCCAAACTTCCATTGATACTTCACACCGTACTTTTTGAAGTACCATTCTTCAAACTCCCGGCGATGCTCTTCATCCTTCAAATACCGGGAAACTGTTTTGGCGAGAAGTCTGCCGATTCTCTTCTTCGTAGACTCCTCTAACGGAGTACTCACTCACAAACTCCCATCTTCGATTCATAGTCATCGAGGATTTCGAGGGAAGTCTTGATGATGGTTTCCGCTTTCGCACCCTTACGAACTCCACGAAGGACAGAACTCATCTCTGTTTTCTCGGTGATAACACCTCGTTCTTCGAGACGATTCACGAGCCAAGCGTTCGTAAGAGTGTTCCGATAGAGCATCAATCGGATTCTGTCTCGTTCTTCTCTCACATGGTCAACCTCCTTTTTCTTAAACTTTGTATACAACAACGGTTGACAAAACTCGTCTCTAATGGTATAATAGTATTGCCACACACCTAATACCATTGAGGAGCTTCGGCAAAGAAAGAACTTGTCGAGGGTGTCTTTCTTGTTGCCGTTTGTTGTTTACAAGTATATTATACTCCCCATTTAGGAGCTTGTCAAGTGGTTTTAGGAAAAATTCAAAAATAATTTTCCCTACTTAGGAGGAGCATGATATGGACAAGGAATTGTTGATGGAGCGCATTACCGCTCTTTGCAAGGAAAAAGGAGTCAATCTCACCACTGCCTTTGAGCAGAGTGGGGTCGGAAAGAACTTCCGCAGTAACCTGAAAACCTCAAATCCAAGCGACAAAAATCTGTATCTGTTGGCAAAGTACTTCAATGTCAGCATCGAATATCTGTTAGGAAAAGAAACTGAGGAGGACTTAGCTCGTAAGGCATTGGGCTTAGTTCTTGAATGGCTTGAAGATAACGGCTTTGAAGTACAACAGGACGAGCGTGATGATTACTCTATCGGTAAGGACGGACATTACATTTACCTGTCGAGTGCCGACTTCGCTGCCGAAAGTCTGAGAATTAAAGCCGTAGCAGAGCAAGGTTTTGAACTTGCAATGGAGAAGTGGGAACAGAAGAGATTTCCCTCTATTCACATTGATAGATGCAACAATCATCTCTTCAATGCCATCAACGAAAGCCCCAACGCAACCCTCAATATCAACGGCACAGAGGGATTCACAGCGCAAGAACTCGAATTGATTGACCTATATCGGAACTTCCCGCTGAGAAAGCAAATGGAGCTGCTGAACTATGCTTTCAGCCTGAAAGAAGGTAAGTAATGAGAGTAGTCCTTTACATGAGATATAGCAGCGACCGTCAGACTGAGCAATCCATAGAGGGACAAAACCGAGTCTGTACGGCGTTCTGTGAACAACAGGGATATGAGATAGTTGACAGGTACATTGACCGGGCTACATCGGCATTTAAGGACACGGACAAGCGTACCGAGTTTCAGAGGATGATACGAGACAGTGAAAAGCAGCTATGGGAGGGTATCGTTGTCTATAAGCTCGACCGCTTTGCCCGGAATAGATATGATTCTGCTACCTATAAGGCACGACTCAAAAAGAATGGTGTCCGTGTAATTTCGGCAACCGAGAATATCTCTGACAACCCGGAAGGAGTCATCCTTGAAGCAGTCCTTGAAGGAATGGCTGAGTTTTATTCCAAAGAGCTTTCGCAGAAAATTACAAGAGGAATGTTTGAATCTGCGAACAAATGTCATAGCATAGGCGGTCATATTCCTCTCGGCTATAAGATTGAGAACAAGAAGCTCGTGATAGATGAAGCGGGAGCTGCTATCGTCCGGGAAGCCTTTGACCTCTACGCCAACGGAGCTACCGTTGCTGAGATTTGCGAGACCTTCAATACCAAAGGGTATAGAACGGCAAAGAACGCTGAGTTCAATAAAAATAGTTTTCGGTCGATGTTCAAGAATGAACGGTACATCGGCATTTACAAATATAAAGACCTTCGCATTGAGGGCGGCGTACCCGCTATTATTGATAAGGACACTTTTGCGATTGTGCAAAAGAAGCTCTCTAAGAACGCAGAAGCCCCATCAAGAGGTAAAGCAAAGATAGACTACCTCCTATCACAAAAGCTCTTTTGCGGTCACTGCGGCTCGCTTATGACGGGTGAAAGCGGTACAGGCAAAGGTGGCACAACCTACTTCTATTACACCTGCGGAAAGCGTAAGAGAGAGCATACCTGTGATAAGAAGCCGTTGAAGAAGGACTTTATCGAAAGAGCCGTTGTAGAAGATGCTCTCACGCTTCTCACCCCGGAAACGATAGACGAACTTGCGGACATTACCGTCAAAGAGTCTATCAGAGAGATGGAGGAGAACTCTATCATCCCGGCGTTGAAAGACCAACTTCACGAAACAGAGCGTTCCATCAACAACCTTGTCAAGATGGTCGAGAAAGGTGTCGAGTCCGATACAATAGCCGACCGACTGAAAGAGTTGGAAAAAGAAAAACGAGCCATCGAGAAACGGCTCGTTGTCGCACAAGACGATTATGTGATTTTGGAAAAAGACCATATCGTTTGGTGGTTAAGTGAGTTTTGTAATGGAGACATCGAAGATGAGGAGTTTCGTAGGCATATCATCGACCTGCTCGTAAACTCGGTTACGGTATGGGATGAGCCTGACGGATGGTACAAAATCACTTCCGTTTACAATCTGACATCGAATAAAACCAAGACCTTTCGGTGTTCGGATTTGAGCGGTCAAGCTCCACCAAAAATCCTCATTCGTAAGAATGGGGATTTTTTACTTATTACCTCTTCACTCTTCACTTGCCGTTTCCCTTTAGTGAGGATTTTTGGAAAGTAAGAAGTAACAGTGAATAGTGAAGAAGTAATGAAATTTGCCCTCACGGGCAAATGAAACAGCTTCGCTGTGAAATATTTGCTTCGCAAATATGAAATACGCCTGCGGGCATATGAAGGAACGAATTTTATTGGCGGGCAGTGCCCGCTCCCAAACTTCGGATACTCTTCAGCGATAATTTGAAGCTATCCCCCGAGGGTGGAGTTCACATTTGACAAAACGCGATTCCCGGCGGGCAGTGCCCGCTGCCAAACTTCGGGTATGTGCAGCGGTACATTAAAGCCATCCCCCGAGGGTGGAGTTCATATTTGACAAAACGCAATTCCCGGCGGGCGGCGCGCATTCATGTGCAGCCGCAGCGTTAACCCAAAACGGAGGTCTGATATGAGACGAAAAGACCGTGAGATCAAAGAAACAGACGAAATACTCAGAATAGCTGAAAGCGCGAAGATCCTTCATCTCGGGCTGTCGGACGGTGATTTTCCGTATGTGGTCCCGCTCCATTACGGTTTCGAATACACGGACAAAGCACTTGTATTCTACACCCACGGCGCCGCCGACGGTCACAAGATCAACCTCATCCGCGCCGACGGGCGCGTTTGCGTTGAGCTTGAATGCGGTGTCGAGGCGGTTTCCGGCGGAGAAATCCCGTGCACATACGGTTCGCTTTTCACATCCGTGATCGGCAGAGGATATGCCGAAATCGTGACGGACACGGCGGAAGAGATACACGGTCTCTCCGTTCTTATGAAAACTCAAACCGGGCGGGATTTCGAGATCGGCAAAAACGCGGCAGCCTCCGTCTGCGTGATAAAAACAACCGCCGCGGACTTCACCGCAAAAGCGCGGACGGTTTGAGCGCCGCAGTCGGTGCGATCCCGTCTGCATCGGGCATAGCCGGACATTTTTTTGCAAAAACCGTTGACATTCGCTCCCGTGTACAGTATAATTTCTGCGCAAACATTTTTCTCCGATCATACTGACGTGCGGGAGGTTTTCGTAAATGGTTCATTTGCTTCTGACGATCATATACCTCGCCTTTATCAGTCTCGGTCTGCCGGATTCCCTGCTCGGCTCCGCTTGGCCGACAATGAACGCCGAATTCGGCGTACCGCTTTCGTACGCCGGTATCATTTCCATGATCATCGCGCTCGGAACGATCGTTTCGAGTCTGCAGAGCGACAGGCTGACCCGCCGATTCGGAACGGGTGCGGTCACCGCCGCCAGCGTTGCGATGACTGCGGCGGCGCTCTTCGGTTTTTCCGTGACACGCTCGTTTCCGTTTCTCTGCATTTGGGCAATTCCGTACGGGCTCGGCGCGGGAAGCGTGGACGCATCTCTGAACAACTACGTTGCGCTTCATTATAAGAGCAGGCACATGAGCTGGCTTCACTGTATGTGGGGCGTGGGTGCCGCCGCGGGACCGTACCTGATGGGGTACGCGCTGACCTCCGGCAGGGGCTGGAGCGCAGGATACCGATATATCGGTATAATCCAGGTGGTTCTGACCGCGATCCTTATTTTCAGCCTCCCGCTCTGGAAAAAAAGAAACGGCGAAGGTTCCGCCGAAAACGAAAAATCGGGAAAAGCGCTTACACTGAGGCAGATCGCCGTAATTCCCGGTGCCGGGGAGGTCATGCTCTGCTTCTTCTGCTACTGCGCACTCGAGCAGACCGCAGGGCTTTGGGCGAGCAGTTATCTCACGGTGTACAAGGGAATCTCCGCAGACACGGCGGCAAGCTTTGCCGGACTTTTCTTCATCGGGATAACCGTCGGGCGTGCGATCTGCGGATTTATAACCGTAAAGCTTAACGATACGCAGATGATCCGCATGGGACAGGCGATAATCGCCGTCGGGATCGCGGCAATGCTGATCCCCGGTCCCGATATTGCGTCGCTTGCGGGGCTTATCCTCATCGGGCTCGGATGCGCGCCGATCTACCCGTGCGTGATCCATTCGACCCCTGCGCACTTCGGTGCGGACAGATCACAGGCGATAATCGGAGTGCAGATGGCGAGCGCCTATGTCGGCACCTGCGCCATGCCCCCGCTGTTCGGGCTGATCGCCAATCACGTCAATGTCGCGCTCCTTCCGGTGTACCTGCTTCTGATCCTGATACTGATGGTCATCATGCATGAGCTGCTCACGAAGAAAGCGCCGATATCCCCGAAATAACCGTATCGGCATTCGGGTGCCGCTTGCGCGGCGGTGCGGAAAATACGCCGTTTTTCATGAACCGAAACACTGAAAAAAGGGTCCCCCGAACCGAAAACGCGCATTTTCGAGCGCGATCAAAGCACGAACGCAGTCAAACGCAAAAAAATATTGACATATCGCGCACTTTGTGATAGAATAAATCAGAACAAAAAGTACCGTTCGACGGTACGGTCGGAGGCTTGATAATATGAAGATGATAAAGACCCTTAAAACCCGTAATCTCTGCGACAGCGCGAAAAACGGCGGATGCGGCGAGTGCCAGACGTCCTGCCAGTCCGCCTGCAAGACGAGCTGCGGAATCGCAAACCAGCAGTGCGAAAACTCATCCGAAGAAGCGGGCGAGTAATTTCGGCAAACTGAAAATGCCGCCGTCAACGGCGGCATTTTTTGCATTTTCGCTTCTGCGGACGGGCTCTGCACCGCCGCGGACGGTTTGTGATGAAAGAAAGGTTATAAGATGATACATCAGTACAAACTGAACGGGTACAACATAGTTCTTGACACCTGTTCCGGCTCCGTTCACGCCGTGGACGATGCCGCCTATGAGATAATATCCATGACGGACCGCGGATTCGGAGAGGATGAGATCATCTCCGCGCTCTCCGGAAAATACGACGGTGTCAGCGACGGTGATATCGCCGAATGTCTTTCGGATATCCGCACTCTTAAGGATGAGGGAAAGCTGTTCACCGAGGACACGTTCGAGCCGATGGCGGACGTGTTCAAGGCGAAAAGCGGGAATGTCGTAAAAGCGCTCTGCCTTCACGTCGCCCATACCTGCAATCTGAACTGCTCCTACTGCTTCGCAAGTCAGGGCAAATTCCACGGCGACCGCGCGCTGATGAGCTTTGATGTCGGTCGGCGCGCGCTCGATTTTCTCATTGAAAATTCGGGAACACGGCGGAATCTCGAGGTGGACTTCTTCGGCGGCGAGCCGCTCATGAATTGGGATGTTGTGAAGCAGCTCGTCATGTATGCGCGCAGCATCGAAAAGGAGAAAAAAAAGAATTTCCGCTTCACGCTCACGACGAACGGAATGCTCATTGACGACGATGTGATCGACTTTGCAAACCGCGAGATGTCGAACGTGGTGCTCAGCCTTGACGGACGCCGCGAGATCCACGACCGTCTGCGCGTCGATTACGCGGGACGCGGAAGCTGGGACACCGTCGTTCCGAAGTTCCAGCGTCTTGTCGAGGCGCGCGGCGGCAAAAATTACTATATCCGCGGCACGTTTACCCATGCGAATCCCGATTTCATGAAGGATATCGACGCCATGCTTTCTCTCGGATTCACCGAGCTGAGCATGGAGCCCGTGGTGTGCGCGCCGGATGAGCCGTATGCGCTTACCGCGGAGGATATTGAAACGGTTAAAGCACAGTACGAGCTTCTCTGCGACCGTATGATCGAGAGAAAACGCGAGGGCAAACCGTTCACCTTCTACCATTACATGATCGATCTGACGGGCGGTCCCTGCATCTACAAGCGCATTTCCGGCTGCGGCTCCGGCACGGAATACATGGCGGTCACGCCGTGGGGCGATCTCTATCCCTGCCATCAGTTTGTCGGTGATTCCTCGTATCTGCTCGGAAACGTGTACGACGGCGTGACGGCGGACAGTGTGCAGGAGGAATTTCGCTCGTGCAACGTGTACTCGCGCCCGGAATGTGCATCGTGCTGGGCGAAGCTCTACTGCTCCGGCGGATGCGCCGCGAATGCGTATCACGCGACAGGCTCGGTGCGCGGGATATACGAACCCGGCTGCGAGCTTTTCAGAAAGCGTATGGAATGTGCGATCATGCTGAAGGTCGCCGAGGAAATGTGACTGTGCTGCGGCGCGGCGCCGTGCAAACGGAGCCGCGCCGTAATTTATACGACCGATTCACTGCCGGAAAGGAACTTTGCCGATGGAAACTCCGATATGCGATTTTATCGAAGCCTACGCAGCGCGCGATCCCGTAAGAATGCATATGCCCGGACACAAGGGCGCAATCTTTACGGGACCTGAGAAATTCGACATAACCGAGATCACGGGTGCGGACGAGCTGTACGCCGCCGACGGGATAATCCGCCGAAGCGAACAAAACGCATCGGCGCTGTTCGGCTCGGCGGACACGCTTTATTCGACCGAAGGCTCGTCGCAGTGCATATGCGCCATGCTCTTCCTTGCTCTGCTCGAATGGAGGAAAACGCACCGCACGGCATCGGTCAGACCCGCGGTCATCGCCGCAAGAAACGTACACAAGGCGTTTGTCCGCGCCGCCGCGCTTCTTGACTTCGACCCGATATGGCTCAGCCCCGAGGATGAGGTGTATTCGCTCACGCGCTGCCGTGTCGGATGCGGACAGCTCGAACGCTTGCTCTGCGAAACGGGAGAGCGCGCCGCCGCAGTGTTTATAACAAGCCCCGACTACCTCGGGACGCTTGCCGACATACGCGCGCTGTCCGAAAGTGCGCATAAATACGGCGTGATGCTTCTCGTCGATAACGCGCACGGCGCATATCTCAGATTCCTGCCCGAATCGCTCCATTCGCTCGATCTCGGCGCAGACATGTGCTGCGACAGTGCGCACAAGACCCTTCCCGTACTCACCGGCGGCGCATATCTGCACATTTCGGAGATCGCGCCTGAAAGCCTCGCGGAAAACGCGCGGTACGCAATGGGAATGTTCGGCTCGACAAGCCCGTCTTACCTGATACTGAGATCGCTTGACGCTGCAAACGCATACATAGACAACGCTTACTCCGAACGCCTGCGCCGCTTCATCGAAAGGACGGACGAGCTGAAGCGCAGTCTGTCGGCGGCGGAATGGGTTGTCTGCGTCAGCGATCCGCTGCGCATCACGCTGTATACGCCGCCGCGCGGGACGGACGGACTCTCTCTTCTCGCCTATCTTGAGGAAAACGGCGTTTTCTGCGAATACGCCTCCCCCGAGCATCTTGTGATGATGCTCACGCCCGAGAATACCGAAGAAGAGCTTGAAAAGGTAAAATCCCTCCTTATTTCATACGAAAAGCGCCCGCCGCAAATTCCGCCGTCGTTCACTCTGCCGGAGGCGGAGCGCGTGATGAGCGTGAGAGATGCCGCGCTCGCGCCGTCCGAGACGATCCCGTCGGCGGATGCCGCAGGTCGTGTGCTCGCTTCCCCGTGCGTGTCATGCCCGCCCGCAGTCTCCTGCGCGGTATCGGGAGAAAGGCTCTCCGCCGGGCATATCCGAATCTTGAAGCATTACGGGATAAAGACGGTCCGCGTCGTCTGCACTGCGAACGAAACACACGGGTGATTCCGTCGTGCCGTCAGCCGCCGATACGTCTGTCGGGCTTTCGCCCGAGGAGCCGCCCGAACGTCGGTAAATCACACGCCGAACAAATTTATAAATACCCGCGAAAAAGGGGCGCACCGGCGCCCCTTTTTTCTGTTGTTTTCCGTAAATATTACTCGCCCGCGTCCGCGTACTTCTCGGGAGCCGGACGCTGAGTCTCTCCCTGCGGGAGCTCGTCGCGCCAATCCGCCCAATCGAGCCACGCCGATTCTTCAAGCGTTCTGTGAATCGAAACATGTGCCCAGTTGAGGTCACTCGTGCTCGGTCCGTAGGTGTCGAGCACCTTTACCATCCTGTTATATCTCTCGTTTAGCACCGAAATGCGCGCGGTGTCGCCCTCGTCGTATTCCTTGAAGTACGAGGATAAGCATCCCTCGTAGATCATATGAACCGTCAGCAGCTCGGCATTGCGCTGCTGCTTTGCGCTCTGCGCGAGGCTGACCGCCTTTTCGAGAAGCCATACCGAAGTGTCAAACTGCTCCGCGAGAAAAGCCTGATCGTAGTTGCACATCGCATCAAGCGAACCGTATCCCCAGCAGTTCCAGCATTCTCCCGCGACATCCTGCGACTTTCTCCAAACACCGTCGATGTATTCGCGGATGTAAGCCCATCCGTCGCCGTAATCATCTTCGAGAACCTCATTGAATACCGCGTCGAATTCCTCTTCGGTCATATCGGGGTACCAATTCATCTTGTAGATAAGCTCTGCCATTATGTGCTGCATACCGATTCCGTGCGTCTCGGCTTCAAAGAAAAGCCCGCGAACGCCGCATTCCTTGAAGAACATGATATCGTCGTATACAATGTCAAGCATAGTATACGCCTGCACATGAGTATCGAGCGCATAATACCATATAACGATGTTGTCGGATAGAGCACACCAGCCGCGTACCCAATCGGCAAAGTTGTCGTTGCTTATCAAGGGTCTGTCCGTGACGGCGTAAAGATCCCACTTTTCGTTGCAGTCTTTCGTATCGAGCGCGTGATTTGCGCATGTTCCGTTCATTGCGAAGGTGACGGAAACATTGTCGTTCGGCGCAGTCTTGCACGGCGGCTGAGTTCCCATGTACGCATATATAAGATACATCAGTCCGTCGTAGGTCTCGCTGATCTCTTCCTCAAGTGTGTTTGCAAAGCGCACCACCACTCCGGAGGTCGCGCCGCCTTCTTCTTTCATTACCTTCATGCAGCCCGGACAGTGGCAGTAATATCCGTTGTCGCCCTGCGCGATATCGATAAATTTAAAATCCTTGCCGATAACGGAACCGGCTGCAAGCTTTGCGGAAATGTAGTTTTCGATACTCTCTCTTATATTGGCTCTTACGTCTTCGTCGGTATAGCAGATTTGAAGGTATTCCGTATCGTAATTCCCCCATTTATATGTCTGGAGACCGTGCGACGCAACGGCAATGTCGGGGCCGTAGGACTGATAGGTGTTTCCGAGACCGCTTGCCTCCGTCGCAAACGTGCCGTCATATCCGAGAAGATACGGATTGAGCAGTTCGAATATCGGTCTGGTTTTCTCCTCGGTGTCGGCGCTCACGTCGATAAGCTTTGCCTCGGGGAGATAGCTGTTTCCGTATGTGAGGGAATGCCAGCCGAGCTCTTTCTCGATGAAGAACCACGCGCCGTATGCACATCCGCGCGCGACTGCGCCTTCAATCACGAGGCGCGAACCCTCGAAGAAGTAGCAGTAGCCGTCGTTGCCGAGGCTCTCGTCCTCCGTAAAGCGGAATTCGATCGCGTATTTGCGGTCGGTGATCCCCTCGGATGAGGAAAGCTCCACTCCCGTCGCCTTCTTTATGAGGCGCTGCATCTCGGAGATCGCGTAGAGCATATTGCCGTTATGCTCCGCCGGGTACTCGATCGCGTATTCGGCAATGTTCGTTTCGGCGAGGCGAAGCTCGTCAATGCGGTTTCCTTCGTGGTACGCGATGTCGAGCG
>ERZ857984.177-NODE-177-length-89853-cov-5.574111_pt1 | contig 89853 bp, 77 predicted proteins | sample MGYA00519914_ERZ857984 | MGnify/ENA primary metagenome ERZ857984 (study PRJEB31778, sample SAMEA3449417) | human gut metagenome | biome: human gut; feature: human-associated habitat; material: faeces | place: United Kingdom | collected 2010/2012 ...
CCCATGCCAGCCGTTTGGCGGTGGGCTATGGGCAGGCGGTGAGCCAGGGCCAGGTAATCGCCTATGTGGGCTCCACCGGCAATTCCTACGGCAACCACTGCCACTTCGAGGTGTACGTGAACGGCGCGCGACGCAGCGCCCGGGAGTGGTTCCCGGGGATGAGGACCTGGTAAAAAGAAAGGGAACGGCCGCAGGCCGTGGACCCCTGGCAAAAAAGACCCGCAAAACAAAGATCCAGCGCCCTTTCTGGCCGGTTTAAGCCAAAAGGGGCGCTGGATCTTTATTCCGGACGGATTATTTTACGGCGGCCTTCCGCACAAAAGTGAGAAAGGCGCTTACGCCTTGCCCACGCTGCCGAACAGCTCCATCTTTTCCTTCACGGTGGCTTTGATGGCCTCAAAGCCGGGAGCCAGCAGCTTGCGGGGGTCAAAGCCCTTGCCCTGTTCGTCCTTGCCGGCCTCGATGTAGGCGCGGGTGGCGGCGGCAAAGCTGAGTTGGCACTCGGTGTTTACGTTGATCTTGGACACGCCCAGGCTGATGGCTTTCTGGATCATATCGGCCGGGATGCCGGTGCCGCCGTGGAGCACCAGGGGGATGCCACCGGTGGCCTGATGAATCTTGTCCAGCGCGTCGAAGTCGAGGCCTTTCCAGTTGGCGGGATATTTGCCGTGGATGTTGCCGATGCCGGCGGCCAAAAAGTCGATGCCCAGATCCGCAATGCGCTTGCACTCGGCGGGATCGGCCACCTCGCCGGCGCCCACAACGCCGTCCTCCTCGCCGCCGATGGAACCGACCTCGGCCTCGATGGAAACGCCCTGGGCGTGGGCCAGCGCCACCAGCTCGGTGGTTTTGGCCACGTTCTCTTCGATGGGGTAGTGGCTGCCGTCGAACATGATGCTGGAGAAGCCGGCCTCGAGGCAGGCCTTGGCGCCCTCGTAGCTGCCGTGATCCAGGTGGAGGGCCACCGGCACCGTGATGCCCAGGCTGCCCACCATGGCGCTCACCATGGCGGCCACGGTCTTATAGCCGGTCATATACTTGCCCGCGCCCTCGGACACGCCCAGGATCACAGGGCTGTTCAGTTCCTGCGCGGTCAGCAGCACGGCCTTGGTCCATTCCAGGTTGTTGATGTTGAACTGGCCCACGGCATAGTGGCCGTCGCGGGCCTTTTGAAGCATTTCGGTTGCGCTTACTAACATTCTCTTTGCCCTCCAAAAATCAATTGTGTGGTGGTGCGTTCCGCCTTTCAGTATACCCCATCGGGTTTGTGAAATCAATGTCCGCCCGTGCCTTTTGCTTGCACTTTTTGTGTGCCCCGGGGCAGATTGCGGCGGGCATAATCAAAAATAAATTGCTGGGCGATGCCCTCGCGGCCGCGGCAGCAGGCGGGCAGCCCGTTGGGGAACAGCTCTTTCATGGCCTTTTTCATCCACACGTCCATAGGCACCGCCTCCCAGCGGGAAAGGCCGTATAAAAGCACGCAGTCGGCCACCTTGGGGCCCACCCCCCGGATGGTCATGAGCAGGGCCCGGGCCCCGGCGGTGGGCAGGGCGCGCAGGGCGGCCTCGCTCACCTGGCCGCCCGCCACTTTTTGGGCGGCGTCCACCAGGTATCCCGCCCGCCAGCCCGCGCGCAGAAAGGCCAGGTCCTCCGGCGTGCACCGGGCCAGCGCCGCTGGGGTGGGGAAGGCGTACAGCCCGCCACCCAAGGGCTCGCCCAGCCCCTGGCACAGCCGCTCCACAATGCCCTTGATGCGGCCGATGTTGTTGTTCTGGCTGATGATGAAGGCACACAGCACCTCGAAGAAGGGCTGGCGCAGCACCCGGATGCCAGGCGAGGCCGCGCAGCAGGCGGCAAGCCGGCGGCTGCCCCTGCCAAAACGGGCGATCAGGGCGGGATAATCCAGATCCAGGGCCAGATATTGCTCCCAAAAGGCCCGGTCCGTTTCTTCGGCGCCCTCGATCACAAGGCCCGCCCCGGCCCGGCGCACCGTGACCGCGCGCCCCTCCACCACGCCCTGCCAGCCCCCGGGGCCCTCGCGCCAGCGAAAGGCCTGGCCGCAGTCCAGCGTGGGGGCCAGTTCCAGGCCGCGTGCATCTTCCAAAACCAGCATTGTTTCACCCTCCGTGCCCATGATCCGTTTTTGTGCCGGCCCCCCGCGGGGCGGCCGGGCATATGCGCCGCATCGACCGATCCTGGCCGTATTGGGGCTATTATAACACAAAACAGGGGGATTCGTCTTTTGTGGGAAATAGAGAGAAAAAGCCCAGCCCCTGGGTGGGGTTTTTTGTCGAAATACCGGTATTGACAAAGAATTTATAACGGAACGTTGAGTCGAAAGTTTTTAATATGGATGTTGAAAACATGCGAGAAATTGTGTCAGAATCATGAATTCGACTTGAAAACAAGCCACTTGTCAACACTTTCAACAGGGTTTTCAACATGTGGAAAGCTGAAAATCAGTCTACGATGTGTATAACTGCCTTTACCAGGCAGGGTTTGCGGGGGTCTTGCATTTTTTTTGAAAATGTGCGTCTAAGCAGCGCCCCTGGGGGCCAACCTGAGATTGACCTGTGCCCCCGCGCGAAAAGCGTAAAAACTTGGGGGTAAATGCTGGCAAAGTAGAGCCTGGGGTGCTATACTTTTAGCTGTATATAAATTTTATGGCGCAAAGGAGATCCTATGGCCCAGACATTTGAAAAACGAGAGGGCAGCCCGAGCCTGGTGTATGGAAAAAACCCGGTGGCCGAGCTGCTGAAAAGCGGCGCCGGGGTGGACACCGTGCTCATCAGCGAGGGGCTGCCCCCCCAGGTGGCCGCCTATTATACCGCCCTGGCAAAACAGGCGGGGGCGGTGGCAAAACGGGTGAACGCGGCCAAGCTGCGCCTGACCTGCGGCACCGACAGCCACCAGGGCGTGGCGGCCTGGGCCAGCGAGATCCGGTACGCCGGCTTGGAAGAGCTGCTGGCCGCGGCAGAGGAAAGGGGCGAAGCGCCCTTTTTGGTGCTGGCCGACGGGCTGGAGGACCCCCACAACCTGGGGGCGGTGATCCGTTCGGCGCTGCTGTGCGGCGCGCACGGGGTTGTGATCCCCAAGCGCGGCGGCGCGGCGGTGACCCCCACCGTGCTGAAAAGCAGCGCTGGGGCCGCGGCGCGGCTGCCGGTGGCAAGGGTGGCCAACATCGGCGAGGCGGTGCGCAAGCTCAAGGAGCAGGGCGTGTTCGTGTATTCTGCTGAGATGGAGGGCGCGCCCCTGGAAACCAGCAATCTGACCGGCCCCATCGCGCTGGTGATGGGCAGCGAGGGCCGGGGCGTGAGCCCCCTGGTGAAAAGGCTGTGCGACGGCGCGGTGAGCCTTTCCATGGCGGGCCGCGGCACGGGAGTGGACAGCTTTAACGTGTCGGTGGCGGCGGGTATCATCCTGTACGAGATCGCCCGCCAGCGCCGCGCCTGAGCCTTGCAGTTGGAGGAAAACAAAGCCATGCCTGACAACAAATTTTCCGGCTCGGTGGACGAGATCCTGGAAAACCTGAAACAGCAGCCAACGCCGGACCCGGCCAGCGACCGGGCGGTGGAGGATATCCTTGCGGGCCTTGGCCTGGAGGAGAAGCTGCCCCGCAGCGCGCGGCAGGCAGCGCCGGCAGCCGTGCCGGCCCGGGAACAAAAACCCGCCCCCGCCCGGGCGCAGAGGCAGGCGCCCGCCGCCCCGCAGGGGGCAGCCCCGGCGCCTGCCGGGGAGCGCAAAAGGGCCCCGGGGGCCACTGCCGGTGCGGACCAAAAACCTGCGGTGGGCGGGTCTGTTCCGATGCGGGAAACGCCGCGGCGCGCGGCGGCTTCCGCACCTGTTTTGGTTCCAGAGCCCCCGGCCCCCAGCTACCCCGTGCGGCAGGCCCCGGCCCCGGCGCCTGCAGATGAAAATCCGCCGCCGCCGGGCCTTTCGGCCACCATGCAGATGGACGATGTGTTCCAGAAATTTTTCAGCGAGAGCGTGGCGGTGATCCCGGACGAGGAGCCCGAGCAGCACCCCGGCTTTTTTGCCCGCTTTTTGCAGAGGCGGAAAGGCGAGGAAGAGGAGTACGACGACGAGTTTGACCTGCCCGCCGGGGGCGGCGCGCCCGCGGAGGACGAGCCCACCGTAATGATCCCCGGCGTCACCCCGCCGCCGGCCCCCCCGCGGCGGGAGCCGCCCGCAGCGCCGGAGTTTGCGCCCGCTTCCGAAGAGGCCGGCAGCACCGGCAGCATTGATCTTTCCGGCGTGGTGACCGGCAATACCCGCACCCTGGAGCTGCCCGGCCTGCCCGAGGGCACGCCCGCCCCGGCGGGAGCGACCGGCAGCATCCGGCTGGAGGCGGAGCCGGAGCCGCAGGCAGGCCCGGGCGAAGAGGAAAGCCGCACCGGGCGGATCACCTTCCCGAAGCTTTTTGGAAAGGAGCCTCCCTCCGGCGAAGCCTTTGAAGAACCGGAGGAAGAGGAATATATTGAAGATTACGAGGATCCGGCCGACGCGCCCGCGGTGCAGGCGGACCTGGCGGGCATGCGCGCGCGCCTTGGCCTGCGGGCGGCGCTCACCGGCCTGGTGACGCTGCTCATGCTCTACCTGGGCCTGGCGGTGGGCGGGAGTGCCCTGCCGCCCATCGGCCCGCTAGACCCCGCCAAGGCGCCGGCGGCCTATCTTACGGTGCTGCTGATCCTGCTGCTGGCGGCCTGCGCCATCAACTGGCGGGTGTTCTTTAAAGGGATTCCTGGAATCTGGGCCGCCCCCACGCCGGACACGCTGCCTGCCCTGGCCGCGCTGGGGGCCGCGTTCCAGCTGGTGTTCCAGCTGGCAGGCGCGGAACAGTTCGACGCGGCGGCCGTGACCCTGTTTGCGGCCCCGGCGGCGGGGCTTTTGTGCCTCAATGCCTTTGGCCGCTTTTTGATGGGCGGCGTGGTGCTGCGCAGCTTTGAGCTGGCCAGTGCCGGGAGCGAACACACCGCGGCCGCCCTGGTGCGCGACCGGGAGCTGGCGGCCCGGGTGGCAAAGGGGCTGGGCGAGCCCGAGCCCTGCCTGCTGGTCAACCGGCCCACCGGCCTTGTAAAGGGCTTTTTGCGCCAGAGCTTTTCGGTGCGCGCCAGCGACCACACGGCCCAAAAGCTGTCGTGGCTGCTGCTGGGCGTTTCGTTTGTGGCGGCGCTGGTGTGCCTGTTTACCGGCAAGGGCGTGGCCGCGGCCCTGACCAGCCTGGCGGGAACCCTGTGCCTGGGCGGCCCCCTGGCCGCCACGCTGGTGAGCGCGGTGCCCGGCATGCTGATGCAGAAGAGCGCAGCCCGGGTGGGCGCGGTGATTCCCGGCTGGAGCGCTGTGGCCGAGCTGGGCCGCGCCAACATGGTGGTGGCCGGCGCAAAGGACCTGTTCCCGGCAAAGAGCGTGCGGCTGCACGGCATTAAAACCTTTGACAAGCAGCGCATCGACCTGGCCATTCTGTACGCGGCCTCGGTGCTGATCAAGGGCTGCGATACCCTGCGGGAGGTATTTCTCACCATCATCCAGGACCGCACCGATTTTTTGTACCCGGTGGAAAACCTGGAAAATCTGCCGGGCTATGGGTTCACCGCCTGGGTGAACAACAACCGGGTGCTGGTGGGCAACCGCGCCATGATGCAAAAGCAGGGGGTCGAGATCCCCAGCCTGGATTACGAGCAGCGCTATACCAAGGGCACCAAGGAGCCCATTTACCTTGCGGTGAGCGGCCGCCTGTTCGCCATGTTCCTGGTGAGCTACCGGGCGGACCCCCAGGCGGCCGAGGTGCTGGACACCCTGCGGCGGCAGGGCATTTCGGTGCTGGTGCACAGCGACGACTTCTCGCTGACCGGCGCGCGGGTGGCGGGGGTGTACGGCCTGCCCGAGGACAGCGTGAAGGTTCTGACCGGCGCCGACCGCAAGGCACTGGACCCCGCCAGCGCCTACCTGCGCGAGAGTGAGGGCTGCATGACCCACCTGGGTACCTTCTCGTCCTTTGTGGGGGGGCTCACCGCCGCGGCGGGCGCCGCCTGGGGCGAGCGCGCCGCCAGCCTGGTGCAGGCGGCTGGGGTGGCGTTCAGCTGTGCTTTGGCCCTGCTGCTGGCGTTTACCGGCGGTTTTGCACAGCTGGCGCTGCCGGCCCTGCTGCTGTATCAGGCGGCCTGGGGCGTGCTGGCGCTGGCCATGCCTCTGCTGAAAAAATATTAAAAGCGGCCGCGTGCCGCGCGGGCGGCCCCAATGTTCGGGGCCGCCTTTTTTGACGCCAGCCCGGCAAAAAACGGCCGCCGGGGCGCCGGCTCAGCGCTGTTTGTACAAACGGAGGAATGTCAATGGGCAATTTGTACAAAGCTGGGCGGGGATTTTCTGTGAGGGCAAAGGGGAAATTTGATTGGACAGTTCTTTTAAAAAGCCCGCCTTTGTGGTAGTATTTTTGTATAGGTTGCTGCCGCTGCGGCACAAGGGCAAAAACAAGCGGCAGAAGAGAGGTTGTTTACGATCATGAATTACGCCAACACAGACATCCGCAACATTTTGGTGGCCGGTCACGCCGGCTGCGGCAAAACCACCCTGGTGGAAGCGCTGCTCTATACCACCGGCGCCATGGAGCGCATGGGGCGTGTGGAAGATGGCAATACCACATGCGATTACGACCCCGAAGAGGCAAAGCGCCAGGCTTCGCTGAACCTGGCGGTGGCTCCGGTGGAGTATGCCGGGACCAAGCTGAATTTTTTGGACGTTCCCGGCCTGTTCGATTTTGAGCTGGGCGAATATGAGGGCATTCAGGCCGCCGGCAGCGTGCTGATCACGGTGTCGGCCCGGTCGGGTGTGACCGTTGGCGCCGAGAAGGCGTATCATCTGGCCGAGAAAAACGGCCGCAGCCGGGTGGTCTTTGTGAGCAAGATGGACCTGGAGAACGCCAACTTTTACAAGATCCTGGAAGAACTTAAGAGCAAGTTCGGCCCGTCGGTCTGCCCCTGCGTGGTGCCCTTCCGCACGCCGGACGGCACGGTGCTGTACATCAACCTGTTCAGCCAGAAGGCTTTTAAGTACGAGGGCGGCAAGCAGGTGCAGGTGGCCATGCCGGACATGGCCCACCGGCTGGACGGCCTGGTGGAGGCCATGAGCGAGGCGGTGGCCGAGACCGACGACGCGCTGATGGAGAAGTTTTTTTCGGGCGAGCCCTTTACCACCGAGGAGATCGTGCAGGGGCTGGCCAAGGGCTGCAAGAGCGGCATGATCACCCCGGTGTTCTGCGGCAGCGCCGTGAACCTGCAGGCGCTGGATATGCTGCTGTATAACCTGAAGGTGCTGCTGCCGAGCCCCGCCGAGGTGACGCCCCCGGTGGCCCGCACAAAAGAGGGCGCCGAGGTGGAGCTGGCATGCGACCCGGCCGCCCCGGCGGCGGCCTACGTGTTCCGCACGGTGGCCGACCCGTTTGTGGGCAAGCTGAGCTATGTGAAGGTGTTCAGCGGCACCCTGAAGGCGGATACCGCCCTGGTGAATGCCCGCACGGGCGAGACCGAGCGCTTTGGCAAGCTGCTGGCGCTGCGCGGCAAGCGCCAGACCGACGCAGGCAGCATTGGCGCGGGCGACATTGGCGCGGTGACCAAGCTGCCCGCTGCCCAGACCGGCGATACCCTGTGCGACCCCGCCCGGGTGGCCGCGCTGCCGGCCGCCGCGTTCCCAAACCCCACCCTGGCCATGGCGCTGCGGGTGGTGAAAAAGGGAGACGAGGGCAAGATCGGCGCGGCGCTGGCCCGCCTGATGGAAGAGGACCGCACCCTGAGCTACCGGGTGGACCCCGAGACCGCGCAGCAGATCATCAGCGGCCTGGGCGAGCAGCACCTGGACGTGGTGGTGGCCAAGCTCAAGGCAAAGTTCGGCGTGGAGGTGGAGCTCAGCGCCCCCCGTGTGGCGTACCGCGAGTCGGTGCGCAAAAAATGCAAGGCGCAGGGCCGCCACAAAAAACAGACCGGCGGCCACGGCCAGTTCGGCGATGTGTGGATCGAGTTCGAGCCCTGCGACAGCGAGGAACTGGTATTTGAGGAAAAGGTGTTCGGCGGCAGCGTGCCCCGGAACTACTTCCCGGCGGTGGAAAAAGGCCTGCGGCAGGCCGCGCAGCACGGGGTGCTGGCCGGTTACCCGGTGGTGGGCCTGAAGGCCACCCTGCTGGACGGCAGCTATCACCCGGTGGATTCCAGCGAAATGGCGTTCGTGATGGCGGCCAAGATCGCCTACAAGGCGGCCCTGCCCGAGGCGGGCCCGGTGCTGCTGGAGCCTTTCGGCACCCTGAAAGCCCACGTTCCCGGCGACAACACCGGCGATATCATGGGCGATGTGACCAAGCGGCGCGGCCGCGTGCTGGGCATGAGCCCGGACGAGGACGGCCTGCAGGTGGTGGAGGCCGAGGTCCCCATGGCCGAAATGCAGGACTTCACCACCTTTATGCGGCAGCTCACCCAGGGCCGCGGGCATTTCACCCTGGAATTCGTGCGCTACGAGCCCCTGCCCGCCAACCTGGAGGGCAAGGTGATCGAGGAAGCAAAGAAACTGGGCAATGGCGCGGAGGAGGAGGAATAAAAGAACCCCTCGCGGCATAAACTGAACTAACGCAGGCGGACCCACAGGCAGGGCACGGCGCCCCGCCTGTGGGCCCAAATTTTGGGCGGGTGCCAAAAAAAGCGGTGCTCTTTTGGCGAATCAGCCGAAAAAACGGCGCTTATATTGACAAGCAAAGTGGAATCCGATATACTATCGAAATTAAGTGGATGACCCACACATGGTTCCAAGCGCGCGCGTGCGCGCGTATTATTATATTGGGGAGAATTGCAGTATCATGAGCAACAAAGAAGTCGTCATGACCCGCGCGGGCCTTAAGGCCCTGGAGGACGAACTGGAAGAACTCAAGACCGTCCGCCGCAAGGATGTGGCGGAAAAAATAAAGGTGGCCCGCGGCTTTGGCGACCTGTCGGAAAACAGCGAGTACGACGAGGCAAAAAACGAGCAGGGCTTCATTGAAAGCCGCATCGTTCAGCTGGAGGCCACCCTCAAGCACGCCCGCGTGATCGACGACGACGATCTGGACCTGAGCGTGGTTTCGGTGGGTACCCATATAAAGATTGTGGATGAGGACGGCGAAGCCGAGGAATACGATATGACCGGGTCCACCGAGGCAGACCCCCTGAACGGCAAGATCAGCGACGAAAGCCCGGTGGGCGCCGCGCTGATCGGCAAAAAGGTGGGCGAGACAGCCGAGGTGGTGCTGCCCAACGGCGGCACCGTTCAGTACAAAATCCTGGAGATCGGCCGCGCGGCGCTGTAAAAACGCTGTAAAACGGCGTAAATACGAAGTTTTCATGCAAAAACAGGTGCCATGGCACCTGTTTTTGTGCTATAATAGCAAGGCGTAAGCCGCCCCGGCGGCTGGAATAGAAAATCGGCGCCCCGGCGGGCGTGCGGGAGGATAAAACGATGGAGCCAAATGAAGTGAAGAACAAGGCGGCCGAAGTGGCTGAGGAGCTCACCGAAAAGGCCTATAACGAGCTGGTGGCCGTGCGCCGCGACAAGCTCAAAAATTTGCAGGAAGCGGGGTGCGACCCCTTCCAGCGCACAAAATATCCCCAGGATTCCTACGCGGCCGACATCAAGACGGAATTTGCGCATCTGGAGCCGGAGCAGGAAACCGGCAAAACCGTGTGCCTGGCGGGCCGCATGATGAGCAAGCGGGTGATGGGCAAGGCCAGCTTTGCCGACCTGCGCGACCACTCGGGCGACATCCAGCTGTATGTGCGCCGGGACGTGGTGGGCGAAGAGGAGTACGCCGCCTTTAAAAAGTGCGACATCGGCGACGTGATCGGCGTGAAGGGCGAGGTGTTCCGCACCAAAATGGGCGAGATCAGCGTGCGCTGCACCGAGGTGCTGCTGCTGGCCAAGAGCCTTTTGCCCCTGCCAGAAAAGTTTCATGGCCTGAAGGATCAGGAGATGCGCTACCGCCAGCGGTATGTGGACCTGATTGTGAACCCCGAGGTGAAGGACACCTTTGTACGGCGCAGCCGGATTTTGCGGGAGATCCGCGCCTACCTGGACGGCAAGGGCTTTTTGGAGGTGGACACCCCCATCCTTCTGCCGCTGGAGATCGGTGCGGCGGCCCGGCCCTTTGTGACCCACCACAACACCCTGGACATTGATATGTACCTGCGGGTGGAAACCGAACTCGCCCTGAAGCGGCTGATCGTGGGCGGCTTTGACCGGGTATACGAGGTGGGGCGCATTTTCCGCAACGAGGGAATGGACACCCGCCACAACCCCGAGTTCACCAGCATCGAGCTGTATCAGGCCTATACCGATTACAAGGGCATTATGGACCTGGTGGAAGATCTGTATAAGCATTTGGCGAAAACGGTGTGCGGCAGCCTGGTGATCCCCTACCAGGGCAAGCAGATCGACCTGGGGCACTGGGAGCGGCTGACCATGGCCGAGGCGGTAAAGCAGTATGCGGGCGTGGACTACTACGCCTGGGAGAGCGACGAGGCCGCCCGCGCCGACGCAAAGGCGCACCATGTGGAGGTGCCGGCCGACGCCACCAAGGGCGCGGTGCTGGTGGAGTTCTTCGACGCCTATGTGGAAGAGCATCTGATCCAGCCCACCTTTATCTACGACTACCCGGTGGAGAACAGCCCCCTTGCCAAGCGCAAGGCGGACGACCCGGCCTTTACCGAGCGGTTTGAGTATTTCATCAACGCCACCGAGTTCGGCAACGCCTTCAGCGAGCTGAACGACCCCATTGACCAGAAGGGGCGGTTCGAGCGCCAGGTGGCGGCCCGCAAGGCCGCAAACCCCGCCGATACCTGCCAGGTGGATTACGACTATGTAAACGCGCTGGAATACGGCCTGCCCCCCACGGGCGGCCTGGGCTTTGGTGTGGACCGGCTCATTATGCTGCTCACCGACTCGGCCTCCATCCGGGACGTGCTGCTGTTCCCGACCATGAAGCCATTAGACTGACGGACAGCCCGCAAACCCGCATGGAACCTGGGTTTGTGAGAATTCAGGTTTACTACAGTTACAACAATTTTACTACAAATGAAAATTTATGGATGAAAAGACATGGGACCGCCAGTACGCTGGCGGTCCCGTTCTGCTATCACGATATGGAGATGAACAAAAATGGGAGAGGATTTCTATAAAAGGCTTGCGGTCCTCAAAATCGCGGATACGATCAACGCGATCAATGGTGTACTGGCTTCTGCGAATGCAAAGTTCCTGCCAGAGAAGTGGACCCGAGGGGAATTGACCGGAGAGCAGATGAAGCAGGAGTTACTTGACCTCCAGCGGAAGATCGCGGCAGAGGAGAATCGGAGCGATTATTAAAGTTCAAAAGGCTGTGGGACATGAAAAGCACCACAGGCGCAGACCTATGGCGGAAATAGGAACGATTCCCCTTATAGATGTATGATATCCCTTAAAATTGATATACTGATAAGGGAAAATTTCCCCCAAGAGTTGAATTTCACCTTATTCTGTTGTAATATTTAAGGGAATAAAGGAGGGCATAAGGGCATGCGCACATTCAATTACTCCGCGATCCGGGAGCAAAAATGGGACTCGGAGATCCTGGGTCTGGTTGCGGCGATCTATAAAGAAGCCGGAAAGCAGGAAATGTACCTGAAACAGCGACCAGAGGAATTAGAGAAACTGGTGGAGATCGCAAAGGTGCAGAGCACCGAGGCATCCAATGCCATTGAGGGCATCGTGACCACAAACACCCGTATCCGACAGCTTGTGGAGGAGAAAACGACGCCGAGAAACCGGGATGAGCAAGAGATTGCAGGTTACCGGGATGTGCTGAACCTCATCCACGAGAACTTCGACGCCATCCCTATTACACAAAACTACATCCTGCAGATCCACAAGATCCTCTACAGCCACATGAACAATCCCATGGCGGGCAAGACCAAAAGTGTGCAGAATTACATCAGTGCCACCTATCCCGACAGTCATGTAAAGACCTTGTTCACGCCCTTGGCCCCCTATGAAACACCGCAAGCACTGGACAGGATTTGCGAGGAATACAACCGGGTCATTGGGAACATGGAATTGGAGCCGCTGATCGTCATTCCTGTGTTCATCCACGACTTTCTCTGTATTCACCCTTTCAACGATGGAAACGGCAGAATGAGCCGGCTGCTGACCACGTTGCTGCTCTACCGCAACGGGTTCTATGTGGGCAAATATATCTCGCTGGAGGCTAAGATCGCAAAAAACAAGGACCTCTATTATGATGTCCTGGGCCAGGCGCAGATTGGATGGCATGAAGGTACTGAAGATGCGGTGCCGTTTATCAAGTATCTGCTGGGAACCATTCTTTCCGCCTACAAGGATTTTGAAGATCGCTTTGCCCTGGTGGAGACCAAACTCCCCGCCCTGGAGACAGTTCGCCGGGCTACCATGGAGAAAGTCGGTCGTTTTACCAAACAAGACATTCGGGAACTCTGCCCTTCACTCAGTATCAGTTCCATCGAAGGGGCACTGCGGAAATTGGTGGCATCCGGCGAACTAAAACGGGAGGGGGCCGGGAAGAACATTTGCTATTACAGATTAAAATGATTCCCTTCATGAGTCTTGCACTGCTATCCTGGAGACAGCTATGTGCGATGTACTTGGTACACGTCCGTTCCTTCAAAGCGGAGCTGATGCTGTCCGTGCCCTCCTTGCAGATTTTCGCCAGGCCCCTGGTGGTGTAGTTCCAGTCCTCCGGCAAGGACAGCATCATGGAGAGCAACCCATTGGATTTCGGGGACACTCCCGCATTGCGCAGGTGGGTGGACATCACGGTGTAGTCACGGGTTTTCTCGATGCGAAATACCGCCATAGTATCACCTCCCTTCGGCGGTTTGGAAAAGTGTTCGTTTTGGGGGCAATTTTGAGCGCAAAAATGCCCCAGGGATAAACCTGTGGCGAAACTATTGGATATTAGACTAATCTACACAAAAGTAATATTGCCGTATGTGGAAAGCAATGGTATAATAAATTAAACAAAATTTGATATAGCACAAGCGTTTATATTGTATTACTTGTTACTTGCCGCTTTTCCTTCAGCCCATAATTAGGAGGACATTGTGATGCTTAAGTATTTGCGCATCAAGAACTTTAAAGGTTGGAAAGATACTGGAAAAATTGACTTCGCCCCTATTACATTATTTATGGGCAGCAACAGTTCCGGAAAATCAAGCATAGGGCAATTTCTTATGCTTCTTAAACAGAGTTCAACATCTGCGGATCGGAGAACCGTACTTTTTTTAGGTGACTCCAATTCAGTTATCGAACTGGGCGGGCCAGTTGATATGCTATACCAACATGATGTCAATCAAATGTTAGAGTTTGAGTATGGCTGGGATATGCCCGACCCATTCGTGCTGTCGATGGCAGCTAATGCAGAAAACACAAGAGATTTGGAACTAAAAAACATTTCGTTTTTTAGTCAAATCGCAGTACGTGATAAATCAATCCAAACTCTTGAAGTCGAGAAAATGATGTACACTTTGGGACTAGTAGATGCACCAAATTTTTCAGTCGGGATGGAAAAAGTAGAGAAAGCAAGTTCAGCACGTGCTTATAAAACCATATCAAGAAATTATGATATAAAGCGCGTGCTTGGTAGAGCATGGGAGATGCCAAGTCCATATCGTTTTTATGGCTTTCCCGATGAAATGATTTCCTATCATCAAAATGCTTGGTTTGCACCACAACTTAATGCGGCACATGAAAATTTCTTTTCCAAAATTAGCTATTTAGGCCCGTTGCGCGAGAAAGCTGAACGCCATTATCGGTGGACTGGTTTTATTCCGGGTAGTGTCGGATCCAGTGGAAAAGATACTATACTGGCTCTACTGGCAGCACGAACAGAGAAAAGAGAATATAATTATAAATCTAGGACAATGAGGGAATCACTAGAACACATAGTTGCAAAAGCGTTAAAAGAAATGGGCCTTGTGGATGACTTCTCTATCAACAAAATTGCAGATGATCGTCAAGATTACGAAGTAAAGGTGAGGACAAAAGGATCAAATACATTTACGGATATTCCTGATGTCGGATTTGGTATCTCGCAGGCTCTCCCCGTACTTGTTCAATTGTACTATGCTCCTGCAAATTCCATTATTATCATGGAACAGCCGGAACTTCATTTGCATCCTAGCGCTCAATCCGCTTTAGCGGACATAATGATAAAGGCAATTTCTGCAAGAGAAGATGCAAAGCCAAGAAATATTCAGCTGATTATTGAAACACATTCCGAGCATTTTTTACGGCGATTTCAACGACGCCTTGCGGAAAAGCAATTATCAAATGATAATTTTGCTGCATATTTTGCAAATAATGATGAGTGCCCTTCGATTTTGGAACCCTTAGAAATTAATCTTTTTGGTGATATTACAAATTGGCCCAAAAATTTCTTTGGAGATATGAACGGGGATATATTTGCACAAACAAGTGCAGCGCTACAGAGACAAATTGCTGGTGAAAAATAAATGAAATATATTATAGACACTAATGTTCCAAAGATGGCCGGGAATATAAACGCACAAAATGAATTAGATGCAAAATGTTCATACGAATGTTTGACATTTATTACCCGTTTAATTAGTTCGAATGACACGATTGTGGTGCTAGATTCACCCGGAGAAATTTTTCGAGAGTATAGAAATAATTTGAGTTCTGGTGGGCAAGATACGGTTGCAACGATTTTTTTCAATTGGGTGTGTAAAAATTTAACCAGGAGAGAAAACAGCTTAGTAGAGTCACACTATATTACCGTTACAGGGGATCGAGAGTATGCTGAATTTCCAAATTCTCCGAATCTAAATGGATTTGATATTTCGGACAGGAAATTTGTTGCATTAGCCAATGCTCATCCGGAGCATCCTCAGATAGTCGAAGCCTCCGATAGCCTTTGGTGGGGATTCAAGGATGCATTAAATGATTTGGGGATACATATTTATTTCGTGTGTAAGGACTATGTGAAAACAAAATACGAGGAATCTCACCATGATTGATACCCCCTTTTTTAAGTTTCCAACAACTCCACATATTATTTTCACATCTTCTAATATGGCCCGTGCAGATAAGCTCCTTGACACAAAGGAAAAAGGCATCCTGCTTTCAAATGCGGTTACCATCGAAGAAAAAATAGATGGAGCAAACTTGGGAATCTCATTCGGAAAATCCGGAGATTTGTTGTTACAAAATCGCGGCCAATACTTGTTACCCCCATTTACTGGTCAATGGAGAATGCTCTCTAACTGGGTAACAGCACATCAAGAAAAACTATTTGATGTATTGGAAGATAGATATATTTTGTTTGGTGAGTGGTGCTATGCTACGCACTCAATATACTATTCGAAGTTACCGGACTGGTTTATTGGCTTTGATGTCTATGATACCATTTCACAAAAATTTTTAGCTGTACCTCTACGCGATAAATTTCTAAAAAGTGCCGAAATAGCAACTGTTCCTAAAATTAAATACGGGACATTTATGAGGGATGATTTACCTGGATTGCTTGGAAAATCTGCGTTTGGAGATGGTCCGTGTGAAGGGCTGTATTTCAGATATGATGTTGGCAATTGGTTAAAAATTCGCGCAAAGTATGTTCGCCCCACGTTTGTACAATCCATCAATAAGCATTGGCGTAACGCACCAATGCAGAAAAATCAAATTGTATATCAAGCGTATAATTAATGCACCATAAGTTTAAACGCTTATGGTGCATTCTTAATATTATTCTTGCTAATTCATCCCTTCTATCTTCAACCGGTAGTGTCAAGGATTTTTCGCAAAATGGTTTGTAGACTCTGGGATGAATGAAGTCAGCCGGAAATAGAAGCATCCTTAAGGACCGCCTCCAAGTGCTTCATATTCATGTACTTCTTGTTGCCCCACTGGGTGGACGGTCACATGACGAAGCCAGGCACAGACCAGCATGAGAGCGGAGTTGCCGTATGGGAAGCTGCCCATCACACGGGTTCGGCGTCGGATCTCCCGGTTCAATCTCTCAATGACATTGTTGGGGTGGATACGGGTCCAATGTTCGCTGGGAAAATCGCAGTAAGTCAGCGTTTTCTCAATGCCATCTTCCACTTTCTTGGCGGCCTCTTTCAGTTTCATGGAGCGCAATTCTTCTACCACCGCTCGGGCTTTTTCACGGGCAGCTTTCTTGCTCCCCTGAGCATGGATCGCTTTGAGCATCTTGGCCACCAGCTTTACCTTGGAACGAGGCGAAGATATTGCGGTAGAAGTAAACAGTACACCTCTGGTATTTGGCTTCGGGGAACACTTCTCCCACAGCCTCCAGCATACCAAGACACTTGTCTCCCACCACCAATTTAACCCCGTCCAGGCCGCGGCCACGCAGCCACTGGAAGAAACTGACCCAACTGGCCTTGTCCTCTTTCATACCCTCTGCTGCGCCTAAAACCTCACGGTATCCATCCACATAGACATACGGATAGGGCGCACCTTGCAGAGGACGGTTCCGCCAATCCTCAATGTGGACATACGCTTTCTTGTTCAGCTTACTGATAGTGGCCGGAGACACCTTGCTGCCCTAGAGAACCTCAGTAATGTCCTCCACGCGTCGGACGGATACGCCGACACATCTCAATGAGAGCTTTTCCACACTGCTCTCTCGGCGGCGAGACCGCTCAATGATAGCGGTCTCAAAGGAGATCCTTTTGAGCTTAGGTACCTTGAGGGTAACGTCTCCGGAAGTGGTGGTAAGGTTGCGGCTGTAGTGGCCGCTGCGATAGCCCTGCCGCTGCTCATTGCGCTCGTGCCGAGCGACTTGGGTCAGTTTTTGAGACTCGACCTCCAGCAGCTCGTTGAGGGTTTCCTCTACGCTGCCTCGTACTAGCCCTTTGATTTGACCCTTGATTACTGCTTCGTTAAGCTGTACAATCTTTTCAGGCATGGTTTGCTGTCTCCTTTCAGAATGGTGTGTCGCGACTTCATTCTACCAGAGTTCTGCAAACCATGTCTCTTTTTATCTGCTTTTCATTTTGCGAAACTTATTGTACCTTATCCAACCAGTCCTCAAAGGACTTTCTGGAGTGTTGCCGATGCGGATTGTCTTGAACAATCCGGAGTTGGCGAGTTTATAGGCCGAACCGCGACCGATACCAAGAATGGCTGTGATATCATTCACAGTATATGTTCTGCTTTGAGGTGTTCCTTTTTCGTTGGTGCTCATAAAATCATTTCCCTTATTAATATAACCTTAACTGAATTTTCTACAATTTTTGCCCTAAACCAGACGGCACAGGAGGACATCCTATGGAATCCAAAAAGTTAGAAAAACCTTGTAAAAATGACGCTTTTTCAACCCTACAGGACGTGATGAAACCGGATGAAGAGATCGAAGGGGTGTCCCCGACCATGAAGCCGGTAGAGTGAAGAAGCGATAGCATGCCGTTTGAATTTTTGCCCAGCTGCAAAACAGGAACCGCCCTTGTATGGGCGGTTCCTGTTTTTTTATCAGAACAAGCCGCTTTTTGAAAAGAAGCGGAAAGCCGGCAGCAGGCCGCGGAGAGGTTAGCGCCCCGGCCCCGGTTGTGCGCTGCGATATTCGCTGGGAGAGATGGCGTTGTATTTTTTGAAAAAACGGATGAGGCTGCGCGCGTCGTTATACCCCAAGCGCTCGCTGATCGCGGTGAGTGACAGATCCGTGTTCCGCAAAAGTTCCTTCGCCTTTTCGATGCGGTGAAAGTTCAGGTAGTCCGAAAGGGTTTTTCCGGTGGAGAGCTTAAACAGCTTGTTCAGGTAGATGGGGTGGAGCGCCACGCTGTCTGCGATCTGGGGAATGGAAATATTTTCGCTGTAATGCTGCGAAATGTAAGAGACCGCCTTGGCCACATGGGTTTCCGCTTCGTCGGGCAGCTTTTTTTCGGTGCTCACAACAGCGGAAAAATAGCACAGGAGCAGTTCCAGGCAGTCGTCCGGCGTGGCGGCCCGGGCAAGCTTTTTGATGGACAGTGAGGCCTGTTCGGGAACAATGTCCAGGTCAAGTTCCGTGATTTGTGAAAGGGCGGCGCACAGGCACACGGTGGAGAGCCGCCGCCAGCTTTCGATCTCATCGGCGTGGTTGAGGATGGTGGAGAACATGCCGCGCAAAAAAACACGAAGGTCTTCCAGCTCGTGCGCCAGGATCATTTCGGTGATGCGGCGCACGTTTTTTTCGTCGATTGCAGGAACCGCCGCCGCGGGCTGATCGGGCATCAGGGGCTCGCTGCCCTCGAGGCTTTGGGAAAAAGCGATGTTGCTGCGGGCCTGAAGGTAGGCGTGATAGGGGACCTTGTCGTGCGGCGGGCAGATGCCCACGGAAAAGGTCGGCGCGGCGGCCAGCGAGGAAAGCAGCGAGTCGCAGGCGGCTTTGCAGGCGACGGAGAGGCGTGCGGGCAGGTCGCTGAGGTTGGTGTTGATCAAAAACAGAAGCCGCTCATCGGGAAGGTTGGCCGCGTATACCAACCCCAAAGGCGAAAACTGTTTTTCCACCTGCGTGCTGATCAGCAGCTTGAGCTGCTCCTTGCCGGTGTAGCTCAGCTCCCCGTCCAGCGAGGGGCATTCGGCCAGGACCACCGCGAATTTTTCGTAGGGGAAAGAGAGGCCGGCCTCTTCGTACGCGGCCTGCGAGGCGGAGAGCTCGGTATAATTTGTGGTGAGGTCCAGGATGTAGCGCTCACGGATAAAGGGCAGGTTCCGCTTGAGTTCATCGCTTAAAAGGTCGATGCAGCTGCCCAGGTCCTGTATGGTGCGGCCCAGCTGCTCGTATTCGTTGCCGCCGTGGGAGGGCGCGCCGACCTGCCGGAGGATTTGCTCCATGGGGCGGATCATCAAAAAGCTGTACCCGAACGCGCACAGCAGCGCAAAACAGAGCAAAAGCAGGAACGGCCCGGCCACCACAGAAAGATCGGTGAGCGCCCGGCGGTACAAAACAGTGCGGGGAAGGAAAAAGGAACACCGGACGTCCGACTTGAGGCTCGACTGGATGAGCAGAGCACCCTGTGCCTGCGCGCCGGAGGACAGCGCCGAAACCGCCGGGGCAGCCGCGCTGGCCGGGTAGTCGGCAATGTTGGAGTACAAAACCTTGCCGCCGAAATCCACCAAAAAGGAGCCGGGGCAGGCGGGCGCGCTGTCGCGGATGAGGCGGATCAGCTCGCTCATGGGGAAATGCAGCGCCACATAGCCGTTTGCCTGCGAGCCGTAAATGGGCAGGCGCTTTAAATAGGTAAGCACAGAAACGGGGGCCGCGGCGTCGTAATAAGGCTGGTACTGGCGGCCGGTGAGCCACACCTCGTAGGGCTGCTGTTCGTCGATCAGGCGGATGATGTCCTGCCCGAAATAATCGGCGTAGTCGTACATGCCGCGCTGTGAAACATACGCCCGCCGCGGGGAATTGAAAAACACGTCGACAGACCGGTAGCTGTAAACAGCCATGGTGGAGTTGACGTCCTCGGCCACACGGAAAAAATCGTCCAACTCCGGCGAGGAGAGGGTCGTTGTGGTGTCTACGGATTTGAGGGTCCCCAGCAGGACCGCATTGGTGCGCATGGTGTTGAGCGTTTCCGACAGCGACAGCGTCATGTTGTCCAGCTGGGTCTGCAGCGAGCGGCGCAGGCTGGCGCTGGTCACAACAAAAAGCACCAGCGCCACCACCAGAAAGCAGGCCGCCAGGATCCCCAGCAAAACGCCCAGGAAAGACCGGAAGTGCCGGCTGAGCAATATGCGGCGTATTGTGCCCTTTCCCTTCATCCGCCCACCTCCCTTTTATTTTATGATACTTGATTCGGGCGGCCTTTTCAAGGAAGCGGAGCGCTGGAGAGGCAGCAAAAAATAAACAACTTGCAGCGCGGGGAATGTTTAAAATTTGCTGTTCAGGGAAAAGGAGGGGGAAGAGGTGCGCAAAAATTCAATTTGTGAAAGAAGTGTGAATGTTTCGTTGCGCAAAAAAAGCCGGAGGGCTATCATGAAAACACAGACAAGCGAAATTTGCGCGGCAGCGTGAAACTGCTTTTCAAGGAGGAGTGGACAAATGGCTTTGCAGACTGCCCTGCGTGCAGGCACGGGCCCGGGGGCAAAAAAGAAGCGGCCGGAAAAACCGTTCCGCCGGCTGCTTGAGGGGGCCGGACGGTACTTCCAAAGCCTGGGGAAGTATTTATGGAAACACAAATACATGTATTTGATGCTTGTGCCCGCGATTGCTTTTTACATTGTGTTCTGTTATGCCCCCATGTACGGCATCACGATCGCTTTCAAGGATTTTAACCCCATGAAGGGCATCCTGCAAAGCCCCTGGGTGGGGTTTGAGCATTTCAGGCAGCTGTTTGCGCTTGACAAGTTCTACCAGGTGGTGTGGAACACCGTCCGCATCAGTGTGGAGCGCCTGGTCCTGGGCTTCCCGTTCCCCATCATTGTTGCACTGATGCTGAACGAGCTGCGCAGCGTGAAATTGAAACGGTCGATCCAGATCGCCATTTATGTGCCGCAATTTATCTCGTGGGTGGTGTTGGGCGGCATCATGGTGAACCTGCTGTCCACCAACGGGGGAATTGTAAACGGCATTCTGGAGATGTTTGGGGGCGGGCACATCGGGTTTTTGACAGACGAGCGGTATTTTGAGGGCACGATGATCGTTTCGATGATCTGGAAGACCTTCGGCTGGAACACCATCATCTACCTGGCTGCCCTGGCAGGGGTGGACCCCCAGCTGTATGAGGCCGCCCGGGTGGACGGCGCCAGCCGCTGGAAGCAGCTGCTCCATGTGACCCTGCCCTGCATCATGCCCACAATCGTGGTGATGCTGATCATGCGCATCGGTAACCTGATGCAGGCAGGCTTTGAACAAATTTTCGTGCTGTACAACCCCGGCGTTTATGCCGTGGCCGATATCATTGACACGTATGTTTACCGCATCGGCCTGCAGGACGGCATGTTTGAACTTTCCACCGCGGTTGGGCTGTTCAAATCGGTGATCAATTTCGCACTGATCATTTTTGCAAACAAGATGGCCCGCATGGCCGGGGAAGAGGGGGTGTATTGAGATGGCCCGCGCAAAGGCCCTGACCCCCCGCCGCAACAAGATCCGCCAGGGGCTTGGCAGCCGCGTTTTTGACGCTGTGAACATCACTCTGCTGGTGCTGCTGGCCCTGACCACCCTTTACCCCTTTTGGGATACGCTGGTCGTTTCGGTGAGTTCGCTGAAGTCTTACCTGAGCACGAACATCCACCTCTGGCCCAGCGAGTTTTCCTTCGAGGGCTACTACTACATGCTCACCAACGGCGAGCTGTGGACCTCGTATGCCAACACGATCTTTATTACGGTGGTGGGCACGCTGGTGAATATGCTCATCACCATCATGGCGGCATACGTATTGTCGAAAAAAGAGCTGCGGGGGCACCGCATACTGACCTTTTTTGCGGTGTTCACCATGATGTTCAGCGGGGGCATCATCCCCACCTATATGATCGTTAAGGACGTGGGGCTGATGAACTCGCTGTGGGCCATGATCCTGCCCACCGCCATCAACACTTCCTCGCTGATCATTCTGCGGAACTTTTTTCTGGATCTGCCCAAAGAGCTGGAGGAGGCGGCCATGCTGGACGGCTGCACCGAGGTGGGGGTGCTGTTCCGGGTCGTGATTCCCAATTCCAAGGCGTCGATCATGACCATCGCCCTGCTTTACGCGGTGGATCACTGGAACGATTTTTTCAACGCGATCCTGTACATCAACGACCGGGACAAACGGCCCCTGCAGCTTTTTCTGCGCTCGATGCTGTTTGAAACGGAGGCGGCCTATTCCAGCGGGGCGCAAAGCCTGTTTTTGCTGGGGCAGCCGATGAAGATGGCGGCGGTGATGATGTCGATCCTTCCCATCATGTGCATGTACCCCTTCTTCCAAAAATATTTTGCAAAGGGTGTGATGGTGGGCGCGGTAAAGGGCTGAGCATTTGTAAAGGCGTACGCTTGTTGTTACCATAAATAGCAGATAGAAAGGTGAGTTGAAAAATGAATACAAAACGAATTGCGGCTGGGCTGCTGGCAGTGTGTATGGCGCTGCCGCTGAGCGCCTGCGGGGGCAAGGGCGCCTCCTCGGGCAGCATGGCGGGAACCAGCGGGACCTCCATGGCGCAGGGGGAGCGGCCCACGATCAAATGGCTGACCACCGGCGACGGCTCGGCCAAGGCGATCAACAGCGATGACCGGATCGTGGCGGAGATCGAAGATCGGCTGGGCATCAACCTGGAGATCGTGATCGCCCCCGAGAACAACACCGAAAAGATCAATGTGCAGATGGCGTCGGGCGATTTTCCCGATGTGGTGACCGGCGCTTACGGCACCGCGGCCACACAGCAGTGGATCGACAACGGGATGGTGATCCCGCTGAACGACTATTTCAGCAGCAACCCGGACATGAAGGCCTGGTGTGAGAACGACTACGCCTGGACCGTCGCGGACGGACAGTATTACGGCGTTCCCTTTATCACCCAGTACAACGCGGCCAACAACCTGATCGTGATACGCCAGGACTGGCTGGACAATCTGGGCCTGAGCTACCCCACCACGCTGGACGAGATGAAAGAAGTTCTGAATGCGTTTACCTATGACGACCCGGACGGCAACGGCAAGAACGACACTTACGGTTACACAGCTGAAAAGCCCAACTCCACCACAGGGGTGACCTCTTTTGATTGGGTGTTCTTTGGCTATGGCCTGCCGTATGCCGATTACGCGCTGGATGCGGACGGCAATGTGATCCCCTGGTTTGAGGACGCGAGCTTTGTTCCCGCCATGAATTACATCAAGGATCTGTGGGACAGCGGCGTTGTGGACAGCGAGCTGATGCTCAACGACGGCACCAAGCGGGAAGAAAAGTTCTACCAGGGCCGCGCGGGCGCAATGCAGGCCCCCATGTACCGCCACGCCAGCCGGCATGAAAACAGCCTGCGGCAGGTGTTCCCGGAGGCAAGCATTGCATACGGCCTGCCCCCCGCCGGCCCGGATGGCAGCATGGGCCTGAACAAACAGGGCAAGGACGGGTTCCTGACCTGCATCACCGCGGCCTGCAAGGCCCCGGATAAGGCCGCGGCGTTCATCAACTTTATGATCTCGGAAGAGGGCAACGACCTGCTGCGCAACGGCATTGAGGGGATCCATTACACCAAGGGCGCCGACGGCAGCATTCAGTACAACGAAGAAGAGCGCGCAAAGGATGCGTTCGCGGACAACGGCTGGGCGCACGCGCTGGCGTTCGGTTCCTTCTATTGGCCGCTGGAGAGCGGCTATATGCCCGAGACCGAGACCGACCGGGTGCGCGCGCTGGAAACGGTGGAGCTGGCCACCCAGGCGCAGAAGCCCAACCTGATCAAGAACAAGTCGCAGGCCGAAATTGCCAGCGGCAAGGCGCTGAACGACATTGTGATCCAGTATTTCTCGGATATGCTTCAGGGCAAGATCACGGTGGAGAACGGCGTTCGGGAACTGAGCGAAAAGTGGCGTTCCCAGGGCGGCGAAGAGGTGCTGGCCCAGGCGAACGAGCTGTATAAGGCGCAGAATCAATAATTTCCTGCCGACCGCAAAACGGGCGGAAAGCGAAGGCTTTCCGCCCGTTTTTACACAGACATGGGGTGATTTGATATGGGAAAAAAGCCAAACATCGTGTTTGTTCTCACGGACGACCAGGGCGCCTGGGCGCTGCACTGCGCGGGCAATGACGAGCTGCAGACGCCGAACCTGGACCGGATTGCCGAAAACGGGATGCGGTTCGACCACTTTTTCTGCGCCTCCCCGGTCTGCTCGCCGGCCCGCGCTTCGCTGCTGACCGGGACCATTCCCTCGGCGCACGGCGTTCTGGATTGGCTGCGCGGCGGAAATTTGGACGGCGGGCGCTTTGCGGCCCAGGGCGCGGAGGATCCCTGCGGCGGCTATAAGGACGAGACACTGCCGATCCAGTACCTGGCGGGCAAGCTGACCTATACAGACGTGCTGGCGCAGAACGGCTACAACTGCGCGCTGAGCGGCAAATGGCACTTGGGCGACAGCGTGAACCCCCAGCACGGGTTCAGGTATTGGTACACCATCGGCCGGGGCGGCTGCTGTTATTACCACCCGGATATTGTGGAAAACGGTGGGATCCAGGTGATGCATGGCCGCTATGTGACCGACCTGATCACCGAAAAGGCGCTGGAATTTATGGACGCGATGAGCGGGCAGGACGCGCCGTTTTATCTGAGTGTGCACTACACCGCCCCGCATGCGCCCTGGGAGGCGGAGCATCACCCCAAAGAGTTCATCGGGATGTATGAAAACTGCCCCTTCCACAGCACCCCCGACCTGCCGGACCACCCCGGCCTGACCTGCGAGCCGGTTTACGGCACGCCCCGGCGCAAGGAAAAGCTGCGGGGCTATTATGCCGCCGTTACCGCCATGGACCGCGGCGTGGGAAAGCTTTTGGACCGCCTGGAGGAAAAGGGCCTGGCCGGAAACACCATCGTGATTTTTGCCGCGGACAACGGCATGAACATGGGGCACCACGGCATTTGGGGAAAGGGGAACGGCACCCGCCCCATGAACATGTACGATACCTCGGTCAAGGTGCCGTTTATGGTTTCCTGGCCCGGCAGGGTGCCCGGCGGGGTGGTTTGCCACAGAATGGTAAGCGCCTACGACTTTTTCCCCACCCTGCTGGAACTTCTTGGGCTGGAGGGCCGGCAGACCCAAAAGCTGCCGGGCACGAGCTTTGCACGCGCGCTGCGGGGGGAAGAGGAACAGGAGGGGCGGGAAAACGTTGTGATCTTTGACGAATACGGCCCGGTGCGCATGATCCGTTCCGGCCGCTGCAAATACATCCACCGCTACCCCTATGGGCCGAACGAATTTTACGACCTGGAAAAGGACCCCGAAGAAACCCAAAACGAGGTGGAGAACCCCGCCTATGAACCGCTGATCCTGCAGATGCGCAGAAAACTGGAAACCTGGTTCAACCGCTATGCCGACCCGGACCTGGACGGCACGAAAGAGGGGGTGACCGGCTCGGGCCAGCTGTGTTCGGCGGGCACCTATGCCCAGCAGCTTGTGAAGTACGCGGCGCCGGGGCCGAACTCCTGACTGCAAAGGGGGAGATCGAAAGGAGTACGAGATGGAGCGATTTATATTAAATGTGATCCACCGGCCGGAAATGGTGCCGGAGTATGCGGAAAAGGCGACGGGCGCGGGGCGCAAGGAGGACCTGGGGCGCAGCGCATTGCTGACCGAGAGCCTGGATATCTTCAAGACGCAGCAGGCCATCGCGCACAAATACGGCATCCGCACAACCATCCAGATGACCTATGCCAGCCTGTTCAACCAGGAGGCGGTGGCGCTGGCAAAGGAACACCACGCGCGGTACGGCGACGAGATCGCGCTGAGCCTTTTGGGCCTGCCCTGCAAGGAGTTCCGGGAGAAATACAGGACCAAAGACTTTTGCATCTGGATGTTTTCGATGGAGGACAAAAAGGCCATCGTGACGGACGTGTTTGAAAAGTTCTTTGAGCAGTTCGGGTTTTACCCGGTCTCCACGGGCAGCTATTACCTGGACGCGGAGCTGACAAGCTTTATAAAGGAGAAGTATCCCGGGGTAAAGTGCGCGGTGGCGACCTGCTGGGAGGAGGGGCCGAAGGCGTACCACACCTGCAACAACTCCTGGTACACGCTGTTCGACGGGGGGCCCTGGAACCCGTGGATCCCCTCGAAGCAGAACACGCACGCGCCGGCGGCGAACGCGCAGGAGGACAGCGGAATCGTGGCGATCCCGCACCTGTCGCGGGACCTGCTGGCGTGCTTCGACGGCAACGGCTCGAATTTCGGCACGCACCCGCAGAACGTGCTGCGGGGCATGATCTACAAGCCGGGGGAATTCGACGAAAGCGGAGCGTACGGGGGGCAGGAATACCCGTACCTGTATAACCTGATCGACCAGTACCGCAGCCTGGGGCGCTACAACGACGGCTACAGCTACAACATGATGTTTGTGGGGCCGGGGTGGATGAACAAGCTGGGGCGGTGGGAGGCGCCCTATGAGCTGCTGCTGCAGAGCTATGAGGACGGCATGGCCTATTACGCGAAGTTGAAGCGGGAGGGCAGGCTGGAGGACATGACCATGGCGGAGTTTGCGGACTTTTACCGCAGCAGCCATACCTACACGCAGCCGGAATGCGCGCTGTGGCGGGACATCCTGTACGGCTCGGACAAGCAATATTTCTGGTATGCGGACCCTTACCTGCGGTGCTGCCTGGATATGAACCAGGGCGGGGCGATGATCGACCTGCGGCCGTATGCGGCAAAGCTGCGCCGGCCGGTGGGCATCGGCACGGCGCATGTGCAGGATGCGAGCTACCCGTTTTTGATTCAGGCGAACTATCGCGCGGGCTATTTTACCCACTACGCGGGAGAGGGCACCATAAAGAGCTGCAAACTGAGCTACAAGGGGGAGGAGGCGGATCTGTGCCTGTGCCGGAGCTGGGCGCAGTTTGAAAAAAGGGGAACGAGCCGCATTGTGACGCTGGAGCCGGTGGAGGTGGAGCTTGCAGGGCTGACGGTAAAGGTTGTGAGCCGGTTTGAATTCACAGAGGGAACGGGGGCGGTAAAAACCACCCGGCGGATCGTGGGGTGCAGCGACCCGGCTGCGCGGGTGGAGGTGAACGAGTACATCACGGCCTGCTACGGTACCACGGAATACCCTGAGGACATGACCGGCATAAGGCTATGGCTGGAGAGGGCCGGGGAGAAGCGGGGGATCGCCTACGGGTACCGCTGCCGCGAGGACGCGATGGAGCAGGGGGCGGCCCGGGCGCTGGTGCCGGCGATTGAGACCCGGGTGAGCATGGAGGCGGAGGGCGCGGCGCAGGCGTATTACAAGGAAGGCTATGCCTTCAGCCCAATGTTCACCCTGGGGCTCAGGAGAGAGCTGGGTGAAAATGAGGAGGTGAGCACATGGCTCAGGCTGGAAAAGGCAGACTGAACTACCGCTGCCCGGCCTGCTTTATGCGGGATTTGGACATCGACATGTTTTACGATGCGCAGAAAAAGGAGTACTACTGCCTGCGCTGCTGCTATGTGGGCAGCGAGGAGGATGTGCAGCGCAAAAACCAGCTGGCACGCTTTCGCTACCGCGCCATGCTTAAACGGTTCCGAGAGTTTTGAAAAAATTACCCTTTGCAAAAAGAAAGGAGGCACACAAATGAGAAAACACAAAAAAATTGCGGCGCTGCTGGCAGGCCTGCTGCTGTGCTGCGCACTTCCGGCGGCTCCCGTAAGCGCGGCGAGCGGGGGCGAGGCCGCCGACTTGCTGCCGGACCTTTACCAGACCACCCGCCTTCCGGCGGTGGTGCTGGAAGGCCAGGCCGAGGCGGATGCGTCCCCGGCGGCCGTTGCGCTGGTGCGCCAGCCCAATGGAAAGATCGCCTTTATGTGCAGGGAAAACACAGGCGAGCCGATGGAGCCTTTTTACCCGCTCTCGATGGAAACGGGCTATTGGGATACGCGCCTGACCCTGAATAACCCCGCCCCCACCACAAAGGGCCTGGGGGTTGTGTCGCATGTGTGGGACAAGCCGCGCACGGGTTGGGATGATGTGTTCGGCGACATCGCCTCGCTGGGCGCGAACACGGTGCAGGTGATGATCCACTGGGCCAACTGGGAGCCTGAACAGGGCAGGTTCGACTTTTCTTTCTGCGACGAGATCGTGGATGCAGCCGCACAGCATGGGCTGAAAACGGTTTTTGTGATCTTTTTTCACTACCAGATGAATTTTATCTCGCCTGAATACGATGAGCTGTGGATGTATCACCTGGACGACCGGGAAGTGGACGGAAAGGTGAAGAATTACGCCATTCAATGGGGCGGCTACGATTCCATTGCCGATGCGCGGGCGCAGTATAAGCCTGTGCCGGACACCAACCGGCACGAAATTTATCTTGAATACTGGAACCCGAAGGTATACCCCCGGCTGATGAATGCCATCACGGCGCTTGCGCAGCATTATAAGGACTCGCCCGATGTTCTGGGGTATCAACTGGGCAATGAGGAGGGCTTCTGCAACACCGAAAACGGCGGCAACGACCGGAACCCCTATTACCAGGAGCTGTTCCAGAAGTGGAAGGACGAGACCGGCGGCACGCAGGAACGGGCGTTCCGCCTGGCCACGGTGAACGCGCTGTGGACCGGGATGAACAATGCGGTGCACACGGTTGACCCCTACAAGTTCACTACCTCCAACCTGCAGAGTGCAAACGTGGAAAAAGCCGGCGGCTTTGTGTGGGCGGACGGTGCGGACCTTGATTTTTATCACAACCTGGATGCGGTGGGCACCATGTTCCACGGCGGGGCGGCAAACGTGTACAGCCACCTTGACCAGAGCTACAATTACACTGCGGAGCTTCCCATTCTGTTCCCCACCGAGATCGGCAGCACCCCGCGCCTTCAAAAGCTTTATGTTGCGGAAACGGTGGAGCGGGGCGGCCAGGGCTATGGGATCTACTGTTATGGTGAATTATTCCAAAATTTCCGCGGTTATCAGGGCGGAGCCTCGGCCAATCGGGCGGTCACCGAACAGGTTTACTCCATGCTGCAGCGCTCGATGGATATTCTTTGGGGAGCGCTGCCTGTAAAATCGGAGCAGGAAAGCGCAAACTATTTCCTGGCGCAGGCCTCGGACCCCAACGCGACCCTGTCGGTGCTGGAAAATGGGGCGGCCGGCGCGACGGGCATCCTGTATTACAAAAATGAAAATGCTTCCGGGGCGGCCGAACTGGTTGTGGAGGCGATACTGAAAGCGCCCGGGGATTACACGGCGCAGGTGATCGGCAGCGACGGCGCCTCGCAGGACATCCGAATTTACGACGCGCAGCCGGGCCGCTATGAAATCCCTGTTTCCATGAACAAAGGGGATCTGGTTTTTATCAATCTGCGCCCGTATACGGGCACGGGAAAGCGGACCCAGGTGTCGTTTGAGCCCTGGCCGGCCGGCGCAAGCTTAACGGTGACCGGCGAGCGGGGCGTGCGCTATTTGGCAAATTCACAGGGGCGATGCCTGCTGCCCCAGGGGCGGTATACCTATCAGGCCGCCGCGCCCGGCTACGAGACGGCAGCGGGTTCGCTGGTGGTGGGCGGAACGGCCCTGACCGAGGCGCTGCCCTGGAATGTGCCCGAGCCGGAACCGGAGCTTCAGGAACTGATCATCAACGACAGCGCAATGGGGACCGGGATCAACCGTTTTTCTTACGACGACAGCACCTGGAGCTATTACGAGGTGGAAAACGGGGTGCGGTATTCCGGGTGCAGGGAAGGGGACGTGCACTGGACGCCCTGCATAGAGCCCACCTCGGCCCGGCTTGAATTCTATGGGCAAAAGCTGGACTTGAAGCTGTTTCATAACAATGCGACGAGGCATTCCTTTACTGTTTCGATCGACGGGGGCGAACCCCAGAACTTTGTGATGCCCGAAGGGATCGCCGCCTTTTCGTCGGGGTGGATGACGGTTGCGGAAGGGCTGGAAAATGCAGTTCACACAGCGGTGATCACCAAGACCTCCACGGGCGGGGGCCAGTTTGGGATAGACGCTGCCCGTATTTTTTACTCCGGCGAGATTCCCCAGGCGCAAGCGGGCGATACCGAGGTGCATTACGTCAACAACAATGACCCCTCGATCACTTTCAGCGCCGCGCCTGTGGTCTCGGCCTCTGAAAGGGATTACGGAAGCCCCCAGGAGGTGGCCAACGCCGCCGCCGGCTGGGCGCAGGTGAAAAAGACCAGCAGCATCAATTCCGGCTGGACCACAACGACCCTGCCGGGGGCATGGTATGAGCTGGCGTTTACCGGCACGGACGTTAAGATTTTCAGCGCCAAAGAGCCCTACCTTGGAAACCAGCAAAACGCGCTGGGCGAGGTGGCCGTTTATCTGGACGGCCAAAAGCTCGAAAATCTTTCTTATGAGGTGCAAAACCCGGGTGGATTTACGGACCATACAGGGGAAGCGCGGGGGCAGCTGTCTTATTTTCCGCTGCAGGTGCTTGCGGTGCATGCGGGGGATCAGAATGAACAGCACACCCTGCGGGTAGAAGCCGTGGACGGCCAGCACCGGATCGATTACGCCACGGTCACGGCCCGCGCCGGCTGATGGACGGAGCGGCGAAGCGGAAGCCCGGGCCACTTGAATTGCCGGGCTGCGTGTGATATACTCATCTGCGTACTTACAAGAGTTTAGGGGGCGCCGCAGGGCAGGTATGGCGCAGGTGAAGGAGCAACCGGTATGAAGATCATGGCAGTGGACTACGGCGACGCCCGCACGGGCCTTGCGGTGTGCGACCGCACGGAATTTTTGGCGAGCCCGGTGGGGCAGATCGAGGAAAAAAGCATGGCCAAGGTGGCCGAAAAAATCATTTACGCCAGCCGTGAGTTTGATGTGGGAATGATCGTGATCGGCCTGCCCCGGAACATGGACGGCACCGAGGGCGCCCGCGCGGAAAAGACCCGCAAGCTGGCGGGGCTGGTGGAACTGGGCGCGGGCGTGCCCATCCGCTTTTGGGACGAGCGCCGCACCACGGTTACGGCGGCGGCCCAGCTTACCGAGGCGGGCACCTTTGGCAAAAAGCGCAAGGACAAGCTGGACGCGGTGAGCGCCGCGGTGATACTGGACGCTTTTTTGGCCTGGCGCAAGAACCACCCGGAGGAACAGTAAACATATAAAAACGGCCGCCGCCCCAAAACTTTGGGGCGGCGGCCGTCGATTTTTCAGCGGGGGCGATTTTCTGTGAATAGGGGGAGGGGGGCACGCTTGTGTTCGGCAGCATCGATCATGCCGGGAGCACCGCGGCGAAACGATTGTTCGATATGGACTAAAATGTATGGCGGTTCAAAATCCGGCTTTGAACCGCATTTGTGAATACGCTCCGTTCTTCAAGGTTCTGAAAAGCAAATTTGGGGATGGGGATGACCGACAGAGGCTTTTCTAGCTGCAGATACAATGCGTGTTCTGTTTCGCAAACCCTCTCCACATGCGAATATTCAATGGTATTGCTTGTTGTTGAAGTGGCGACCGTCAGGCCGTTTTCGCCAACACAGATGCCCTGCTTCCCTGCGAATTTGTCGAAATCCCCTCGTTGGAGCTGCTTATGTATGTTGTGAGGAAGAAGGCTCGATACAAAGATCCCAGTTAGAAGAAAAAGCAGCAAATTGATAATTGAAATTGTTTTAATAAGATCATAGATATTCAAAAAAGAAGAAATGAGCGTGCAAACAAGTAATATAGCCCACAATATACCAAACAATTTGTGGATTTTCATTCCGATCGTAGACGCTTTACACCTTTTATCACCATTCGACTGCCTGGTTAACATGCCAAAAGTCATTCCGGATTGGAATATGATTAATCCAAACAACATGGTTTCCTTGTTCATTGGTTGTCACCTGCTTTATGGAAATAGGGCGTCCGCTGCGAACTTTGTACGACCAGCGAATCAACATAACTAGACCGGAGGGGGAGGGGGTGGCAACTCAAAGGAAAATAGTATAGCAGAACCACCCCTGTGTGTTTGAAACTATCTTCTTGTGCCTAATTTGGCTTTTCATTTTTCTCCAAAGGCTCGGACATGTTTGAAAAGTAGTTTAATATGTGTTTTTGTACATATTCATTTTGAAGTTTACGCAACTTTTTTTGAGAGCGAAAGCAAGCTTTGAGCATAAAAAGTAACAATATCAAATATAAAAAAGTGGATGTAAGTAATAGGAAAAGAAAATCTTGAAAAAGCACAAGAAATATCATCCAAACTATTTGTGAAAGAATAAGGCCACATAAATTCCAGAGGAATTTTTTTCGAATGCCTTTGAATTGCATAGAAAGTGAAGCGTCTTCATCACCTGAAGCACAATGTAAAAGATTGAATTGTATTTGCTTTCTGTTTCGGGCGATCATAGTTTCTGTAAAATCAGATAGAGCTTTTGCTTCTGCGGAAGTTAGCATAGCGTTATTTGACAAGATCTTCTTTATAGCAAAAAGCAAGGCAGGAATATCTTCTTTTGCAATATTGTTCAGAAAAGACCAGTTCCCATGAAGGCTGATTTTTTCTTGAGATCTGTAGTATTGCCGTGAACCCTTGATTTCTTGTAAAAAGGCAATGATCACTGTAGCGCAAGCGATGGCTGCAAGAAAAAAGAATAAAATTACAGACAAGGTAAAAGCTATTTCCAAAAAATTGTACGCATCAGGAACAAACAGGACTAAAAGCAAAATACTAAATAAAAGACCTAAAGAAATCACAAAAACAAAAATACATAAGTGGTGAAAAACTTTTTGGAATGTTCGGTTTATGAAAACTTTGCTTTTTGAGAGGCGCGGCATACCTAAACATACTGCAGCTAAAAATAATATAACCTTTAGCAGATCAGGCTCTTTAATTATTAAAAAGGGGTGCATCGTTTTTATTATCTCCTCTGTGTACTTACCCGCTTCAACAAGATTAGAGGATGCGGAAGTGACTTCCTGGAACAGAACTGCCCTCTTGTGGTAACGAAAAATCTGGCAGGATCATTTTAATAAAATTCAAACAACAGATTATTGGCACTAAAATTACCAAGCACTTGTTCAACTTGGACTTTTAGACAATTATTCCCTAATAAAAAATCCAGGTATTGCTGAATTTTTTTGCTGGGTATTTCATGCTCCGTTTTCAATATTTCAAAGACTTAAATGAGGGCACATTCAAAAAAGGCTGAACCACCATGCAGATCACGGGCTTTGGCCACAACTGCGGTGGGTGAAGCGGTGAGCATGTTCGCTTGGGCTGTTCCCTCCGTATATTTGGCGATTATTCGAAACCGACACCTTTACCGGTTGCGACCAAATGAGGTTTATCACTATTGCATTCGAATAGTCTCCAACATTCTGCATCATCGGAGGAATTAATTAAAACTTCGAGAGCGTCACTGTTTGAAAAGATTAACAGCAAATCTCCCCAGGTGTTTATTTTGTAATTTGATATATAAATTCCCGATGCACGCTTGAACCAGTTGCTTGACTTTTCATCAAATAAATTGTTGCCTTGAACGTCCCAATTAAACTCGACCATTTCTTTTAATAAACGATTGGGAAAATAAAAATCAGATTGTGCAACTATTATTTCTTTCCGTTTGGTGTCGATAATTCTCCATGACGATTGTACGTGTAAAGCAATTGAGCTTTTTTTTACTTTTTGTCCTCGAAAATTAGCGCATTCGATTTCTTTTCCAAAGCCAACCCAGAGCATATTAGAAGCGCGACCTATTGCAAGCAGGGGCTGATTCAATAAAAGTTTTAAGTAATTATCTATTTTGGCGTTTTGCATATGAACCTTCCTTTAAGTAATTAACCAAACAGGTCTTTAGCGATTTCTAGTATTTTTTCAGTTTGAGAATTGGCCCTTCTGGCTTCATTTTCCTGCACAGCGGCAGCAAGCACATGGATGCTGACAACGACCTCTACAGCGCCTTTAAGGATCATGGGGATGCCTACGGGGCCGCTGGGGTGGGCACCTTGCGCGCAGGTATTGCAGGCCGGTCTGCGGGGTGTACTGCTCGCCGTTGTAGGCGAAGACCCGCTCCTGCTCCGGTTCGCCCTGCAACAAGTTGACGGAAGTAACATGTTATTTATATTTTACCATATTGCTGACCGGATAGGTGAATTTTCCTAGGTTATTGCGGAGGATACATTCAAATTGGTAGACCGCAGTGGACTTGACCACCGCAAGAGGGGGGGATTTGAAGAAAAATATAAAAACAAGGATGCCGCATTTGAATGCGGCATCCTTGTTTTTTTGGATAGGACTTTTAGCAACTCATAGGGAAATAGCACAATAGAACCGTCCCTCATGTTGTGCTCTTGTACGCTACTGTCCATACCTTACTAACCAATAATTTAATTCTTCTAAAGACTTTTTTCCAAGATAATGCTGCAAAAATGGTAATAATTCTTTATCCGCTAATACAATTGGTTCTAGAAATGATACATTTAATAATTCATTCACTTTTCTATCGCTACATATTGCCATTTTTTCGAGAAAAGCTCCCAGCTTTTCTAAATCTTTGTTGTTCTTATTTTCACATAATTTTTTTATATAAGGTATTAAAATTATTTCGAAAATGCAATGGGGAAGATCACTTAAATAATCGTCCTCATCTAATTTTTCTTTCAGATCTGGAAATTCTATTAATAAAAGAGCTATTACATTTTTATAATCCATACAGTCCCCTACTTTCCGGTAAGAGCATTAGCAAGATCACTAACTATAGCTTTAGCAATCGCTTCGTCATGTGCATCTAAGCTTCCACTGTTTATAAGTTTAGTAATTCCATTTATAAATTCTTGCCCTTTTTGAGAATGAAATTTACCTTCAACTGGATTTCCAGTTTCAAGCTCATACCTAATAGAGTCCATTGTCGTTCCATTACCAATTTGGTTTGGGTTTCCTTGTCCTTTATAAAGGCTATTAATGAAATTCTGAAGTTTACTACTATTGGCCTTAGGCTTATTATCTAAATTAATATTCTCGGTTTCAGGTCTCTCTTTGGGGCTGTTGCCACCAGAACTCCCCTGCGCCGTACTAAACTGAATATTGGGATCACCGGCAGTGATATTGGCTGTAGCGGAAGCTACCACCGCTACACCGGCGGTGGCAACCACGGCCCCGCCGACGAGGGCGACCGCGCCGGCGGGTGCAAGAACACCGGTCGTGGTTACAGCAGCGCCGCCGGTGACGATCGCGGAGCCGCCAATGATTCCAAGGAATCCGGCCACCAGCGCCGCGCCATGCCCAACGATGCGCCCGGCGGCAAAGGCGTTCTGCTTGCCGAAAGGCGCGGCATACGCGGGCAGCGAGCCGGAAGAAGACCGCTGGGAGGCGGTGAAACCCAGATCGTCCGCTGCTGCGCTGAGGGCTCCGCTCACAAAAGAGGCGGCGTCCAAAAGAGGCTGCGCTACCGTGTAGATCACGGCTTTGGTCACAAACGCCGCGCCGGACAGGAAGGTCTTTGTGCTGTCCCACCAGCTGCCCTTGGCGGTCTCTTTTTGTTTTACCGACTGTTTTGCGGCATTTGCCAACAGAGTTTTGTATTGCTGGGTGGTCTTTGCGAAGGTACCGCTGGCAGCGCCCGGCCTTTGCAGCATGCTTTTGTAATAAAGGCGAATGAACTGATACGGGTCGTAAGGGGGCTCCTCGTGGCCACCACCGCCATCCCCGCCTCCACCGCCGCCGCCCGAGGGCGCGGCGCTGCCGCCGGAGCTGGAGCCGCCGCCGCTGGGCTTTGGGCGGCTGGGGGCGGGCTTGTAGCTGTCGCGGATGTTGCCGGGGCTGGTGGTGCCGGGGCCGCGTGAGCCGTCCACATCCAGGCGGTGGCCGCTGGGGTCGGCATAGCGCACGGGGTTGTTGTGGGCGTAGGTATAGCGGTTTTGCGAGATGGGCGTTTTCAGATCGCCCAGGTAGGTGTCGCGGGTGGTGAAGGCGCCGAGCTGGGGGTCGTAGTGCCTTGCACGCAGGTATTGCAGGCCGGTCTGCGGGGTGTACTGCCTGCCGTACTATTGTATTTGTAGAAGTTTGCTTATGAAAGGGTCACATTAAGTCTGTCCAAAAAGGAATATATTCTATGCTTTCGAAGTTTATAGAAGCTTGCTTTTTATCCCCAAATTCAATTTCCAAATAATTCTCTAAATTTTCACCATAATAAATTACATCTGCTCCATGCACAGAAATTACAGGGGGATTTTGTAGAGCGCAAACAGGCATATAGCGATGAGCGAATATCGGAATCAAATCAGGAGCGGTAATGATTTTATTCTTTATTAGTTTAGCTTTGTTTTCAAGATTTTTGGGCTCTTTTCCCCAATCATCGCACCAATCAATTTCATTTATTATCTGGTGAAGAAAACGTTTTGGGGACTCGATAGCGTTAGTAATGCGTGATATATTGCCTGGGCTAAAATCTCTCCAATTATAAAATCCTTTCTCTATGGGAAGGACTTCTTTAAGAAAAAGTTGTAATGGGAGCGGAAATCTAAAATGATACAATTCTTCTATTTTTGAAAATTCTTCTTGCGTTAATCCGGAAGTTAAGTTTATATTTTTATGGCGCAAAATACATATAACTTTTTCATACATAATAAAAATCCTTTTTATTCCATTTGTTTGAATGTGAAATAGTGATCGTTCGTATACCAAACAGAACCATCACTCCCGATGACTACTCTTTCAGTGCCTCTTCTTGTTCCTTTTTGATACGGATATATATCATATTCTCTATATTCAACGCCTTCCGGCAATTTTTGAGCGTCTTCTCTGGTAGGAATATTATTATATCTTCGACCACCCTTATATCCCGGCGGTGGCGTCCCGTTGTTCTTTTTTACTTGTTCAGTGACATTATAAGCTTCTTCAGGAATGGAGTCATCGTCGTCATCGTTAGGATCACTACGATTAGGTTCTTCTGACTCACTGCCGATACCTACTTGAGGATTCGCGTTTTTGGCTTCATCTTCCTGCATTGTGGCAGCAAGCACCTGGGTGCTGACAACGACCTCTACAGCGCCTTTAAGAATCATGGGGATACCCACGGCGGCGCCCGCGCCCGTGGCGGTGGCGGCTATGCCGCCGATGATTTGGGCTCCGCCGCTCACCGCGCCGGTGATTCCGCCCAAGGTGCGCACCAAGGTACCAAGCTCAGGCAGGTTTGTTAAAGCTCCCGCCCCCGTGCCGATCATGGAACGGTTGCCGGGGGAAGAGGGAGAATTTTTAACAGAAAGCGCGGAGATGGCGCTGTTTACACCGTCTGCAAAACCAGAATTCTTGGTGGAACTGCTATTCCACCAGGAGGAAGAAGACGTGACTTTTTCCTTGACTGTGCGCTTGATGTTGGCTTTTGCGGCGGCGGTTTTTTGGGAAACGGATTTGAAGAAGCTCCCAGTTCCCGCTTTCGCCTTGGCTGCAAGGCTGAAATAGTTCAGCCTTACAAACTGATACGGGTCGTAAGGGGGCTCCTCGTGGCCACCGCCGCCATCCCCGCCTCCACCGCCGCCGCCCGAGGGCGCGGCGCTGCCGCCGGAGCTGGAGCCGCCGCCGCTGGGCTTTGGGCGGCTGGGGGCGGGCTTGTAGCTGTCGCGGATGTTGCCGGGGCTGGTGGTGCCGGGGCCGCGTGAGCCGTCCACATCCAGGCGGTGGCCGCTGGGGTCGGCATAGCGCACGGGGTTGTTGTGGGCGTAGGTATAGCGGTTTTGCGAGATGGGCGTTTTCAGATCGCCCAGGTAGGTGTCGCGGGTGGTGAAGGCGCCGAGCTGGGGGTCGTAGTGCCTTGCACGCAGGTATTGCAGGCCGGTCTGCGGGGTGTATTGCTCGCCGTTGTAGGCGAAGACCCGGTCCTGCTCCGGTTCGCCCTGCAGCAGGCTGCCGTAGGCGTTGTAGCGCAGCGCGGCGGTTACCTTGCCCATGGAAAGGACCTCGCTCACGCTGCCGCGGCCGTCGTAGACATAATATTCCGGCTGCTTTGCACCCGCGGAAACCCGGCTTTCGCGGCCCGCCGCGCCGTACAGGTAGAGATCGCGCACCTGGTTTGCGGCGGCCTGCTCGGCCAGCACCTGCGGGTTTTCCTTGGTGAGGTCGTAGGCATAGAGGGTGGGCTCGTAGTAGACCACCACGATGTCCTGCTCGTGGGTTTCGCCGGTGGCCGAGGTGCGGGTGACGGTGCGGGGCGCAAGCTCCTGCTGCGTCACGGGCAGCAGGTCGGTGACGGGGCGGGAGAAGGGCGAAAGCTCGGTAATGCTTTGCCACAGGGCGCGGGCAGCCTGCAAAAAGCCCTCGCGGTGGATGGGGGAGAAGCCGCTGGCCGTGTAGGCGGCCACGTAGGCCCAGAGGTTGGGCTCGCTGCGGGTCTCGCTGGTCTGCCAGGGGGCGGTGAACAGGGCGCGGGCGCCCTGGGCGGTGTATTTTTGCAGCACCCGGCGCTTGCTGCTTTGCAGCTTGTATTCTGTGACCTGCTCTGTGCCCGGGCGCTCTTTGCGCAACAGCTCAAAGGCTTTCAGGCCGTTTGCGTCGTAGGTATAGGCGGCCTGCAGCTCGCCGTTTGCCCGCACGGTTTCCAGCTTGTTGTCCTGGGTGTAGGTGTAGGTGGTGGTAACGCCGCCCTCGCGCTTGCTTGCCAGATTTCCGTCCGGGTCGTAGGCATAGGTGGCGGCGGTGACGCCGTTCACGGTTTTGCGGGTGAGCTGATCCTTCTGGTTGTAGTAATAGCGGGTGGTGGAGGCGACAACGCCGTTTACAAGGGTCTGCTCGCTGCTTTTGTTGCCGAAGGCGTCGAAGCTGTAGCGGGTGAGGGTGGTGGAGCCCGCCTGGATCCTTTCCTCGCTGGCGATCTCGCCCGCCGGGGTGTAGGAATAGCGGGTCTCGCCGGCGCCGCCCGCGCCCTGCCGCAGCTCGGTGAGAGCCTGGCCCGCCGCGTCGTAGGTGTATTCGCAGCGGGAAACAAGCGCGCCCGCCGCGGTGCGGGTTTCGGTGCGCTCCACCTTGCCCAGGGGAGTGTAGGAGGTTTCGGTGACGGCGCCGTCCGGCCGCTGCTCACGCACCAGCTGGCCTGCGGCGTCGTATTCGTAGGTGGTAACGCCCGCGGCGGCGGTGAGCTTTACCAGCCGGTCCAGCAGGTCATATTCATATTCTACCACAGATCCGTCGGGATAGGTGAGTTTTGTAACGTTGCCGAATACGTCGTATTCGTATTCCAGCTGGTAGCCCGCGGTGGAGCTGACCGCCGCGAGGGCGCCGGTCTCGGTGTAGGTGTAGCCCGCGGAGCCCAGCTTATCGACCAGCTGGGTCACGCGGCCGGAGGGGTCGTATTGGGCGCGGCTGGCCTGGGCCGTGCCGAAATCGACCCCAATGCGGTTGCCCGCGGGGTCGTAGGTATAGCTTACCTGTTTGCCGCTGGGCGAAGTGCGCGCGGCAAGCCAGCCCTCGGGGGTGTAGGAGAAGGTTTCCCCGCCGCCGGAGGCGCTGCCGCCCACGCCCAAAAGGTCGCCCGCGGCGGAGTAGCGGTATTCGGTGAGCTTTTGCCCCGCGGGGTCCGCGCCCAGCTGGGCGGGCCGGTCAGTGGCGGTATAGGCCGCGGTGAGCAGGTCGCCCATTTGGCTGTAGGTGTAGCGGGTGGTGCGCCCGTCCGGCGCGATGACCTTGGCGAGCCGGGCCATGGTGTCGTATTCGTAAAGGGTGGCCTGCCCCAGGGGGTCGGTGACCTTGGTCTCGCTGCCGTAGGCGTCGTATTCATAGCGGGTCACACCGCCGCCGGGCTGGGTGATGGAAGCGGTAAGGCCCAGGGCGTTGTAGGTATAGGCGGTTTGGCGGGCCAGGGGGTCGGTCTCGGTGAGGGGCTGGCCGTCCTTGTTATAGGTCCAGACGCGCAGGCCGCCCAGGGGGTCGGTGACGGTGAGCTGGTTGCCTGCCGGGTCGTAGGTATAGGAATACAGGCGGCCGGTGTCGTTCAGGGTGAGGATGCGGCCCGCCGGGTCGTAGGTGTAGGCGACGCTGCGGCCCAGGCTGTTTTCGCGCAGGGTCACGCGGCCCGCGGCATCGTATTCATAGCGGGTGGAAAGGCCGGTCTCGGTGGTTTCGGTGGAAACCCGGTCGTAGGCGTCGTAGGTGTAGGCGGTGAAGCCGCCGCCGGGGGCGGTCTGTTTGGCAAGGCGGCCGAACGGGTCGTATTCCCAGCCGGTCACCGCGCCGGCGGAGGTTTCGGTGCGCAGCAGGTTATCCCGCTCGTCGTAGGTGAAGCGGGTCTCGAGCCCGCGCAGGGTGGTGGAGGCCAAAACGCGGCCGCCCAGGTCGTATTCGGCGGTGGTTTTTGCGCCGCTGGGATAGGTGGTGGACAGCAGGTTGCCCAGCAGGTCGTATTCATAGCGCAGAACGCCGCCGTCCGGCGCGGTGACGGAGGCCACCTGGCCCGCAAGGGTGTAGGCGTATTGGGTGACGGCGCCGTAGGGGTCGGTGGTGCTGATGAGCCGGCCGTTTGCATCGTAGGCGTGGGTGGTCAGGCTGCCCGCGCCGTCGGCCTCTTTTACAAGGCGGCCCAGGGCGTCGTACTCACAGGCGCGGGCGACCCCCTCGGGCGTGGCGGAACGGCTCAGCCGGCTCATAAGGTCCAGCGTATAAGTGGTAACGCCGCCGTTGGGGTCGGTCTCGGAAATCAGCTCGCCGTCGCAGTTGTAGGCGCGCTTTGTGACCGCGCCCAGCGGATCGGTGATGGACACCAGCCTGCCGGCGCCGTCGTAGGCGTATTTGGTAACCTGGCCCAGCAGGTCGGTGATCTGGACGGGGTTGCCGTCGCCGTCGTTTTGGTAGGTGGTGGTCTTGCCGTCCCACCGGGTGGCGGCGATGAGGAAGCCCGCTTTGTCGTAAGTGTAGCGGGTGGTGCGGCCCTGGGGATCGGTTTCGGCGGTCACACGGCCCAGCAGGTCGTATTCGTAGCGGGTGGTATCGCCCGCGGGGGTGGTGACGCCGGCCAGGTTCAGGGCCTGATCGTAGGTATAAAGAGTGGCCCGGCCCAGGGCGTCGGTATAGCGCACCAGGCTGCCCCTGGCGTCGTATTCGTAATATTCGTGCTGGCCGGCGCTGTTATAGGCGTGGGTCATGCGGCCCAGCAGGTCGTACTCGAAGTGCAGCACCAGCCCGCCGGGCTGGGTGATGCTGGTGAGCCAGCCCGCCTTGTTGTAGGTGTAATAAATGGAGGAGCCGTCCGGGTAGGTGATGCGGGTGTTGTTGTCGTCGTTGTCGTATTCGTAGCGGGTCACGCCGCCCAGCGCGTCGGTCTTTTGGGTCAGGTTGCCGTCGGTGTCGTATTCATAGGCGGTGATCTCGCCAAAGGGGTCCACCTCCTGCGCCACGCGGCCCGCTTTGTCGTACACCACGCCGTAAACCGCGCCGTTGGCGTGGATCTCCTTCACGGGGCGGTTCATGCCGTCGTACTGGAAGGTGGTGGCAAAGCCCGCGCCGTCGGTGACCTTGGTCAGGTTGCTGTTGCCGTCGTATTCATAGCGGCGGGTGGCGCCGGTGCGCCCGGTCTCGGCGGTGGTCTGGCCCAGCAGGTCGTAGGAGAAGGTGGTCTTGTGGCCCAGAGGGTCGGTGACCGAGGAGAGGCGGCCCCACTGGTCGTAGCTGTAGCTGGTTTTGCCGCCCAGGGCGTCGGTTTCGGTGAGCAGGCTGCCGTCCGGGGTATAGGTGTAAACGGTGGTTTGGCCGGTGGTGAGGGATTTGGTCAAAATATTGCCGCTGCCGTCGTAGGTGTAGGTGGTGGTGACGCCGCGCTCGTCGGTGGCCGAGAGCAGGCGCTTGCGGTCGTCGTAGGTATAGGTGAGGACCGTGCCGTCCTCCAGGGTCTGGGTGAGCAGATTGCCCGCCGTGTCGTAGGTGTACAGGGTGGTGCGGCCCAGCTTGTCCACCTTTTTGGTGAGCTTGTTCAGCCTGGCGTCGTATTCATAGGTGGCGGTCTGGCCGTCCGGGTCGGTCTCGCGCAGGATGTTGCCCCGGGCGTCCCGCACCACGCTTGCGGTGCGGCCCGCGGCGTCGGTCACGCCGGTCTCGCGGCCGTAGCAATCGTAAGAATAGCGCTTGGTGCTGCCGGTGGGATCGGTGTAGGTGAGGATGCTGCCCGCGGCGTTGTAGGTGTATTCGTGCCGCGCGCCGTCGGCGGTGATTTTTACCGCGATCTTTCCGCCCGGGGTGTATTGGGTCTCGGTCACGCCGCCCTTGGCGTCGGTTTCCTTTACAATGCGGCCCAGGGCGTCGTATTCCAGGGCGGTGAAGCTGCCGTCGGGCCGGTCCACGCGCAGGACCCGGCCCGCAGCGTCGCGGGTGTAGGCGGTAACGGCCCCGCCGGTCTCGCTGGCAGCCAGACGGCCCATCGGGTCGTAGGAGTTGAGGGTGACCGCGCCGTCCGCGCCGGTAACGGACGCGGGGGAATCGCCGGAATCCGCATAGGTGTACGACATAACGGCGCCGGAGGCGCTTTGCTGGGTCACCAGGCGGCCCAGGCCGTCGTAGGCCATGGTTTCGGCGCTGCCGTCCGGATAGAGGATCCGAGTATTGTTGTGGGCAGCGTCGTATTCATAGCGGGTCACGCCGCCCTGTTCATCCGTGACGCTTACAAGGTCGCCGGAGGCATTGTAGGCGTTGATCACGCTGCTGCCGCCGGGGTAGGTGGTGGTGAGCAGCCGGCCCGCGGCGTCGTAGGTGTGGCGGGTGGTCTGGGCGGCGAGGTCGGTCTCGGCCAGCAGCTGGCCGGCGTCGCTCCACTCGCGGGTCTCGGCGGTGGAATCCGCGTATAAAATGCCGGTCACGAAGCCCCGGTCGTCCACGGTGTAGAGGGTGGCGAGGGGGTCAAAGCCGGGGCCGGAAAGGGTGCAGACCGTGCGGCCGGTCTCGTAGGTGAAATCGCAGACCGCGCCGTCCGCATCGGTGAAGCTGGAAACGCGGCCGTCGGCGGCGTACCGGGCCGAGAACGCGGCCCTGCCCAGCGCGCTGGTCACACCGCTCAGGCGGCCATCCGTATAGGTATAGGCGGTAACGGCGCCGGTCTGGTCGGTAAAGGAGGCGGGATAGCCTTCCGGCGTGTAGGAATAAGACAGCGAGGCGCCGCCCGGCAGGGAAAGCTCCACAGCGCGGCCCCGGCGGTCCAGCGACAGGGCAATGGTGCGGCCGCCCCGGGTGGTAAAGCCGGTGAGCGCGCCGGCGGGCGAGTAGGAGAGGGTGTACAGGGGGCCATACCGGTCGGCTGCCGAGAGCAGGCGGCCGAAAGCGTCGAAACGCCAGGTTTCCTGCGCGCGGCTCGTTAAGCGGAAGCCCCCGCTTTCGGGCCGCAGCACATAGCCGCTTGCGGCATGGGTGAAAACGCCGCCGGAGGGGGCGAGGGTGAGGGCACGGCCGTCCGGCAGAAGGGCCAGATAAGAGCCCGAGGAGAGAGCAAGGATGCGCACGTCCAGCGGGGAAGCGACCCCCTTGCCAAACAGGCCCGGAAGGCCCAGCGCCCCGCTGTTCCAGGTGCGGGTGAGCGAAAAGCCGGTGTATTCTTCCAGGGTAAGGTCGGTCTGCTGCCACAGAAGGCCGCCGGTCGCCAGGTCCACGCTGTTTTGGGCAAACTCGGCGCCGGGCCTGCGGCCAAGCAGGGCCGCTGCGGGAAGCTGCTCCTTGGTGAAGGCCGGCACGGGGGCCTGCGCGGTAAGAGGGGCGCGCAGGAACAAACGGTCCCCGGCTTTGAGCATGCCGTGGGCCGAAAGCCGGTTATCTAGGATCAAATCGCCCGCGTCCACCCCAAAATGGGCGCAGAGGGCCACAAGGTCGTCGCCCGGCTGCACGGTATAGAAGGCGAAGGCCTGGCTGGCCTGGGGCTGCGCCGCCGCCTGCGGCAGGGCCGCGTTTTGGGGCGCGGGCGGAGCCTGGGGCGTTGGAGAGGGTTCGGATTCCGGGGAGGGCTCAGGTTCCGGGGAGGGCTCAGGTTCCGGGGAGGGCTCGGGCTCCGGGGAAGGCTCGGGCTCCGGGGAGGGTTCAGGTTCCGGGGAGGGCTCGGGTTCCAGGGAGGGCTCGGGTTCCAGGGACGGCTCGGGCACGCCGGGCTGCGCCTGCAGCGCGGCGGCCGGTTCCGGGGGAACATCGGGCTCAGGCGAAGTTTCCGGCGCAGAAGAAGCTTCCGGCTCCAGGGAAGCTTCCGGGGAAGGCCCAGGCTCGGGCGAGACCTCGGGATCGGGAACCGGGCCGGGCGCCGGCGAGCTTTCGGGTCCAGGGGACCCGGAAGCCTGTGGAGGCATTGCAGCCGGCAGATCGTTTTGTGCAGAGGGCTGGTACTGCCAGTTCAGCGTAAAGTGATAGAGCACGCCGTCCTGAAAGCCGGTAAAAAGCTCGCTCTGCCAGTTGTCGGTGGCGGCGGCATATTGGTCTGAGCCAAAGCCGGCGCTGTTGGGGTATTGGTAGGAGCCCACGGCGGTGAGGCTTTTTTGAAGGGCGGGCGCGCCGCCCTCCAGCGTGTAATCCAGCCGGGCAAAGCGCCCGGTCACCGCGCCGGTGGCGGGGTCGGTCTGGTCCCGCACGTCGCCGCCCACAAACAAGCCCTTCACCGCCACCGTGCCGCCCTGCGCCTGGACCAGGGGATAAAGGCGGAAGCGGGCGTCTGTTTGGGGGGCGGCCGCCGCCTGCACCGCGGCGGCACGGGGAGCAAACGCGGCGGGCGCCGGTTCGCCCGCGGTGGGCGGCTGCATGCGGTAGGGTTCGGAAAGGCGCGCCAGCAGCGCGTCCATTTCCGCCTCGGTGAGCGGCACCTGCGGTTCAATGCTGCCGGAATTTACCCCCCGAAGGCCGACGCCCGCCTGATAAGCGGCAAACGCAGGAACGGGGATGGAACATAAAAGGATTGCTGCAAGCAGCGCGCTGAAAAGCCGTTGAACTGTTTTTTTCGACATAAAGGCTCCCTCCTCACACACTTTGCGGGGGCGAATTTACACCAGGGACGGTTCTTGCGAAGACGCGGTGCTTTCGGCTGCCGCCGCCAAGGGGGCGGGGGGCAGCGGGGAAAGCCCGCGGCGCAGGCGCGCAGCCGCAAGCAGCGCGCCCGCCAGATACACGGCGCCGGACACAAAGCCCTGAAGCAGGAGCCCCGGCAGCCCCGGAACCCGGGCGCACAGGGGCGCCGCAAGCGCCTCCAGCACGGCAAGGCCCGCCATCCACCCATAAAAATGGATCAAAAGAACGCCGAGCCCGCGCACCATCCCCTGTGGTGCGGCCCAGGCCAGCGCCGCGACCCACGGCAAAGGGAAAAACAGCGCCTGCACCCCAAGCCCCAGCCAGTGGGTGAGGCTCAGGCCGGCGGCCTGGCCGTCCAGGGTTAAAAGCAGCGGCGGCACCGCCAGCAGGAACCCGAAGTACAGCAGCCCGTACAGCGCGAGGCAAGCCAGAAACGAAGCGGCGCCCGCCAGGGCCCGCAGCGCCGCCCAGGAGCGCGCAAGGTAAGATGCGAGAGCCCACAAAAGCCCCCAGAGCGCGAATAGGAAAAGGGCGGCCCCCCACACGGCGCCCGGCCCTGCGGCGGCGCCCTTTTGCAGCGCCCCGCCCAATGCCAGCGAGGCCGCGGCCCCCAGCCCAAAGCTGCACAAGGCGGCAGCGGCGAAAAATACAGGTTTGCGTTGCATGGCAGACATGGAAATGCCCCCTTTTATAAAAATTGTTTCAGGCAAGTGAAGGGCCCTGTATCCCGGCATGCGAAAAAACTGGCGGAAGGCCCCACAAATTTTTTACTATATAATAAATATATCGTATATTTTGTGGAAATAAAAGGCTTTGGTGGAATTAAAAGAAATAAATAAAAATAATGGGAATTTTTGATGAAAAATAAAATAAAATGCAGGAAAAAGAGGAAAGCCGCATTTATGCCGGGCACAAAAAGGGCCGCGTTACAAAAAAAGACCGCCCTCTGCGGGCGGTCTTGGATAGGAAGTAAAAAGGGGGAGAAGGTTCAGCCCTCCCGCGGCTGATGGTCAAGCTTGGAGAACATGATGGTCTGGCTGGAATAAAGGCTGGAATAGCCGCTGAGCAGGTAGCTCACCGCGCACACCAGCAGGTAGAGCAGAAGGGGCTCTGCGCCGAACAGCTCGATGCCCAGGGCAATGCTCGCAAAGGGGCAGTTGGTGACCGCGCAGAAGGTGGCCACCAGCGCCAGGGCGGCGGCAAGGCCCGGGTCGAGGCCCAGCAGCGGGCCGACCAGGCAGCCGAAGGTGGAGCCGATGAAGAAGGTGGGCACGATCTCGCCGCCGCGGAAGCCGCAGCCCAGGGTTACGCCGGTGAGCAGCAGCTTGAACACAAACGCCAGGGGGTGGGCCAGCACCCCCTCGGTGATGGCGGCCTCGATCACGCTCATGCCCGCGCCGTTGTAATCCCGGGTGCCGAACAAGAGGGTGAGCAGGATGATGAGCCCCGCGCCCACCAGAATGCGGGCGTACTGGTTTTTCAGGTGGGTCTGGTACAGCTGGCTGGACAGATGCATTACCGTGCAGAACAGGATCCCCACCAGCGCGCAGCCCACGCCCAGCAGCATGGCCCGCCAGGAGTTGCCCCAGCTCAGGGCGGCCGGGGTATGGATCACAAAGCGCTCGGGCGTGGTGCCCAGCAAAAGCGCGGTGCCGTAGGCCACCAGGCTTGAAAGGGTGCAGGGCAGCAGGGCCGCGTGGTAGATCACCCCCACGCAGATGACCTCGATGCTGAAGATGGAGGCGGTGAGCGGGGTGCCGAACAGCGCGCTGAACACGCCGCTCATGCCCGCCAGCACCATGAAGTGCTGGCTTGCCTGGTTGAGCCGCAGCTTTTCGCCCAGCCAGCCGCCCATGCTGCCCCCGATCTGAAGGGCCGCGCCCTCGCGGCCCGCACTGCCGCCCAACAGATGGGTGATAAAGGTGGCCATAATAATGAGAGGGGTCAGGCGCAGCGGGGCGCGCTTGCCCTCGCGGGCGCTCTCGATCACGGCGTTGGTGCCCCGGTCGGTGCTCATGCGGCAGATCTCGTATACAAAAACGATCACAAGCCCGCCCACCGGCAGCAGGTATAAAAGCCAGGGGTGGGCCAGGCGCATGTTCGTGGCCCAGCGCACCAGGTGAAAAAACACCGCCCCCACCAGGCCGCACAAAAAGCCCATCAGGCTGGAGCAGACGACCCAGCGCAAAAACGTTTCGCTGTAGGGAAACAGCGCCTCGGCAAAGTTTTGCCGTATTTTTTTCCGATACTCGGTCAAAGCAGATTGCACCCCTTAAATATGAAGTTTTCGTGAACACACGTATAGCATTATAGCACGCGGGACAGGGCAGTCAAGGAATTTGAAATAAAAAGGAAAACGTGGTACAATTACGGCATCCAATGTGCAAAACCAACCGCTGAGGTACGATATACGATGAAACAAGGCTTTCAAAACAGCGAGCAGGCCCGGCAGGTGCTTGCATTTCGCTGTCCCCGCTGGGCGCAGCTGCCCGGCATTGAGCTGTATATGGACCAGGTGACGGGCTATATCAACGAGATATTTGCCCCCCTGTGCCCCGACCCGCAGGAAAAGATGCTCACCAAGGCAATGGTGAACAATTATGTGAAGCAGCGGGTGATGGGCCCGCCCCTGAATAAAAAGTACAGCAAGGCACATGTGGCGTATCTGGTGGCGATCTGCGCGCTCAAGCAGGTATTCAGCATCCCCGAGATCGCGCAGCTGATCCGCAGCCAGATCGACCACTGCCCGGTGGAGCAGGCCTACGACTATTTTTGCGAACAGCTGGAGCGCGCGTTGCGCCTGGCCATTGAGGGCGCGCCCGCCCAGCAGGCCCCGCAGGACGAGGGCGCGCTGCTGGTGGTGCGGGTGGCCCAGGCCTATGCGGACAAGGTTTACATTCAAAAGCGGCTGGCGTACGAGGCGCAGCGGGAAGAAGCGGCCCGCCCGCAAAAAAGGGAGAGCGAGCCATGAGCGGTTTTGGGCAGGCCGCGCCCAGAATGGGCGCGGCGTGGCTGGCGGCGGGCTTTGCGCTGGCAGCCCTTGGCGCGGCCTACCAGTTTAAGCACACAAAGCCCGGCGGCTGAGCCGGGAAGTATGCCTTACAGAGAACCCCCCGGGCCATGCGGCCCGGGGGGTTCTCTGTGTAAAAGGATTTGAAACGCACAAAGGGGCCGGCGGCTTTACATATTGTGCTGCGACCGGGCAAGATATTCCAGGTATTGAGCCTTGATCGCCGCCGCGCGCATGCGCGTGACCGGGATGCTGGCGCCGCTGTTCAATTTAAGGGCCTGGCTGGTGAGCGAGACTACATGCAGCGCGTTTACCAAATAGGAGCGATGGGGGCGCAGAAAGCACCCGCTCCCGATCAGGGACGCCATGCTTGCTTCAAACGACACCCGCAATTCGCTGCCACGCACCACTTCGCCGGTCAGGTGAAAGAAGGGGGTATGGCCCATGATCTCCACATACAGAATATCCCGGAGGTACACGGTGCGCAGGCCCCCAGGGGTACGGAATACGAACTGGCGGTTTGGGTATAGCCTGCACAGCGCCAGCTCCTCGGCCATCGCATCCAGTGTGCGGAACAGTTCATCAGAGGAAACGGGCTTGAGAAAATAGCCCGATGCGTGCACTCCGAAAGCGGGCAGGGCATAATCCGGGCTGGAGGTGAGAAACAGGATCCGGCATTCATCGCCCCGGCGGCGCAGCTCCTGTGCCAGTTCAATGCCGTTTGTTTCCTGCATTAGAATGTCTAAAATATAGCAGTCAAACGCCTCGCCGGCCGCAAGCAGCGCCGAAGCGTCGGGGAACACAGAGATAAAACACTCCGCCTTGGGGCGGGCGAAAGCGTACTGTTCTAAAATAGAAACTAGAATCTGAGTGTCGGCTGCCGTGTCTTCGCAAACAGCGATGCGCATGCGCAAGGCCTCCCGTTTCCCCGCGGCCCCTGAGACCGGGGGTGAATTTGTTTCCTTTAGTTTACAATCTTTGCAGGCCCGCGAAAAGCCCTGCGACACTGGTATCACACAAAACACACCATAAATCCCACGAGCGGAAAGCGGGGACCGCGCGGCAGCCAAGGGTATGGGCTCTCAGGAACGGCCGCGCGGAAAGGCGAGGGGAAAATGCGGCGCGAAGGCGGCCGCGGCGAAGGATCGTTATGGCTCGCGCTGTGCAATGGACAGAGGCCTGCGCCTGTGCTAAGATAGAGGCACATAAAGCGAAGGGGGCGCAGCATGCAAAAGATCATGATCGTTGAGGACGACCCCGCGATCCGGGACGAGCTGACCCTGCTGCTGGGCAACGAGGGGTATATGGCCGTGCCGGTCATCGACTTTGCCCAGGTGCCGGCGCAGGTGGAACGGGCCGCGCCGGATCTCATCCTGCTTGATCTGGGGCTGCCCGGCCGTGACGGCTTTTCCCTATGCGCAGAACTGCGCCGAAGCTGCGGCGCGCCGATCATTTTTGTGACCAGCCGCGACGGCGCCATGGACGAACTGCGGGCCCTGAGCCTGGGGGGCGATGATTACATCACAAAGCCTTACAATATCCCGGTGCTTTTGGCCCGGGTGAAGGCTGTACTGCGGCGGGCCGGCAGCGCCCCGGACCCGGATATGATGGAGGCCGGAGGGCTTTCCCTGTGCCTGGCGAAGGGCATGATCGCCTTTGAGGGCAGGACCGGGGAGCTGAGCCGCAACGAGATCAAGATCCTGGCGTATCTGATGAAGCGCGCAGGGGAGATCGTGCCCCGTGACGATCTGATCGAGGCGCTGTGGGACAGCCGCATTTACATCGACGACAACACCCTGAGCGTGAACATGACCCGGCTGCGGGCAAAGCTTGGAGAACTGGGGCTGCCCGATTACATCAAGACCCGGCGGGGAATGGGGTATCAGATATGACGTTTGGAGAATTTTTATCCGACCGCCTGGGGTCGCTCCTGGCGGGGGCGGCGGCGCTGGCAGGCACCGCCGCCTTTTTGCTTGCAACCGGCACGGGGCCGGGGGTATTGGCGATTCTTGCCCTTGCCTGGTGCGCTGGCTTTGGGTGCGTGCAGGCATTTGCCTACTGCCGCCGCCGCGCCCATCTGGAGGAATTGGAGGCCATTATGCAGGGCCTTGACCAAAAACAGCTGTTTGCCGAGTGCGCGCCGAGGCCGCAGGGGCTGTATGAGCGCAGGATTTTTGAGCTGATGCGCCGCTCCGGCAGGGCAATGATCGGGCAGGTATCGGATGCCAGGGCCGCCCAGGGGGAATACCGGGAATACATCGAGAGCTGGGTGCACGAAATCAAAACGCCCATCACCGCGGCACAGCTGGTCTGCCGCAATGCCGAAGGAGAAACGCGCCGCAAGCTCTTACAGGAATTGGCCCAGATCGAAAACCAGGTGGAGCGCGCCCTTTTTTACGCACGGGCCGGCAGCCCGGAAAAAGACTTTATCATCCGGCAGGCAGGCCTGGAGGAGCTGACGGCCCAGGCGATCGCACGTCACCAGACGCTGCTGATCCAAAGCGGCATGCGCATTGAAACGCAGGGCCTTGACCACGTTGTGTACACCGATGAAAAATGGGTGTGCTTTATCCTGGGGCAACTGCTGCAGAACGCGGTGCGCTATCGGGGAGAGGCGCCCGTGCTTGTTCTGCGCGGGCGGAAGCTGGGCCGCCAGGTGCAGCTGACCATACAGGACAACGGCATCGGTATCCCGGAGCACGAGCTGCCCCGAATCTTTGAGCGGGGGTTCACGGGCAGCAACGGCCGCCGGTACGGCGGCTCCACCGGCATGGGGCTTTATCTCTGCCGCCGGTTGGCCGGCTTTTTGGAGATCGGATTGCAGGTGAGCTCCGGGGTGGGGCGGGGCACGAGCGTGACCCTGACCTTTCCCGCGAAAGAGGACCTTACAAAAGTGTAAGACAGGCCAATATCAGTTCGATACCGCCGGCTTTGCTTTTGATGTATGCTGAACCCATAAGCAAAGGAGGCGACGTTATGCTGCAGGTACAAACGATTGAAAAGTACTATGGAAGCAAAAACAATGTGACCAAGGCGCTGGACCGGATCAGCTTTGAGGTGCAGGATGGTGAATTCATCGCCATTATGGGAGCGTCGGGCAGCGGAAAGACCACCCTGCTGAACTGCATTTCCACCATCGATTCGCCCAGCGCGGGCAGCATTTTGCTGGATGGAGAAAATATCGCCGGGTTGCCTGAAAGCGAGCTGGCCCGTTTTCGCCGGGAGCGGTTGGGGTTCGTGTTTCAGGATTTCAACCTGCTGGATACCCTGACTTTGGAAGAGAACATAGGGCTTGCGCTCACGATCAACCATCAGGACCCGCGCTCGGTGCAGGGCCGGGTGCGCCAGGTGGCGCGGCAGCTTGGCATTGAGGAGGTGCTGGAAAAGTTCCCCTACCAGGTTTCCGGCGGGCAAAAGCAGCGGGCGGCCTGCGCCCGGGCCATGGTGGCCGGGCAGTCGCTGATTTTGGCGGACGAGCCCACCGGGGCGCTGGACTCCAAGGCGTCGAAAAACCTGCTTGAGATCATGGCACGCATGAACCGGGAGCTGGGCGCCACCATTTTAATGGTCACCCACGACGCCTACAGCGCAAGCTACGCCTCGCGGGTGCTCTTTCTCAAGGACGGGCGCCTGTTCAATGAATTGATCCGCGCAGACCGCACACGCCCGGTGTTCTACCATGAAATCCTGGATGTGCTGGCGCTTTTGGGAGGTGACGTCAGTGACGTTATCTAGGCTGTCTGTGCGGAATGCCCGGCGGCAGGCCCGGGATTACCTGGTGTATTTTGTGACCATCGTGATGGCGGCCGCCCTGGTCTATGCCTTCAACGGCCTGGTCTTCTCGCAGGAGATCCGCGAGTTGTCCGGCATGCTGGACAGCCTGCCGATGGTGATCTTGCTGGCCAGCGCGGTGGTGGTGTGCATCATTGGCTGGCTGGTGCATTATACCACCGGGTTCATGTTGGCCCGGCGCAGCCGGGAGCTGGGCACGTATATTTTGATCGGACTGGAAAACGGCCAGGTGGCCCGGCTTTTCTTTTTGGAGAACCTGGCCGTGGGCGGCGTTGCCCTGGTGCTGGGAACGCTTTTGGGCAACCTTGTTTTTCAGGCGCTGCGGGCCGTGCTGCTGGCGCTGTTTCACGCGCCTTACACGTTCCGTTTTACCTTCTCGCTGCCCGCGGTGGGGCTGACGCTGCTCTATTTTGCGCTGATCTATCTGTTCGCGCTGTTCAAAAGCCGCGGCCGGATCCGGAAAATGAAAATCTGCGATCTGCTGCAATACGACCGGAAAAACGAGGGCGAGCTGCTGACCAAAAGCCGCAGCCGGAAAAGGATCTTTGCCGCCTCCATCGTGTGCGGGCTGGCGGGCACCGTGCTGCTGCTTTTGCGCAGCCTGGCGGCGGGAATTTTGGGCGCGGGGCTGGTGATCGTGTTCCTGTTCGGCTTTTTCATCAGCTTTTCCTCCGGCGTGCCCGCCTATTTTGAGAAACGGACCGAAAAGAAGTACAAGGGCGGCACCCTGCTGATCTTCCGCTCCCTGTCGGCAAAGCTGGCCACCATGGGGGTGGCGATGGCCACCATCGCCGTGCTGTTCACGGCCACGCTTTTGACCGAGGGAACAGGGATGCTGTTCAACGTTATGTTCCAGAGCCGCAACGAACAGACCACCTGCTTTGACCTGTTCATTGGCTCGAGCGGGGGGGACCAGGCGCACTTTGAGGAATATCTGGAGTATATCGACGCCAATATCCCGGTGCGTGAGGCGCATCAGTATCCGGTCTACCAGGGTGGGGACAAACAGGTGACAGAGTACATTGAAGCCCATGCCGACTACTGGAATTACTTTGACTGCGACATGCTGATGAAGGCCAGCGACTATGCCGCGCTGCGCGCCATGCTGGGCTACCCGGAAGTGCAGCTTGGCCCGGGGCAATACCGCATCCACTGTATGGCCTATCTGGAAAAAGTGCTGAGCGGTTATGAGCAGACCGTGCAGGTGGGAGGGCAGACCCTTGCGCCCGCGGGTGTGTGCGCCGAAAACTTTACCCAGTTCCTTTGGGATGGAAACGGCCGGGGGTTCATCCTTGTGGTGCCGGACGAAGCGGCCGAAAGCTGCCCGGTGAGCCACACGATCTATGCCGCCATGACCGAGGGCCCGGTGGACGGGGCTGCTTTTGCGGCGCTTCGTGAAATCCGGGACGAAAAGGACAAGTACACCGACGGTTACGACACAATCTTTTCAAAAGCTGCGGTGGAGGCCGAGAACGCCGCGTTGTACGCCATGGTCGTGTTTCCGCTTTTTTACCTGGCGTTGGTGCTCACCATGGTGGCCGCCACCATTCTGACCATCCAGCAGCTCAGCGAAACCGGGCGCTACCGCCGCCAGTTTGAGCTGCTGCGGAAGCTGGGGATGGACCGGCGCGAGATGGAGCAGACGCTGCGGCGGCAATTTGCGATCTACTACACCATGCCCGCCCTGCCTCCGCTGCTCATCACCATCCCTTTTATCCTGGCCATGGGCAGCGCGTTTGATCCCGGAACGCTGACCGGACCGGGGGATCTGCTGCTGTTGCTGGGCGCGGCCCTGGGATTGTTCCTGCTGATCTATCTGGTGTATATTCTGATGGCGTATATCAGCTTGAAACGCAATGTGCTGCCCGAATGAAACCCGCCTGGATGAAAAAGTGCCTGCGAACACAACCGGAAGGCCGGCCCCTGAAAAGGGGCCGGCCTTCCGGTTGTAATAGAAAAAGCGGGGAAGATGGGCGTTCAGGGCAGGTATTTGCCGGGGGTCACGCCCACTTCCTTTTTGAACTTTTTGATGAAGTAGAAATAGTCGTTGAAGCCCACCGCTTCGCTGATCTCGGCAAGGCTGAGGGAGGTGGTCTTGAGCAGCTCTTTGGCCTTGTTGATGCGCAATTCGGTGACGTATTGGGTGTAGGTGAGGCCGGTTTCGCCGCGGATGAGCTGGCTGACGTAAGAGGCGTTCAGATGAAAGTGTTCCGCGATTTTTTTCAGCGAGAGATCCTTCTCATAATTTTCCTCGAGATACCGCAGGATGGGCAGAAAGCTGCCCGAGGCGCCGGAGGGGGCCGGTTCCGGGCGGGGCAGCGCCGCGGGGGAGATCTCGGCCGCAAGGCTTTGCAGCAGGCAGGAGAGGTTTTCGTGGTCAGCCGCCAGCTGTTCAAAGCCGTAGAGCATGCGCTCGCCGTGCTCGGCCGCGCCGCCGAAGGCGGGGCAGGCGGCCACTCGGTTGCAGAAAACGAACGCAGACTGGATGTTGAAAATCAGGCTGCAATCGGCATGGGCAAGCTCTTCCAGCAGGGCTTTGAGCTGCCCCGGGTGCTGGGAAGCGCTTTCCAGCCGGGCAAAGGCCTCGTCCGCCAGGGGGCCGGCGACCAGGGAGCCGCACAGGGTGGGGCGCCCGCTGACAAAAAACTGAAAGGCCATGGCCAGCGCGTTTTCCACCGCGCTGTTCAGGCGCTCAAACCCGCAAGGCTCCGGCGGCATGCCGATCCCGCCGCGCCCTTCGGCATAGGCGATGATGCGCTCGGCGGCTGCCCGGTCGAAGGGGCGGGAGGAAAAATAGAGGTACTTGTGCTTGCCGAGCTTGTAGCTCAGCTGGGCGGCAAGCGGTTTTTCGATGTTGTGCACCCCCACCGAGGCGGCCACATGGACCCCGGCGGAGCAGAGCCCCAGCTCGCGGAACGCGGCGCGGATCTCGTGAGGGGCGCCGTCCTCGATCAAATCCAGCAGCGCGTCGCCGTCCGAGGCTTTGCTTTGCAGCGCGCTGCGCACCGCGGCGCGCAAAAGGCCGATCAGATCACCGGTGTCGATGGGCTTTAAGCAGTAGCCCAGCACCTGGAGCTCAATGGCCTTTTTGGCATAGGCGAAATCCTGGTAGCCGCTGAGAATGATGAGCTGGGTGCGGGGGTTTTGTTCGCGCAGCTTTTGGCAGAGGGCCAGGCCGTCCATGCCGGGCATGCGGATGTCGGTGATGACGACGTCCACCGGAAGGCGGCGGGCAAGGCTGAGGGCCTCGGCCCCGGTTTGGGCGGTGCCCGCAATCTCGAGCCCCAGCTGCAGCCAGGGAATCGCCGTTTGCAGGTGGCGCAGCACCTTGGCCTCGTCGTCGGCAAGCAATACTTTCAGCACAGTGGTTCCTCCTTTTCCGGCAGGGCCGCGGGCAGGGTAAGGATCTGCCGCGTGCCACCGCCCGGTTCGCTCTCGATCCGCAGCCCGTAGCCCGCGCCATAGCGAAGCCGAACCCGGCAGGCCACGTTCAAAAGGCCGATGTGATCGCCCTGGGCGCCGGCGGGCGGGTTTTGCAGGAGCGCCTGCAGCCGGGCCAGCCCGGCCGGGGGGATGCCCACGCCGTCGTCGTATACGCTTACCACCAGGGCGGCCCCCTCGATGCGGGCGCCGATGTACAGGGTGCCCGCACCGGCTTTTGGCTCGATGCCGTGACGGACCGCGTTTTCCACAAGCGGCTGCACCAGCAGCTTCATGACCGGCACGGCCAGGGCGTTTTCACGGGCGCTGCAGATCACGTTCAGCCGGTCGGCAAAACGCAGCTGCTGCACCGTGAGGTAGGCTTTTACCGTTTCCAGTTCCTGGCGCAGCGGCACAATGGCGCCGCCCTTTACGTTGTACCGGAACAGCTTGCCCAGGGCGTTCACCGCGTCGCTGATCTCGCCGACGCCCCGCTCGGCGGCCAGGGCGTTGATGGATTCCAGCGCGTTGTACAAAAAGTGGGGGTTAATCTGGCTGCGCAGAAAATCCAGTTCGGCCTGCTTTTTGCCCAGCTCGGTTTCGTACAGGGTCACGGTGGTTTCGTGCAGCTCCTGGGAGAGCTGGGCCTGGCGCTGGAGCAGCTCGTAAAACGAGCGGTTGAGGTTCTGCACTTCCTCGCAGCCCTGCAGCGCAAGCGCCTCTTTGGGGGCGGCGGGGGAGCTGTTGCGGATGCGCACGATGTAATCGGCCAGCTTTTGAAGCGGGGTGACCATGCTTTTGAGCAGAAAGCGCATGAGCAGCGCCAGCAGAAAGAACACGGCGATGGCAATGGCCAGAAACACGGTGATGGCCCGGTTCACATCGCGGGTGAGCAGGGCCTGGTCCAGCGCGCTGATGATGTACAGGTCGGTGCCCTCGATGCAGGTGGTGTATACGTCGTAGCCCTGGAGCTTTTGCAGGTAAGCGCCGCCTGCGGCGGGGCCGCCGTCATGCCATTGGGACAGGATCTCCCGGCACTGGGCCTGCGGGCAGTTAAAGGAAAAGGAAGCGCCGCTGGCGCTTTTCAGGATAAAGTATGTGCCCAGCGTTTCATCTGTGGGCAGGATGACGGGGGATTTGCGCAGGTCCAGCGAAAGAAAGATCGTGCCCAGAAAGCGCCCGTAGGAGCGGTTGTTGTGCATGCCGTACATGTTGCGGGCAAAGACCAGGCGCACCTCGTCATTCCTTTTCAGCGAGGTAAGGGGCGAGGACTGCAGGCCAAAACAGCGGGTGTCGTAGGTGTTTTCCATCTGGGCGCAGAAGCCGCGCAGGGTGGCGGGGTCAAAGTAGTTGGACCAGCTGATCTCGGGCGAGACGAGGGCGATGTCGGCAATGTCCTCGTTCATGATGGAATAGGAGGAAAACTGCACCAGCAGGGAGTTGATGTATTCGGGCGTGTTCTCGGAATAGGGCGAGAGCAGCAGCCGCTCAATGTTGGGATCGAACATCAGGTTTACAAAAATAGAGTCGGCCCGGCGCAGGATGTACTGGATCTCGGACTCAAAGCGGCCTGCGGTTTCCTGCGCGTAGGCGGCGGCGCTTTTGGTCATGAGCCGGTAGATGAAGCCGTAGCAGATCACCGCGAGCACCAGGGTAAGGGTGAGCAGGCAATACAGCACCAGCTTGAACTGCTTGAGGATGGATTGCTGAAAGATCTTTTTCATGGGCACACCCCTTTCGCTCTGGTAAAAAGTATAACACAGGACTGGGGCCGGGAATATGGAAAAAGCCGGTGCGCCACCTAAAAATTCTCCATAAATGCAGGGAAAATATAATTTTTGAACATAAATTGTGCTCAAAATGAAAAATAAACAGGGCAAAGTGTTTGGTTTCGTCCATACCAATTCTGCGGCCGGGCAGGTATACTGCAATTGTGAGAACAACGAAAGGGCCGGATCGCAATGAGAGAACAGACACTGGAAAGAAAGCTGCGCCGCGCACAGCTGTGGAAACGGATCAAAAACGATCGACTGCTGTATTTGATGCTGATCCCCATACTGGCGTGGTACCTGATCTTTTGTTATCTGCCCATGGGAGGCATTACCCTGGCGTTCCGCAACTACCGCTACGACACCGGCCTGTGGCACAGCCCCTGGGTGGGCTTTGACCATTTTAAAACCATGTTCGGCGACGCGGAGTTCTGGCGGGCCTTCAAGAATACCATTGTTTTCAGCCTGGGCAAGCTGGCGTTCCATTTTCCGGTGCCCATTCTTGTGGCGATTTTGCTGAACGAGATCCGCCACCCGCGGGTGAAGAAGTTTTTTCAGACGGTGTTTACCTTTCCGCACTTTATCTCCTGGGTGGTGCTGTCCGGCATTTTGATCAACATGTTTGCCAGCAACGGCATTGTGAACCAGCTTTTGGGCACGCTGGGGCTGGAGCAGGTGGCGCCGCTGATGAGCCTGAGCTCCTTCCGGCCGTTCATCTGGGTGTCGAATATCTGGAAGGAGTTCGGCTGGGACTCAATCATCTACATGGCGGCGCTCACCGGCATTGACCCCCAGCTTTACGAGGCGGCGGGCATCGACGGCGCGAACCGGCTGCAAAAAATGCTGCACATCACCTGGCCGGGCATCCGCAGCACCGTGTGCATCATGCTGATCCTGCAGGTCGGCGGCATTATGAGCGGGGCCTCGTTTGACCAGGTGTTCAACCTTTACAGCGCGCCGGTATACCCGGTGGCCGACACCATCGACACCTTTGTGTACCGCAAGTCGTTTATGCTGGGCACAAACTTTGGCTACACCACTGCGGTGGGGCTGCTGAAATCGGTGATCGGAGTGGGCATGATCTGGGGCGCCAACAAAATCACCACCAAAATGGGCGAGGACGGGTTGTTCTGAAAGGAGGCCGCAAAGATCCATGATAAAAAAGAAGAAAAAGCTTTCGGCCTTTGAGGTCGTGTTATACGCGGTGTTTGGGGTGCTGGCCCTTGTGACCCTGTACCCGTTTTACAACGTGCTGATCGTGTCGCTTTCCAATACGGTGACCAGCGCCCGGTACTCCCCCTACTTATACCCCCATGTGCTCGACTTTACCGGCTACAAGGCCATTATAAAAGACATGTACTTTTTCAAATCGCTGGGCACCACCGTGTTCGTGACCGTTGTGGGCGTTGCGCTGAACATGACCTTTTCGGTGGTGGCCGCCTATGTGCTGAGCAAAAAGCGGCTGGCGGGGCGGAACTTCTTTTTAAGCATGATCCTGTTTACCATGCTGTTCTCGGGCGGGCTGATCCCCACCTACCTGGTGGTGTGCCAGCTGCACCTGGACAACACGGTGTGGTGCATGATCCTGCCCACCATGATCAGCACCTATTACCTGATTATTATGAAAAACTACTTTGCAAGCCTGCCCCCCAGCCTGGAGGAGGCGGCCCGCATTGACGGGGCCAACGAATTCACGGTGCTGGCGCGCATTTATGTGCCCATCTCAAAGCCTTTCATGGCCACTTTTGCGCTGTTTTACGCGGTGGAGCGGTGGAACGGCTGGTGGGAGGCCTTCCTTTACATCAACGACAAGAACATCAAGCCCCTGCAAATTTATCTGCGGGATGTGCTGGTGAGCTTTAACACCCAGTTGGGCAGCCAGGCGCAGTCCATGCTGAGCGGCACCAAGGTGTTCGTGCAGTCGGTGCAGATGGCGGCCATTATTGTGACCATGGTGCCCATCATCTGCGTATACCCCTTCCTGCAGAAATATTTTGTAAAAGGGGTGATGATCGGCTCGGTGAAGGAGTAACGCCCGGTGCGGGCGGTTTTTAACGGCTTTCGCCGCGCACACCAGCGCGGCGGTGTGATATACTGACCATAAGAAAAGGAGAAGAACCATGAAAAAAGCAAATCGTTTTCTTGCGCTTGGCCTGAGCGTGGCCATGGCTGCCGGGCTGCTGGCCGGCTGCGGCGGCGCCGGCTCGACCCCCGCAGGGTCTGCCGCAGACCCTGCTTCCGGCACAGATGCCGGAAGCAAAGCGCCTGTTGAGGTGTCCATCGCCATTTGGGGCGTGGAGGAAGCACTTTTCAACCCGGACGACCCCGTGCTCAAGCAGATCGAGGAGAAGACCGGCGTGAAGCTGGTGCCCCAGAATGTTACCTGGGACGACTCGGAGCAAAAGATCCAGCTGTGGGCCACCAACGGCCAGCTGCCCGACATTTTTGCCGGCGACTTTGTGGCAAAATCCTTCTATGGCAACTGGATCGAGCAGGGCGTGATCCGCGCGCTGCCGGAGGATCTTTCGGCCTACCCCAACCTGGCCGAGCACATGCAGATGGAGCGCGCCCAGGCCGCCGCCCGTGACGGCAAGCTGTACATGATCCCCCGCACCACCTACGGCGACATCAGCTACAGCGTGCTGGACCGCAACGTGGTGTATCGCTGGGACCTGGCCCAGGCCGCCGGCGTGACCAAGGAGCCCGAGACCTATGAGGAGTTTACCGACATGATCAAACGGATCGTGGCCGCCGACCCCGAGGGCAAGCACATTTCCGGCATGACCCAGGCCCTGCCCGAGTTGATCGGCGGGTTTGTGTATCCGTATGCCGGTATCATCGACAAAAAATGGGTGGCCGACGCGAGCGGCAAATTTGCCCCCAGCTATTTTGCAGACCGGGACGCTTTGGTGAGCGCCATGCAGTTTGCCCGGGATCTGTACACCGAGGGCGTGATCGAGAAGGACATCGCCCTGGCGAAGCTGGAAACCAGCAAGGAGAAGTACCTGCAGGGCCAAAGCGCCGCCATGGTGTTCGCCTGGTCCGGCCCCGCCGGCCTGGAGAGCAACATCGGCCGCGATTACGATGAGCTTTACGGCGCGGGCAGCTTTTTGGAAAACAACCGCATTGCCAAGCTGTACCCCTCGGCCGACGGCAACCGCTACTATTTTGTGGACACCGAATCCTGGTCCGAGAGCTATATCTCCGCCAAGGTGGACGACGAAAAGATGGCCGCGATCTGCCGTTTGTTCGACTACCTGTATTCCGAAGAGGGCAGCCGCCTTGTGTTCTGCGGCTTTGAGGGCGAGGACTACGATGTGAAGGACGGCAAGGTGGTCATGCGCGAGGGCGTGAACCCCACCGAGAAGTATACCTACTGCAACTCGAACTCCAACCTGACCAGCCTGGCCATGTGGAACCCGGAATCCTGGGATACCAGCTTCCCCTCGGCCATTTCGCCCGCGTACCGCGCCCTGAACGAGGCGCGCCACGAAGACGCGGTGAAAAACGGCACCCTGCCCGCCTATTACGACGGCGTGCTGTTCCTTTCGACCCCGCTGAAGGACGCCTTTACCTACAGCACCAACGACGACCTGCTGCAGATCATGATGGGCACCGACCCCGTGGAAAAGATGGTGGACGATCTGCTGGCCTCTTATGAGGGCAAGGGCCTGTCCGCCATGCTGGACGAGGTGAACGCCAAGGCCGCCGAACTGGGGATCAAGGCGAAGTAAAAAGGATATCCTTTAAAACCCACCACCAAAAAAGAATGAGAGCGTGGGCAGGGCTGCCGGCCCTGCCCACGCTTGTTTTATGGAGAGAAACGCGTATGGAACAAACCGTGTTTGAGGGCGCGATCAGCGCCCGGGAGGAGTTTTTTTACCCGGACACCGCCCGCGGCCCGCTGCCGGCCGGGCTGCGGCTGGCCATGCCCCTGAACGGCCGGCCGGGGGTGCAGCTTTTGCTGGCGGCCGGCAAGAGCGCGGTGAAAGCCGCGCTGGAAAGCGACAGCTTTACGCCGGAGTTTTTTGCGATGAAGGCCGTTCCCGTGGAGTATAACACCGGTGACGGCACCCAGCAGGGGGGCGCCATGGTGCTGGCCGAGCGCCCCGGCGAAAAACCGGCCTATGCCGCCCGGCTGGCGCCTTTTTGGGTGTACGACTGCCTGAAGCCCGCGCCAACAGGGGAGATCGAGCCTGAAAACGGGCTTGCGGCGCTGTATGTTTGCCTGTGCCCCAAGCCGGGGCTTGCGGCGGGGGAACACACGGCGGTACTGCGCCTGGGGGAATACCGGTGCACCCTGCGCGTGCGGGTGTATGGGACGGCGATCCCGCAGGACGCGTTCCCCGTGACCAACTGGTTCAGCCAAGAGGCGATCTGCCGCTTCCATGGGGTGAAAAAGGATACCCCGGCCTTTTACGACATGGTGCGGCAATACGCCCGGGCCATGCGGCGGATGCACCAAACCATGTTTTACATTGAGCTGGACGACGCCTGCGTTGCCGCGCGGGAGCCGTACCGGTTCGACTTTGAGTACCTGTGCCCCATGATCGAGAGCTTTTTTGCCGAGGGGATGCAGCGCATGGAGCTGGGAACCCTGTTGAGCCGCGGCTTTTTGCCGGGCGGCGCGCCGGACATGTACACCGACTCGTTCAAATGCGCCATGGCGCCCGAGCTGCCCATCGACAGCCCCGAGGGCTATGCGGTGACCGTGCGGTTCGTGCAGGCGCTGGCGGAGTTTTTGAGCCGGCACGGCTGGCAGGACAAGGTGCTCTTTCACATCCACGACGAGCCGGACATCCACTTTAAGGATCAGCACACCCTGAACGCCCGCAAGCGGCAGTATTATTTGGCGGCAGGCATTCTGCGCAAGTATCTGCCCGGGGTGCGGGTGATCGAGGCGGTGGGCTCGGCCGAATTCCGGGGCGGGGTGGACATTTGGGTGCCGGGCACCCCCGGCTACGAGGAGAACCAGGCCGCCTTCGACGGGCTGGCCGCGCTGGGCGAGGAGATCTGGGGGTATGTGTGCTGCGGGCCCGAGGGGAACTGGCTGAACCGCTTTTTGGATTTTGCGCTGCTCAAGGGGCGGCTGTTGTTCTGGGGCTGCGCGGCGAACCGCCTGGGGGGCTTTCTGCACTGGGGCTTCAACCAGTTCGCCCCGGGCATGGACCCCTTCCGGGGCACCAGCTGCCCAAACCCCACGGGCATCGGCACGAATTTCCCGTGCGGGGACGCCTTTGTGGTGTATCCGGGCACGGACGGACCCTGGCCGGGCATGCGCATGGAGGCGGCCCGGCGGGGCGCGGAGGACGCAGCCCTGCTGGCGCTGCTGCGCGGGCGGAACCCGGCGGCGCACGACGCGCTGGCAGCCCGGGTGTTTGTGAACAACCACCAATACAACGACGACCCGGCGGTATTTGAGCAGGTGTACGAGGAGCTGCTGCGGGCGCTGGAAAAACAGGAGGCTGGGGCATGAAGCAGGTAACGGCGGTGCTGGTCGGCGCGGGGGCGCGGGGGCAGGTCTATGCCGAATATGCCCGGCAGCACCCGGAGGAGCTCAGGATCGTGGCGGTGGCCGAGCCGCGGCAGGACCGGCGGGAGCTGGCGTGCCGGGCGCACGGTGTTGGGCCGGAGCGCAGCTTTTCCAGCTGGGAGCCCCTGCTGGAAAAGCCCCGCATGGCGGACGCAGCGCTGATCTGCACCCTGGACGGGCTGCACACCGCCCCGGCCCTGGCGGCGCTGGAAAAGGGCTACCACGTTTTGCTGGAAAAGCCCATGAGCAATTCCGAGGCGGAGTGCAGGGCCATTGCCGCCGCGGCCGAGCGGGGGGGCCGGGTGCTGTGCGTTTGCCATGTGCTGCGCTATACCCCGTTTTATGCCACACTGAAACGCTTGGTGGACGAAGGGGCGGTGGGTGAGGTGGCGGCCCTGGCGCAGATCGAGAACGTGGGGTATTGGCACCACGCCCACAGCTTTGTGCGGGGCAACTGGCGCAGCGGGGCGGTCTCGCCCATGATCCTGCAAAAGAGCTGCCACGACATGGACATTCTGCTGTGGCTGGTGGGGCGGCGCTGTGAGCGGGTGGCGAGCTTTGGCAGCCTGCGGCACTTCGACGCGGCCCACGCCCCCAAGGGCGCGCCCGCCCGCTGCCTGGACGGCTGCCCGGCCAGCGGCAGCTGCCCTTATTACGCGCCGCGCATCTATTTGACTGAAAACGTGGGCTGGCCCACGGACATGCTCACCACCGACCTGAGCCGCGAGGGCAGGGAAAAGGCGCTGCGGGAGGGGCCGTACGGCCGGTGTGTGTACCGGTGCGACAACGACGTGGTGGACCGGCAGGTGGTGAACCTGGAGTTTGAGGGCGGGGCCGTGGCTAGCTTTGCCATGACCGCGTTTACCACCGATATGGCGCGCCAGCTGAAAATCACGGGCACCGGGGGGCAGATCACGGCGGATATGAACACCGGGCGGCTCCGCCTGCACCGCTTTGGGCAGGCGGAGCCGCAGGTGATCCCCGTGGAAGCGCCGCCCGAGACCAACAATTACGGCCATGGCGGGGGCGATTATTACCTGATGCGGGATTTTGTGCGGGCCGTGCGGCAGGGGGGAGCGCAGACGCTTTCTTCGGCGCAGGCCTCGCTGCAGGGGCACCTGATCTGTTTTGCAGCCGAGCGCTCACGCCTTTGCCACACCGTGGAGGAATTGTAAAAACGCGCCCGGGGCGCGAAGAGAACCATAAAACGAAAGGAGTTTACACATGTTTTTTAAGGCAAACATTACAAAGCGCGCGGTTTCCGCGGCGGTCTGCGCCGGCCTGCTGGCCTGCACTGTGGGGCCGAGCGCGGCGCTTGCGGCCGACACACCGCCCAGCCCCCTGGAAAAAGCGGGCTGGAACCTGGTGCTGAGCGAGGAGTTCAGCGACCCGGTGCTGAACCCCACGCTCTTTTCCGACTCGTATCTGCCCCACTGGACCACCCAGGAGCAGAGCCTGGCGCATTACGATGTGACCGACGGCATTCTTTCCCTCAAGATTGAAAAGGATACCCAGGGGCCCTGGTGGCACGGCAGCGACATTCAAAAGGTGTCCAGCATCCAGACCGGCATGCGCGACGGGATGCATCTCTTTTGGGACAGCTGCTATATCACTGGGCATCACCGGGCGGTCACGAATTTTGAAACAAAGTACGGCTATTTTGAACTGCGCGCCCGGGTGCCGCACGACGGTGGGCTGCACAGCGCCTGGTGGATGATCGGCAACGAGGAGCACCCGGGCCGGAACGCGGAGCTGGACCTGTTCGAGATCTGCGGCCCGGACTGCGGCAGCAAAAAGAGCCGGGTGCGGGTGTCGGTGCATCCCTGGGACGACCCCAACCTGAAGGAGCAGAGCCTGGACTATTACCCAGCCTGCGATGTTTCGCAGGACTTTCATGTGTATGGGTTTGAGTGGCTGCCCACCGGAATGAAATTTTATTTTGACGGGCAGCTGGTAAAGGAAACGGCCCAATCGCCGAACTATAAAATGGCCACCTTTTTGGGGATCTACGAGAACAACGCCCCGCTTTGGAGCGGCACCATCGACCCGAATGGGGTGTACCCCAAGCGGTTTGAAGTGGACTATTTCAGGGTATACAAAACGGATGAGATGCTGGCCCAGGAGGCCGCGGAGGCCGCTGCCCCGGCAGAGGGGCAAAACCTGGCGCCCTTTGCCGTTGCGGGCGGCGGGCAGGACTGGAAATGGACCAGCCCGCCCAGCAACATGATCGACTGCGACCCGTACTCCGCATTGCAGAGCAAGGACAACCCCACCTTCCCCCAGTACTATTATCTGGATTGGGCGGACACGCAGACCTTTGATACATTTATTCTGAAGGCGGCTTACGGCCAGGGCCAGGGCCCCACCAACTGGGAGCTGGAGGTATCGGAGGACGGGCAAACGGGGTGGACCCCGGTGGCGGCCTCGGGCGATGTGAGCTGGAACGGGAACGACTGGCAGGTGGAAGAGCGGGTCCTCACCTTTCCGCAGGCGCAGGGCAGGGCGCTGCGCATCAAGGTCAACAGCGCAAACCTGCAATGGAAGCATTACGCCATCAACGAGGTCATTGTAAAAGATTCCACTGCGGCCCCGGTGAACGTGAACCTTGCCGCCGAGAGCACCCCGGTGCTGAACAGCGAAAACGGCGGGCTGCTGGTGGATGGGGACCGCGCCACCGCCGCCCAGAGCAGGGACAGGCCGGGCTTCCCGCAGGAGATCACGTTGGCGTGGGCGCAGCCGGTGGATTTTAACCAGATCCAGCTGCACTGCTGGTACGCCCGGGACCAGGCCCCCACCAGCGTTTCTTTTGAGGTGTCGGCAGAGGGCGAAACCTGGACCGAGGTGGTCCCCCAGACCGCCCTGAGCTGGCAGACCACAGGGACAGAGGTGGAGCAGAAGACGTTTGATCTGGCGCCGGTGCAGGGCGTGCGCTATCTGCGCATGAGGGTGTACGCGGCCAACCTGACCTGGAAGCATTTTGCGGTGAACGAGCTGGAAGTGTATCATGTGGGATAAGAAGGAAACAAGCGCCGGAACCGCGCTGGATTTTTTGCCAGGGGAAGCGTGGTTCGGCGGCGCAGTGACCGACGGCCTTTGCCAGCCCTATACCGCGGACTGCTGCCGCACCCTGGAACTGCGGCGCAACGCAACGCCGAACCAGACCATGCCGCTGCTGGTCTCGACCAAAGGGCGGTGGCTGTGGAACCGCGGGGGGATGCTGGTGCGGATGGGCAGCGGGCGCATTTGGTGCAGCGCGGGCACCCTGGCGGGGCAGGAGGAGGGGGGCCTGCGCGGGGCGTACCTTGGCGCAATGCGGCGGTTTTTCCCCTTTTGCGGGGCGGGCCCCTCGGAAAAGCTGAGGGAGGCCCCGGTGTACAACACCTGGATTGAGCTGACCTTCCACCAGACCCAGCAGGCGGTGCTGCGGTATGCCGGGGACATTTTGGCCCACGGCCTGCCCGCCGGGGTGCTGATGATCGACGACGGCTGGAGCGATTATTATGGAAAATGGAGCTTTTCGGCCGAAAGGTTCCCCAGCCCCGGCGCCCTGCTGGCCGAGCTGCGGCGGCTGGGGTTTGCGGTGATGCTTTGGGTCTGCCCCTTTGTCACGCCGGACACGCAGGAATACCGGGAGCTGGAGCAGAAAGGCCTTTTGGTGAAAAACGGTAGGGGCGAGGTGCACATTGCCCACTGGTGGAACGGCTGGTCCGCCCTGCTGGACATGACCCGGCCAAAGGCCTGCGCCTGGCTGAAAACCCGGCTGGACGCCCTGACGGCGCTGGGCGTGGAGGGGTTCAAATTTGATGGGGGCGACAGCCTGTACTACCCCGAGGGCGGCGAGGTGAGCCCCGACGCGCACTCGCGGGCCTGGGCGCGCTTTGGAGAACAATATGCCCTGAACGAATTCCGGGTGACCGCCGGCGCGGGGGGCCGGCCGCTTTTGCAGCGGCTGTGCGACAAGGACCACAGCTGGGGTGAAACCGGGCTTGCGGCGCTGGTGCCCGGTGCGCTGGTGCAGGGCCTTACCGGGCACCCGTTCCTGTGCCCGGACATGATCGGCGGCGGGGAATACCGCAATTTTTACGGCCAGGGGGCCCTGGACGGGGAGCTGTTCGTGCGCTGGGCCGAGGCGGCGTGCCTGATGCCGGTGATGCAGTTTTCCGCCGCGCCCTGGCGGGTACTGGGCGAGCGGGACTTTGCGGCGGTGCGCAGGGCGGTGGAAACCCGCGCGCGCTTTTTGCCCGCGCTGCGCGCGGCGTGGGAGCACTGTGCCCGCACGGGTGAACCCATCCTGCGGCCCATGGCCTATGAATTTGGCGGGGAACCGTGCGCGGCGGCCATGGATCAGTTTATGCTGGGCGAAGGGCTGCTGGTGGCACCCCTGCTGCAAAAGGGCGCGCGGGAGCGGGAGGTCTGGCTGCCCCGGGGCGCTTGGAAACTGGATGGCAAGAGAATTGAGGGCGGCGCAAGGCGCAGCTTTGCCGCCCCGGAAGGCCCGCTGGTGTTCGAGCGGGAAATATGAGCCGGAAAGAACGGGCGGGCTGCCCGCCAAAGGCGGCCCGCCCGTTTTGGCATTCCTGCAAGGGTGCAGAAAGGAGCCCGGCGCTCTGTTTTTCAAACAGAGCGCCGGGCCCTTTTTATCTGCTGCAGCAGGCTCGGAACCGAACTGTTTTTATGGGGGCAAACGCCGCTGTTGGGCCCTTGATGGCGCTGGCCGCTGCCCTTGGTCAATACAATTTGCTTCTGAGCAGCCCGAGCACCTGAGCGATCTCTGCGACCGGTTCCGGCGCATCGCTGCTCAGCCAATTGCACAGGACGGAAAAGGTTCCCTGAAACACGAACTGCCGGATGTATTTGGCCTGCGCATCGGTATAACTGCCGGCGCCGATCATGGTTTGAAAGATCGCGCCGATGCTGGGAATGGCAAACAGCTGCGCCGTAAAATCCTGCGCGGGAATGGCCTGGACCAAAATGCAGAAGGTCTCCCGCTGCTCGTACAGGTGAGTGAGCACGGGCACGAGCGCAGGGGAACTTTGGGCGAGGATGGACTTGAGATCCTCGTTCAGCTGCGCAAAAAAGTCCGCTTCGATCTCATTCAGCAGCTCCGCCTGGCTGCCATAGTATTTGTAAAAGGTGGTGCGGTTGATCTGAGCGGTCTGGCAAAGCTCGCAGATCGAGATCTCGTTCAGGGGTTTTTCTTTTAAAAGATGCAGCAGGCCTGTTTTCAGCATGGCCTTGCTCAGCCGAACCCGTTGATTTTCCATCATGGACAGCACCTCGACAAATTTGATTGAAATGTTGATGGGAATACACAGAGCCTGTAAAATGTTGTGCCCGGCACAGTTTGAAATAAACAGTCTGTTGACTTTAAAGCGATATGTCCATCATAATAAAAACATAAGGCTTTGTCAACTTTTACACTGTATGGGGAGGCGGCTGTCGTGCGCTTTTGGAGAAGAAACTGGTATTACATAGGCGGAATTCTGTTTGTTTTTCTGGCATTTGGGATGGGGCTTTGGGGCAGCGGCCATCTGAGCCGGCTGCAGGTCATCCTGGTGTTCAGCTGGATGGGGATGCTGATGCATCAGTTTGAGGAGTATGCATTCCCGGGCGGTTTTCCGCTCATTTCCAACATGGCGGGGCTCGGAGAGCTGGAACACCCGGAGCGGTACCCCCTGAATGCGCGGCAGAGCTTTTTGAGCAATGTGATCTTTTGCTATTTGAGCTATATCATTCCCATCCTGTTCCCCAACCTGATCTGGATGGGAGCGTCCCAGGTGCTTGCCGGGGTCTGGCAGCTGCCCGGCCACGGCATTGCCATGAATATACGCCTGAAAAGCAAGTATAACCCGGGGCTTGCATCCACCGCCCTGTTGCAGACGCCTGTGGCCATTTATTACATCTGGTATGTGGCGAACTATATGCCCGAGCAGGCCGGGCAGCTGTGGTGGGGGATCCCTGGGTCTTTGGCGATGCTGCTTCTGACCTTTATTGTTCCGATCCTGTTTATGAAAGATAAAAATTCCCCGTACCCTTTTGACGACCGGGAGTTTTACGGCTATGACAAAGAGCATGTGAAGAAGCTTTGGGAAGAAAGAAAAGCCGCCAAAGCTGCAAAGGAGGCAAAATAACATGGTCAAAAAATTGGACAAATGGTGCGACATCCACTGGATCATCTTTTTGTGCGCAACGGGTGTTGTTATGGCGGTCTGCGCGGCCGTTTTCTGGGATACGATGCCCCTTGGCGCGCAGGGCGCTGTGTTTGCCGCCGTGATCATGCCCTTTCACGTGCTGGAGGAGTGGAAGTTCCCGGGCGGGCTGCACCACTTTTACAACACGCTGCTCGGCCCGAAGGAAGAAGGCAGGAAAGATTTGAGCCGTTACCCCATGAGCCGGTTGACGGACATGGTCACCAATGTGGGGCTGCAGTGGATCCCGCTGGTTTATCTGCTTGTGGCCTGCGTGACCGGGCTTTCCAACGCGGTGGCCCTGTGCATGATGCTGTTCTGCTTTATTGAGGTGGCGGCCCACACCGGGGCCGGTTTCCTGACCCTGCACTGGTTTGGAAAGGACGGCAAAAAGACCATCTACAACCCCGGCCTTGCAACGTCGTATATGATGTTCCTGCCCGGCGGCGTTTATCTTGCGGCCCGGCTTGAAAACATTACCGCCGGCGACTGGCTGTGGTGCGGCCTTCTGTTTGTGATTATGATGCTGATCTGCATCCCGCTGACCGAGACCCCGCTGAAAAAGTGGGTCGCCAGGCAGGAAAAGGGCCTGTTTGCGTTTGCAGACCCGAAGTATTACAGCAAATTCGTGCATAAAAAGTAAGGAGCCCGCCATGAAATTCTGGAGAAGGTACTGGTATCTGATCGGCGGCGCGCTGTTTGTGTTCCTTGCTTTTTTCATGGGCCTTTGGGGCTGCAGCAATCTGCCCCGTATTCAGACCATCCTGATTTTCAGCTGGATGGCGATGCTGGTTCACCAGGTGGAGGAATATGCGTTCCCCGGCGGGATGCCCTCGATCACCAACATGGCGGCTTTTCGGGAAAAGGAAGCGCCGTATAAATATCCCTTCAACGCGCAGCAATGTTTTATCTGCAACGTGTTTTTGTGCTATGCCTTTTACATTCTTGCGATCTGCTTTCCGGATACCGTTTGGCTGGGCGCATCGCAGGTGCTTTGCGTGCTGGTGCAGCTGGGCGCCCACGCGCTGCTGATCAATTTCTCGTTGAGGGATTTTTACAATCCGGGGCTCGCTTCCACGGTGTTTTTGCAGGCGCCGGTGGCCGTTTATTACATCTGGTATGTGGCGACCAGCCTGCCGGAAAAGGCGGGGCAGCTTTGGCTCGGGATCCCCGGCGCGTTTGCCGCCATGGTGGTCTGCTTTATTGCGCCGGTGTTTCTGCTGAAAAACAAAAAAAACAGCTACCCCTTTGCCGAAGAGGAGATGTACGGTTACAAGAAAGACAAGGTGCTGGAGATCTATCACGACAGCAAGCCATCCATTTTGCAGAAAGTGGGGATCAAATAATGATAAAGAAACTGGACCGCTGGTGCAACGATCTGTGGCTGGTCTGCCTTGGGGTGCTGGGCGTGACCGTTGCGATTCTGCTTGCGCTCAACTGGAACACCTGGACGCCCGGCGCGAAGGGCGGCGCTTTTCTGGCGGTGATTATGCCGCTTCATGTGTTGGAGGAATGGAAATTCCCCGGCGGGCTGCATTACATCTATAACATCATTTTTGGACCCAAGGAGTTCGGAAGCAGGTATCTGGACCGCTACCCCATGAGCCGCTTTACCGATATGGTCACGAACGTGGGCCTTGCGGTCATTCCTTTGCTCTATGCGATCCCGGCGCAGCTGTGCGGAAGATCCAACATGGTGGCGATCTGCATCATCATCTTAAGCTTCGGCGAGGTGCTGGCCCATACGGTCGTGGGCGGGTATTCGCTGAAACGGTACCGCAAGGCAGGCAAGACCTTTATTTACTGCCCCGGGCTGTTCACGGCCTATACGCTGTTCCTGCCTGCCGGCATATATCTCTGCGCGCAGCTCTCCCATGTAACAGTTGGAGATGTGATCGGCGGGGTGGCAGCCATGGCGGTTCTGGGTGTCGTGTGCGTGCCGCTGCAGGAGATGCCGCTCAAAAAATGGGTGCTCAGGCAGGGGGGAGAGCCCTTTGCCTTTGCCGGCCCCAAATATTACGCAAAATTTGTGGATAAAGACCACTGCTGAAAGGCGCCAAGGCCAACCGTTCCCGATCGGAACGAACCAAAGCAGCAGCACCCCGCCGCTGGAACTTTTGTTCCAGCGGCGGGGTGCTGCTGCTTCTGCAATGAAAACGGAGAGGAAAGGCGGCGCCCCCTGCCAAAAAGACAGGCAGCCGGAAAATGGTTTGTGCCGAACGGGGATGCTTTCTTATTCTGCCGGGCGGCAGTTGAAACGGTAGCCCTTGCGGCGGATCGTTTCGATGTACTGCTGCCCAGGACACAGGGCGGCCAGCCGCTGCCGCACCCGGGCCATGCAGGCCTGCAGGTTGTGCACGCCCTTGTTGAGGGGGGCTTTCCACACCCGGTCGTAAAGCTGCTCGTACGAAAACACCTGGCCGGGATGCTGCGCCAGGTAGGCCAGCAGGTCGAATTCCAGCGAGGAAAACTCCCGCACGGTAACCCCCTGAAAGCGAACCTCGCGCAGGCCCAGGTCGATCTCGAGGCCGCCGAAGGTCAAAACGTCGGCCGTTTCGATCTGCAGCCGCCGCTCGATGCGCAGGCGGATGCGCAGCTCCAGCTCCCGCAGGCTGTAGGGCTTGGGGATATAATCGTCGCCGCCCGCCAGCAGGCCCCGCACACGGTCGTCCTCTTCGGCGTAGGCCGACAAAAACAGGATGGGCACGCGGGATACTTCGCGCAGGGTGCGGCAAAAGGCCACGCCGTCCATGCCCGGCAGGTGTACGTCCAGCACGATGGCGTCCAGCGCCGCGCAGGAGGCAACGGCAAGGGCGGCCTCGGCGGTTTCGGAACACGCCACCTGATAGCCGGCCTTTTGCAGATAATCCGCGTTGAGCGCGAGCACTTCCGTGTCGTCGTCCACCAAAAGGACCCGGTACATCGCATGACCTCCCCTGCTGAATGGATCGCGCCGCCCGGCGCGGGCGGCAGAAACCGCGGCAAATTTATTTTACCATCTTCCCGGCGGAAAAGCAAAACCCGGGCGGCGGGGCAGCCCCGCGGAGCGCCGCGCCTGCCGCCTTTTACCCCGCCTGCGGCCCGGCGGCGCAGGCGTTCAGCACCGCCTCCAGCCGCCCGGCCCAGCCGCCCTTGAAAAACAGGCAGCAGGCGCGGTCCGGGGCCAGGATATCGGTGGGCGCGTCGGCCAGCGCCCGCGCCCGGCAGCCCCCGGCGCACACCAGGGCATGCGCGCACGCCCCGCACTCCTTTGTGTGGGCGAAAAGATCCTCCACGCGGGTGTCGATGAGGGCCAGATACTTCGAGTCGGTCAAGCCCTGGCGCAGGCCGATCTCGGTGATGCGGGGGTACTGGGCCTGCAGGTCGTAGGCGGCCAGGGGCAGGCAGGGCAGCAGGCGCCCCTCCGGGGAGAGATACAAGCTCTGCCGGGCGTGGCCGCACACGGCATGGCGCAGGCAGCCGGGCCCGCCGCTGTATTTTTTCATGGGCACGCTCACGTGCCCGCCGCCCTTTTGGCAGTAGAAAAAGCCCCCCATCATCAGCGACAGCGGCGCGCCGTCGGCAAAAAAAGCGGGGATATAGTCCAGGTACGTTTGGTACACGTCCTCCATGGAAAGGGAGTAGTCGCCGCCGTACTTGCGCCAAAGCTCGGTGTCGGCCACGGGGTTGGCCTTTAACGCGGCGCAGTGGTGGGCGGCCAGGGTGTTCACGCTCTGGCGCAGCAAGGGGCGGTTGCCCCGATGCAGGCACAGCTCCGCCTCGGTGGCAAAGCCCCTGTCGCGGCACAGATCGAACGCGCGCAGCACGGCCTCGCCCGCGCCGGGGATGCCACGCAGCCAGTCGTGCCAGCCCCCGTCGCCGTCGTAGCTCATGCTGAACGCGGGGCGCAGGCCCCGCTGTTCCAGCCCGTCCAGCAGCGCCGCGTTCACCAACGCCCCGTTGGAGTAGATGGCGGTGATGGCGATCCTGTGCCGCGTCAGCGCGTCCACAAGCTGCCACCAGTCGCCGCGCACCAGCGGTTCGCCGCCCGTGAGCGACACCTGCTGCACGCCGCAGGCGGCCAGCTGCTCGATGATCTCCAGCATGGTCTCGCGGGGCAGCTCCCCCAGCTTGGCGTTGGGGGCGGACAGGTAGCAGTGCTTGCAGCGGTAATTGCAGCGCCCGGTGATGGACCAATGCACAGAGCGGATAAAGCGGTTTTCGTACCGGCGGTATTCCTGGTCCGGCGCGAGCGCGTCGCCGTAGGCGCATTCCCGCACCACGCCCCGCGCCGCCTCCCGGTGCAGGATGGCCCGCAGATGCGCCGGCACCAGCGCCCGGCCGCAGTCGCACAGGCCGTTGCACAGGCGCAGCGCGTTGAACTCGTCCTCCGTGAGCAGGCGCACCGTGTTTTCCGGGCGGCGGATCAGCACATAGGGCAGCCGCTGCCAGCCGCGCAGCACATAGGCGCTTTCAAGCTTCAAATACATCAGGGAAAACCTCTTTTCACCGGGGCCTGGGAGCAAAACGCCCCGGCCGGCAGGGCCTTGCCGGCCGGGGAATCTTTATCGGGGAGCAAAACACACAACGAAGTCTGTGCCGGTATGCCCGCAGCTTGGGCAGGTATAATAAGTGCCCATTTCAGCTACTTGCGGCGTTACGAATTTACCGCATTGCGGGCAGCGCAGCCCTGCCTGGCCTTTAAACATTTCCAACATGTTGTCGATTTCCCCTTGCTTGTACTGCTGATACGTGACGTTGTTCATCATGCACACCGTCGCACCGCCGCCCGCCACGGCGTCCAGCTCGTCGTCGGAGACCGGGCCGCCCGCCGCCGCGGGGGCGAAGTCGGCGGCCGTGAGGGCAAAGCCATACTCCGCCGCCAGGGCGATGTATTGCGCAGGGGTGGAACCGGCGGCGTCCAGCGCCGCTGCCCGCTCTTTCAGTTCGGGGTTCTGCTCCAGGGCCTCCAAAAATTCTTTCATCATCACAGTTTCTCCTTTTCCTTTTTTAGCTTTAGCGCGCGCCGAAATCGGGGAGCGTGCCCTGGTAATGGCAGGCGGGGCATTCGGCCGGCCCGCCCTTGTTGAGAAGCTTGATCATCTCGTCGACCTCAAGAGGCTCAATGTGTTTGCCGCAGCTGGGGCAGCGCAGATTGCTCACATCCAGCATGGCCTGCTTGCAGTCATCGATGCCCAGGGCCCCGCCCGAGACGGCGTCCAGCGCGTCGTCGGCCAGAAGCCCGCCTGCGGAAAAGCTGCTCTTGCCGCTGCCAAAAAATTCTTTCATGATTTGTTTCTCCTTTCTGTTTGAGCTGAAACCGACGAGCCGCTTTGCGGCTTTTGGTCCCGGCCTTTATCCATTGATACGGGCGCCGCGCCCGGCTGTTAGGTGCTTTTTGCAAAAAAATTAAAACAGGGTGGTCTTGCCCACAAATGCCTCGTCGTCCAGCCGCTGGCGGGCCACGAGCCCGGAGAAAAAGCCCCCCTGGGCGATCAGCTCGTCATAAGAGCCGTCCTCGATGATGCGCCCGTTGTTTAGCACCAAAATGCGGTCGCACTGACGGATGGTGGACAGGCGGTGGGCGATGACGATGCGGGTGCACTTGAGGCTGTCCAGCGACTGGGACACGGTTTTTTGGGTCAGGTTGTCGAGCGCGGAGGTGGCCTCGTCGAACATCAAGACCTTGGGCTTCGGCGCGATGGCCCGGGCGATCATGAGCCGCTGGCGCTGCCCGCCCGACACCCCGCCCGCGCCCTCCGAGATGATGGTGTGCATGCCCATGGGCATGCTGCGGATGTCTTCGGCGATGCCCGCCCGCTCGGCGGCCTCCCAGGCGTCGTCCAGCGTGAGCCAGGGCGCGGAGATGACGATGTTGGAAAAAATATCCCCCTGGAACAGCTTGCCGTTCTGCATCACCACCCCGATATGCCGCCGCAGGCTGCGCAGATCCATGGAGGAAAGGTCCTTTCCGTCGTAGTACACGGCGCCCTTTTGGGGCCGCTCAAAACCCAGCAGCAGCCGCATGAGGGTGGATTTTCCGCAGCCGGTGGGCCCCACGATGGCGATGTACTGCCCGGGCCGGATCTTTAGGGAAAGATTGTCGAGAATGAGGGGCGAAGCCTCCCCGCCGGGGGTTTCGTAGCGGAAGGAGACGTTGTTCAGCTCGATGCCGCCGCTGAGCCGGGTGACCACCTGCTTGCCGGCGGCCACCTCGGGTTCGGCGTTCAAAAGGGGGCGCGCCATGTCCAGCGTGGGGCGGATGGAAGCGACGGTGGAGACGATGGACGCCAGCGACAGAAAGGCGCCGGACACCATGCCGTAGGAAGCGTTGAAGGCCATGTAGTCCGCCAGGGCGATCCCGCTGGCGGCGGCCGCCCAGTAAAGCGCGATGCCGCCCAGCAGCGAGATCGCCATGGAAATGACGGGGGAGAGCTTCAAAAGAAGGGGCGGGTCATATTGCAGCGCGGCCGTTTTGCAGTACTGGTCGGCCCATTTGGCAAAGGCCCGCCGCTCCGCGCCGGAAAGCTTGATCTTCTGCACGCCGGAAAACAATGAGAATACCAGGCCGGATTCCTTTGCTTTGCACTGCATCCTCCGGCGGGTCACGCCGATCCCCAGCAGCGCCGCCGCCACGCTGGCCGCCGCCGTGAGCGCGATGATTGCCAGCGCGGGAACGGCCAGCGGCGCGGCATACCGGGCGATCTGCCCCACATACACCAGGGAAAACAGCGCGGTGAACCCGGTGGAGAAGATCGCGCTGCCGAACATGCCGCACAGGCTTTGGATGTTCTGCACCCGGCTGGCAAGCTCTCCGGCGCTGTACTGCTTGAAAAAGTCGGTGGGCAGGGCCAGCAAGCGCATCATGGACGCAGCCTGGACGGTGGCGTCCATTTTGACCTGGATGCGCTCCAGCGTAAGGCTGCGGGTGATCTGCAGCAGCGCGGCGGACACCGTGACGCCCAGCAGCAGGACCGCCACCGGCAGCAGCAGCCCCGGGTCCCCGGCGGGAATGACCTGGGCAAAGATGACCCTGTTCACCATGGGCAGGCAAAGCCCCACCAGCGTTACCGCCAGCGCGGCCAGCGCGGCCAGCGCCACGTCCCCGGCGGAAAGGGTACCTGCGATGAAGCGCAGCAGATCGGCAACGCCCAGCTTGCCCGCCGGCAGGGGCCTGTAAAACTGGATGGCCGAGGCGTCCAGGCCGGCGGCGGTGCGGCGGTCCACGCGCACGCGCACGCCGCGCTGCCAATCAAAAAAGGTGTAGCCCTTCCAGCCGTGGGGCAGCAGGGCCACCGGCGCGCCCGCTTTGGTGCGGCCGAGCAAGGGGCCGATCGCTTCCGCATACCATTTTCCCTCCAGCCGCACCGGGCGGCGCATGACGCCGGAGGGGCGCAGCAGGTATTCCAGCTGATCGTCCAGCCCGGTGACGCCCCCGGGCAGCTGCGCTTCCTGAACATGATAATACTTTAAGATCTCGCCGATGGCGTCCTGGGAGCGCCTTCGGTCGTTGGCGCCTGGCGGCGCCGCCTTGCGGCCCATGACCACGCGGGCCATGCGGGCAAAGCTGTCGGAAAAAGCGTCGCTGTCGTTGCGCGCCCGATTCCGAAGCTGTTCGTCAAACCAGCTCATACGGCCTTCCCCCTATTCATTGGACACCAGGCTGGCGTACAGCCCCCCGGCCCGATACAGCGTTTCGTGCGTGCCCCGTTCCACCACCCTGCCCCGCTCCAGCACCACGATCTCGTCGCAGTCGCGGACGGTGGAAAGGCGGTGGGCCACCACGATGCAGGTGACGCCCCGGTCCCGGATGGAGCGCACCACCTCGTACTCGGTCCTGGCGTCCAGGGCCGAGGTGGCCTCGTCCATGATCAGGATGGTGGGGTCCTGCGCCAGCACGCGGGCGATCTCCAGCCGCTGGCGCTGGCCGCCGGACAGGTCCTTGCCGCCCTCCAGGATGCGGCGCTGGTACCCGCCCTCGCGCAGCATGATGTCCTCGTGGATGTGGGCATCCCGGGCGGCCAGGATCATCTCGAAGTCCTCGATGGAGCTGTCCCACATTTTGATGTTGGCGGCCACGGTGTCTTCAAACAGGATGATGTCCTGATCCACCACCGCCAGCGAGCCGGTGAAAACGCTGCGGGGGATCTGCGCGATCGGCTTGCCGTCGAACAGAATTTCCCCGCTCCAGGGCTTGTAAAGCCCGGAGATCAGCTTGGACAGGGTGGATTTTCCGCAGCCGGAGGGGCCGACGAAGGCCACCCGCTGCCCCGGTTCCAGGGTGAGGGAAAAATCCCGGATCAGGGGGTCGGCCAGGCGGGAGTAGCCAAAGGTGACGTGGCGCAGCTCCAACCGGCCGGAGAGCTTGCCCCAGCCGCCCTCGGCGGGCTCGGGGCCGTATTCCACATCCGGCTGATAGTGCATCACGTCCTCGATGCGCTCCATCGAGGTGCGCATCTCCTGCACGCTTTGACCCACCGAGATCAGGGAGCTGGCCGGGGCCAGAAACGAATTGAGGAAGCCCTGGAACGCCAGGATCATGCCGGGCGTAAATTCGCCCTGTATCACCAAAAACACGCCCAGCAGCAGCACCAGGCCGGAGCACAGCTGCTGCACCAGCCCGGGTAGGGCGCCCAGGTATTGGTTCAGCCGCGCGAATTTTACGCCCTGGGCGTTTACCGAGGCCTGATAGCCCGCCCAACGCTGGAAAAAGCCGTTTTCGGCGCCGCTGGCCTTGATGGTTTCGATCATCTCGATGCCCGACATTGTGCTGCCGGTCAGCTTGCCCGCGTCCCGCATCTGCACCCGGGTGATGTTGGTCCGCTTTTGCGAGATCACGCGGGCAAGCACCAGGTTGGCCGCCACCGACGCCAGGCCCACCAGGGTGAGGAGCGGGCTGTAGCGCAGCATGACCACAAAATAGAGCACCAGCATGATGAAGTTCAGCAGCACCGGGGCCAGCTGCTGGATCAGCGTGGCGGCGATGCCCTCGTTGGAATTCTGCCGGGCGGCGATGTCGCCGGCCATCCGCTGGGAGAAAAACTCCATGGGCAGGCGCAGCACGTGCCACAAAAAGGTGGAGTTGGCAACGATGGCGAATTTGCCCTGCAGCTTCAGCAGATAGGTCACATTGAGCAGGGACAGAATGATCTGGGCGGCGGCGACGCCGCCCAAAAGCAGAAGAAAGGGGTACAGCCAGCCGGGGTCGGCGCGGGTGAGGATGCGGTCCAAAAACACCCGGGAGAAAGCGGGCGACACAACGCCCAGCACCGAGCTGAGCGCACCGGTGAGAAACACGAAGGCGAACGCGGCGCCCGCGCCCCGCAGCCGGTCCCGGGCAAAGGCCAACACGCTGCGGGGCTTGCCCCCGGGCTGGAAGGCCTGCGTGGGCTCGAACTGCAGCACGATGCCGGTGAAGGCCTGGTCAAATTCCTCCAGGGTCACCGTTATGGCGCCGCGGGCAGGGTCGTTCAGACGGACCCGGCTTTTTTGAAAGCCGCACAGCACCACAAAATGATTGAATTTCCAGTGGATGATGCAGGGAAAGCGCGCCTGGCGGCGCAGCTGTTCCGGCTCGTAGCGATAGCCTTGGGCCTTGAGGCCATAGCTGCGGGCCGCCTTGAGCACGTTTTTGGCCGAGGAGCCGTCCCGTGAAACGCCGCAGTCGGCCCGCACCTGTTCCAGGGGGAGCCATTTTCCATAGTAGGCCAGGATCATGCACAGGGAGGCCGCGCCGCATTCCAGCGCCTCCATCTGCATTACGACCGGCACCTTAACGGCTTTTTCCTTCATACTGCGCCCCCTTCAGTTCAGCAGAAAGTCAATGGGACGGATGGACTGGGTAATAATGGACAGCTGTACCGCGCCCTCCGGCGCCCCGGGCAGCGAGACGGTCACCGGCACGTTCCAGTCGGAAAGGGCCAGCAGCTGGGTGAGGTAGTCGCTGCCCAGCTGCTGCGACACCTCTCTCGCCGACAAAGGGATCGGCTCCACCGCCGCAACGGCGCCGGTGAGCTCGCCGGCGCGCACCTCCATGCCGGGGGCCACGCCCGCCGCCTGCTCCTGGGTAAGGTAGCAGACGACCCGCCCGTTTTCGGCGAGCCCCACGGCGGATACAGAGCTGGGCAGGGCCCCGGCGAACCCCCACACCAGCCCTGCCGCGGCCAGTGCCAGCAGCGCCGCCAGTACTACCCACACGCTGGGGCTTGCGACCCGGATATAGTCGTTCAGCTGTTCGGGCGACGAGATCCGCTCCAGGCTGCTTTTGCGGAAGATCGAGCCGTTTTGAGCCATCTGTTTCAACCTCCCTGTTGACAGAAAAACGTATCGCCGGGGCAGGCGGCCCCGGCGATGGAAGACTTTCGGCTTCCGTTTTCATTATAAAAAAATATGGGATGGATGAAAAGAGAAGCAAAAAAAGTGACGAGCCAGTGATTTTTGAGGGGGCAAAATCACTGGCTCGTCGCTTTTGGGCTGTTGGTGCGCGGGGCCTTTGTTTTTCCTTTATAATGTGATCGGTAAAGAAAACGGCGGGGCGCGGCCTAACAAAACGCGCCAGGCGGCGTATCAAAAGGCGGAAGGAGGCTGTGCCATGGAACAAATGGAGCGCGTGCTGGCGGCCCTGTTCGACTTTCAGCGGTTTGCAGGCAACCCGAGGCTGGCCGGATTGGTGCAGGAAACGGGGAAACGCACCGGCGGGCCCTGCCTGCTGGAGGACGAAGTGCTGGACCTATACGCCGCCGGAGACGCCGACACCCTGCGGGAAAGCGGCAGGGATAAGCCGCTATGACCGCCGCGCTGCTTCCTGAGACGCTTTACCGCGATTACAGGGAAAAGGTGGACCGCTATGTTAAAAGCAGGGTGGCCGACCGGCAGGACGCCGAGGATCTGGTGGAGGATATTTTTGTGAAGGCCTGCGCCCGGCTTGGGCAGTACGACCCGGACAGGGCGGCGCCGGGGACCTGGCTGTACGCGATCGCCCGCAACGCGGTGGTGGATTATTTCCGTGCCCGGGGAGCCCGGGGCGAACACTGCGGCGAGGAAGCGCTGGAGCGGTGTGTGGACCTGGACCCGCTGCCGGACGGGCTGCTGCTGCGGGGGGAACTGCTAGAGGCCCTGGCGGCCGGATTGGCGGCGCTGCCCCAGCGGGAGCGGGACATTGTTATCCTGCGGTTCTTTTACGGCCTCACCCCCGCCGAGGCGGCCCGGCGCACGGGTGTGAGCTATGCCAACGCCCGCTTTTTACAGCACCGCGCCCTGCAAAAGCTGCGGGCCTTTTTGGAAGAGCGGGGCCTGGGAAAAGAAAGCCTGTGAAACGGGCAGGAGAGCGGCGCGGGAGGCTCTGAATCAACACAAAAGGCTGTGGTCGTTTTTGCGCCGCAGCCTTTAAAACAAAGTTTTTAAAGTGTACTGCAGTGGAGCCCGGCCACTCGAGGCAACCTGCAGAGAAGAAATAGGAATAGCACAGCAATATAAGGGAAGCCCAGCCAAACGGCCGGGCTTCCTTTTACCTTGTTCGCAATTCTGGCAGATGAAATTTCCATGTGGCGATTTTCACGGGAAAAAGCCACGCGCTTTGGCAGCTACATTCATTAAGCTAACTTGGTCCGATAGTGGGGGTGGGCGCACCCCGGACAATCTTTTTGTGGGAAATTTTCAAGTCTGGTTCCTTCCCGCTTTTCGTATGCATTGTGTATTGTTTTTTTAATCTATGTTGATGTTATTACTTGGTGTAGTTTAGTGGAAATTCAGAACGGAAATATATGAAATAAATTTCTTGTTATATTCATCAAATCATGAATTTACACAACATGCTTTTTCTGATATTATGAGGCTAGAAGTTACTAAAACTAAAAACAGAAAGGAAAAAATGATATGCTGAATTTAAATATAAAAAAGAAAGAAGCTCTCTATAAAAATTCGGAAACTGAGCTGTTATCTGATTTTTATTTTGGCAGCACGAGCCATGAGGAATTTAAATTTGCCAGAATAGACAGTAACTTTAAATTATTCTTGCCTTATTTAAAAGATGGCGCTACCAGATTGTATTTGTATTATGCACTTGCGGCAAATAACAAAACCGGTGAATCATGGCATAGTGTAGATACGATTAGCGAAAGCCTCCATATAACGGATAGAAGTATTGCAAACTGGAATAACGAACTTGAGAGTTTGGGCCTTATTTATAGGAGCAGCCGTGGAAGGAGAAGCAAATCAACTTATCTGTTGCCGCTGACAGGATTTGCAACTAAAATGAGCGCTCCAAAAGTCAATCAAATTTTTACAGAACTTAAACTTTTTGATTCAAATGAAATGACGAAGGTTTTTGGTAAGTTTGGGTCACTCACGAAACTCTATATGAAAACAGACAACAAAAATGAGAAAGCAATTAACCAAATCGTGTGCGTTGGTTTAGAAAAATCAAACTGCTTCGAAGGCAAAGAAATAAACAGAACTACCATTTTTCTATACTATAATGAAAAGGTTAATGGTGATATTTTGCTTTCACAAGTGGATTCGGTAGATACGGAAGAAAAGGTTATTGTAGTCCATGAGAAAAATGCGAATCTGGAGCTTGCGGCTAGGAAATTTGATTGTGATGTAAATTACCAGTGTTATTTTATAAACCATGCCTGCAAAATCGACGACAAAACGATACATGAAATTATTTTGCAGCTGTCGGGAGACATTGATATTTCTGGATTGCCTGAAGTTGAAATATAACTTCAAAGGAGAGGACCATGAAATTTCATAAGCTGAAGATTGCTGTTTTGAAATACCTGCGCTACCATCAAAAAGAAAATTATATTGGTATTGATGTGCTGCAAAATGAATTTAAAAAGTCTTCTCTCGAAGATATAGATATAGCATGTAAGAGGCTGATTGAGGAAGGATTAGCATGCAGGCATGCCTCCGTCATAGCTGGATTTGAAAATTTAAAATCTGCGTACCGAATTAGAATAACAAAAGCAGGAATAGACTTTTTGATTGGCATTGAAACATCAGAAGCCAGCAAAGAGAATAATAAGATCAACAGAAAAATGTTTTATGCAACAGTTGCATCTGTAATGGTTGCGATTGCAGCAACCATTGTGACATATATTTGCGGTTTCAAGTAAATGAGAGATTGCTTGATTTAAACAACCTAAGATTTAGAAAAAACAATTCAAAAATTATTATATCGAGGTTACTATTAGCACAGCCCAACAGCTACTATAATTGCATTAGCTCCTTTGATACACCGAAGCTTACCGCCCTGCCTACCAGCGCACTGTTGGCACAGGGCAAGGGGGCGAGGCTGAATACATCACCTGAAAAGCTGGTTAAAAAGATGGGAGCAATCTCTCGATTGCTCCCATCTTTCGAATGTTCAATTTCATTATGAACATTCAACATGGTGCCGCTGGCCGGGGTCGAACCGGCACGATGTTGCCACCGGCAGATTTTGAGTCTGCTGCGTCTGCCAATTCCGCCACAGCGGCGCGTGTAACGGTATTATTATAATATGGCCGCCGTGTAAAATCAAGTGAAAATTTGTTTGCGCCGCGCCGCCGCCTGCAGCATTTCGCTTTTGCGGAGCGCACAGACGCCTTTTTACCCATGCGCCCGGGAGGGGCGGCGCAGGGGCCGAGAGGGGCAGGCACCGTGATTTTGCCTGTTTTTTGCGAAAGATCGGGCAAGTTTCTGTTGACAAACCGAACTTTCGGGGGTAAACTATAAAGGAATATAAAGGTTTTGCAGCGAGCGCTGTTTTGAGGCGCCGTTTGCCGGAGTTTTCTTTATGCCGCATCTCACGCCTTTGCTTTTGCAGCAGGCCCAGGCCGGGCAGGAAACCGCCATTGCGGCGGTGCTGGCCCACATGATGCCCATGCTCCGCCGCTGTGCCGCCCAGGGGGTATGCCCTGGCCTTGAGTACGACGACGCGGTGCAGGAGGGGATCATCGGCCTGTTCAGCGCGGTCAAAATGTTCGACGCCTCCAGGGGCGCTGCCTTCGAGACCTATGCCTCCACCTGCATTCAAAACGCGGTCATTGCCGCGCAGCGGGCCGCGGGCCGCAAAAAGCACGGCCCCCTGAATCAAAGCGTGCCCCTGGAAGAAAACCATCCCGCCCCCGGTCCCGAGGAGATCGCCATCCGCAACGAGCAGATGAACGCCACCTTTCAGGCCATTCACACCCGCCTTTCCGGTTTTGAGCAGGAAGTGCTCGCCCTATTTATAGACGGCAACAGCTACGAGCAGATCGCCCGGCAGTTGGGCCGCACCCCCAAGGCGGTGGAAAACGCTCTGTTCCGGCTGCGCCGCAAGCTGCGCCAGGAACAACCTGCTTCCAAGCTGTAAACCCGGTTCCGGGTTTACCATATATGCCCCTGTAGCTTAACATTTAGAGCATTGGTCCTGACCAAAGGTGACGGTTGAAATCCTTCCGCGGGCAAAAAAACAAAATGCAGAGGAGATATCTAGCATGTTCGAAGACAAGACCCTGGTATGCAAAGAGTGCGGCAACGAGTTTGTGTTCACCGCCGGTGAGCAGGAATTCTACGCCAGCCGTGGCTTTGAGAATGAGCCTCAGCGCTGCAAGAGCTGCCGCGACGCCCGCAAGAACGCCACCCGCGGTACCCGTGAGATGTACGAAGCCACCTGTGCCGCCTGCGGCAAGGTTGCCCGCGTGCCCTTCCAGCCCCGTGAAGACCGTCCTGTGTATTGCAGCGAGTGCTTCGCCAAGATGAAGGAAGAGCAGTAATCTTTGCAAGCAAAAAGAGCGCTCCCGCCAGGGGGCGCTCTTTTCTTGTGTTTTTGTGTGCTTTGCGGTACAATAAACCAGACCAAACTCTTTCAAAAAAGGGAGCCTGACGCGATGAAACAGCCTGTTCACGATTGGATCCGGGCGCACCGCCGCCTGCTTGCCGGGGCCGCTGTGACCCTGGCGGCCGCCCTGTGCCTGGCGTGGGTGGGGTACAGCCTGCACCACGCCTGCAAGAACGTGAGCCAGTATGAGATCGTGCACGACGGCTATGTGGAAAAGCAGGGCCTGTACCCCGCAGACCCGGCGGCGGGCCTTACCCAGGTACTGCGCACCGAGCCGGGGGTGACCCTGTACGGGGTGCGGCTGATGTTCGTGACAGGGGGCCGGGTGGCGCAGGGCAGCCTGACCGTGCAGCTGCTGAGCGGAGAAACGCTGCTGGCCACGAGCGTGAGCGACATGACCGCGCTGCTGGACGGCGCGTTTGTGGACATTCTGTTTGACCGGCCGGTGGTGATGCAGCAGGGGCAGGCCTACCGCCTTGCCATTACCGCGGCGCCCGCAGCGCCGGAGGATGCGGTGGGGCTGGTATACGGCGAGGGGGCCATGGCCGACCCGGCGCTGCCCCTTGCGGACGCGCTTTCCCCCGACCAGCCGGGCCGCACAGCGGCACTGCAGTATATCACCAACTACACCGGTACGCGCTTTGCCCTGAAAGCCTTCGCGCCCCTGGCGGCCCTGGTGCTGCTGGCGGTGGCGGGCGGCTGGTGGCTGCTGTTCGTGAAACGGGCCAAGGCCCATTGGAGCTTTGCGTACCTGGCCGCGCTGCTGGGGCTGGCCTTTGCACTGGTCACGCCGCCGCTGGCGGGGCCGGACGAATATGTGCACGCGGCGGGAGCCTACGCTCTGGCCAGCCAGCTGACCGGCCAGGCCGGGGTGGAGAGCGCGTACGATGAAAACGGCGTCTACCGTTCCCAGCTGGCCATGCGGGCCTGCGATGCGCCCCACATGCGCGCGGTTTCGGGCGAGATCGGCGCCATTGCCTACAAGGAAATGGCGGACGGCCTGTTCAGCGCCGGCAACAGCGGCGCGCTGACCGCGGCCGTTTCGGTGCGGGCGCCCTACAATGTGCAGCCGGTGCAGTATCTGCCGCAGGCGCTGGGGATGCTGCTGGCGCGGGCGCTGGGGCTGGGCTTTTATGCCATGCTGCTGCTGGGGCGGCTTGCCAACCTGGCGGTTTATGTGGCGCTGGCGGCGCTGGCCGTGCGCTTTGCCCCGGCGGGCAAGAACATTTTCTTTGCGGTGGGGCTGCTGCCCATGTGCCTGGCGCTGGCGGGCAGCCTTTCGGCGGACACGGCGGTGCTGGGCCTGGCGTTCTTGCTGAGCGCTCTGTGCCTGCGGGGGGCCTGTGAACAGCGGGCGATGAGCCTTGGGGCGCAGGCGTGCGTGCTGGTGCTGGCGGCGCTGCTGGCACCGGCCAAGGCGATTTATATCCTGCTGGTGGGCCTGTGCTTTTTCATCCGGCCCGAAAACCTGGGGGGGCGGGCGCGCAGCCGGGCGTACAAGGGCCTGGTGTGTGCGGCGGCCCTGGGGGGCTGGGTGCTGGCGAACGGCCCCACCGTGGCGTATATGTTCCGAAGCGTGGATGTGGAGCGGCTGACACTGGCCCTGGCGCCCCTGGCCGTGCTGGCTGCCCTGGCTGCGATGGCCTGGCTGCGATGGAGAAAAAGCCCGGCCTTTCGCCGGGGCGCGGTGATCGGCGGCGCTGTGCTGGCGGCTGTGCTGGCGGCGGTGGCCGTGTGGGTCGCGGGCAACAGCGGCGAGGCGCTCACCCCCGAGGAGTATGCCGCCGGCATCCAGCCCAACGGCGAATCGGTCTACGTGTTCAGCGCGGGCTACATCATTTCACACCTGCCGCAGACCTTCAAGCTGCTGGCAAACACCTTGGGCAGGGAGCTGCCCACCTACCTTCAGGGGTTGGTGGGGGCGCTGCCGGGCGAACCCATTGTGTACGGCCTGGAGATCAGCTGGACCCTGACGCTGGGGCTGCTGCTGGTACTGCTGGCCAGCTGCCTGCGGCGGCAGGGCCAGCCCCCCCGGCTGCACGGCCGGGGCCGCTGGCTGCTGGGCGGGGTGTGCCTGGGGGTGACGGCGCTGATGGTGCTGGCGAACGTGAGCTGGACCCCCATCAACAGCGCGACCGTTTTTGGGATTCAGGGGCGGTATCTGCTGCCCGTGCTGCCGTTGGCGCTGCTGCTGCTGGGCGAGTGCGACACCGTTTGCCTGAAACGGGATTCCTCGCGCGGGCTGCGCTTTTGCAGCGCGGCGCTGGCGGCGGCCACGGCGCTGGAGAGCCTGGTTTTATTTGCCACTGCGTGAGGTTGCAAAAACAGCGCAAATCGGCTATAGTAATAAGAACGGGACGCGCCTGGAACAGGCGCGCCGAGGCCCTGAAACGGGCCGCCGGATCAGCTTTTGAGAGAAAGAGAGATAAGTACCATGACCATTACCAAACAGACCATCATCGGCGATATTCTGGATACCGACAATTCGGTGGCCCCGCTGTTCCTGGCCATCGGGATGCACTGCCTGGGCTGCCCTGCCAGCCGGGGCGAAACCATTGAGCAGGCCTGCGCGGTGCACGGCACCGACCCGGACGAGCTGGTGGCCCGGCTGAACGCTCATTTTGGCAATGCCTGAAGCCCCTCGGCTGGACGCGCGCCTGCTGGCGGCCGCCCGGCTGGTAAAGCCGGGGCTGCCCGCGGCGGACGTGGGCTGTGACCACGGCAAGCTGGCGGCGTGGCTGGCCTGCACCGAGACCTGCCCGAAAGTGATCGCCTGCGATTTGCGCCCGGGGCCCCTTGCGGCGGCAAAAGCCACCTGTGAGGGCTGCGGCTGCGCCGACAGGGTGGAGCTGCGGCTGGGCAGCGGGCTGGAGGTGGTGCGCCCCGGCGAGGTGGGCACGGTGGTGCTGGCCGGCATCAGTGCACAGACCACCATCGAGATTCTGCAGGCGGCCCCCTGGGTGCGCAGCGCGGCCGTTCGGCTGGTGTGCGTGCCCGCTACCAAGGCGCCCGTGCTGCGCGGCTGGCTGTGGCGGCAGGGGTTCGCGCTGCGGCAGGAAACCCTGGCCCGCGCGGCGGGCCGTTGGTACACCGCCATGTGCGCCGAATACTGCGGCGTGCCCCGCGAGCCCGGCGGGATGGAATGCCTGCTGGGGCTTACATACGGCCAGCCCGGCGCGGCCGGGTATCTGCGGCAGACAGCGGAAAAGCTGCAAAAGTACCGCAGGGGCCTTTCGGAGGACCCGGCGGGGGCGGCTGCGGTGGACGCACTGCTGCGCGCGCTGCAGCAGCAAGAGCAAGGAGAGAAATAGAGCGATGGCAAAAATCGAAGAAGTGCAGCAATTCCTGCAGCAGCTTGCCCCGGCAAGCCTTGCCGCGCCCTGGGACAACGTGGGGGTGCTGGTGGACTGCGCGGCCGATGTGACCAGCATCCTGGTTTCGCTGGACATCACCGACGAGGTGGTGGCCGAGGCGGAGATCCAGGGCTGCCAGTTGATCGTGGCGCACCACCCGGTGATCTTTAAGCCCATGAGCCGCATCGGCCGGGGCGACGTGCCCTTCCGCATGATCAAAAAAAATATTTCCGCCCTGTGCGCCCACACGAATCTGGACGCGGCTGAGGGCGGCGTGAACGATATCCTGTGCAAGCTGTTCGGCGTGGGTTCCGCGCGCCCCTTTGGCGAGGGGAATCTGGGCCGGGTGGGCCAGGTGCGCACCGTCGGCGCGGCCCAGCTGGCGGCCCAGTGCAAAGCAACCCTGAACGCGCCCGGCGTAAAGCTGGTGGATACCGGCCGGCCCATCGCCACCCTGGCGGTGGTGGGCGGCAGCGGCGGCGGCATGCTGGCCGACGCGGCGGCGGCAGGGGCGGACGCGCTGCTCACCGGCGAGGCGAAGCATCATGACGCGCTGGAGGCAAAGCGCCTGGGTGTGAGCCTGATTGCCGCAGGGCATTATTCCACGGAATTTCCCATCGTGCCGGTGCTGGCCGACAAGCTGGCCAAGCGCTTTGGCGGCGTGCGGGTGCTGTGCAGCCGCCGAAACAAGGAACCGTTCGCCTATTTATAACGGGGGGCCATGTATGCTGTGGGATAAAAAAGACGGTGGAGCAGGCTACAATGAGGAAATGTTCGACGAGCCCCGGCCCGGCGAAGGGCAAATCCCCGCGGAGGGAGGGCCGCCGCGGGCGCTGCAGGGCGAAGGCCTGCTGGCCCGGCAGCTTGCGCCCGGTGAAACGGTGATCTGGCAGGGGCGGCCGCAGAGGCTGCACGGGCCGGCGGGCGCGTTCGGCAGGCTGTTCGGCTTTGTTTGGCTGGGCTTTTCCTGCTTTTGGGAGCTGATGGCCCTTACAGCCGCGCGGCATGGCGGCGTGTTCGGCCTGGTTTTTCCGCTGTTCGGCGTGCCGTTTGTCCTGATCGGCCTGAACCTGGTGTTCCCCAACCTTTTGGGCGGGCGGCGCAGGGCGGGCATGGCTTATGCCATCACGAACCGGCGGGTGCTGGCGGTGGCCAAGGGGCGGGTGACCGCCTGGCCGCTGAGCAGCGTTGAGGGCGTGGAAAAGCGCTATTACAAGGACGGCACCGGGGATCTGGTGCTGGGGAACGGCCAGACCCGCACCACCTGGGACGACGGCCGCTCTTACACCCACAGCGTGACCATGGACTTTTTGGGCCTGGCGGATGTGGATGCGGCCGAGGCTGCCCTGCGCAGCCAGCTTATGGTTCCATAATTTCAGCGCCGTGCCCTTGTCCGGCACGGCGCTTTCCGTTTTTGCCGTCGGGGCTGCTGGAAAAGCGCCCGAGGCGGGCTTTTCTACCTTATTATATAGAGAGGTGATTTTTATGGCGCTGGACGCCGCGCTTTTGGCCCTGTGTGCCGGGGAGTTGAAAAATGCGCTTTTGGATTCCAGGATCGACAAGATCTTCGAGCCCACCCGGGACGAGGTGGTGCTGACCCTGCGCACCCGCACCGACACCCATAAGCTGCTGCTTTCGGCCCGCAGCGGGTCGGCCCGGGCGTGCCTGACCGGCGAGAGCTTTGAAAACCCGCAAACACCGCCGAGCTTTTGCATGCTGCTGCGCAAACACCTTACCGGCGGGCGGCTGATGGACCTGCGGGTGGAGCCGGGCGACCGGCTGCTGTTTTTCAGGTTCCAGTGCACCAACGAGATGGGCGATCTGGTGCAGAACGTGCTGGCGGTGGAGCTGATGGGCCGCTATTCCAACCTGGTGCTCACCCGGGAGGGGCGGATTATCGACGCGCTGAAACGGGTGGATTTTGAGGATTCAGAGATCCGGCAGCTGCTGCCGGGGCTGGCGTATACCCTGCCGCAAAAGCCGGCGAAGCCCGATTTTTTTGCCGTGAGCCCCGAAACTCTCACGGCAGCGGCCTGCCAAAAGGACCTGCCCGTGGCCGACGCGCTGATGCGCAGCTGCGCCGGGGTGGGGCCGGTGGTCTGCCGCGAGGCGGCCTACCGGGCATTGGGAGAAGGCGCGCACCAGGCCGACGCACTGAGCGAAGGCCAGCGGGAGGCACTGATCGCGGCGCTGCGGGCGATCCGGGCCGATTACGAGGCCGGCGGCAGACCCTGCCTTGCGGTGGATGACACCGGCCGCCCGGTGGAGTTCAGTTTTACCCCCCTGACCCAGTACGGGCAGGAGCGGCTGCACAGCTTCGATTCTTTCAGCGGCATGCTGGAGGCTTACTATTGCCAGAAGGACCGGGCGGAACGGCTGCGGCAAAAAAGCAAGGATCTGCAGAAAACCGTGAAGAACCTGCACGAGCGCGCCATCCGCAAGCAGGCCGCCCGCAAAGAAGAACTGGCCCAAAGCGGCAGAGCGGATCAGCTGCGCCTGTGCGGGGAGCTGCTGCAGGCAAACCTGTGGGCGGTGGAAAAGGGCGCGCGCAGCGTCACCGTGACCAATTATTACGACGGCCAGCCCCTGGAGATCCGGCTGGACCCGCGCCTGCCGGCCAATGCCAACGCCCAGAAATACTTTAAGGAATACAAGAAAAAGCAGACCGCCGCAAAGATGCTGGTAAAGCTGCTGGAGCAGGGCGAGCAGGAGATCGAGTACCTGGCCACCGTACTGTACGAGGTGGAGTCGGCGCCCGGGGAACAGGCGCTGGGCGAAATCCGGGCCGAGCTCAAGAGCCAGGGATACCTGAAATACTATAAACTGCGGGACAAAAAGCAAAAGCCCGCCGATTTTTACCGCTACCGCTCCACCGAGGGTTTTTTGATCCTGGTGGGCCGCAACAACCTGCAAAACGAAAAGCTCACCCTGCATACCGCGCGGGGCAGGGATTTGTGGTTCCATGTGAAGAACGCCCCCGGCAGCCACACGGTGGTGATGAGCGAGGGGAAGGAAATCCCGCTGGCCACCCGGAACGAGGCGGCGCAGCTGGCGGTGCTGCACTCCAGCCTTGCGGGCGGGGTGAAGGTGCCGGTGGACTACACGATCGTGAAGAACATCCGCAAAACCGGCGATCTGAAACCCGGCATGGTTTTATATGACAGCTATGAGACCGCTTACGTGACCCCGGAGGAGGGCCTGCAGGAAAAGCTGCGGCTCAAATAGCGGGTGACAAACCGCCCCTTCATCTGGTATACTGAAAAAAAGGGGAGAAAGCCGCCCCAAAAGAGGAGTGAACCAGTATGTACTGTAAAAAATGCGGCGCGTACTTACCCGACGACGCCCTGGTGTGCACCGCCTGTGGCGCACCCGTGAGCGCCCCCGCCGCGCGGCCCGGGGAGGGGGCGGCTG
>ERZ857984.178-NODE-178-length-89546-cov-6.606396_pt1 | contig 89546 bp, 79 predicted proteins | sample MGYA00519914_ERZ857984 | MGnify/ENA primary metagenome ERZ857984 (study PRJEB31778, sample SAMEA3449417) | human gut metagenome | biome: human gut; feature: human-associated habitat; material: faeces | place: United Kingdom | collected 2010/2012 ...
GCTCTCAATCGCTATTCTTTTTTGATACTGTAACATATCTATTGTAATCGTACATCGGAAAAATTCAAAAATTAAAAAAAGCTATTGCATTATAAAAAGAGTTATGGTATAATAATTCCTGCAAGTTCTATTTGATAAAACATTGCGTCCGGCACCGCTTCGTGCCGTGCGCGTACTGCAATGAACACGGTATAGCGTAGGTTTTAATTGCATACTCACTTACCGTGTTCCCGAGTTCGGCGCGGTGCGCACAACTCCGTCGTAAGGCTGAATCTCGGTTTTACTGCATAGAACTTTTTGCGACAACAGAATACAGGGGTATAGCTCAGTTGGTAGAGCAGCGGTCTCCAAAACCGCGTGTCCAGAGTTCGAGTCTTTGTGCCCCTGCCAAAACAAACAGGCATCCTCGGATGCCTGTTTGTTTTAATAGAGATACGGGATACGAAGGGCTCTCGAAGATTTGATGCGAGGCGATTCTTCATGCGCCGCGATCGGGCGGATTTGAAGGCCTAATTATAATGAGTTTATGATTCAATTAAAGAAAATATACAGTTTTTTACATAAAAATACAGATGAAATATCATTTCATGAAGCCGTTACACTATTTGCCGCTTCAATTAAGCAAGTATGGCTTGTAGATAAAAAATACGTAATTTTTACTTGCATTGTTCTTGTTCTAAGAACAATTCCGGCTCTACTCGGAGCTTTTGTAGGTGCTATTTTTAATCAACGAATTATATTGGGGGCGGAAAAATTCGCTTCCTATTTATATGCATATTATCCACTGCTTATTGCTTTGGCTGTTTCAATTTTAAATGGATTTTTTTTCGTTATTTGGAGATGGGCAGAAACGAAATCAATGGACAAGATAACAGCATTTCTTTTGCGTGAATCTGTAAGAAAAGCTTTTACACTCGATTATGCTTCATATGATGATCCGGAATTTTATAACCAAATTCAAAATGGGTGGGCGCAGGATGGTGAAATGTTTATCAATAGTGCTACTACAGTGTTTGGTAGTATTTCCTATGTAATCGGAATGACTGCTTACATTTCTGTTCTTGCATATATTGATTGGAAATTAATGTTGGCTGTTACTGTTTTACGAATATGTCTTGAGCCATTGTCAAATAAACATTATACATGGACATATCGTCTAAATAATGAGCTTGCGGAATTGAGGAGAAAAGAACAATACTATCGCGGATTATTTAGAAGTAAGGAAATGGCCTCAGAAGGCAGGCTTTTTGATCTGTTTAATTACGCAAAAAGCAATTACCTCGAGGCACATAAAAAAATTTATAGAGAAACCTTTATTCATAATATCAAATTGAATGCTGTAAACTTATTTACAAATGTTGTTTATTCCTTCCCTCTTGTAGCCGGATATGTTTATTTGTCAATATGTGTGTACAACGGAAGTGTAAGCCTTGCAAATATGACCTTGTTTGTTTCTATGTACGCAGGATTCGTAAATCAAATATATAACACCATAAATGAATTATCCGGATTTCGATACTATGCCGAACAATCACGTTATGCAAGAGAATTTTTGGAGTTACCCACAAATATATTCAAAGACGATGATTCATTTAAAGATAATATACTCCAAAGCAACGGTCATTCGATTGAGTTCAGTAATGTTACATTTCGTTATCCGGGAACAGAAAAAAATGTTCTTGAGGATGTAAGTTTTAAAGTTGAAGCGAACGAATGTGTGTCCATTATCGGTGCAAACGGTGCAGGGAAGACAACGCTGCTACATCTGATGATGAGACTTTACGACCCTACTGAAGGGATAATATTGCTTGATGGCAGGGATATCCGTGAGTATTCTGTTGAAAGTTTGTATGCAATATACGGTGTGCTCTTTCAGGATTATTGCAGCTATGCAGTCAGTGCCAAAGAATCTATTACTCTGTCAACAGATGAAATTGATGATGAAAAAATAAGCTATTCCCTTAAGGCTTCGACTGTATATAAATTCATTGACACTTTGGAATGCGGACTCAATACTCCGTTATCCCGTAGCTTTGAAACTGATGGAACGGAACTGTCTGGCGGTCAAAAACAGAGAATCGCATTGGCAAGAGCATATTATAAGGATGCTCCCGTTTTAATTCTCGACGAACCATCAGCTTCGATTGATCCGGAATCCGAGGCGGAAATTCTTGATGCTGTGAATGAAATGAAGGGGCAAAAAAACATATGGATCATTTCTCACAGACTCAGTACCTGTGTGTTTTCCGACAGAGTGTTGCTTTTCAAGGATGGAAAGCTCATTGGAAACGGTAATCACAATGAACTTATTACAAATAATGATGAATATAAACGGATGTTCATGCTTCAAGCAGAAAGATATAAGGAAAAAGCATAATGAAAACCAAAAATGGAAACGTAAAGTTCATACTGAATTTAGCGCTTGAACCAAAATTGTGGTTTATCATTTTTATTCCTGTACTTGCAATCATTCTCGAACAGAAAGAATTTGTCTCTTCATGGTTATCTGCTCAGATTTTCAACATACTGCAGTTTATTGTAGAAGGGAAACATGATATCAGCCTTCTAAGAAGCGCAATATTTTTCAGTGTCCTGTTATTCTGTGTCAATATTGCGGAGTGGCTTATATCCACAATATCGGGACTGATTGAAAATTATTGGCGTGAACATGTAAATGTAAAACTTCAAACCAAGTTTATGAAAAAGGACTACCGGATTGATATTGCAAATTTTGATAATCCGGAACTTCAAAGTCGTCGCTCGGTTGCTCAGGGGATAGATCCTATCGATCAGATTAAAAAGGTTATTTCGGGTGTCGCAAAGATTCCTGTGGCAATATCGTTCGGTACAGTCCTGTGGAATTATAACCCACTTATGGTGTTTATAGCAGTGATTGTAAAGTTACCGCTATATTTCATCAGGACAAAAATAAATAATGAAAACCGAGAATTTCATATTCAAACAGATGTGTTGCAACGTGAAAAAAGCTATTTCAGAAATATTCCAGTTGATAAGTCTTCGGTAAAGGAATTCAAAATTTATCATATGCAGGAATATGTATGTGATAAATATGATGTTTCTGTCAAAAAATATTATAAAAAATTCAAAGGCAGATTTGTTAAGAATTCCATTGTTGATTTATTTCTTGACTATTATGATAGCATCACGGTAATTATTGTTCAGATAATCTTCGGTGTATCTGTTTTCAAAGGTGAGATGCTTTTCGGCGACTTTACTCTTTTGATCGCTGCATTTAGCAATTTGACCGGAAGTGTAGAAACACTTGTGGATTTTGCATCCGAACTTAAAGAAATACGCAAACAGGATGATATGCTCCGAGAATATTTTGACACCAAGGAGATATTTGAACTTGGAGAAGAAAACAATACTCAGATTGCCGAATGCTTTCATACGATAACATTAAAAAAGGTATCATTTAAATACCCCGAGACGGACAAGTTTGTTTTGCGTGATCTTGATATGGAAATACCCGCCGGAAAAATTTGCGGATTAGTAGGACTGAATGGAAGCGGTAAAAGCACATTAATAAATCTGATTCTTCGTTTATACAAACCTGACAGCGGAGAAATCCTACTTGACGGTATTAATATTGAAAAATACAATATAGAATCATATTATAGTGCCATTGCATGCGTATTTCAAAATACGAACAGGTATGCCATGCCGATAAAAGAGTATATTGCCGCCGGAAGAGTCTGTGATGATAAAAAAATCACGTCGGTACTTAGTCAAGTAAAGCTTGATAATTGGTGCAAAGAACAGCCGCATGGAATAGATACAATGCTGACACGAGCATTTTCATCCGAGGCGGATTTGGTTGAGCCGTCTATAGGACAATGGCAGAAACTTTCTATAGCAAGAGCCATCTACAAAGATGCTCCTATAATGATTTTAGATGAACCGTCTGCAAGTTTGGATGTGGATACGGAAAATGAAATCTTTAACTATATTTCAAAATTGACCGTTGGAAAAACTGCAATTTTAGTTTCCCATCGGCTCTCCAATATAATAGGATGTGATCTGATTTATATGCTTAAGGATGGCAAAATAATTGAACAAGGGACGCATAGCGAGCTTTTGGATGCGAATGGAGTTTATGCAGATCTTTTTAGGCAGCAAGCAAAGTATTATACTATATAAATAGGATAGAAGAACAGTAGAATCTGATTAGCGTGTTGTCTTGACAATCTCGTAAAAAGAATAACGCGGCACCGGGTTCGGAATCTTTGTACCCCTGTCGGTCGGCAGTGCCGACAGCCAAATCCCGGATGTAGTTTTGCGTCCGGATTTTATTTTTCAGCGCAGGCGGGGTTTGATTGTATCTGTTACGATAAGAAATTATTTTGTCTTTTGCAGAAGAACATATCATTTATCTGACAAAACATCCTTGGAGAGAATGGAGGAACAGGTGGTAAAGTACCACACTGCATAATCAAGATGAAATTCAAAGAATTCAAACTTTGGTTCAACGATCTCGGAATTATGCTTAAACCATACTGAAAATATGGGAAGCTGTACTCTATAATTTATATTGTTTGGGATGCGATTATAGGCACAATGTCGACAATGTTAGAGGTACTTCTGCTCGAAACATCCATCAACCAGTTGACCGCCGGAGAAGGATTTGTTAAAGTAATCATAACACTCGTAATCTTTTTCGCAGTACAAATTGGACTCGGTATGCTGGGAGACGGAATGGAATATTTTTATTTTAACATTAAGCAAGCCGAGATCTCCGCAAAAATTGATATTGAGGTTTATAATCAAATCAGAAAAGTAGATTACAAATATTTCGACACTCCCGAATTCTATGACTCCTATACTCTTTCATACGGTCAATATGCAGCGAAGTCCGCACAGACATTTTTACAGTTTTCGTCTGCAATATCGTTAATCACAACAATCAGTACCCTTGTGGCTTATATTTTGTCATCCACAATTTATGTACTCATTGTTACTCTTGTAACAGTGGTAATTAAAGTATTGATTGAGAAAAAGGGTAATAAACTCAGTTTGGAATTTAATGAAGAATCAACTCCTGTGTATAGGATGAAATCATATATTCAGGGAACTCTTTACAACCGAGATACTGCTATGGACAGCAAATGCACAAACATCTTTCACATTCTGATAACAAAATACAAAGACTTGGTAAATCAGGATATCTCCATTCAAAAGAAATTCAAGCTTAAGGAATTTTTCTACGGTTTTCTTGCGTCTGTTTCTCAATACGGTTCTTCGTTTGTAATAAGGACAATTGTATGCAGTCTGATCCTCGTAGGTAAAGTCGGGGTCGGCAGCTTTGTTGCAATTCTCAATGCAGCGAACTCACTTTCGTGGAAGGTTCAGGGAATCGCAAAATATTATACTAACCTTGACAGTTCACGCTTGTACGGAAAAAAGATCAGGGAATTCCTGTCGCTCCCCTCAGTTATTGAAAACTGTCCTGATGCCGCTACCGAGGAGTGTTGCACTAATGAATCCGTAAAGCCGTATGATATTGAGCTTAGGAATGTGTCGTTTACATATGAGAACTCCGGATTTGGGTTGAAAAACATCAATATGAAAATTTCCGAAGGGAAGAAAATCGCAATTGTCGGAGAAAACGGCGGAGGGAAAACCACACTTACTAAATTGCTTCTCAGGTTGTATGATCCTGACTCAGGCAGTATTCTTATTGACGGAAAACCTTTGACGAAAATTGCACTCAGACATTACAGAAACAATGTGGGAATAGCTTTTCAGGAGTTTCCTCTTTACTCATTACCACTTAGAGACAATCTGTCCGTCTACGAACCTGCTAATGATAAAGAAATGAATACTATTTTCAAAAGTCTGTCACTTGATAAAGTCCTTGAAAAGAACAATGCTACCTTCGATACAGATTTAACAAGAAATTTTGATGAAAACGGTATCATGCTTTCGGGCGGTGAAAAGCAAAAGCTGGCGGTCGCGCGTCTGATGACAAAGAAATTCGGTCTTCTCATTTTTGATGAGCCAACCGCTGCACTTGATCCTATAGCAGAAGCAGAACTGAACAGGATGATCTTAGATAAAGCCAACACATCTACCACAATCCTCATTTCCCACAGATTATCCAATGTGGTCAACGCCGATTACATCTATGTTGTAAGGAACGGTGAAATTGCAGAGTGCGGAACACACGAGTCACTTATGGCTGAGAAGGGATTCTATTATAGGATGTTTGAACTTCAGGCTGAAAATTACAAATGAAATGATTTGCAAACGGTCACAATATAATTTGGCAGCGGAATTTGATTAGTGCGTTCTCTTGACAATTTCGGAAAAGAATAATGCGGCGCCGGGTTCGGAATCTTTGTGCCGTCACCAAAAAACCGCACTTGCATCGCAAGTGCGGTTTTCGGTTATATCAGCTTTACGGCGAGAGGTATTTTTGCGTAGCAATGTCCGGCAAGCCGGGCGACACTCGTTTTGCGGGCGGCGACAATATTACCGCGGGCAGATCGGGCAATATCGCTTTTGCGCAATCGAAAACATCACGCACGGCGATCGTCATATCTTGAGGCATCTTCGGATGCTTTTTTTTCGGCGAGGCGGCGGAGCGCGCGGAGCTTTCACATATCCGCGTCAAAGCAGAGCGGCAAGCTCCTGCAAAGCGGACATGCGAACGCCGCCGGAGCATACCTAATACATCACAAACCCGAAGGTCGGATTCAGAATATCAAATACCAATACGAACAGAATAAACATCATGATGCCTGCCAGACACCAGAAAAGTCTTGAGATCCAGACATCCTTTTTCCGGATCTCGTCCTTGTATAATTGGATCATATCTTCATAGATACTTTCGTGAGGTGCGGTATCCTCCGAAAGCAGAGAATCCCGTACAAAGGAAGCAAATCTGTTAAGCTCCGAATCGGCCAAAGCCTCCGTGCCTTCGGCGGCTGCGCTCTCCCCGCCGCCGTCCGGCACTCTGATTTCCGTATGCTCCGGCGAAGTAGCTGCCGATGCCGAATCGTCTTTATCATTCAAAAGATCGGCAGCGGAGCATCCCATTGCCTTCGCCATAGATACAACTGTGGTGACTGTGGGGTTGGGTGTTTTGCCGGAAAAGATCCTTGCAACGGTGCTTTCGGGGATGTTGCTTTTTTCGGCTATCTGCTGATTGGTCATGTGTGATTCTTTCTTCAATTGTCGTAACTTTTCTATCATTTGTATTCACCTTCACAAAAATAGTGTTCATATGCGTATTTTTATTTTCCGACGCTTTAGATTCCGGTCCCGGGCACGATTTTGGTAAAAATTAAGATAAAAATGCAAATTCGGTTAAAAAATTGCAAAGACGACTTGCTTTTTTGCATATTCGGTTTCTCAAATGCAAAGTTGAGTACCCTGTTTTGCAAACTTGCGTATTGAAGTTTTATTGGTTGCGTGCTATCATGAATTTGCCGGAAGCAAAGGCGGCGGATAAAAATCCGGAGCCTGCATTAAAGGAAAAATGGAATGAATAACCACTTCCTATATTGTACATCTAAAAGGATTGCTTGTCAACATTGTCGAGGCATTTGAAGCAATAAATCAAATATAAATCAAATATAAATAAGGGCGGTTGTGAGGTAATGATCTGATTTTCGGGAAGCAAAGCGGACATAAGACTTAACAAATACATAAATCAAAGGGTGGGAATCGAAATGGCATATACTTATTGCGTTAGAAAGAACATAGTGCAGGACGAGGAGAAAAAGGCGTATACGGTTTACGGGATAGAAGCGGTCGGATCCGGAGGCGAAATACTTTCAAGCTTTTCGGACGTGTTTTTTGACAGGCAGCGGGCGGAGCGCTTTGCGGGACTTTGTAACGCCGGCGGTTTATCGTTGGTTCATTTTCCGGATGCCGTCGAGGACGCTTTGCTGGAATAGGGGACATATAAAGGTATAGAGCGGACGGAGCGGCTTTCGAAGGTGCGCGGTCGTGCTTTCGGCTTGCGCGTGAGGTGCTGCCGCCGGTTTGATACGGCAGCTGCGTTTTTGCTGGGAAAAATAAAAAGGCACTTCCGCGGAAGTGTCTTTTCGGTTGAAATACAATAAAACGGCGGGCGAGCGTACCGCGGATGAAGGAATCCGCAATGCAGGAAGAGATTCGCAATATATGCGAGGTCAATTTCGCGGAAAGCGTTCGCGCAAAGGAGATAGATGTACGGCTTCGCTTTGGCTATGACGCTTCAGCAGCCCGCCTCTCTGAGGTCGGAGACAAGCTGCACATAAAATTCTCTGACGTCGAAGCCCTTGATGTTTTCGCGGTTGAGGTCGATCATGTCGCTGTGGGATATCCCGCGTTTTCCCGACGGAACGAGCATTTCGAATTTGCTTCCCCATTCAAAGGAGTCCGCGCCGACAAGTCCGTCGTTTTCACCGTCGAAATATCTGACGAATCTGTTTGTCAGATTAAGCGGAAATCGTCCCGAGGTCGCTTTTCTCTGGATCGACCCGACCGAGTGACATAAAACGTCCGTCGGGTCGGTGAGGCTTTTGTTGCGCTCCTCGCATTTTTTGTATGTCAGGTCGAGCACCGCGTCGAGAAAGTCGGGATCGGTGTCGCCGAGCTTCGCCGCCGCGGCGTTGTATGTATCCGCGAGAGTTTTTTTGAATTTTTCCGATGTTTTTTCGAACAGATAATCCGCGAATCTGCATCCGCGGTGAGGCGTATTGATCGTTGTCAGCGAGGCGACGTGACGTGCTGCCTCCGGATCGGAAAGCAGATACCGGGCATCAAGCCCGCCTTTCGAATGGGCAATTATGTTGACCTTGCCGCATCCCGTTTCACCGACGATCTCGAAAAGGCGCTTTTTCAGCTGCTCCGCGCTTTCGGCTGCGGGGGACGCGCTGTTGTGATTCCCGTAATACACGGACGCGCCGTTTTCCTCAAGCTCCTTCGGGATCCTGCCCCAATAATTCAGATGCTCAAAGTCGCGGAAGAATACGCCGTGGACGAGAAGAAGCGGATATTTCGTCGAGCAGATTTTTTGCTCCCTGCGCGACTGATCGAGATCGTACTTTTTCTTTTCAAAGCGGTATTCTTTATCGGCGGTGTGTATTATGATTATGAGCATGACGATATTGAGGATCGGAATCCATGCAAACAGAATACCGAGTACGCGCGTTTTCATGCGGAGCTGGCTGCTGCAGGAATAAACGAGAATTATCCCGATCCAGAACACGACCGAGCAAAAAAGTATGACGGCGAAGACCTGAAGGATGAACAGTGTCTTGTTTTCGCGCCACAGAGAAAAGCCGAACGGCTCGGAAAACAGGTCGAACAGATATGCCGCGCCGAAGCCGCATATCAGGGCGAGAAACAGCTTTAGAATTATGCTTCCCGCTTTACAGCATCTGAGTTTAATAAGTTTCATAGTAAAGGTAAAACATTCAAAATCGAACACTCCGTAGGGGGATAAGGAAACATGCTTAGGGCTTGCCTCCCCGATTTTCGGCAGCCCGGCCTTCCGGGCTTGGAAAGGTAAAACATTCAAAATCGAACACTCCGTCGGGGGATAAGGAAACATGCTTAGGGCTTGCCTCTCCGATTTTCGGCAGCCCGGCCTTCCGGGCTTGGGAGATTTTACGGGGCCGGAGACGGCAACGGTTTATGAATCAGTCTCTCCGCAAACATTATACCACGATGCAAAAATGCTTGCTTGCAAGGGCATTTTTGCGAGACCGTCAATGCCACAGCCGTGCGTGAGCACGGGGAGGCATGAGCCGCAAAGGCTTGCGGTAGTAAGGTCACCTTCGCATTGGAGTTTAGCGCACCGCGCTAAACTCGGGGACACGGTAAGCGAACATGCAGTCACAAACTAACCTTATACCGTGTCCTGCACATATTATACCACAGCTTCGGGGCACTTTGCAATATCCGCCGCAATTTTCCGTCGGAGCTTCGCCCGGCGAAAGCCGCGCGGCGCTCGAAGAACGAAAAAGCACCGATCTCCGGTGCTTTTTCGCCGAGGCTTTATATCATGCGCTTACCAACGCTTCATGAATCCGCGTATCGACTGCTCGGCGATCTCCGACTGTACTTCATCGGGCGGAGCGTATGTCATCAGCTCATCGCCGATATAGAGCAAATCGACGAGGAAGGGATATGCGTATCCCGACGCGCCGAGGAGATCGGCATAGTGATCAAGATTTTCGTAAAGACCGTCGAGGTCTATCGCAATCGATTCGACGCGCGTCGGGCAGCCCTCGCCGTATCGGGGGAAGATGAACTTTTCGAGCAGCCCTTCAAGCTCCTCGCGCGTGATGCCCGCGTCGCGCACGATTCCGGCGACGGTGAACTGCTGAAGCGATGCCTGATGGTGCGCCTCGGTCCACCAATAGTCGTATCCGCCCTCGGCGTCCGCGTATCTGTTTTTGAGGAAGGCTTCGTTTTCCTTAACATATGTCCGCGCCCTTTCGAGTGCGGCGTTCCATTCATCGGCACCCACCCGATCGATGAGCGCTTCCGCTTCGTCCATCGGGCTCCATTTCTTGTAGACGGTCGAATTTATCCTGTCGTACAGTGCGGCGCGCTCCTTGCTGTCGGAATTTTTCAGATAGTCAAGGAGCATATCGCGGAACTCCCGCAGGATCGGCATGATGTTCCAATCCGTGCATCTGCGGAAGCGCTCGACGGTGTCCGGCTCCTCGCCGAGGCAGATCGGGCTGCTGTAGATCCATACATTATAATATATGTCGCGGTATTTGCGCGTCGGCATTCCGGTTTTTTTGATGAATGCGCGGACGGCGGCTTCGGTCAGCGCCGTGTAGTACTCCTCGTCGGAAAGGGCGCTCCGGTCGGGAAGCTCAGACGGTCGGCAGATGAGCGGAAGTACGGCCTGCAGCTCGTATTCGGTGAGGCTGCCCCAATCGAGCAGTCCGACAACGTCGCGCGGAATGCGCAGATATGCTTTATTCCTCACGGTGTCGTCATACGGCACGGGCGGTCGCGACGGCTCCGTTCCGTTCGGCTCGCCGGGCATATCCCGCGGGAACATTGCGGGGTCGGTCGGGTAATCCGTCGAATACCCCGTTTGGACGGCGTTTTTCGCCTGCGCTTCCGGCGAGGCAGGATTCTGCTTTGCACCGCATGATGCAAGGGTCGGGAGCAGACAGGCGGCGCTGAGCAGTGCGGCGAATATTCGCCGTGTGTTTTTCGTTGAAAGTGTGTTCATTTTGACCTCCGCAGTTTCGGTTGAGATATCATTTTTCGGATTGTCGAAGCAGCTTCGATCTTCGGCTGCACGGGGATTTAAAACGTCAAATCGGATTGCGCGGCACATCGTAATGTGCGTCGCGGCGTGGTGAATGCGGTGCGCGGTCCTTGCGGTTCATGCGTTGCCGGAGGAGGGGGATGCGGCGGGGATCGCGTTTTCATCCGCGTCGGCGCTGCGTATGCGTCCGGCGCCGCCGTATGCGCCTGCCGGGACTGCATGATTTTCGGATTTGTTCCGCTCCGACGGTTCGTTGTCGGGCGTTTCGGCACCGGCGCCGACGGTGGGCACCGCGGCTTCGGTTCTGCGATTTGCCGGCACTGCGGCATTGCGGCACGAAACGAGCGCTGCCGAAATGCAGATCGCGGTGAAGATGATCTCCAATGCGAGGAGTATGCGTTTCTTTATTTTCCTGTTCATTTCATGTGTGCGGCTCCTTTTCCGAAGCCTTTCCTTTCCGGGCGGGGCTGCCGCCGCCGATTTTGAATTATGTATTGCGGGAGGCGGGATCGATAGGGTTAGCAAGTGCGAAACCTCAACTTTGCCGGCGGGCAGTGCCCGCCGAAGCTGCGGCGGGGATTTTCGCCCGCGGTGTATGAGGTGTTTTCCCTTTCACCTATAAAGACGGCATTTTATCGGTTTGGTTGCACGAAAACGAAAAAATTTTTAAAAAAATTTTATCCGTCGGGCGAGAGGGCGCGGAAATCGGGACAGTCGTTCACGTTATATTTACATATGATGCGCTTTTTTGCTTTAGGGAAAGTAAAAGAAAATGTTGACACGGCGAGAATAATGTGCTAAACTAAGGCAGAAGTAAGGTTTTATATGTAGAAACCGACTGCCGACGCGCGAAAAAATGCGCTTTGATTCGAAAGGAGGCGCTTTATGAGAAGGGTTTTCGGCATTTTGCGGATGTGCTGTGCCGATTGCGGAATCGTACTGCTTTGGCGCACCGGGAGCGCATTTTGATGCGATGCAGAATGCGCGTGCGGACAATTTAAATACATGCCGACTGCGGTCGGCGAAAATAAATTTTCGGAGGTCTTTATGAAATCAAAAATATTTACCGTTGCGGGACTTATAATGACGGCGATTTTCATGATGTACTTTATCCTGGCGGTAAACTTTACGAATGCGCTTTTCCCCGATAAGAATTCGTCTTACATAGCGCTCGGCGTGTATGTCGCGGCTGCGGCGCTTTCCTTCGTGATCGCGGGAGTGCTCAGAATCGCGGAGGCGGCGAGAGACGGCGAAAGACTGAGCCGCTCCGACACTTTTGCGGCGGCGGGACTTGCGCTGGCGGCGGTCTTTGTGCCGTTTTCTCTGCGCGCGCCCACGGTATTTGCGAGATATTCGACCGTCGCGGTTTCGGTGTACGGCGCACTGACGGCGATCGTTTTCGTGATCGCCGTGATACTGAAGGCATCGGAGCAGAAGCGTTTCGGCGGCGCGGCGAAGCGGAGCGATTGGCACGCGATGATTCCGGCATTGCTCGGCGCGGTTATGGAGATAGCCGCTCTCATTCTGTTCGTTATGAGCCTGCCGGGAAGTCCGACCGAATCGATCGTTTCGATACGGATCACGGATGTGCAGTTCAAGCTGTATCTCACCGTTATGAGCGCGGCTTTTTTGGCGGCGGCTGTAATAAAATTGGTGAACACGGCGAAAAAACGGAAGTATAATGCTTAATTCAAAGGAGGATCGATCGATCCTCCTTTTTTGTCGGATTCCGCGCTTTTGCCGCGTCCGTCGGCACGGTAATCGCGTTATTTATTCCGAAAAGGGCTTTCGCACGCACGAAAGCCCTTTTCTTTTACATATATTTCAGATTGGTCCGCACCTTCTCCTTCTCGCTTTCGGAGAGAGAAGCGAAAAACTTTTTCGAAAAGCCGCGATCGGTCATTCGCTCTTCAAGCGGCACGGTCCACGCGCGCCGCTGTGCCGACGTGAGTCCGTAATATCCCGTGAGGTCCTCGCCCTTTATCCGGTCGAAGGCTTTGAGATACCGCCCGACGGCGCTGTCGCCGAAAATCATATAGGTATAGTACAGGCAGTAATGAACGTAGGAAGCCGCGCCGAGCCCGGCGGCATTTTCCGTGAGAGGGCGCAGCGGCAGATGCCCGGCGCGGATATAGTAAAGCACGTCGCAGAAGTGGCTGAGCGGGGTCGGGCGCTGCGAAAGAAGGTAAAGCGAATTTGCGTCCTTGTAGTGATGCAGGCACATCGAGATAAATTCGCCGACGGGGGAGAGCTTTCTCGTCTCCGCGCCGCAGACCGTGCATTTCACGGTATCCGAAAGAAAGGCGTTCATATCGCATGTGCGCTCGCTCTCTCCCCAGAAGATGTCCGTGTTCACGTCGATCTGAACGAACGGGCAGAAGGGGTTGCGCGTCTTTTTCGTGAACGGCGGAAGCTGGTGCGTCATTGCGGACTGAAAGATTATCTCGCGCCGTGTGAATTCACGCAGCGCTCCGTCCTCGACCTTGCCCTGAACAAATCCGCATCCGAGAAGGATCTCTTTTACGCGCGGCGCGTCGTCCTTTCCGATGAGGATATCTATATCGCCGGAGCGGCGCGTGAAGGGATCGCCGTATGCGGCTTGCGAAAGGACTGCTCCCTTTATCACGGCGAACGGGATCTTGCTTTCTTCAAATCGGCGAAAGACCTCGCGGCATGAGGCAAAGCGCTCACCGACGGCGATGCGGTTGACGATATCGTCCGTTCGGATGCGTTTCTCAAGCTCCTCCGGGACGTCGATATTCGACAGCAGGCGGCGGCAGTTGTTCCGGTAGAGAAATTCCGCTATGTCCGCGGCAGGCTCGATCCCCGCGTCGGCATCGCGGATCGCGCGGAATATACGCCCGGGATCGGCGAAATCCCGCCGCACATCACTGCGCCCGGGGCGCGGCGCGGGATCAGTCATGCACCGTCACCCCGTTTTCCGTGTAGAAATTTTCGAATTGTGCGTTCTTGTCGGTGCGGCGGTATGTTCCGCCCGCGTTCGGTGAGACGCGCTTTACCTCGTCGAGAAGCAGATTCTCAAATCCGCGCCCGAAAACGCGGCACGAGATGAAAAAACCCTCGATCACGGGAGAATCCGCAAGGCGGACGACCGCCGCACCGACGATGCCCATATCGCCGTACTTATCGGATGCGCGCAGCGAGAGGACGCGGTATTCGTCGGAAGCGATGAAGCGGCGTACATCGTCCTCCGTATAGCGCGCGCCGGAGAGATTGAACTGATTCGTTCTCTGCGAGAGCTCCGCGACGCGCGGCGCGTCCTCCTCGGAGCAGAGCGAAGTTTCGACGCGGCTTTCGAGGGAGTTGTTATATTCCTCGACGCTTTTGCAGCGGAGTTTTTCCTTTTCGCGTTCCTTCTGATCGCGGTACTGCTTTGTGCGGTCGATGTCGGAGTCTGCGCCTTCAAAGCATGAGTCGATCTTTGCGCAGAGCTCCGGATCGTCCTCATCGGCGCGGATCACCGTGATCTCGGGGATGAGCGCGGAGACGAGTCCGATCTCATAGTCGCTGTCATCGACAAATACAAAGCTGTCGGGCGAGAGGTTGAGTTCGGCGGCGATCTCGCGCAGGGCGCTCGGCTTATCGTTTCCGCTCATCTTTGAGATCAGGATGTGCTCTCTCTTCAGTGTCATGCCGGGCTGACGGAACGCGGCGGAGATGTTCCCCGGCTGATTCCGGCTGCAAATGCAGAGCAGCACGCCTGCGTTGTACAGCCTGAGCAGCTCGTTCTGCACCGCGTCCGCCGCCGCGTCGATTACGGTCGGCTCCTCCCCGGAGATGCCGCGCCACAGCACGTTGTCGCAGTCGCAGACGAGCACCTTTTTGAGCGTGTTCTTCGAGAAATATTTTTCGAGCGTTCCGAACAGCGCGTTGACGGTGGAAAACTTCCCGAAATCGAGGTCGCTGTCGAGCACCTCTATGCCGAATTCATCCTCGAGCGCGACGACGAACTGAATGAAGGCGATCGAGGTCAGCCCGAAATCCTTGAGCGGCGTGTCGCCGTGGAGCGCGGCGAGAAGCTCGGCGGTGTGTCCGGTGACCTCGCTGAGCAGTCCGAATATCTTTTTCTTGTTTTCTTTTGTCATAATTCCTCCCGAATCAGCTTGCCGAAGCTGAGCGTTACGATCTCCATTTTGCGGAATTCGCATCCGCCGTCGTCGGCGAGCGGGTCTCCCGTGAGCTGATCCGCGTTCGCCATGCAGCCCTTGCCGCACTTCTCGCGCAGGATGCAGCGCCCGCAGGAATAATCGCTTTCGGCGCGGGCTTTGGCGATGCCGCGCACCCGGCGCATTCCCTCCGCGAATTCCGTCTCGTCGAAGGAAAGCGCGTTTGCCACGGTGAATTTTCCGTCGTACAGCCCCTGACATGGCTGAATCGAGCCGTCGGTCTTTACGCAGAGCGACAGCTCGGAATCGTCGAGCGACAGCGGACATCCGAGCGAGCACAGCGGAAGCTGCGCGTTTGCGCCGCTCTCTTCGTTGAGGCGCTGCACCGTTTTCATCACCTTCAGCTTTTCAAGCGGGGTGAGCGTCTTTTCGTCCCATTCGCATTCGCCGTTCCCGGAGCGGAAGATAAACGCGAATTCCGGTGTGAAGCCGAGCGAGAGAGCAAGACGGTAGAATTTTTCGACATCCGCGAGGTTGCCCCTCGACACGACCATCTTCAGCCGCTTTTCGGCGGGCGAATCTGATACCGAACGCGCGAATTCGACTGCCTTTTCAAAATTCCCGCGTCCGCGCGTGAGCGCGTTCGTCTCCTCGCTTGAGCCGTCGAGGCTTATCTGCAGCGTCATGTTCTTCTGCGACTTTATCGCCGGTGCGAGTACCGATCTTGCGGCGGCGGTGGTTCCGTTCGTAGTGACCCCGAACGAAAGCTGCGGATAGCGTGACGGAAGAGCTGCGATCTTTTCGAACTCCGAGTGGAGCGTCGGTTCGCCCCCGGAGATCAGCATCCGCTTTGCGCCGTATGCCGTGAACGTCGTGATCATCCGCTCAAGCTCGGTCACGCCGATCTCCCTCGTCACGGTGTTCAGCCCGGAGCGGTTGTAGCAGGTGGTGCAGTTGAGGTTGCATCTGTTTGTAATTTCGATATAAGCCTTTGATATCCTCACTTTGTGAGCACGACTCCTTTCGAGGTCATATCCTTGAGGAAGCTTTCCACATCCGGTCGGATGTCCTCGGGATTTGCCGAATAGCTTTTGCACAGGCGCGCGACAAGCTCTCTGATATTGCACGGCTCGTCGAGTGCGTCGAGAATTCCGGTGCCCGTATCATTGACGAGATGGGTGCAGCCGCTGTCGGGATCGAACACCGCCGTTGCGTATTCGTCGGTGCGGATGAAATCCATTTTTTCGTTTTTTCTGTAGACTTTCATTATATTACTCCTTTTGCATCGGGGAAGGTCTCCCGTATTTTTCTTTCATATTGTATATATATATCGCTTTTCTTCGCTTTCTCCGCGCTGTAGGCGCAGCGGCGGAATTCGCGGTTCACGAGAAGTGCGATGCCGATCAGCTCCGGCGGGAAGGCGGCGGGCGTTCTGCCGTTGACCTCGGTCACGCGGCCGATCAGGTCCTCCGTTCTCACGTCCTCGAGCCGCAGTGCGTTGTCCCCCTTGAGGAATGCACGCCCGTCCTCGATCTTTACGAGGCGGTGGACGGTTAGCGCGCCTTTGTACAGGAACACGAAGATTTCACCGACCTTCGGGGCGTGCGCTCTTTCGACCGTGATCCAATCCCCCGGCTTGAACATCGGGAGCATGCTTGTCCCGCGCACCGTTATCACGGTGCTTACGCGGTATTTCAGGTTTGAGCGCAGCAGGGATGCCGTTGTGCGTCCGTCGAGATTATGCATTTTCGAGCACCTCCGCGGCGTAATTCATATCCTTATATACAAGATTGCGGCACGGGACGGAGCCGATCTTTGTCATCAGCCTGAGAAATTCGCCGTCAACGGGATACGGTATCATCGGCGACAGCATCAGCTGATGCATTTTCGTTGTACCCGTCATATCTATTGCGGCGTTCATATTGAGGGTACGCAGGATGAAGTATATCCCGCCGAGCTCGAGCGGTTTTTCGACCGGGTTGTCCGGCTCGTAGATATAGCGGAACAATTCACCCTCGAGCATTCTTTTGAGAGGCGGCAGACAGACGCCCGCCGCTTCAAGCGCGGTGATACCGCCGGGACGCAGGCGGAGCGGTGCGGTGTACGGATAGACGCGGAGCGTTTCGCGGTCTATCAGAACGCAGTCCTCCGTTATGTAGCCGAAGCCGTGCGCGGTGAGATATGCGCAAAGCGTTGTTTTGCCCGCGCCGCTTCTTGCGAGAAAGACGTAAGCTTTACCGCCGCACTCGACGGCGGAGGCGTGGAACGCGATGACCTTATCGTCGAATTCCACGGTTTTCAGCATATAGCTGTCGAACGCGCGGAGCGGAACGCGAGTGCGGTAAAGCTTTTCGCCGCACTGCATATTGAACGCCCGTCTGTACTTGCTTATGACGACGCTGCGGTACTGCCTGCCGTTTTCGCTTTCGTCTGTCAGGTATCTGCCGTATCTCATGCGGAGAAGCTTTTCAAGATCACTGTTGTCCGTTGTGATCGAATAGGCTGTCTGATACGGGGCGGACAGATACAAGGTTTTCGACAAAGACATTAGTAAATTCTCCTTTTTGTGGAAGTTGTGAGTATATTATACACCATTACCGAAAAAACATCAATAGAATATCTGCAATTAATTGAATATTTTTCCACAAACCTATTGCATTTTGAAAAAAGGTGTGATATAATGATAGCGTCGAAGGGAAAACCGGATGCTTTCTCGGGCAAACGGTCGGAAAAAGGAGATCGAACACATAAAATCTTTTATTTCCGCGATTCGATGTCACGGACCCGGGCGGTACGGCAATTCCGTTCGGGCGAGTGCGCCCCGCAGGGAGTAGCGATGCCGTGCGGGAAGGGCGGAACGATGCGGCTTTGCCGTTTCGGGACGCCGTTCGAAAGCGACAGCTTTCGGGCACAGCCCGGCACGGCGTGCGCGCCGTAAAGGGGGCTGCATCGGTCGGAGAGATCCGATCGAAAAAAGGTCCGGAGATGTTTGCCGGAGGCGAGTTCGGAGGTTGGGTATTTCCGCCCGGACAGCGCCGAAGGTGAGCAGGATTCGGAAAGACTCGGACTGCGGGGTGAGCCCGTCCGGAGCGTAAGGCTCGGCGGCAGCCGCTTTTGCGAGTCGGTCGGTGCGGTGTGAGGTAAAAGCCGCATCGGACAAACCCCGCCCGGGGATTTTCGGGCAAAATTCGTGCGGATGATTTATTCAGTCTGCGCAGAAAGGAGAGCTGACTGTTTGGAGAAAAAAACCGGAGCTGAAACCGAGCTGATCGGAGCAGCGGCAAGAAGAGGACAAAGAAAGAAAAGAGTCGATGCCGGCAGGAAGAGAAACAGTGCTGCCGCGGCGACTGCGGTGAACGCAAGACCGGACGGGATGCCGCCCGAGGTTGAGTTTATCAAAGAGCCGGGCTATATGTACGATCTGCTTTCGATGTTTGTTCTGTATTTTAATAAGGAATATTTCCTTTCGAATATGATAAACTACGACAAAGCGAGCGCGGATCAGGAATACTATAAAAGCATTATCAAGGAAATAGAGCCTGTATCGAACGATCTCAGAATATTCTTTCTGATGAATGCTAATGCAAGGACGTTTATGATCCATAACTATTTTGATATGCTTGATAAAACGTTCCTTACGACATATAATCTGAAAGAGGTTCAGGATGCACTTCGGGACTGCGACGGCGTGAAGTCAAAGATACTCGAATTCTACCTTCCGAAGCTTTCGAAAACGAAGCGTGAGGAATGTAAAAACGATCTTGCCGAGCTGAGCAGGCAGATGAAGATAGCGGATCTGAAGCCGGAGATCAAAAACGGACTGTATTCGTTCTTTATCGAGCCCGAAGCAATTCTTCAGAAGCTGGCATACGAGCTTATCTCGAAGGACTTCATTTTGAAGAAGAAAAGAGAAAGTCACACTTTGCTAGCAGAGCAGTTGCAGGAGAGTTTCAATACCAAAGAAGTCGTTGAAAAAGTATCGCAGTATCAAAGTCAAAATGTTTCTATTGACATTACACACTATTCAAAGCTGTATATATCATTTTCAATGATTAGCAAAAATGCAATCAAGTATTACTATTTTAGTGATACGGTTATTTTGCTACTTGGTACAGACTGTCTAAGCTATCTTGACTACCTTTCCGCTCGTGAAACAGCTCCCGATCTCGAAACCTTCGGTAACGCTCTGTCGGATAAATACAGAGTAGGAATACTCAATCTGGCAGCAAAGAACAAAGAGGTCTCCATAAAGGATATTGAGTCCGAGCTCGGAAACGGCGGAGCAAACGTCTATTACCACCTCTCACTCATGTTAAAGGCTAATCTTCTCCGTGCAAGGAATCAGGGCAGAGCAGTAATTTATCGCTTAAATACCCCATACTTTAACTCTGTACGCGATCTGCTACTGCGCTATGCCGAGCCGGAAAATGAAGATTCAACCTCCTGAGGAGTACCTTTCAGATGCAGACCTGGACAAAACCCGAAGTAATTACCGTAGAAAGCATAGACTATATCAATTATATAAGCGCAGCAGCAGATTCAAGTTCTTCCGGAAGCGGCGATGGCGGCGATTGGCCGATAATTTGCGTTGTCGGAGACTACAAATGAGTTCCATGGACAGGGAGCTTTACCGCACGGGATCCGTCCTTGTGCCTGAATTTTGAATATACCCGCCGTGTAATATCCGGCAGGTATATTACGCGGCGTAGCTATAGATATATTTGGTGCCGAGCGTTAAATGCACCGCATTGGTTGTGAATATCTTATGCCTGCCGTTATAATTGCATTTCCTTTCATAAAAGTTTATTCGTGGAAAAATATACCGCCCTCCGTCTTTGGGCGGTATATTTTTTTGTTTCTTTGGGCGGTGCGCTCGGGCGCGCGGGTGCGAAAAGTATTCCTCGGCAGCGTGCCGGGGCGGACACGCGAAAAAGTGTGTGCGGCGCGGGCTTCGGCGAGCGGTTAACGGCGAATAATTGTTCAAAAAAAGCGATTTTTTTACAATTAGGGATCAAGACCGCGCGCCGTGCGCGGAAACGGGGTGTTTTGGGGATTCACAAAACGAATTACGTTGTAAAAGCAACGGAATTCGCGGGAAATTGGCGTGGTACGCTTGACCTCGAGGGTTAAGAAAGCGCGGAAACGCTTGCGGCGCGGGCTTTGGCGAGCGGTTAGCGGCGGGTAACTGTTCAAAAACCGCACTTTTTTACAATTAAGAGGGAGAGACCGCGCGGCGTGCGCGGAAACGGGGTGTTTTGGGGATTCACAAAATGAATTACGTTGTTAAAACAACGGAATTGGAGAGGAAACCGCGCGGCAGGTGCGGAAATGGGGTGTTTTCGAGATTCACAAAACGAATTACGTTGTAAAAACAACGGAATTGGGGAGGAAACCGCGCGGCGGGCGCGGAAACGGGGTGTTTTTGGGATTCACAAAACGAATTACGTTGTAAAAACAACGGAATTCGCGGAGAGACCGCGCGGCATGCGCAGAAACTGGGTGTTTTCGGGAATCGCAAAACGAATTACGTTGTTAAAACAACGGAATTCGCGGGAAATTGGCGTGGTACGCTTGACCTCGAGGGTTGAGAAAGCGCGGAAACGCTTGCGGCGCGGGCTTTGGCGAATGGTTAGCAATGGGCAACTGTTCAAAAAAGCGATTTTTTTCAATTAGAGATCAAGACCGCGCACCTTGCGCGGAAACTGGGTGTTTTTGGGATTCACAAAACGAATTACGTTGTTAAAACAACGGAATTAGGGAGGAAACCGCGCGGCGTGCGCGGCGTTTTAATTTTTAGGAGCACGGCTGAAAAAATGGGGCTGGCGGCGGCATGTTGGCGCGCAAAATCGGCGGATGGCGGTGGAAATCGGCGGACATCTGCGAAAAAGAACACGCGCGGCAGGTGCGGTCAGCAAATGGAAAGCTGTGCGGGCGGCGGCACGCTGTCAAAAAAGTGTGCGAAAAACGCAAATTGGACGGGCGCGGCGGCATTATCCCCACGGCGGAGAGGTTACGCGGCAAAAATTATGCGCCGGAAAAATGCGCGGCGGAAATTCGGCAAGCGGGCAAGCGGGGAATCACATTATCGGAATCCCTGCGGCATCATCCGCAACATATGGTATACGGCAATGCGGCGATAGTTATTCTTCGCCGTTTTTTCATTATTATAATATTATCGTGACCTTTTTGATCTGTCGGGATTTTTTCGATCGCGCCCCGAAAGCCCCGTAATACGGGCGTTCCGGCTTGTCAAGTCCGCCTGTTTTATATCGCTTCGGCGGGGCTTGACAAATATTTCGTGCGGTGGTATAATATCTGCGCAAAAGAACAAATGTTCGTTTTGGCACGCGGGGTGTACCCGAACCATCGTCCGGTATCACCGGGCGGTTATTTTAACCGCAAAACAGAACAAATGTTCGATTAACCCGGAGGAGGTCATGAATTTCTGACAAGGGAGGAGCGAGAATTTGCCGAGTGCTTTGCGCGGACATTTTCCGTAAGGGCGGCGGCACGCGCGGCGGGGTTTGATCCGCGGACGGCTTTCGCCCGTGCGAGCAGGCTGCTCGAAAAGGATGAGATACGGGCACTGGTGGCGGAATGTGCGGTATCATCCGGAGCGGGAGCGGAGAAGGGTGCGCCGCGGGAGACGGATACAGCAGCCGCGGCGGATGTATCGGAAGAAAGCGGAAGATTGGGTGGAAACGGAAGATCGGGTGCAGCGGATGAGCCGGAGAACGGCGGCGCGGACATGGCAGTCGGATCGGACGAAGCAGCCGCGGCAAGGCAAAGCGAAGCGGGTGTAACTAAAGCGGCGGTCGAAAAAGCGGTCGAAGAAGTGTTCGGCGAGGCGGTCGGGCGCGGTGCATCGGACAGAGACGGTACATCATCGGGCAGAGACTGCTCATCGGGCAGAGACTGTGCGGAACACGGGACGGAAAGCGATCGGATAATCCGCGAATACGAGAAGATCGCGTTTGCGGACGCCTCGCTCGGCGAGATCAAGGTATCGGACAAGCTGCGCGCGCTCGACCAATACCGCGCGATGTGCGAGAGGAGGAACGACGGCGGGGAGATATCGCTCGTCGTGAATTACGATTATGGCGAATGAGATAAGCGTATCCTTCAATCCGACCTTCCGTGAGGCGAACGCGAGTCGCGCGCGATACCGCATACTGATGGGATCGGCGGGGAGCGGCAAGAGCTACAACACGGCGCAGGATTATATTCTGAAGCTTTCGGACCGACGCTTCTGCGGGGCGAATCTGATGGTCGTGAGGAAGACGGAGGCGAGCGCGCGGACAAGTGCGTTTGCGGAGCTGTGCGGTGCGGTGAAGCGGATATTCGGCGCGCGCTTCGGCGAGATCTGGCGGATCTCGGAGGACAGGATGTTCCTCGAGTGCGCGGCAACGGGCGGGAGGATAATATTCCGAGGGGTCTGCTCGGACGCGCAGCGGGAGCGGATAAAGTCGGTATCGTTTTCGTCGGGTAAGCTGACGTGGATCTGGATCGAGGAGGCGACGGAGCTTTCGGAGGCGGATTTCGATATGCTTGACGACAGGCTGCGCGGTGCGCTCGGCGGGATAAACCCGAATCTGTATTATCAGATCACGATGACGTTCAATCCCGTATCGGCGCGGCATTGGATAAAGCGGCGGTTCTTTGACGTGCCCGACGATAGGGATGTATTTATATCGAAGTCGGTCTACACGGAAAACCGTTTTATCGATCCGGATTATGCACGGCGCATGGAGCGCAGGCGCGAGAGCGACCCCGACGGGTACCGCGTGTACGCGCTCGGCGAATGGGGTGTGGGGCGCGAGGGGCTGATACTGCCGAATTACGAGGTCGGGACGTTTTCGCGGGAGGATTTCTCCGAAGTGTGGTATGCGCAGGACTTCGGCTTCAACCATGCGGACTGCATCCTTGAGACGGCGCAGCGCGACGGTGACTTGTACGTTCTGCGGGAGATATATGTGCACGGTCGGGACACGTCGGAGATAATTTCGCTTGCCGAGGGGGAAGGATTTTCAAAAAATGCGGTCATGTACTGCGACAGTGCGGAGCCCGACAGGATAAAGACGTGGCGGCGCGCGGGGTACCGCGCGGTCGGCGTGAAGAAGGAGCCGGGCAGTGTGAATGCGCAGATCGATTTTCTGCGGAGCCGCAGGATATACATTGACTCGCGGTGTGTGAACACGGTCGGCGAGATATCGCAGTGGTGCTGGATGCGCGACGGGGAGAGCGGAGAGCTTACAGACACGCCCGCGTTCGGATGCGACGATGCGATGGCGGCGCTGAGGTATTCGGTCGAGGGCATGAGGCGCGGACGGGCGCGGACCGTCGATGCGAGTTCGCTCGGGCTTTAGCCGGGCGGAAAAAGAATGAAAGGGCGGGAGGGAACGAACCCGGATGGGGGTTGGTCGGTGCGGGTCACGGCGCCGGAGCGGACGTATTCCGCGGAGACTGTGACGGATTTAAGAAAGGGGATAAATTTGGACAGAGACGAAATAATGATGCACTTTGCGTCATTCCGGAAATTCGAGAGGCCGCGGCTTGTGCGGCTCGGTGATTACTACGGCGGAAAGCACGACATACTGAAGGGTCAGCGGAGCACGCTGAAGCCCGACAACAGGCTGGTCAACAATTTCTGCCGATCGATCACGGACTGCACGGTCGGGTACTTTCTCGGGATTCCGATCACATACTCGTCGGACGACGCCGGCACGCTGCGCCTTGCGGCGGAGATATCGTCATATAACGATGAAGCGTTTCAGAACAGCGCGCTTGCACGGGATATGTCGGTCTACGGACGCGCGGCGGAGCTTATATGGGTAGACGGCGACGGCGTGCCGAGGTTCTCGGCGCTCGATCCAACGTCGGTCTTTCCGATAATGTCGGATTCGCTCGACGAAGAGGTGCGCGCGGCGGTGAGGTTTTACGTTCCGCGTTTCTCGTCGGATACCGTGGTTGAGGTATACGGTGAGGAGGGGATCGAAACCTTCCGACTTGACGGCGGAAAGCTTGAGAAAACGGGGGAGAAGGAGCATTACTTCGGCATGGTGCCGGTGAACTTTTATCGGAATAACCGCGATATGACCGGGGATTTCGAGCCGGTGCTCTCTCTCGTTGACGCTTACAACCGCCTTGAAAGCGACTGCGTGAACGACTTTGAACTTTTCGCGGACAGTTATCTCGTGATATCGGGAATGGGAGGCGCCGACCGGGAGGATATTGAGCGCTTCCGCCGTGAGAGAGTGCTGCTTGTGGATGAGGGCGGAGACGCGCGGTGGCTTACAAAGACGACGAACGATGCGTACATCGAAAATCTGAAGAACCGCATAGCGAAGGATATCTACCGCTTTTCAAACACGGTCGATATGGCGGAGGAGACTGTCGGGCACTCAGCGCTGTCCGGTACGGCGATCAAATATCGAATGGCGAATTTCGACAACCGCGTATGCACGACGGAGCAGTATTTCCGCCGATCTCTGATGAGGAGATGGGAGGTCGTATCGTGCATATCCGCAAAGCTCGGCGGAGCGCTCGATTGGCAGGCGCTGCGCCCGCAGTTCGTGCGCAATCTGCCCGGAAATTACGAGAGCGCAGCGGCGGTTGCAAAGGAGCTTGACGGAATCGTGTCGAGAAAGACCATACACGAGCTTCTGCCGTTTATTGCGAATGCGGATACGGAGGCTGCGAGAATGGCGGCGGAAAGGAAGGAGGCGTGACGGACATGACGGAGGAAAAGAAGAACTTTTCGGCAGCGGAAAGCGGTAGTGCGCCGGGCGGCGCGTTCTGCGATTCACCCTGCGGCAAAGCCGATACCGGAGGAGGTGCCTCCGTGGGATACGGTGCGCAGGACAAGGGAAATGAAGCCGATCGCGCGTCCGACAGCCCGGGTGGAGTCATCGGGCGAGGATCGGACGGAGAAACACGAAGCAAAGTCGGAGAGGTCATGCCCGACGCTCTGAAAAAGGAGAGCGAGGGGGCTGCGTCGGGCGGAGAAGTTCCGCCGTCCGACGGGCAGAAGAGCGGAGCGTTCTACAGTGCCGAGGAGGTACGCGCGCTTCTCCAATCCGAAGGGGATCGCAGAGTATCGGGCGCGCGCCGTAAATGGGAGAAGGAGACGGAGGAGGCGATCGCCGGGGAAGCCTCAAAGCGTGCGGCGGAGCTTACCGCGTCGCTCGAGGCGGAGCGCGAGAGGCTTTGCGCCGAGCTTGAAGGGGAGCGCGAACGAAGCAGGCAGCGCGAACGGGAGCTTGAGATAGTGCGCCTTCTCGGCGAGCGCGATCTTCCCGCGACCCTTCTTCCGCTTATCATGCCTGCCCGTGACTGTGCCGAAGCGGTCGGCGCGCTTGCGGATACCGTAGCGTCGCTTGCATCAAGGGAGACAAAACGCCGTCTTTCCTCGGATGCGCCGAAGGCGGCGGAGAAAGGAATAAAATTCACGTCGGAGGAGCTTCGCACGATCCCGGTCGCGCGGCTTCAGGAGATGCTCGGCGCGCAGTGACGCGCCGGGGACGGAAAAAATCTTTTTAATTACGAAAGGAAAAAACAAATGGCTAATACCGTATACGAAAATACAGTACTTGAATCAAAGCTTACCGAACTCGTCGATTCTAAAATCGAGGTGCGCGCTCTCATGAGCGTTGACAAGAGCCTTGAAGAGGGCGCGGGACTTACGAAGGTCATCAACCGCTACACCTACCGCGGCAGTGTCGAGACTCTCGACGGCGGTCAGGCGAACACGAACGTCGGAGAGCTTACCTTCACCCCGAAGGAGTACAAGATCAAGAGATATCAGCAGACCTTCCGCTACAACGACATGGAGGCGATGCAGGACCCCGCGATGATCGATATTGCGCTTTCCGGAATCGCCGACGTTATGGCAAATCAGGTCAGGGGCGAGTACTTCGGCGAGCTGAAAAAGACGTCGAACCGCCACGCATACAGCGGCAATGCGCTGTCATACGGAGATGTGGTGGATGCGCTTGCGTCTCTCGGACGCGAGGTCGAGGACGGGCTCTTCATCATCATGTCCGCCGCCTGCCGCGCCGCGATCCGCCGCGATTCCGATTTTATCGCGGCTCATTCCGGCGAGATCGTTTACACGGGACAGTTCGGCACGCTCTGCGGAGTTCCCGTGCTCTTCTCCGCTCTCGTTCCCGACGGTATGGCGATCATCACCGATCGGAACGCAGTGAAGTTCTTTGTCAAGCGCGAGGCGTCGCTTGAGCAGGACCGCGACATCGAGACGAAGATAAACACTGTCGTTTACGAAAGATGCGGACTTATCGCGCTCGTTGACGACACCTCTACCGTGATCCTCGGAAAGAAGGCTGCCGATATCACGGCGTCCGTATCGTCCGGCACGCTTACGGTCAGCGGAAAGAAGACAAGCTCCGACGATATCTATTGGAGAAAGGCGGACTTTGCCGCGCTCGGCGGAGAGGACGTTTCATCGTGGAACAAGTGGGACGGCTCATCCAAGCTCGACGCTGCGGCGGGTGAGAGAATTTCGGTCGCGGAGGCGGGAACGGACGGACTCTGCGTTGCTTCCGCCGTGGTCACGGCAGCGTAAAGAGGCGTGCGCATGAGGGATATTTCAAAGCTCAAAGCGCTCCTCGACATCTCGGCGGAGGATGAATCGCGGGACGAGCTTCTTTCGTTCCTCCTTGATTCCGCCGAAAGATACGCGCTTTCGTATTGCAGGCTTCCCGCTCTCGGCGATGAGCTTGAATGCGTCGCAGTCGAGATGGCGGCGCAGGATTACGGCGCGCTCGGCGGTGAGGGAATATCCTCGCGCAGCCTGTCCGGAATATCGGAGCATTACCGTCCGGATTACAGCGAAAAGATCAAGGCAGTTCTCCGACGTGCGCGCAAGCCGGGGGTGATATCGTGAGGAGAGCGGAGAAGACGTACGATCTGTTTTCACCGCCGCGCACCGATATGTTCGGCACGCGGAGCGCGCCCTCGCCGCTCGGTACGGTGAGATGCGCGATGTCCTATCTTTCCGAGGAGGAAAGCTCCGAGGACGACGTTGAACGGACGAGGCTCCGTTTTACCGGAGTCGTGCGCCGCGAGCGCGCGCCGCTCGGCGGATTTGTCCGCGGGATGAGCCTCGTTTCGGATAACGCGCGGTACACGGTGTGCTCCGCACGGTGCGTTGGGAGGCTGTGGGTGATGGCGCTTGAAAGAGTCATGTTTGAGGGGGACGGCAATGCTTGAAGCTGTGCTTATGAAGCTGAAGGATGCGCTTCCGGGCGCGAGGATAATTCCCGCGCCGTCTGCTTTTCTCACGGATACGGCGGTATACCGTTATTTCCCGGGAAAATCGGGCGGCAGACGAAAGAGCGGACGCCTTGAAGTGCGGTTCGTTTCGCCGAGTCTTGCCGGAGCCATGGCGATGTATGGCAGCGTGCGCTCCGCGCTTGTGTCGGAGGCGGACTTCGACCGCGTCGGAACGGGAATTCGCGCCGTTCACGTCGAGGAGGTTGCGGAGGGCTCCTCCTGCGGATACATAAGAAAATCGGGTCTTTACTTTGTGAAGTCGGGATTTCTTTTGACGGGGTACTGATTGTCAGATACGCCGCTTGTCGGGGGATTCGCCGGGGAGATTTTCTTCCCCGGCGGCGCCCTTTGCCGAAGGAAAAACGGAAAAAACGTATGCCGAAGGCACATCGTGCTGTGCGGACCGGGCATCTCGGCGGTACGGAGCGTCAGGATGCGGAAACGGAAGGCTTCTCCGTGAATTTCAAAAGAAGGGAAGCTTTCGCCAAGCGAAAGCCACGGTCGAATTTATGACTGAAGGAAATGAAACGGTAAGTGAATTTGCACTGACCTCGGGAGAGCTTTATCTTGCGTCGGGAGCAGTGGAAAAGAAGGATATGCGCCGCCCGGAGAATTATGCCGGACCGACAAGAAGCGGCGTGAGGGTAAAATATACGGCGAGGGTCAGCGAGATATTCGATGAGGACGGCAATGTCGCGGCTACGCTGAGATACGGGGAGCGCACCTGCGTGAGCGGGACGCTTGCGAGGATATCTCCGCGTCTGCTGTCCGTGCTGATAGGCTCGGATGCGGAAAATATCGTCCCGTCGGCAGACGGCTTGTCGGCGGACGGCTCGGCGGTGCTTGCGCTTTCCGGAGAACGCGCGCATCGAAATACGCTCAGCTTTCTTCTCATATGTCCGCTCGACGGCGGCGAGGAGTTTCAGCTTTATCTCCGCTCGAGCGCGCCGAGCGAGGCGGTCATGGAGCTCGGAACGTGCAGCGAGAACGGGATATCGTTCTCCGTGACAAGCGAGAGCGGGCTTGCAGGCAAGCGCGCGGCGGTCTCGTTCTCGCCCGCGGAGGTGAGCGCGTGAGGGATGTCAGGCTGATTTCGCCGCGTCTCGGCGAGTTTACCTTCGACGGAGCGCAGGCGATTCTTTCGTCCTTTTCGTGCTCGTATCCGAGACTCACGAGAAAGGCGATCGCGAAAAACGCCGCGTTCGGTGTCGAACTGCTCCCCGCCGCCGTCGGCGAGGGGCGGATCAGGATAGAGGGATACCTCATCCCGTCGGAGGGTGCGCTTTTCGACAAGAAGCGGCTGCTGTGCGCGATCGCCTCGGTCGGCGGTGAGTTTGCGCTCACCGTTGACGGTCTGCGGCGCACGGTCGAGACCGAAAAGCTCGAATTTCTCACCGAAGGCGCATTCGGCAGGGGCAGGGGAGATCACTTTGTGCTTACGCTGATCTCCGCGTCACCGTTTTTCGAGGGGGATGAGGTGACGTTTTACGGTCGGTACACGGTTGCCGACTCGCTTTATTTCCCGCACGCGATAAGTGCAGCCGGTGACAGTGTCGGCACGATCTCGAGCCGCGGCTCGGTCACGGTCTCAAACTGCGGCGACGCGCCGTGCGGATTTGTCGCGCGGTTTCACTTTCCGGCGGCGGCGACATCGTTTATCCTGAAGTCGGACGCATATTCGGACAACTTCGCCGTGACGCGGAGCATTGATGCAGGCGAAACGCTCACTCTTGATACGCGCTGCGGGAAAAAGTCCGTGGTCAATGCGTCGGGAGAAAGCGAGCTCGGCAATCTCGACAAGAGGTGCGCGTTCTTCATTCTGCCGCCGGGGGAAAACGAGCTTACATGGTACTGCTCGTCATCGTCGCCGCCGGATGTCAGCGTGCGGATCGTGCCGCAGTACATATTTGCATGAGGAGGTCGTTATGAAAGAGACGGTCATACGCTTCCTCGGGAAGGATCTTAAAATAAAGTCGGTGTGCGACGATTTCGTGCGCCTTGAATATTCCGAGGAGTTTCGCGCGCCGGGGGAGTTTTCGTGTACGCTTTCGCTTGATCGCGCGTACATCCCGGCAATCGGCGAATACGCGCTCATCGGCGAGAGCGCGCTATATGTGATCGAGGGTGTCGGGCGCGACACCGGGGCAGGAACGGCGCGCATTTCGGGACGCGGGATACTTTCGTTTTTCTCCCGGCGGATACTGCCCGTCACCGTGAAGAATTCGTGCCCCTTTGATTCGGCGGTGTACGGTCTTGCGATGGCTTACGGCTTGTCCGCATTCCCGAAAAGCCTCACGGTAAAGCAGGGGAGCGCAGGTGAGAGTGCGGTTATCGTTCATGAGCCCGGGAATCTTCTTTCGGTGATGACGGACGCGGTGCGCCCGTTTTCGGCGGGACTTCGGACGGAGTACGATTTTTCCGAAGGAAAGTTTATCTTTTCCGTCCGCACCTTCCGCGATCGGACGCTCGGCTCGGGTGCGGATGAGTGCGTATTTCTCAGTGAAGGCTTTGACACTGCGGCGGCGGTATCGACGGACACAGATCTTTCGGACTACCGCAATTATGCGACGGTGCGCGGAGCGCAGAAGGAAGACGGCTCGTACTACACGGTGACGGTTTCGGCGGGCGCATACTCGTTCGGCGACAGCTTTGTCGATGTCGGTCAGGCGCGGCGCGAGATCTATGTGAAAAGCGGGATCGGCGTGGGGATATACACCTCGGTGAACGAGAGCGGAGCGAAGGTCTTCGATGAGGCGGGGTATCTTGCGGCGCTCAGGACGAGAGGCAGGCAGGAGCTTGCCGCACACCGCCCGAAGCGCGAGATCTCGGCGCAGATAATGCAGTCCGCCGCCGAAGGGATCGAGGTCGGAGACATATGCACGCTTTTTTCGCTTGCCGCGGATATAAGCGCCGTTCGCGTGATGGGCAAAAGGCACATTGCCGAAAACGGACAGAGCGTCTGCTCGGCAAGGCTGAGCATATAACGGAAGGAGTAAATTTTTGAATAAATCGTTTTTTTTTAACGCCGATACCACGTCGGGCTCGGCGGATATAACCTACAGTGCCGCCGATCTTGCGGCGGAGAAGGCTGCGTATTTTTCGGACGGCGTACTTGCGCCCGACGATTTCAAGGTGAGTGCGGTGGATTCGCTTACGGTCAAGATCGCGCCCGGCGGCGCGGTCCTCGGCGGGTATACATATGTGAACAGCTCGATCGGCGTGCGCGCGATATCGAGCGCCGCCGCGACGAAGGCGCGCAGAGATCTCTGCGTGCTCAAGCTTGATCTGTCGATACGCGCCATGACCGTCGTTATCAAATCGGGAATGCCGTCGGACGATCCGCAGCCTCCCGCGCTTACCTCGACGGACAGCGTAAAGGAGCTTGCGCTTGCCGAAATCTACATGCCCGCCGGGGCTTCGTCCGTGAATGAGGCGACCGTGACCGACCTTCGGGTGCTTGCGTCGCTGCGCGGAGCGAGTGCGCTGATCGAGGCGGGGATAAAAGCGCATGAGGCGGAGACGGACGCTCTCACAAAGAGCGAAAACACCGAGGTGCGAAAGGTCTGCGGCGCGGTAAAAACAGACGGCACCTCGGGCGAGGTGCTCTGCGGAGACGGAAAGTACAGAACCGTGCTCCCGTACAGGAGAACGCTCCTGCAGATATACAACCGTGCGGGGGAATATGAGTTTGATACGTCGAAAAATCCGTCGGACGCGAACAGATACGACTTTGAGATGATCGGCGGAGGAGGTGCCGGAGGATGCTGCGGACATTCCGATTCACGCGGAGGCGGCGGCGCCGGCGCTTATGTAAGTGTATGCGGGGTCACGCTGTCTCACGGAACGCATAAAATAAAGATAGGAGCGGGAGGCTCGGGCAGCGCCGAAAGAAGCGGAGGCGACGGCGGCGAAAGCTCGTTTGCGGGATATCACGCTCCGGGAGGCTCCGGCGGTGTCGGCGGCACATGGGCAGAAGGTATGTCGTTTCCCGGCGGGAAAGGCGGTGCTGTCGGCGCGTATATCGGAGAGCGCGGCGGCGACGGAGGGTATTCCCTTCCGTCCGACAAAATCGCGTCCTGCGGAATCGGCGCGCCGTCTCCGTTCGGCGCGGGTGGTGCCGGAGTCTCGGGTTCTTCATCCTCCGGAAAGAAGGGGATAGGCGCCGGATCGGGCGGATCGGGCGGCGGCTGCGTGAGCACCTCGTTTTCCGCCTCGGGCGGAAACGGCGCGGACGGCTGCCTCCTGATATACGGATATCATACGACGGCATTCGGCACCGCCGCCGAATGAGGACGCTTCTCTGTCCTGCGGACGGCAGACGACGGAGCGGTGAGGGGAAGTGAAAAAATAGGCTGGGAAACGGTTGCGGGAGCCGTCACGCTTATCGGCGCGTTTATTTCGGTGATGACGGTTGTTGTAAAGGTAAACGGGACGATGACAAGGCTTGAGGAGGCGGTGCGTCAGCTCCGTGAATTCATCGAGAATCAGGATGAACGCAACGAACACTTTGTAAGCAAGCTTGCATCTCACGAAACAAGAATATCTCTTCTTGAAAACAGAAGCAGGGACAAAAAGGAGTGATCTTTTGAAGGAGGAAAAAACACTGAAATCGTGCCTTCGCCGTGCACTGCGCACGTTTGTGCAGGCTGCGGCGGGATACGCATCGGTAAACATCGTTTACGCGGTGTCCACGTCGGCGCAGAATTTCAATGCGCTGAAGAGCGCGCTTACCGGAGTCGTTATCTCCGCGGCGGCTGCAGGCTTTTCGGCGATAATGAATCTGCCGTGTCTTACGGGCAAATCGGAAAAGAGCGGCGGAGACGGCGGCGAGGAAAGCACGGATAATTCAAAGGAAGGAAAATAAAATGGGATACAAAAAAGCATACCGCGGAATCGACATCTCGCTGTATCAGGGAGAGCCGGATTTCAGAGCGGTGAAGAATGCGGGCATGGATTTCGTGATTCTCAAGGCATCACAGGGACGCACGGCGGAGTACAACGCTCCGTTTGAGGATCCGAAATTCAGAACCAATGTAAAGCGCCTCTCCTCTCAGGGCGGTCTGTACGCCGGAGCGTATCATTATTTCTGCGCGCGGAACGAAAAGGAAGCGGACGAGGAGGCGGATTTTTTTATAAAGCTTGTCTCCGAGTACCGTTTCGATCTTCAGCTTTGGGCGGCGCTCGACGTTGAGGATTCGGGATTTCTTCCGTCCGATAAGGCGAAGCTTACCGCGCTTGTCGCGCGCTTCTGCGGCAAGGTGAAGGCGGCGGGACTGCGCCCGATGGTGTACGCGAATTCATGGTGGCTCGACAGTCGGTTTGACTCTCCGGCGGGCGTTCCCGTATGGGAGGCGAATTGGAGCTCGGGCAAGCTTCCCGAGCGCTGCCGCATGTGGCAGTATTCCTCTACCGGCAGAGTCGTCGGCATAAACGGAAATGTCGATATGAACGTGGCTTTCGATATAATCGGAGACGCGAATTCGGACGGCTCGGTCGATATGAAGGACGTGATCCGGGTGATCCGGTCGGTATCCGGATGGGACGTGAGGATCGACGAATCCCAGGCGGACGTGAACAGCGACGGATACGTCAACATGAAGGATATCATTCAGACGATACGCACGCTCGGCGAGGACGGAAAGTAAGCGATGCGGACTGTCCGACGGTGTTTGCCGTCGGACAGTCCTTTTATCCGTGCCGGAGGGACTCCGCACGAAAACAAAAAGGAATACCGTGAGGTATTCCCCGTTCATTGTGCGGATTACTCCGCCTTTGCCTTTTCGGCATCCGCGAGCTTGTCGAGGCGGGTATTTCTGAAATAGAGTGCAACGTCGATTGAGATCTCGACGAAGTTGAGAACATAGAAGAAGAAGCTGAGGAAAAAGATGAATCCCGAGCTGCCTCCGGCAGTCTGGATGATCTTTCTGATTATGCCGAACATATATCCGATGAGAAGAAACACCTCAAAGAAGAGGCTCTTTCCCTTCGCGGTGCGTGAAATGTAGGATTTGCGGATCGAGATCGGCCACGAAAGACCGAAGCAGAATATGGTCAGCGCTTCAAGAAGATCTGTTATAAATGGCATTGGTTTGTACCGTTCCTTTTAAATTTTGATTCTGTCCGGCTGTGCCGGGAAACATCCGCATTCGCGGTTTCGCCGCCGCGCTCGGTGCGCGGCGGCGAAAGAAGGAGAAAAAACTGTTGTTTTCAGTTTGCGCGGCGTGCGTAATCGGGGAGAAGCCGCGGTGATACCGTATCGTCGGTGATTCCGGCGGTATCGCGCTCCGCGTTGAAGCGGTCGAGATGGCTGAGGGTAAGCGCTCCGGTCTCGGTATCCTTCGACATTGCGGCGGCGTGCTGTCCGGCGCTTCTGCCGAATACGATGATGTCAAGAAGCGAGTTGCCCATCAGACGGTTGCGTCCGTGGATTCCTCCGACTGCCTCTCCGGCTACGAAGAGACCGGGGACTGCGGACATTCCGTCGGGGGTGATATCGATTCCGCCGTTCTGATAGTGGAGCGTCGGATATACGAGGATCGGCTCGCGGCGGATATCGATGCCGTACTTGCCGAACATGCGGAGCATCGCGGGGATGCGCGCTTCGATCGTGCCTTCGCCGTTCTTCATTTCGATCATCGGGGTGTCGAGCCATACGCCCACGCCGTCCGCGGTGCGGATGCCGTTTCCGCGGTCGGAGCACTCGCGGATGATCGAAGCGGCGGAAACGTCGCGCGTCTCAAGCGGATGCATGAACGCTTCGCCGTTCACGTTGATGAGCTTCGCACCGAGAGAACGGACCTTTTCGGTGACGAGTGCGCCGAAGATCTGCTCCGGGAAAGCCGCGCCCGTCGGGTGATACTGAAGGGTGTCGGGGTAGAGAAGCTTTGCGCCCGCTCTGTATGCGAGTACAAGTCCGTCCGCCGTCGCACCGTAGTGGTTCGACGTGGGGAAGCCCTGATAGTGGAGACGTCCCGCGCCGCCGGTTGCGATTATTACGGTCTTTGCGCGTGCAACGAGAAGCTCTTCGGTCTCCATGTTCATGAGAACCGCGCCGGACGCCTTTCCGTTCTCGTCGAGGATCAGCTCGATCGCGGAGGTGAAGTCAACCACGGGAATCTGACGGTTTAGAACCTCATCGCGCAGGGTGCGCATGATCTCCGCGCCGGAGTAGTCCTTTGCGGCGTGCATGCGCTTGCGGGAGGTGCCGCCGCCGTGGGTGGTGATCATCGTGCCGTCGGGAGCCTTGTCGAATTCCACGCCGAGCTCGTTCAGCCATTTGATCGCCTCGGGAGCGAGGGTGACGAGCTTCTCAAGCAGCTCGGGCTTTGCGGCGAAGTGTCCGCCGCCGAAGGCGTCGAGGTAGTGGATTGCGGGGGAATCGCCGGGCTTGTCGGCTGCCTGGATTCCGCCCTCCGCCATCATCGTGTTTGCGTCGCCGATGCGGAGCTTGGTGACGATCATAACGTCGGCTCCCGCCTCGTTTGCCTCGATCGCCGCGGACGCGCCCGCACCGCCGCCGCCGATCACGAGCACATCGACGTCGTAATCGGGGTCGGAGAGATCAACTCCGTCCGAGGTGATGCGGCTCTTTCCCTGAAGGAGCGCGGCAAGCTCATGAGGTACCTTTTCGCCCTTGTTCGCGCCGATCAAGAGGCTTTCGAACTCGTTTTTCTTATAGTCGGGATGATACGACGCAAGGAGAGCGTCCTTCTCCTCAGCCGTCATACGTCGTGGCTCTAGCACAGCGTTCTCGGCGCGCTTTGCCTCGACCTTTTTCATTGATTCAAGCATTTCGGCAGTATACATATGTATTTGTGACCATGCCTTTCTTTAATTTTCGGATATCACGGGTAAATTGCGCCGTATCTTATTTTTCGATTTCGCGGTTGTTGTAAAGCTCTTTGAGCTCTTCGATCGGCTTGTTCATGAGGCTCTCGATAAGCTCCTTGAAGTCGCCGTTCTCGATCTCGCGGACACGCTCGGTGAGGTGGAGTGATTCGGGAGCAATATATTTTCCGTTGAGGCGGCGCGCAAGGAGCGCGACCTGCGGGTGGGAAATTCCGGCGGGGCATCTCGACGAGCATACGCCGCACATAACGCAGTCGAAGGACTCCTCGGCGCACTTCTCAAAATCGCCGCGCTGCGCGTATGCGATGTACTGCATGACGTTGAGTCCCTGAGTGCAGCTCTTGGTGCAGGCGTTGCAGCCGATGCAGGAGTAGATCTCGGGATAAAGCTGCATCATGATCTGCTCGGAGGGGGATATCTTTTCGATATCGTATACCTGCTTGACGAGCGGGAAGAAGGGCAGAGTCGCTATGTACATTCCCTCCTCGACCTGAGTCTGGCAGGCAAGACATGCGTGGAGCGCCGTCTCTCCCTTTATGCGGTAGATCGTAGCACAGGCGCCGCAGAAGCCGTTGCGGCAGCCGCAGCCGCGGACGAGGCGGTAGCCCGCGTATTCCATAGCCTTCATTATGGTGAGGCTTGCGGGAACCTCGTATTTCTTACCCATAAGAAAGATATTTACCATGTTTTCCATAGGTTCGTGACCAATCCTTTCTTTGCGGTCTTTTTCAAAGCCGGAAAGCTTGTCTCCGGAAAGCAGAAAAGCCGTTTTTTCGGAGGAGGCGGAAAGCCGATCCTTCGTGATTTCTTTTTTCGGCACGCACGGGACGCGCCGTCGCGGGATCAATATTCGTCCGGAAGCTCACCGAGCTCGTCGAAGCGGAACACGGGACCGTCCTTGCAGACGTACTTCGAGCCGATGTTGCAGCGTCCGCACTTGCCGACTCCGCATTTCATGCGAAGCTCCATCGTGGTGTAGACCTGCGTCTCGGAGAAGCCGAGCTCCTTGAGCCCTGCAAGAGTGAACTTTATCATGATCGGAGGACCGCACATGAGAACGGTCTTCTTGAGATCGGGAGAAAGCTCCTTGACGTAGTTCGGAACGAATCCGACGTGACCGTCCCAGCCCTCCTGCTCGCGGTCGATCGTAAGATTGACCTCGATGCCGGGATCGTTTTCCCATTCGTTGAGAATTTCCGCGTAATCGACGAGATCGTCTGCGGAGCGCGAGCCGTAGATGACCTGCACGCTGCCGTAGTTTTCTCTCTTTGCGCGGACGTAGTTTATCACGGAGTGAAGCGGAGCAAGTCCGATACCGCCCGCGATAAAGAGGAGGTCCCTGCCCTTCAGCGCTCCCTCAACGGGGAAGCCGTTGCCGTAGGGACCGCGGATCGTGATCTCCTGACCGGGCTCCATCATGTGAAGCCAGCTCGTGAGACATCCGCATTTCTTTATGCTGAATTCCATGTATTCCTCTACCGTCGGGGAGGACGTGATCGAGAACATTCCCTCGCCCACGCCGGGAACGGAGAGCATGGCGCACTGTCCGGGGATGTGGACGAACGGCTTTTTGCCGTCCGTTCCGACAACACGGAAGGTTTTGACGTCGGGAGTGTCTCTCCGTATATCCGTGACGACTCCGACGAGAGGTATCAACGTTTCTTTATTCATAGTAATCTCCATTTCGCCGCACGGCGGCACAAATAGTAACGGGTCCGGACGGGTGCTGCCGAAGCGCAGGCGCTCATGTCCGACGGCATCCGTCATTCTGTCTGCCGATTTTCGGGGCTTACTCTCCGTCCGCCTCTCCGAGGCACTTCATTACCTTGACGATGTTCATCGAGATCGGGCATTTCACGAGGCAGCGGCCGCATCCGACGCAGCCGAATTTGCCGTCGTTGTTTGCGGGGTAGTAGACAAGCTTGTGCATGAAGCGCTGTCTGAACCGCTCAAGCTGCGTAAGACGGGGATTTCCGTGAGCCATCTTCGTGAAGTCGGAGTACATGCAGCTGTCCCAGCAGCGGAAGCGGCGGATGCCGTGTCCGGTGTCGAAGTCGCGGATATCGTAGCACTGACATGTGGGACATACGAAGGTGCATGAGCCGCATCCGAGGCATGACTCGGAGAGGGAAGCCCACTTGTCGGAGGAGAAGTATTTGTTGAGCGTATCGCCGCCGAAAGCGTCCGGTTTCAGCTTTGCGAGCGGGAGGCGGTCGAGGATCTCGTTACATTTTTCAGCCTGCGCACGGACGCTTTCGCCGTCGGACTCGGCGAGCATATCGGACACCGAGGAGACGAGGGCTTCGCCCTTTTCGGTGACGGTGGTGAGGTAGAGACCCTCGTCCGTCATTGCGCAGGAGACATCGCCGCCGGGCGCGGTGGGATCGATGCCGAAGGTGCGGCAGAAGCAGCTTTCGGCGGGAGACGAGCACGCCACGGTCATTACGGTGCCGTGAGCGCGGCGGTCTGCATAGTACGAATCCACGGGCTCCGCAAGATATACGGAGTCGAGGATCTTAAAGCTTTCGGCATCGCAGGCGCGCACTCCGAAGATCACGAAATCCTCGGAGGGGGAGCGGGTGTCGATAACCTCGACCTTCTTGCCCTCGAGGCGGAAATCCGCGAGGTTTTCCGTCTGCGGGAAGAAGAAATCCTTTGCGCTGCGTTCGGTATTTACGGCGTCGCTGTACTCGGTCGCCCCGTGATCTTCGGTCGCGGGGGAGTATTTCGTGTATTTTGTTCTGCCGTTCTTGTCCTTTGACGGGATGTACAGCGCGGCGTTTTCGGACAGCCGGGTGAAAAACGCATCCAGCTTATCCTTCGGAAGAAAATGCATTCTTTGTTGCCCTGCCTTTCTTTTATTTTATGGGCATATTCTCAGATCCGCTCGGCGGATCGCAATCATTTGCCGTATACGGCGGACGGCTCCGCGTCGTCCGTGCTGTAGTTTGTGAGCGGCGCGCGGGAGAAGGCTTCCTTCCCCGCCTGATATTCGCCGTAGTATCCGTTTATGTCGGAGATGAACTTTCTGTTCAGGAGGTGGAGCGGGATGTGCTCGGGGCATACGCGCGAGCATTCTCCGCAGTCCGTGCAGCGTCCGGCAACGTGGAACGCGCGGATTATGTGGAACATATTCTCCTCGAACGAATCGGCTGCCGCCTTCTGCGATATCCCGGATGCGGGATTGTCGAATACGCAGTTTTCGCAGGAGCAGGCGGGACATACGTTGCGGCATGCGTTGCAGCGGATGCAGCGAGAAAGCTCGCCGCGCCAGAATTCGTATCTCTCCTCGGGGGTCATCTCCTCGAGGCGGTGAACTCCGTCGAATCTGTCGAGAGGCTCGGGAGGAGTGATCTCTTCGCCGATGAGCTCGTCGAATATGACGTGCTCTCCGCCCTTGCATGAGAGACATTTTACGCAGAGCGCGTCCTTCTTCGGCACGGTGCGGTCTCCGTAGACGGTGGAGATCTCAAAGCTGTCGCCGGTTCCTTTAATACCGGTGATTCCGGTGATGCCCGCTTCGCGGAGCTTTACCGGATCAGCCATACCGGAGCAGCCGATGCCGATCACATACACCTTATCGCGGTCAACGCGATGCTCGGTGATGAGCTGATTCAGGCTGTATGTGTCGCATATCTTGAGAAATACAAGGATCTTTCCGTCGCGCTTTGTCTGACGGATGAGGTATTTCGAGAGGTTCGCTCCGCAGAAATCGCTGAATACGAATTCCTCTTCAAGCTCCTTTGCGCTTTCGAAGATCGCGGGGGTCACATCGTAGCCCATTTCGCCTGCCTTCCAGCCTGCGACACGGTCGACGGTTCCGTCGGAGAGCAGCTCCGATGCGCGTTTTATGAGTCTTTCCTGCATCTCAGATCCTCCAATCTTCTGTTTCTTCCGAGTGCCGTGACATCGCGGACGAATTCGTTCATCGTCGCCGCGAACTTAGCGCCTTCGGCGGCGCTGACCCACTCGACTCTCGTGCGCTCCTTCTCGATTCCGAGGTAGTCGAGCATCGAGAAGAGCATCGTCATACGGCGGCGGGCGTAGTAGTTTCCAGAGGTGTAGTGGCAGTCGCCCGGATGACAGCCGCACATGATAACTCCGTCCGCACCGCGCTGGAACGCGCGGAGGATGAATATCGGATTCACGCGGCAGGAGCAGGGAACTCTGATTATCTTGACATCCGCCGGATAGGATGCGCGGTTCGTTCCGGCAAGGTCGGCTCCGGCGTAGGAACACCAGTTGCAGCAGAACGCCACGATCTTCGGGCGAAATTCCGTGTTAGCTTCATTCATCGGCATATTGCATCGACCTCCGCCATTATCTGTCTGTTTGAGAAGCCCTTCAGATCCATTGCGCCGGACGGGCAGGCGACGGTGCATGCGCCGCATCCCTGGCAAACCGCTTCGTTGACGAACGCAACGCGGCGGATCTGAGTTGTTCTGTCGGGCATACGGAATTCCTTATCGAGGTACGAGATCGCTCCGTAGGGACATACCTTCTCGCAGGAGGAGCAGCCGTTGCACATCATCTCGTCGGAGTGAGCCACGCAGGGATTGCCCTTGAGCTTATCCTTTGAGAGAAGTCCAATCACCTTCGCGGCGGCGGCACTCGCCTGAGCGACGGTCTCGGGGATATCCTTCGGTCCCTGGCAGGCGCCGGAGAGGAAGATTCCCGCGGTCGGGCTTTCGACGGGGCGGAGCTTCGGGTGAGCCTCGGTAAAGAAGTCGTTCGTATCCATGCTTGCGGTGAGCATCGTGGCGAGCGGACGAGCGCTCTTGTCGGGCTCGATCGCCGCGGCAAGCACGACCATGTCGGCGGAGATCTTGATCTGCTTGTTCTCGATCAGATCGGACGCCTGAACGGTGAGCGTTCCGTCGGCCTCGGGATAGACCTTGCCAACCATGCCCTTTATGTAGTTGACGCCGTATTCCTCGACCGCGCGGCGGTAGAACTCGTCGAAGTTCTTTCCGGGGGTACGCACGTCGATGTAGAATACATAGACTTCGGTGTCGGGGTACTTTTCACGCACGAGCATTGCGTGCTTTGCGGTGTACATGCAGCAGATCTTCGAGCAGTACGGCTTTCCGCAGCCGGAGGTATCGCGGCTGCCGACGCACTGAACGAAAACGATCGTGTGCGGATGAGTTCCGTCGGAGGGACGGAGCAGCGTGCCCGACGTAGGACCTGCGGCGTTCGTGAGACGCTCGAATTCGAGCGAGGTCACAACATCCTTGGACTGAGCGTATCCGAACTCGCCGAATTTGTCAAGCTCGATCGGATTGTATCCGGTCGCCGCGACGATCGCGCCGTACTTTTCCTCGATCACGGTGTCCTTCTGCGTGTAGTCGATCGCTCCCGCGGAGCATACCTTCGAGCATACGCCGCATTTGCCGTTCTTCAGCATATTGCAGTGATCCGCGTCGATCGTTGCGACCTTCGGAACCGCCTGTGCAAACGGAATGTAGATCGCGCGGCGGTTGTCCATTCCGAGGTTGAACTCGTTGGGGATCTTCTTCTGGGGACATTTTTCGGTGCAGAGACCGCAGCCCGTGCACTTCGTCTCGTCGACGAATCTCGCCTTGCGGCGTATCTTTACGGTGAAGTTTCCGACGAATCCGGAGACCGCCTCGACTTCGCTGTATGAGTAGATCTTGATCTTTTCGTTCTGCGCGCAGTCGACCATCTTCGGAGTGAGAATGCACGCCGCGCAGTCGAGCGTCGGGAAGGTCTTGTCGATCTGCGTCATCTTTCCGCCGATCGTCGGCTTCTTCTCGACGATATCGACCTCGTAGCCCGCCTCGGCGATGTCGAGCGCGGTCTGGATTCCGGCGATACCGCCGCCGATCACAAGCGCGCGCTTGGTTACGGGGCTTTCGCCCGCGGTGAGAGGCGCATTGAGGTGAACCTTTGCTATTGCGGCACGGCCGAGGATGATCGCCTTTTCGGTCGCACTCTGCTTATCCTTGTGTATCCATGAGCACTGCTCGCGGATGTTTGCGATTTCTACCATGTACGGGTTGATGCCCGCGGTCGCCGCCGTCTTTCTGAAGGTCTGTTCGTGCATACGGGGCGAGCAGGAGCAGACTACGATACCGTTGAGAGAGTACTCGTGTACCGCGTCGATTATCTTTTTCTGACCGGCTTCGGAGCACATGTATTGGTATTCGGTGGCGAATACGACGCCCGGCTCATGTCCGAGCGCTTCCGCAACGGCGCGTACATCGACCGTTCCGGCAATGTTCGTACCGCAGTGGCATACAAAAACGCCGATTTTCTGCATTTTTATAACCGCGCTTTGCCGTGCAAAGCTTTCCTTTCATATGGGGATTATCGTGACTGCCGTCCGAGCGGACGAAGGTTTACTTCGCGTATTTGCGGAACGCGCTGACTATCGCCTGCTGAGGAAGCTCGGGATCGAGCTTCGCGGGGACATCCTCCGGCTTCATGTGGTTTGCATCCTGACGGCGGATGACCGCGATTCTGACGGCTTCGACAAGCTTTGCCGGCTCGACGCCTCTCGGACATCTCTCCGAGCAGGTGAAGCACGACATGCACTTGTAGATTCCGCGGCTGTTCATGAGCTCGTCAAGCTCGCCGCGCAGTATCATCTGCGCGAACTGATGGGGATGAACGTCCATCTCGTCAAAGGCGGGGCAGCTTCCGGAGCACTTTCCGCATACCATGCAGAGCTCGGGCTTCGCACCGCTTTCGCGGCGTATCTGTTCGATTTCCTTCGCGTATTTCTTCTTTTTGTTTTCCATCTCACTCCTCCGTTCCGAGAGCCTTGCAGAGAAGGTCCGTGAAATAGTATACAGGGATTGATCCCGAGGCTTTCTTCAGATTGTAGAGGCAGAGCGGACATGCCGTGACGATCGCCTCCGCTCCGGCTTCCTCCGCGTTTTTGAGAACCGCGAGACTGCGGCGGTTCGCGGCGGACGGATCCTCCATTGCGAGATATCCTCCGCAGCATTCGTTTCTCATCGGATATACGACGGCATCCGCACCGAGCGACGATATAAAGTCCTCCATTATGCGAGGATTTTCGGGATCGTCCATCTGCATGACCTTGCCGGGGCGGAGAAGCAGGCAGCCGTAGTATGCGGCGATCTTCTTTCCGTTGAGAGGCGCGGTGACGCGCTCGGCGACGGCGTCGAAGGTGATCTCGTCACGCAGGACCTCGAGATAGTGCATGACCTTCGTTCCTCCGCCGTATGCGTCGTCGGGACCGAGATAGTTGTTTACCCTCTGTGCTTTTTCGGGATCGTTTATCATCAGATCGTTTGTCTGCTTGATCACGTTGTGACAGGCGGAGCAGAGGGTGACGAGGATTCCGCCGTTCTTTTCCGCCGCGGCGAGTGCTCTGACCGAGGAAAGCTTGGTGGCAAGCTCGTCGCGCGACGTGGGATATACGCCGCCGCAGCACTGCCAATTCTCAAGCTCGTCGAGCGTGAAGCCGAGCGCCTCGGCTGCGCGCCGGGCGGATGCGTCAAGCTCTTTTGCCTGCGTTTTCAGAGTACAGCCGGGATAGTAACTGTATTTCTTCATATATAAATCCCCCTGTTCGAAATTTTGCTGCGGGAATGTCCCGCGATAGTGTTGCGCTTTATCGGGCATCTTTTTGCTTCGTGACCGCGCGATATTCTGCCGGATTTCATGCCGCGGCAGAGCGGTCGCGCTTTTCGGAAGCCGAAGTTCAAAGCCCGTTCGCCGCCGAAGCGGCATCGCCCGGATCAGACCATCTCTTCGGGGTGGAATACCTCGTCGAATCTCTCTGCGGTGAGGAAGCCGAGCTCGACGCACGCCTCCTTCAGGGAGATGTTGTCCTTGTACGCCTTCTTTGCTGTCTTGGCGGCGTTCTCGTAGCCGATGTACGGATTGAGCGCCGTTACGAGCATGAGCGAATCGTGAAGATTGCGGTGCATCTTTTCGCGCTTTGCCTTGATTCCGACTGCGCAGTTCGCGTTGAACGAAAGGACCGCTTCGGCGAGCAGACGCGCGGACTGAAGGAAGTTGTATGCGCATACCGGCATGAATACGTTGAGCTCGAAATTGCCCTGCGAAGCCGCCATGCCTACCGCGACGTCGTTGCCCATGACCTGAACCGCGACCATCGTCACCGCCTCGCACTGCGTCGGATTGACCTTGCCGGGCATGATCGACGAGCCGGGCTCGTTCTCGGGGATCGTGATCTCGCCGAGACCGCAGCGGGGACCGCTTGCGAGCCAGCGCACGTCGTTTGCGATCTTCATCATGTCGGCGGCGAGCGCCTTGAGCGCGCCGTGCGCGAACACGATCTCGTCCTTGCTCGTCAGCGCGTGGAACTTGTTCTCCGCGGTGACGAATTCCTTGCCGGTAAGCTCGGATATCTCCTTCGCAACGAGGGTGTCAAATCCCTTCGGAGCGTTGAGCCCTGTGCCGACCGCCGTGCCGCCGAGAGCGAGGGAACGAAGTCCCTTTGCGGCGAGGGTGATAAGCTCGACATCCTTTTCGAGGGACGATCTCCAGCCGCTTATCTCCTGAGAAAATTTGATCGGCGTCGCATCCTGAAGGTGGGTGCGTCCGCTCTTGACGATGCCCTCGTTCTCCGCCTCGAGGCGGACGAAGGTTTCGATGAGGGTCTTTACTGCGGGGATCACGCGATCCTCGAGCGCGCAGAGCGCGGAGATGTGCATCGCGGTCGGGAAGGTGTCGTTTGACGACTGGCTCATGTTGATGTCGTCATTCGGGTGGAGCAGCTTCTTCCCGGCGATCTCGTTTGCGCGGTTTGCGATGACCTCGTTTGCGTTCATGTTGGACTGAGTGCCGCTTCCCGTCTGCCATACGACGAGCGGGAAGTGCTCGTTCAGGCCTCCGGAGATGACCTCGTCGCATGCGGCGCTGATCGCGCTGAGCTTTTCATCGGTCATTCTTTCGGGGACGAGCTTGTTATTTGCAAGAGCGGCAGCCTTTTTCAGGATTCCGAAAGCGGCGGTGATCTCGCGCGGCATCGTCTCGATGCCTACGCCGATCGGGAAATTCTCGTGGCTTCTTTCGGTCTGAGCGCCCCAATATTTATCTGCGGGGACTTTTACCTCTCCCATTGAATCGTGTTCGATACGGTATTCCATAGGTGTAAACCTTTCTTTGAGTGTACTCGGTGATGCCGCGTTTGCGCGGCGATTCGGTAAAATACGATGAAACACCGACGAAAGCGCGCTGCGCTTTCGCGGCGGAAATCGTGAAAATTTGCGCTTTTTCGGACGGCGTGCGTCGTCGTTATTCTCGAGAACGCCGACGGGATTTGCGCACCGCGTCGAAACGTGCAGCCCGGCAGAGCCGAGAACTCTGGCGCATGCCGAAGCAAAATCCGACGGACGGCGCTTGCTTCCGTATACGGCAAAGCCGCGCTTACCGCTTTCGCGGACGCGCGGCGCCGTACCTCCGCGGAGCGGAGGACTATCGGCGCGGAACGTATCCGCGCCGGATCAGAAGGTCACGCTGTCGATAACGCTTCTGAGATAATCTGCGCTGCGGCGGAAGGATGCTTCCTCATCTGCGGTAAGCGGAGCGACGATCTTTCCGTTGAGACCGTCCTTGCCGACTATGCAGAGAGAGCTGAGGCATACATCGTCCACACCGTATTCTCCGTGCATCATGGTGGATACGGTCATCGTCGTGTCCGCTCCGCTGAATATGCAGCGGCAGATGTGACATACGGAAATCGCGACCGCATAGAACGTCGCACCCTTGCGTGCGATGATCTTTGCGCCGGATTTCTTTATGTAGGTTTCGATCTCATCGTGATCGAGAACCGGACGGAGCGTGTCGTCTCCGTCTCTGAGACACTGCGTGTACTTGTCGATCGCAATGTTGGAGATCGTTGCGCACGACCACGGAACGAACGAGGTGTCGCCGTGCTCACCGAAAACATAAGCATGTACGTTCTGCTGGCTTATGTTGAAGTACTCGGAAAGTCTTGTGCGGAGTCTTGCGGTGTCGAGGATCGTACCGGAACCGATTATCTGATTCTCGGGCAGTCCGGAGTACTTGCAGAACTGATAGGTGAGAATGTCAACGGGATTGCTTACAATTATATAGATGGAGTCCGGAGCATACTGTACGATCTTCGGGATGATCGACTTGGTTATGTCGATGTTCTTCTGTGCAAGGTCGATTCGTGTCTGACCGGGCTTTCTCGCGCTTCCCGAGGTGAGGATCACGATGTCCGATCCGGCGGCGTCGCTGTAGCTTCCCGCATAGATCTGCGCGGGAGCGCAGAACGGAATGCCCTGCTTTATGTCCATGGCTTCTCCGAGGGACTTTGCCTCGTTGATGTCGATCATTACGATCTCGGAAGCGATACCCGCTACCGCGAGGGTGTAGGCGATCGTCGAACCGACGCTGCCTGCTCCGATAATGCTGACTTTGTTGCTCATCTCTTGTGACCGTTCCTTTCTTTTGCGGAAAGTGCGCGTCATTGCGCAAGTCCCGGTTTTGCGGCGGCGAAATATCGCGCTGCGCCGATCTTGTTTTCCCTCTTTATTGAAGCCGCACTGCAGCGCACCTCTCGGCGCAAAGCTGCGCTCCGGCTTTCGGATACGCCGGGGAGAGCGTACCGCTTCAGCCGTCCGGCGACGGCATGACTGACTTTACGGACAGAAAAAGGATTTTTTCGGATACGGCGGAATTACCTTGCGCAAATTCGAAGTTTTTCGGTTTTTGCAAGTTTACGGCAAAAATCCTTCAGTTTCTGCGGGGAAACGCCCCGGATTGCTGTTTGAAGTGCAAGTATTGCCTTGCTTCGATTCAGCCGAACCCCTCTTTTTCCGTATACATTATATCACAAGGCATGAATTTTTGCTATGTGAAGATTGCACATAAAAACATATTGATTCGCACAGCGATAAATGCAAAATGTCGAAAGCGGGTGAAAGCGCATTTTCCGCGCGCCGGGAGAGGGCGCGCCTTTTGACGTTTCGGCGCGGATTACCGCACTCCGCCGGGCTTTATCCTCAGCGTGCGCAGATACGCTTTGTCCTCGGGCGTGATGCGGTAGCTTTCGATCGCTTTTTGAATCGATTTATTGTGTACCCACGGGGAGAGGCGGCATTCTTCGATGAATGGGATCGCGCTTTCGCGCTGCTTTGCGATCGCCGTGGCGAAAAACCAAGCGATCGCCGTGTTTATGTAATATTCGTCCGACTTCACCGATGCGGCGAGAGAAAGATACTCGGGGCGGAAAGCGCCGTCGAGGAAGTAGGTCATCAGCAAGACAAGAGCGAAGCGGACGGTGTAGACATGATCGGATGCGATCCATTCGCATATTTTCGCGTAAAGCTCACCGTCGTCTCCGGGGAAAGCCTTCGGCCTCATGAGATCGCAGGTCGCCCAATTATCTACGTGGGGAAGAAAAGCGTCGAGCAGCCGGACTGTCTCGGCAAAATCCTTTTTTTCGCAGAGGAGCATCGCGTGGAGATTGTTTTCCTCATAGAAGAAGTGGGGAAGGGATGCGAGAAACTCATCCGCTTCGTTTGTCTTTGAAAATTCCTTTGCAAAAGCGCGGAGCGCGGGCGTGCGGATGCCGATTACCCTTTCGGGATCGATATTCGGAATCAGACGGCTGTGAAAATCGCGGTAGGCGGTGTCCTGCAGGGAAAACAGCCTGTCGCGGAGAGATTCGTGCATTTTTCCTCCGATCGTAAAGCGCGGCGAAACGGCGTTTTTTGTGAATTGCCTCTGTCTGATATTATAAGAAAAAAATGATTTAATGTCAATATCGCGCCGCGCAAAACGGGAATGTTCATAATTATTTTAACGAAAATAATAAAAAAGTCCACCGCCGACCTGGCGTCTCCGCGCGAGGGGCGCTCACTCTCCGAAGAAACGGTGGTGCTTTTCGTGCGGCGCGCAGATACGCGCACTTGACACATGCGGGAGCGCGGGATATAATAAACGTACATTTTGCCCGCACTGCCGCACGATGAGACAATGTTTGCGCAGCTTCCGCGCGGAAAGGCGCACGACGGGAAAAGCACATTCCGAATGCGATCACCGCTTTCCGTATCGTCCTCGCGCCTGCACTCCTTATTCAAAATCTTGCGGAGGCGGCGTATCTTGACGCACGGGCGTTTTAGTGGTAGAATATAGGCACGTTATTGCCGCCGGGCGGATTCCGGCGCGGAACCGATGAAAATCGGGCAGCCTCGGTCGAGGCTGCCGAAGTTTCGTTTTATTCGCGCGAAAGAGCGGCGGCGCGCTTCGGCGTGCGATGAGGCGCGAAGAGGTATACGACGGGCTTTTCGCCTGAGAAAATGCAGTCGCCGATCTTCGATCGTTTATCTCCGATCTTCGATCGCCGACAGTCGATCGTTGATTGTTTATCGCCGATTGCCGCCGACCGATCGGCAGTCCCGGCTTTCGCCGATTCACGGAAAGGAAAATGAATGGAAAGTTATTTCAGAGTATCGGCAGACGCCGCGGATACCGACAAGCGCGTTCGCCGTGAGTATATGCGGTTTGTGTGGCGAAAGCGGCGCGCGTATCTGCCCGGATTTGTTTTTTCGCTTGTGATTCTCTTCGTCATAGCTCCGGTGTCCGCATTCCTTGCCGCGGGGCGCGGCGGGTATGAGCTTCTGTTCGTCGGGATCGCCTGCCTTTTGTATATGCTGCTTCTCCCGAATATCGCCTCCTCGATGCTCGGTCGCGGCAGGAGAGCGGCCGGCGCGGTCTACGATTTCACGTCGGATTCCGTCGTCCTGCACGGCGGCGGAGGCGAAGAAGAAGCGACGTCGTATTCCGATATCACGGAGATCGTCGAGCTTCCCCGCATGTTTGTTCTTTTTGCGGGCGGAAAAAGGGCGGCGACCGTTTCAAAGGAAGCTTTTATTTCGGGCGAAGCCGAAGCCTTCGCCGCGTTCATCTCGGTGCGCTGCGGCAGAGAGATCACCGCGTTTTCCGACAGACGCGGGCGGCGCGCCGTTCTCGCAGTCGGCGCGATCCTTCTTGCCGCGGTGATCACGGTATGCGCGGGCGTGCTCGGCATCAAATACGCGGGGCGCGGCTACGCAAATTCCGAAGGGAGCGTTCAGGTGCGCGCATCGGCGGAAGAAAGGAATCTCATCTGATGAATATACTTATGGTAACAATGTCGCTCGGTATCGGCGGGGTCGAGACACACATAACCGAGCTTACCAAGGAGCTTATCCGACGCGGGCACCGCGTCACGGTCGCGTCGGCGGGCGGTGTCTATGTTCCGGAGATCACCGCCTCGGGCGCATCGCACGTCACCCTTCCGCTTGCCGGTCGATCGCCGATCGGACTTGCGCAGGCGTACTTCGGGCTTCGCCGCCTCATAAAAAGCGGCGGATTTGACGTCGTACACGCTCACGCGCGCATCCCGTGCTTCATATGCGGTCTTGTGCGCCGCACCTCCCGTCGGAAGTTTGCATATGTCACTACCGTGCACGGGGTCTATAAGAAGATCCCCGTCGCCGAGCGCCTTACGGATTGGGGGGATCGCTCGCTTGTCGTCAGCGACGACGTGAGAAAGTACCTCACGGAGGAATACGGGATAAAGCCCGAAAACATATCGGTGACGGTGAACGGGATCGACGTGGATTCGTTTGACTCGTTCTCCGATGAAGAAGAGAAGCGCGCCGGATGCATTTCGGCGGGGCTTGCCGAGGAGAGTGCGCATCGGATAATGCACGTCAGCCGCCTTGATTCGGCATCGTCGGACGCGGCATATCAGCTTATCGAAGCGATGGCGCGCCTTAACGAAGTGTATCCCGACGTGCAGACGGTCATAATCGGCGACGGAAGCGAATTTGAATCTGTCAAAGCCCGCGCGGATGAGGTGAACCGATCCCTCGGACGGCGCGCAGTCGTTATGACGGGGGCGCGCAGCGACGTTGCGAAGCTGCTCCCGTGCGCGGATGCGTTTGTCGGCGTTTCGAGAGCGGCGCTTGAGGCGATGTCGTGCCGTATTCCGACGGTGCTTGCGGGTGCGCAGGGATTTCTCGGAATTTTCGACGACAGTGAGGAGATGCTCCGGCGCGCGCAGAGCACGAATTTCTGCTGCCGCGGAGAGGGCGCATCTTCGGCTGATGCGATATGCGGCGCGCTGATCTCGCTGTTTTCACTCGGCGGCGAACGTCTTTCGGCGATCGGGGAGAACGGTCGGCGCGTCGTTGAGAAGTATTATTCCGTTTCCCGAATGGCTGGCGATGCCGAGGAGATGTACCGCAGCGCGCTTGCACTCCGTCGGGATTGATTTGCGCATCTTCCGGACTTTCGCACGGCACTTTGAGGACATTCACCGATCGGTGATTCGCCCGGCAGAACGCGCACCGCATCGCCGAACGGCGGATGTTCGGTGCCGGATAAGGTACGAATGTACGCACGGCTCATACCTGCGGTGTCGGCAAATGCCGCCGCGCGTGATGATGAAATCTTCGGCGTTCGGACAGCACGGACAAACGGAATTTCGCACTCTCTTTTGTGCGGCAGGTTTCCTCTCACGCCGCGCATACTCGCCGTGCCGTGCCGACATCGCGGCGTCACCGAGCTGATCTCGCCGCGCGCTTTGCACACGCTGCGTACCTGCACACTGCTGTGTCTCAGTCGCGCGCTCTCTTTACAAGCTTGCTCCGCCGCCGTGCTTTCGGTGCACTGATTTCGACGGATTTTGTCGCCGTGCGTACTTCAAAAAATAAAATCTCGACTTTCCGAAAAGGAAAGTCGAGATTTTTTCATTTGTCAAGGTTGACGGTATCAGTCGCCGATATAGCTGTCCCAATCGAAGTCATCGTCCCCGTCTCCGAAGAGAAGAGAGTTCATGTATTCCCAAACGGCGTAGTCATCATCATCTCCGGTGTCCCCGTCTTCGTCGTAGTCGTAGGTGTTGTCGAAGTTGCGATAGATGTCATAGGGGTCTTCGTCGTCGTAGTCGTAATCGGGATTTATTGTGTGATGCCCGCCGGATGAGCCGAGACCGGGAATGCCTAACGCATTGAGGATCGGGAGAACGTTTTGCTGAACGCTCTCGCCGAGCGCGGTGTAGTCGTCCTTGCTCATGGTTGCAAGGTTCTTGAAATCGGGCATTGCGGGAACTTCCTCGCCTGCCTTCACGAACAGCTTGATTCCGAGAACGGTCTCTTCTCCGTTGATGATAATCTTCTCTACAACGAGGCTGAGATCATTGTCGGAGTACTCGAGAGTTCCGTTGACCTCTGCCTTTTCATCGTCCATGGTGTAGTAGAAGCTGAAGTTCTTCGATTCCCGATCGTGCTTGAAGCCGATCTCGAGGCTGTGGCTCTCGCCGTCGCTCTCGGCGCTGAGGCTGATCTTTCTTTCAAAGCTGTCCTTGTCGTTCGTGCGCTTGACGGTTGCCTTTGCGGAGATTTCCTGACCGTCAACGTCGGTGAGCTTCATTTTTGCATCGAAGCTGTCGCTTTCCGCGGGGTTCTTTCCGAAGTCAACGGTAACCTCTGCCTTTGCCTTGCCTTCGTCGCTTTCGCCGGACATTTCACCCTCAAAGAGCATGATGTCCGCGCTTTTTACGTTGAGCGCAAAGCTGAGCTTAAACTTGAGATTGTCAACCTCGTCAAGGATATCCGCAAGGCTTGACTTCATTTCGGCGGGATCGAGATCGATATCCGACGAACCTGCGGGGAGCATTTCGGTGTAAGCCTTCATGAAGTCGGCATACCAATCGATAACAAGACCCGCGATCTCGTTTACGGTGTCCTTGCCGAATTCATAGTTAATGAGGATGGCCTTGACATCCTCACCGCCGACGGAAACCTTATCCTTGGATACGGAAACATCGGTCTTGTTGAGGACCTTCTTGACTTCCTTCTTGAGATCCTCAAGACTCTTTTTGATCTCATCTTCCTTTTCGGAAAATCCGGAGAGCGAATCGAGGAGATCGCCGATCTGAGCTTCGGCCTCACTGTATGTAGTGCCGACAAGAGCCCAAAATTCGGAGTTCTTTGCATCCTCCGCGAGAGTGGTGAAATCGAAACCGTACGCGCTGTCGCCGAGGAGTGAGCTTGAAACGGCAAGCTTCGAGTCGGCTCCGTAGATGCCGAGGTCGATCTTCTCGCCCATCAGCTCGACACTTGCGATGTCGGCTGCCTTCTTTGCTTCTGCGTCTATGTAGAATCTGTTCGAAATATTTCCGATCTCATCGTTTGAGTAGGAGATCTCGAAAAGACCTTTTTTGAGCGCAGCCTTTACCGGATCGAGGGGAGAGATTGAATTTACGACGTTTGTCGCAGTAGAGCTGGTAGAGGACATGAGCTGTTCCGTGGGGTCTTCCTCAACCTTCTTCACGCTGAGCGCGTCGCACGACGTCATGAGGATCGCCATGCAGAGAAGAACGGCGGTGAGGATCACGGAAATGCTTCTTTTAATCTGCATAAACCGGTACCAAACCTTTCTTAAATTATAAAATGTATTTCAATCCGGAATCTCCCGGACGGAAAACGTGATTTACAAAAAGATACAAACTAATTATACTCCGTTTTGACTTGAAAGTAAATAGCTTTCGTATATTTTTTGACCGAAATCTTTTCCGAAGCCGTTTTACCGTCGGTCACCGCGGCAATCCCTGCAAAATGCACGCCGCATCGGTGAAGCTGCAAAGCATCGCAGACACGCGCCTCACGGAAGCGGCACATTACGACCGCAGCTTCCGCGCAAATCCGGAAACCCCGTGAATCCGTAATCGCTCACCCTCACTCCGAAATTGCGCAAATCCCGCGTCTCTTGTTCCGCGGCCCCGTAAATCCCGCGAAAAAAGGAAGCCCGCAGGCTTCCTTTTTATCACGCCTCAGTCGGCGATTTCGATGAGCTCTTTCGGGGAGTGGGTGAAATTGAGAATTCCGTCCACGGTGACGAGAACCATGTCCTCGATGCGGCAGCCGTACTTGCCCTCAAGGTAAATTCCCGGCTCGACGGTAACGACATCGCCGACCCTGAGCACCTTGCCCGATGCGTTCGGCGAAAGATTCGGGGATTCGTGAATTTCAAGTCCGACTCCGTGACCGAGGCTGTGACCGAACGCATCCTTGTATCCCGCACCGTCGATTATGTCGCGTGCGGCGGCGTCGATCTTCGCGCAGTCGTCTCCCGCGCGGACAGCCTTCAGCCCCGCCTCCTGCGCGCGGAGCACGGTGTCGTACAGGCGCTTCATTTCTTCGTCCGCGTGTCCGAGCACAACTGTACGCGTCATGTCGGAGCGGTATCCTTCAACTGTCGCACCGTAATCCATCGTGAGGAATCCCGGCTCGAGCAGGCGCTGCGCGGGTGATGCGTGAGGCGAGGACGAGGACTTGCCCGATACGGCGATCGTCTCGAACGCGATGCCGTCCGCGCCGTTCTTCTTCATGAAATATTCAAGCTCGCAGGCAACCTCCGCCTCCGTGCGGGACGGATTTATGAATCCGAGGATGTGGCTGAACGCCGCGTCCGCGATATCCTGTGCAGCCGCCATCTTTTTCACTTCGTCCTCGCTCTTTGTCCGTCTCAGCTCGGTGAGCAGTGCGGATACATGCGCGAATTCGCAGCCGGAGAGCTCATTTTTCAGACGCTCGAATTCCGAGCAGATGAGCGTGGACTCCTCGTATCCGACATATACCGCGCCGCATTCGGCGATGATCTCGGGAAGGTATTTTATCATTGCACCCTTCGGCTCGATCACCTCGAACGAGCCGCTGCAAAGACGGCGCGCGTTCTCCGCATAGCGGAAATCGGCGAAGAGATACGCTTTTTCGGCGGTGATGAAGATGCGTCCGTCGGGATTTGCGAATCCCGAGAGGTAGAGGTGATTTTCGGGCGATGATATCCATGCGGCGTCGACCCCGTGCTTTTCCATGGAAGCTCTGAAGGCTTCTATTCTTGATTTGATATCCATTTTTATCTCCGTTTCCCGGCGCGCTTTCGCTCAGGCGAAGAGGCTCCGTTATTTTTTCGGTTTTTTTTGCCATCGGACAACGTTCCGTCGGCGCGTCGGCGGAATTTCCTTATGTAAGGCTTTTCGAGAAGCCTTTTTGCGCGGAAGAACAGCGAGGTCTTGTCCTTTATCGGCGGGACGATTATCACCGGAATTCCGAATCTGTGCGCGGCGGCGGCATCCGTCAGAAGCTGATCTCCGAGCGCGGCGCAGTCGCTGCGCTTTACTCCCAGCTCCGCCGCAGCGAGCGCGTAGAATCTGCCGGACGGCTTTTTTGCGTCGGAAAACGCGACGTATCCGAGATCGCGGTTGAATTCCCCGACCCGCTCCGGATGATTGTTCGACACGAACGCAATCTTCACTCCCGCCGATTCCATGTCGCGGAACCATCGGTGAAGCGCGGCGGTCGGGCGCGCGTCGTCGTATGTGACGAGCGTGTTGTCTATATCGCATATCAGAGCGCGGACGCCGATGGATGAGAGAAATTCGGGTGTGACCTCCGAATATGAAGCAAACATGAAGTCGGGGGTCAGCAGCTTTTCAAATATCATATGTAAAAAATACGCCTTTCGGTGAATTTTTTGCGTCAGCCTCTTCGGCGGCTTTTTCGCATTCCCGCGCCGCGCGAGTGTTTCTTCGCCGCACGTTTTTTTGCCGCTCAAGCGGTTTCTTTCGCCGACGCGCGGCTATATCACAAGTCCGCCGTTTACGCCGAGATCCTGTCCCGTGATGAACGACGCGCCGTCCGATGCGAGAAATACGACGGCGGCGGCGACCTCCTCGGGCTTTCCGAGCCTGCCGAGCGGCGTCTCCTCCGCTATCGCGGCGAGAGTATCGGCGGAAAGGGACGAGTTCATCTCGGTGTCGATCGCGCCGGGGGAGACGCAGTTTACCGTGATCCCCGACGGCGCAAGCTCCTTTGCGAGAGCCTTCGTCATGCCGATCAGCCCCGCCTTGGCGGCGCTGTAGTGTACCTCGCACGATGCGCCGACCTCGCCCCACATTGACGAGACGTTGACTATTCTCCCCGATTTCTCGGATATCATAGATCGGGATACCTCGCGCGATACGCGGAAGGCTCCCGTGAGATCGGTGGAGATCATTCTCTCCCACATCCCGTCGGTGATGTCCTGAAAGAGGGAAAATTCCGCGATCCCGGCGCAGTTTACGAGCACGTCGGCTCCGCCGAGGACGGAGAGGGCACGGCGGACCGCACCGACACATTCGCCGCCGTCCGAGATGTCGGCACGGATGCACGACGCTCCCGTTTCGCGGCAGAGCGCGTCCGCACTTTCGGTGCAGCTTCGGTAGATAAACACGACCCGGTCGCCGAGTGCGCGGAACGCACGGACGCATGCGGCGCCGATCCCGCGGCTTCCGCCGGTAATGAGTACACGTTTGTTCATATCGTAAATTCCTTCGGATGATCCGCCTTATTTTATATTTTCGCTTTTCTGCCGTCCGCGGCGGTCGGTGAACGGTGACCGTATGCTGCGGAGTGCGCCGCCGCATAATTTCGGATGATCGCCGGAAATTCTTCGGCTGCTTTCGGATGATGCAGCATCCGCGTCACGTCAGGCGACAAGCTCGGGCTGAGGCTTCGACTCTGCCGGAGAATCCGAAGCCTCCGGCGGCGACGGCGGACGCCTTTTTTTGAACGGGAGCATTATCAGATTCACCGCACACTGTACAAGCGCCGCCGCCGCAAGCGAGGTGAACGCCGTCAGCGCGACCATGACGGGAAAATAATTGAGCCTTGTGGGAATGTTCGGTATCGAATCGTTCAGGATGCGGTAGAAATAGTCGTCCGGTATCCATGAGAGAAGATATGCGCCGAGCGTGATCTTCGAGATAAACGCGATCACGGCAGACGCGCGCTTCGGCACATCCGGATAGCGGATCGAGTTTATGAAGAGAAACAGCAGAACCGCACACGGTGATCTGAAGCGAGGGGTAGTCGCACCATTCGCCGTATTTGAATTTGACGGTCGCCGTTTTCCATACGTTGAATATTCCGGAGAGCAGTATCGCCGCGAGATAGGCGGCGAAGAGCGCCGGTGTCCTCAGCTTCTTCATATCGACGTTTCTGCGGATATACGCGCCTATGAAATAATATGTAACGGGGTAGATGTTTTTCCACCAGTCCGGAACGATCTGAGTGAAGGATTCGGCGAGCCACGGTCGGATGAGTGCGCCGGGCGTCTTGAAATCGTAAATGTTGAATACGCTCGGCAGCACGGTCAGCGCGATCATTACCGTGACCAGCGAGAGCTGACCTTTTCTGCTTCCGATTCCGATCCACAGAAGATTAAGAAACGGGATCATGAGCGCAAGCCCGATGTACATTTCTATGTACCACGAATATTTCCGGAAATCGAGAACATTGCGGATAACGGAGCCGAGGGTCTCGGTCTCGCCGTTTACGAAAATGCCGTACACGATTATGATAACGGCGGTTATGACGTAGGTCAGAAGTATCGGAACAAGACGCGAGTAATATTTCAGAAGAGGCTTCGGCGCAATTTCGACCTTCTTTTCCGAGCTGAGATAGCCGGTAAGGAGCAAGAACAGCGGAACGCAGGTCATGAACATAACGCGGATGAACGTCATCAGGTACATGCGTTCGCCGATGATCGCCTGATTGTAGTATTTGATTTTGAAAAGAAAATGTATGCACGGGACCTGAATGAAAGCGATAATTCGCGTGAGATCAAGTCCGATGTCGCGCTTCGAACGGGAAATCGCCATTTTTCGTCACCTCCGCGATTGTATGTGATAGAAGGGGGAATTGCAGGTGTCTTCTGCGCACGGCAATATGACTTAAACTTCCGCTGCGTCAGTGCGCATCACCGTCCGCGAATTTTTCGCAGATTTCGTCGGCGATGTCGTCGCTGCTTCGTATTCTGCCGTCTTCATCGGCGCGTATTTCGAATGCGTTTTTGTTTCGCCGGAACCACGTCATCTGCCGCTTAGCGTACCGCCGCGTCGCGTTTTTGATCTCCTCGACCGCTTCGGCAAGCGTGATCTCGCCGCGAAAATACGGAAGGAATTCCTTGTACCCGATCGCCTGGGACGCGACCGAATCCCCGACGAGCTTTCCCGCATCGTAAAGCGCGCGCACCTCTTTTTCGAGCCCCTGCTCCATCATCAGATCGACACGGCTGTCGATCCTTCGACGGAGAAGCTCGCGGTCCTCAAAGGTAAGCACGAATACGCGCGCATCATACGGCGACTCCGCCGCCACGCTTCGCCTGTCCCACTCGGTCTTCGTGATCCCGGTCGTTTCATATATCTCGATCGCGCGTATCACACGGCGGACGTTGTTCGCGTGCGTCGCCGCCGCGCTTGCGGGATCGATCGATGCCAAACGGTCATGGAGCGCCTTTGCTCCGTTTTCCTCCGCAAAGCGTGAGAGCTCGGCGCGAAGCTCCGGAGAAGAAGCGCTGTCGGAAAGCACCGTGCCGGAGATAAGAGTGTCGATATAAAGTCCGGTGCCTCCGCAGAGTATCGGCACGGCGCCTCGTCCCGCGATATCGGCTATTGCGTCGGCGCACATTGCGGTGTAATCCGCGAGGTCTGCGCCCGCCAAGGCTGGATCGAGCACGTCGATCAGATGATGCGCGGCGAGCGCGCGTTCGTGCGCGTCGGGCTTTGCCGTGCCGATATCCATGCTGCGGTAGAGCTGCATCGAATCGGCGGAGATTATCTCCCCTCCGAGCCTCAGCGCGCACCGGATCGCCGCCGCGCTTTTGCCCGACGCGGTCGGTCCGCCGATTACGAGAAGTTTTGTTTTCAATTGAAGCCTGCCTTCGGCAGTGCGGACAAATGCCGCTCTGCCTGATTTTCAGATGAAGAGGACGGCGCGACCGTCCGGATGCTTTCCCCGATATCGGAAATTACCGCATCGGAAAATACCGCGCATCGGCGCAGCCTCGGGAATTTCCGCGGCTTTTCTCACTTTGCCGCACGCTTCTTTTACGGAAACGCTTGTGCGCCCGAGCAATCCGCGACGGTGCACAGGCGCAGCTTATGCGCGGCGATATCCGTTTACAGCTCGGCTTTCTTTTCGTCTCCGGCAAAACGCTTCCACAGCGCGTTTACGATAACGACGCCGAGAATTCCGAAGAGGATTCCGAGTACGACCGACGTGAACACGTCGGAGGGGAAGTGCAGGTATAAGTACATGCGCGAGAATGAGATAAGTACCGCGGCGACGAGCGCGATTATTCCCGCCTTGCGCTCACGGAGGAAGAGAACCGTCGCAAACTCAAACGAAGCGATCGTGTGCCCGGACGGGAACGAGAAATCCTTCGGCCGGGAGACGAGCAATTCCACCGCACGGTGCGTGAACGGCCTTTCTCGCGCGACGAGCGGCTTCAGCGTCAGATTGCAGACGAGCAGCCCGAGGATCAGCGCGCATCCGATCATGAGTCCGGTTTTGCGCGTGCGCTTGAAGAAGAGCATCACGACGGCTATCGCAATGAACAGAATTCCGCCGTTGCCCAGCGCGGTGATGACCGGCATCACCGCGTCGAGGAACGCACAGTGCAGATTGTCGTATATGAAATCGAGTATCGCCAGATCGGCGCCGGTTATTGCAGCAAGCATTTCCTTATCCTTTATGCGTTGTTTATCATTCCGCAGATCTTGAACGTGCCGTCCACGCGGCGGAAGAATATCGTTGAATCGAAATAGTCCTTGTATTCCTGCGCGCCTGCGGTGAGCACATGGGTGAAGGATACGCGGCATGAGAATACGTCGTCGCTGTAGCCGTAGAATTCGCCGACGAACACATCGTCGAAGCGGTATCCGTTGTGGTCGATAACGAACATCGTGAGCGAGGTGCGCGCGCTTTCGTAGATTTCGCTCGACGGATCGAAGTACTGCGAGATGCCGCCCCACCATGAGTCGTTCTCCATGTACTTCGAGTATTCCTCGGCGGCTTTGAGAACGTAGTCCTTGTGCTCCGCCATGAGAGCATCGTCAAAGAGGGGAGAGACCCTGTACATTTTCTCCGATTCGACGTATTTTACTTCGGACGCAAGCCCGTCGGGACTTTCGGAGATGATCTCCGGGGTTTTTATCAGTCCCTTTACGGTGTATTGCGTGTATTTTACTCCCTCGACGCCCTGCGGCAGAAGCTCGTCGCCCTCGCCGGGGATGTCCTTCTGCGTGACCTGAGCTTCGCCCAGCTCAACGGAATTCACAAACACCTTGTACGTCTCGGGTGCCGTGACCGTCACCTCGGCGGTGTCGTAATAAAGGACAAAGTCGCCCTCCTCATATTTGACCCAGCCGTGCTTCGATCTCTCGGCGCTTTCCTTGAGAGTAAATGAGGATATCTTGTAGTCGTTCACCTTGACGATGTAGGTCGGAGCCTCGCCCTGCGCGGCGCCGGAGGTGCAGGTCATCTCGGCGCCGTCGTACTTCTCATGCATGTAGGATGCGACATCCGCCGCACTTGCAAACGGATTTTCTGTCGCGCATTTCGCCGCAAGCGTGTCAAAGTCGTGCGAGGCGTAATACTTTGCGAAAATCTCGTCGGCGACGTTCTTCGGCTGTACGCTTTCGTACTCCTCGAGCACGCCGTTGAGCATCCACAGACCTACGCCGACGGCACAGACTGCGAGCATGAGCACGGAGAAAAAGATTTTGTAGAATAACGGAAGGGTGCGCTTTGCCATTTGAATTTGTATCCTTTCCTTATGGCTTGACTATGAAGTACGTCGGTATGCGGCGCGGGTTGGTGAACGCCTTGTACTTGTTGACAAGTCCCATTTTCTGATATTCGTCGAGCTGGCTCTGGTCAATGTTGTATTTCGTAAAGTAGTCGCGGTAGTAGAGCATCGAGGACGATCCGCCGTCGAGCATTCCCGCGGTTACCGCTCCGTAGCTGATCAGCGTGTCGATGATCTCGTTGCGCGTCGCGCCCATCGAGCTTGCGGTGCGTCCGTCCGTCACGAGGAAGATCACCGTGCCGTCGGCACACTGACCGATCGCCGTGCGCTGCGCAACGCCGGTGTTCGAATCGGCATAGTAGTAGGTCACGTTCGTGCCGTCGTTCGTTATGAGGACGTTTCCGGTCTGGAAGGAAACCGCGTCCCGCATACCGAGCTCCTCCGCCTGCGCGTAGGTCGTGCCCTCGGCAACGTAAAGCCGGTTGTTTTTGTCGAATCCCATGAACGTGCGCGAAAGCCCGTCGTTCCAGACGCAATTGCCTTCGGAATAGGTAAGCCCCATCGGAGCGTATCCTGTCCCGACGCCGCCGTCGTCGCGGAATTCTCCCGCATTGATTGCGGCGACCGCATTGTATTTGTCGGCAAGCTCGAAAATGCGCATTCCCGCGGTCGCGTGTGCGAAATCGTTGCTTGATACTCCGACGGTCACGCGAGCCGGATCCTTTATGAGAAGAACGTATCCCTTGAAGGTTGTTCCGTTCACGTTTTCGTAGATCATGCCGTCGATTGCGTTTGCCCATTTATCGGCGGTCGGGGTGTCGCCGGCTCCGTCGCCCGACGGGATATCGGTGATCGGCTTGACGTCGGTAACGACGACCTGACTGTTTTTCTTTATCTCCTCAACGGTATCGGATGAGAGAAACAGCCCCGGCATCCACTTGGTCGCGCTCGCCTGAAGCGCGGACATGACCGCCTTGTCGCGCGCGGTTTTGCTCGGTCCGTTCGCAAGAGTATTGCAGACGGCGAGCAGCGAGCCGACGGTGAACAGTATCGCGGTGAGAAGTACAAGCAGAATACGCCGTATTACGCATCCGACGGTCATGCGGCGCTTTGCGCCGCGGTTCGATCTGTTTTGTCTGCCGGAGGTGTATACGGAGGATGAGCGCGCGCCCTCGCTGCGCGCATTGCCGTAGTAGGGGCGGCGGTCGCCCGCGGGTACGGTCCGTCCGTTTGCCGAAGCCCCCGCGTGCGATCCGGACGATGGGGTGCGGGGCGCGGATGAGCGGACATTTCCGTTCCGGCGGCTTGATTCGGCTGCACGCGAAGACGGTCGTCCTGCGCTTCCCGACACGGAAGAACTGCCCGCCGCCCGTCCTGCGCCGCCCGAGCCTGAATCGCCTGCGGAGTCAACATCTGATACGCCGCGCCGCCGTGCGGCATTCTGAGCGGAGGATGAGCGTGAAGCATCGGAGTGTGCGGTGCGGCTCTGTGCGGAGGAGGCGCCTCGCGAAGCGGAACTTCCGACCGGACGCTGTCTGCCGCTGCGATTCTTTTCCTCCTGCATCCGTCCGGCTTCGGTGTAGAATTCCCGTTCGTCCGCGCGATCTGCCGAGCGGCGCGCGTACATTGCCGTTATATCTTCAAGATTGAATTCCGCGGTAGGCTCGACCCTTTCACGTCCGCCGGAGGAGGAGGAGTGAGAAGCGGTCGGTGTGCGTCTGTCCCCCGACGCGGTACGTCCCGTTTTTTTCGAGACCGCCGACGGAGCGCGGCGCTTCTTTTTCACGATGTCAATCGCGTCATCATCGTCGCCGTCAAAATGCGGCACATCTCCTTTGAAGGAAAGAGAACCGTATTCAAAGGAATCTTTATTTTTTTCGTTATCGATCATTTTTCGGAGACCTCACTTTTGTTTTTGAAAACCCATGTGTGCTGCATGCGGAAGCTTACGATGAACATCACAAGATCGACTGCGATCTTGATGACGGTTTCGACCGGCTTCGGGAGAGAGAGAAACTGTGAGAATAACTGTCCGACTGAGGCGGACACCGTAAGCAGCACGGCGGCAAGAATATAATACCGCACGACGGAGCTTTTTTCTCCGTTTTGAAATACCACACGTCTGTTTATCAGATAATTTGCGGATGACGAGATGACTCTCGCGCAGACGAGAGAGATCGCGTATGAATATTCATTCCACGAAAACAGGAAAATATTAAACAGCGTAAACAGTCCGGTGTCAATGAGGAACGAGATGACGGACGAGAGAACGAAGGAGAGGATAAGCCCGTAGATCCTTATCGAATCGCGCACGGGGCGGAAATGCGACGTCTGATTGTCGTCGATGTATACGGTGTCGATCTTCACCTCGGAGAAGGGGATCGAATCGCGCTTCATCGAGAGAAGCATGTTCGTTTCGTATTCGTATCTGTCGCCCGATACGCGGATGAACGGCGCGAGATATTTTCTCGGGATCGCGCGAAGTCCCGTCTGCGTGTCGGTGATCTTCATTCCGAACAGAAGACGGAACACGCGCGAGGTGATGCGGTTGCCCTTTTTGCTCCGCTCGGGAACGTGCGGAAGAGAGAAGTCGCGCGCGCCGAGGATCACACGGTCCTTTTCGGAAAGCATCGCTTTAGCGCAGGCGGCGATATCCTCCGTGCGGTGCTGCCCGTCGCCGTCCGCCGTGACGCATCCCGCGGCATCGGGGCGGTTTTCGAGAATGTAGCGGAAAGCCGTCTTTAGCCCTGCGCCCTTGCCGCGGTTGACCTCGTGGCGAAGCACCGTCACGCCGTCTCCCGGCTCGGGGAAATTCTTTTTTGTTTCAGCCGATGATCCGTCGTCGATCACGATTATGTCCCTGAATCCCGCGTTCTTCAGCCCGAGCACCGTCTGCGCGAGCTTTTCGTCGGGATTGTAGGAGGGGATCACGACGGGTATACTGTAAAAATCGTTCATCGGAAATTCCTTTGTCCTTTATTTGAATGACTCCGGCAGAAATTCCGGAGAGACCGTGTCCGTCACATATTTGCGGAGAGTTTCGAGATTCGTGTAATGCCCGTAGGCGGCGATACCGTGAGAGGCTGCCTGCGCGGCGGTGAAGGTTTCGAGAAGGTATATGCAGTTCCCGTAGAAGCTTGTGTCAAAGTAGTATACCGTGGGAATGAAAACGGGATTTTCAATAGAGCGGGTGTCTCCCTTCGTGACGATGTCGAACGATATCATGCCGCCGATCATGTTGTAGTCATATGCCTGCTCCGCCATGAAGTTGCCGAGGGAATAAACGCAGAGCGTTTTGCGTCCGTCCTCGGCGCTTATCCATTCGACGGGCTGGATGACGTGCGGATGATGTCCGAGTATCACGTCCGCGCCTGCGTCAGCCATTATCCGGGCGTATTTCTTCTGCTCGTCGCTCGGGGTGAAATGATCCTCGATTCCCCAATGAGCGGAAACGAAAACGAAATCCGCCTGCGTGCGCGCGTTTTCGATCTGCGATTTTACGGTCGCTTCGTCGAGATACGGGATCACGACATTGTATCCCGAGCCGAGGGTTATTCCGTTCGTGCCGTATGTGTAGGAGAGGAATGCGATCTTCACACCGTCCTTCTCGAGAATGCGCACGGCGTTGTAATCATCTTCGCTCTCATATCCGCCGATCATGAGCACGTTCATCGATTTCCAGAATTTTATGGTCGCCTCGAGTCCCGCACCGCCCTTGTCGAGCATGTGGTTGTTTGCGATCGAAACGACGTCGTAGCCGAGATCGACGAGATCGCGACCCATGTCCTGCGGACCGTTGAAGGTGGGGTAGTAGCTGAAATCCCAGCCCTCGCCCGCCATGAGCGTTTCCTGATTTATAAACGATATGTCCGCGGCGGAAACGATCGGTGCGACCTGCGAATACGTCGGCGCAAAATTGTACTGCCGTCCGCCGGGCTGCGCGACCGCAGCCGCCTCGCGCACGTTTCCGTAGTAGACTATATTGTCTCCGCAGCCGACGAAGGAAAGACGCTTTTCCTCGGCTTCGATTTCTTTTGCGTCGGTTGAGCTGCCGCCGCTTTCTCCGGTACCCTGCGCGCTGTCGGGCACGGCGGAGGTTTGAGCCGCATCGGGCGCGGCGGTATCGGTATCGCTCTGTCCGAGGGGACGAAGTATCCCGCATGAGCAGAATGAGAGTGCGATAACGACGGCGGTCAGTGCGGAAAGAAGTTTTTTCATAATAATCTCCATTCTGCCGCCGATCGGCGGCGAAAGCGGCGGTATCGAAAAACGGCAGTGTGTTTTTTCGGATTTATTAAAGAGGCGGAAACAATCCGCACGATTTAGGGAGTGCCGGGGAGAAGGAACCGTTCTCTGAAACGGATAAAGTGCTTTTTCGCGTTGTCGTCAGCGCATGTCGCGGCGCATTTTTACCGAAGATACAATTATATTATATCATAACATAGATTGCCTGATTTTGCAATAAGGAAAGGCACGAATAGAGTAAAATCTCGATTCAGATGAAGCAGTTCGGTCCGGGGCCGCATTCGGCGTAAAAATTTGCGACGAAATGTTAATATCGGGAGCTTTTCCGACGGATTTCGCACACTCCGCATGTGCCTTCCGCACCGTCGATTCGGATTCACGCAGAAGTCCCGCGCGGCGGCGAATGCAGAGAAAAAACGTCATGCCGAAAAGCAAAATCCGCTTGCGGGGAAGTGTGTTCGGGTTGAGGTTCGCAAAAGCTTTTCGGGGATCGCCGGGCGGGGGGCGGTACTGGGTCTCGGTATTTCCGACCGATGAGTCCGATCGGCGCTCGGCTTCGGCACGGGGTATCGGGCGGCGTATGCCTTGCGCACGGTCTTTGTCGGGATACCGGGGAGTGCGCCGCAACGGTTATTCGCTGCATGTCGGCACGGAAATGCGGAGATGCGCCCCGAGAGCATATTTAATGCAGAGCCGTGACATCAGTGCGCCGGTCGGGAAAGACCGGGGACAGAGCGAGCATATCGGCACGTTTTTAATCGGGATCCGGCGCGGTTTTGCACATTTCGGAACGTATTTGCTTGAGACCGTGCGCAGGTTTGCGTATATTGACGGGCTTGCACGGGATCGGATGCGAATTTTGCGTGTGCGGACGCAGGAAGGCTCGGCTCGCGGAGCATTTCGAGGTGCAAAGTAATGTCCGTATATTATATACACGATATTTTGTGCCGGTTCGTTGCACCGAAAACGAAATTTTTTTGAAATTTTCAAAAAAATTTCGCGCAGTGCGTATATTTGGGCAGATTTCGGGACGGATTCCGCGGTTATCCCGCGCGCGGATGTGCCCCGAACGTAAATTATCCGCGTACCCTCGCTGTGCCGACGGATGCGCGTCTGCTGACGGAAACCGTGCGTCGGGCGCGGACGAATCTTCCGCATTGCGCCGACGGTGCGCGAAAAGCGGGTGTATTTTCAAAATTCGAAAATGAATTACGTTGTTTTTCCAACGGAATTGGGGTAAAGCATTCCAAAGAATCTGCGCAGTGCGCGTATCGGGGCATATTTCGGGGCGAATTTCACAGTTATCCCGCGCGTCATGCGTGCGGACGTATACCGAACGTAAAATACCCGCGCGCCGCATGCCCTCGCCGCGCCGACAGGGGCGCCTCCGCTGCCGGAAACCGTGCGTCGGGCGCTGTTGATTCATGTTTCTGCCGGATCTGTTGGGTTCGCCGATGCGCGCCGCCCGAGGCATGACCGCGCTGACGCAGCTTTTGCCCGCCGAAGGGCATTGCCGCCGCTTCGCATTCGACAGCCGAGCGCCGACTGCGGATTTTACCTCGCGATTATCCGCAAACGTACCATTTACACGGGCGCGTTTTTCGTTGTCCTCCGCTGTTCTTCTGCTGCCGTTGCCCATTCCGATTGTCCGCTCGCCGCCCGCCTCCTGCACCGCTTTCGTCATTGCCGCCGCTTTGCCCGTCATCCGCAAGGCGAAGATACTCCTTTCCCGAAAGAAAAAAGCGGTCCGGAGATTTTTACGAGCCGCTTTTCATATTCGGTTTACCGCTTCCGGCAGATTCCGAATCCCGGAAGGTAAAAAAGAGCCCCACCGTGCCGTGTAAAGCAAGGATAAGAAACCCTGCTTTCGCAAGGTTGGTGTCCTCTCTCCGGTTTTGCGCTCCCAACGTCCTTAAAATCTGTCGAAAGAGAGAAGTCAAGGGAGGTCTGCATCCCGCCGGACGAAGTCCGGACTCCATAAATCTATCGTGGGTTTAATACTCGCTTTATCACGAACAAAGCAGGAAGCTCTGTTTTCAGTTTTCTCAAAAACGGGAATTTTATTCGCCGTCCGCGTCCTCTTCGGCTTCCTCGTCGTAGTCGATTGAGGCAAATTCGTCGTCAAAGAGATCGGCTACGCTGTCGAACTCCTCGTCGTCCTCTATCGTTGCAAGATAGGTGTCTCCGTTTTCGTCCGTCTCGGCGCGCAGGATTATATATTCATCTCCCGCTTCCTCGCCCTTTTCGTCGAGAGGAACGAGAGCGTAATATACGTTCTCTCCTACCTCGGCAACGCCGATCTGCTTGTAATCGGCTTCGACACCCTCCTCATCGGTGAGGGTATATATTTCCGCATCGTAGAATTCTTCTGCCATGACTTATCCGTCCTTTCGGTTTTGCCGTCTTTCCGGCTCCGTTATTATTCTATACCAAATTCGGCGGATTGTCAATATCGTAAAAAGACGAAAGAAGGGTTTTGCGCCGAAAAATGTGCGGAAAAATTTTTGAAAAGCTATTGACAAAGCGTGCGGAGTGTGGTATAGTTTCGGTAAAACCGATGAGAAAGAGTGAGTAAAGCACGCTCGGTCATCACAGAGAGCCGCGGCTTGGTGCGACGCGGTATGGCGGACGGGTTTGAATGGGCTTTCGAGGGCGAGCAGAATCAAGTATGCGAGACGGAGCAGTCCTCCGTTAACAAAGACCGGCATATGAAGTATGCGCAGAGCGGACGCACAAGCGTCAAGCAGGGTGGCACCGCAGGAGTTTTCTCCTGTCCCGGCAGAATTGCAGGGACGGGGGATTTTTTGTTTTCCCGTTCCGAAAAAAAGAAAGGGGAAAACCAAATGAAAAACAACGAAATTCCGTACAAGACCTATCTCTCCGAGGATGAGCTTCCGAAGAAATGGTACAATGTCCGTGCGGATATGAAGAACAAGCCCGCGCCGCTTCTCAATCCCGCAACTATGCAGCCCGTCACGGTCGATGAGCTTTCCGCGGTATTCTGCCGCGAGCTTGCCGAGCAGGAGCTTGACGACACAACGCCGTATATCGATATTCCCGAGGAAATATTCACGTTCTACAAAATGTACCGTCCGTCGCCGCTCGTCCGTGCGTACTGTCTTGAAAAGGCGCTCGGAACTCCGGCGAAGATATACTACAAATTCGAGGGAAACAACACCTCCGGCTCGCACAAGCTCAATTCCGCGATCGCGCAGGCGTACTACGCGAAGAAGCAGGGTCTGCGCGGCGTGACCACCGAGACCGGAGCGGGTCAGTGGGGCACGGCGCTTTCGATGGCGTGCGCGTACTTCGGACTCGAGTGCAATGTGTACATGGTCAAGGTGTCCTATGAGCAGAAGCCGTTCCGCCGCGAGGTAATGCGCACCTACGGCGCGAACGTAACGCCTTCGCCGTCGATGACAACCGAGGTCGGAAAGAAGATTCTCGCCGAGCATCCCGGAACCACGGGAAGCCTCGGATGCGCAATCTCGGAGGCGGTCGAGAAGGCTGTTACCTCCGGCGGCGCGTACCGCTACGTTCTCGGAAGCGTCCTTTCGCAGGTGCTGCTGCACCAGTCCGTGATCGGACTTGAGTCGAAGGCGGCGCTCGACAAATACGGCGTGAAGCCCGATATCATCATCGGCTGCGCCGGAGGCGGATCGAACCTCGGCGGACTTATCTCCCCCTTCATGGGCGAAAAGCTCCGCGGCGAGGCGGATTACCGCTTTATCGCGGTCGAGCCGGCATCCTGCCCGAGCCTGACGCGCGGCGTGTTCGCATACGATTTCTGCGACACCGGAAAGATCTGCCCGATGGCAAAGATGTACACTCTCGGCTGCGACTTCATCCCGTCGGCAAACCACGCGGGCGGACTCCGCTATCACGGAATGTCCGGCATCGTTTCGCAGCTTTACGACGACGGACTGATCGAGGCGCGCTCCGTTGAGCAGACCTCCGTATTCGAGGCGGCGGAGTACTTCGCACGCACCGAGGGAATCCTTCCCGCACCGGAGTCGAGCCACGCGATCCGCGCTGCGATCGACGAGGCGGTGCGCTGCCGCGAGACCGGCGAGGACAAGACGATACTGTTCGGTCTGACAGGCACGGGCTACTTCGATATGACCGCATATGAGAAGTACAACGACGGTCAGATGGGTGATTACATCCCGACCGACGACGAGCTTGCGGAATTCAGAAAGAACCTGAAATACTGAAAATCGCGGAGCGGATGCCGAAGGGGTGTCCGCTCCCTCTGTGTTTATGACGTAAACCGCAGCAAAAGAGCGGCGTTTTCTCCGATAGCCCGTGCGGGATTTTCGCGGGAGAGCGCCGGGGATGACGAACGGATCGCCGAATACTTTGCCGCAGCACGCACCTTTTCGCGGCGCTTTCTTTACGGTTGCCGAACTTCACACGGCAGCGTGCACCGCAGACGGGGCACAGCCCGCCGCCGATCGTCCGCCGCGGCGAAGCGCTTCCTTTTGATTTCGGTCGTACCTTTGGTTTTTCTAAAATAAACGGGCTGCCGTCGGTGAGACGATCTCACCGACGGCAGCATTGCTATATTTCAAAATGAACGGTATTCCGAATCGGCGCATGAGAGAATGCGCCGCCGGCGCCGTAGGACGATGCACTTTCTCCGCGGCTGCATGAGATTAGGCGGCTCGCACCTCAGGCTGTAAGCGTCCGCCGGCGATCGTCCGCCACTGCGATCCGCACCGCAGAAGTGGAACGGTCTGCTGCCCGTCCGTCCCGATCGCATTACTTCGAAACCCCGAACAGAAGATCGCCGTATGTCGGGAACGGCCATTCTTCGCGGGGAACGATCTCCTCCGCCTCGTCCGCGGCGGCGCGGAGCGTGTCCATGACGGGGAGCAGCAGATCGCGCGCGCGGAGCGCGGCTGCAAGTGCGTCCGATTCCTTTTCCGCTTCGGCGTACAGCTTCTCAAGCTGTCCCACCGATGCGAACATCTTTCCGCAGAGCGCGGACAGCTTTACGATCGCGCTCTTTTCGTAATCGGCGTTTGCGTCGGGGCATACGGCAAGCTTGTCCTTAACCGTGCGCGAAAGCTCACCGGTGTATGCGGATACCGCGGGCAGTATCTGCTTGTTCACCATGTTGATCATCGTAAGCGCTTCGATGCCGATCACCTTTGCGTATGATTCGAGCATGATCGTGCGGCGCGCGGTAAGCTCCGTCTGCGAAAGAACTCTGTGCTCCGCAAAAAGAACGACATTCTTTTCATCGGTGAGGTGCGGAATCGCGTCGGGCGCCGTGCGGAAATTGGGAAGTCCGCGCCGCTGTGCCTCGGCGAGCCACGCTTCGTCATAGCCGTTTCCGTTGAAGATGATGCGCTTGTGGTCGCGTATTGTCGTGCGTATAAGCTCGTGAAGCGCCGCATTGAAATCCCGCGCGCCCTCAAGCTCGTCGGCAAAGCATTTCAGCGATTGCGCGACGGCGGTGTTTATCATTATATTTGTCTCCGCGATTGATTCGGAGGAGCCGAGCATGCGGAATTCGAATTTGTTTCCCGTGAATGCAAAGGGAGACGTGCGGTTGCGGTCCGTCGTGTCGCGCGGGAATTTCGGCAGCGTGTGGACACCGACGCGCATTCGGACTTCCTCGCGCGCATCGTATGCCGTTCCGTTTTCGATCGACGACAGTATCTCGTCAAGCTCCTCTCCGAGGAAGATCGAGACTACCGCGGGGGGAGCCTCCTGCGCGCCGAGGCGGTGGTCGTTCGACGCCGATGCCACGGATATGCGGAGCAGGTCCTGATAATCGTCGACCGCTTTGATCACCGCGACAAGAAATAAAAGGAACTGCGCATTTTCGTGCGGAGTTTCGCCGGGCTCGAGAAGGTTGGTGCCCGTGTTCGTCGAGATCGACCAGTTGTTGTGCTTTCCGGAGCCGTTGACTCCCGCGAACGGCTTTTCGTGGAGCAGGCAGACCATTCCGTGCTTACGCGCGATCTTCTGCATCATTTCCATCGCGAGCTGGTTGTGATCGCAGGCTATGTTCGTTGTCGTGAATACGGGGGCAAGCTCATGCTGAGAGGGTGCAACCTCGTTGTGCTCGGTCTTTGCGAAAACTCCGAGCTTCCAAAGCTCTTCGTCGAGCTCACGCATGAAGGCGGACACCTTCGGCTTGATCGCACCGAAATAGTGATCGTCAAGCTCCTGTCCCTTCGGGCTGCGCGCGCCGAAGAGAGTGCGTCCGGTGTAGACGAGATCGCGGCGCTTGTTGAACATATCCTCCGGAATGAGGAAGTATTCCTGCTCGGGCCCGACCGTGGTTTTGACGTTCGTGACGGTTTCGTTACCGAAAAGGCGGAGGATACGCATCGCCTGACGGTTCAGCGCCTCCATCGAGCGCAGAAGCGGCGTCTTTTTGTCGAGTGCTTCGCCGCCGTATGAGCAGAATGCGGTCGGGATGCAGAGCGCGCCGTCCTTGATGAACGCATACGATGTCGCGTCCCACGCGGTGTAGCCTCGCGCCTCGAAGGTCGCACGCAGACCGCCCGACGGGAAGGACGATGCGTCCGGCTCGCCGCGGACAAGCTCCTTGCCCGAGAATTCCATGATAACTCCGCCCGCGTCGGTCGGAGAGATAAAGCTGTCGTGCTTTTCCGCCGTAACGCCCGTCATCGGCTGAAACCAATGCGTGTAGTGCGTGGCTCCTTTTTCGATTGCCCAATCCTTCATCGCATTTGCGACGACATTTGCGATCGAAATATCGAGGCTTCGTCCGTCCTTCGCGGTCTTTTTCAGGGCGCGGTAGGTCTCCTTCGGCAGACGCTCCTGCATTACGGCATCGTCGAACACCATTGAGGCGAAATACTCGGGCACTTTCATTTCCATTCCGTTCTCCGTTCTGCTCCGATCGCGCGTGCGCACAATCTGATAATATTATATAATATTGTACATTAACATAATGCCGTTGTCAAGGCAAATAAAGCCTCCGCGCACCGTGCGCACGACGAAAAACAGGCGCGCCGCGCAGGTGAAATCGGTCTTTTTTACGAAAAAAATTATATGCGAAAAACGAGTAAACGCGAGAAAAAACGAGAAAATCGAAGATCGGATATGCGTAAATCGGCGAGGCGGGATTTTCTTTCCGAAAAGACTTGACACGGTGCGGAAGGTGTGGTATACTGTAACGCGCAAAGAAAATCACGAATATCGAAAGGATCTTTACTATGTCAACATTCATGGCAAAAAAAGAATCCGTTGAGCGTAAATGGTATGTCCTCGATGCAAAGGGCAAGCCGCTCGGCCGTACCGCCGCTGCCGCTGCCAACATCCTTCGCGGAAAGCATCGTCCCGAATTCACGCCCCATGTGGACTGCGGTGAATTCGTTATCATTATAAATGCCGCCGAGGCAGTGCTCACCGGACGCAAGCTCGAGCAGAAGTTCTACCGCCGCCATTCCGGATACATCGGCGGACTCAAAGAGGTAAACTACAAGACCCTCATGGCAACCAAGCCGACTCTGGCTATGGAGCTTGCCGTTAAGGGTATGCTTCCCCATAACTCCATCGGGGACAAGTCGATCACCCGTCTCAAGGTATACGCCGGCGCAGAGCACGACAACGCTGCTCAGAAGCCCGAAGCGTATGAGTTTTAAGAAAGGAGCCCCGAATAAATGGCAGTAAGCTACACAAGTGCGAAGCCTTATTTCTACGGCACCGGCAGACGTAAAAGCTCCGTTGCGCGCGTCCGCCTCTTCCCCGGAACAGGCTCTATCATAATCAACGGCAAGGATATTGACGAATACTTCGGTCTTGAGACTCTGAAGCTCATCATCAATCAGCCCTTCGACGTTACCGGCACCCGCGGCAAGTTCGACATCGTTGCGAACGTAAACGGCGGCGGTTTCTCCGGTCAGGCAGGCGCTATCCGTCACGGCGTTGCCCGTGCTCTTCTTCTCGCAGACGAGACTTTCCGTCCCGAGCTCAAGCGTGCAGGATTCCTCACGCGCGATCCTCGTATGAAGGAAAGAAAGAAGTACGGCTTGAAGGCTGCACGTCGCGCAAGCCAGTTCTCCAAGAGATAACTTCTTATCTTACGGAAATTGCAAAGAAGTCAAAACCCCGAAGCCTTGCGGCTTTCGGGGTTTTCTTTTGTGCTCCTCGGCGCGGGACACGCGTCCCTCCGCCCGCCGACACCGCAAATGCCGATATTTCTTCCGTAATGCGCCGCCTCGCGAAAAATGACGCTTTCCTTGAATTTTTGCATTGACTTTTTTCGAAAGGGAGAATATAATGTAACCGGAAAATACGAAAGGATGTGATTTTCTTGAAGAAGATAATTGCGATGCTCGTTTGTGTGCTTATGCTTGCGGCGTGCCTGCCGACTGCCGCTTTTGCCGTTGATGCGGGAATCACTACCGGGGACGTGAACGGCGACGAAGCGGTCGATGTGAAGGATGTTGTTCTCATGATCCGATGCCTGACGGGATGGAATATCGGAATTTCCGACGAATATGCCGATTTTGACGGAAACGGAAAGGTCGATATGCGGGATCTGATCCTCATGATAAGATATATTCTTTCTGTCAATCCCGAGCCGAAGCCCGATCCGGTGACGCCGCAGGCAGGCGAGGTGCTTGATCTGGTGAACGCCGAGCGCGCGAAGAACGGACTTTCGCCTCTTGTGCTCGATCCGGAGCTTGCTTCAAACGCGAATGTCCGCGCGAAGGAGATAGTCGAGCAGTTTTCCCACACGCGTCCGAACGGTGAGAGTTGTGACACCGCGGTGACGGTCAATTGGAGCTACATCGGCGAAAATATCGCTATGGGATACCCGACCCCCGAGGCGGTCATGAACGGATGGATGAATTCCGACGGACACCGCAAGAACATACTGAACGGCGATTTTACGAAGATAGGCATAGGCGTCTGTTCTTCGGGAGGCGCCATGTATTGGGTACAGCTTTTCGTCGGATAAGAAACAGCATAAGAAAAAGCAGGAGATTTGCCGAAAGCAAATCTCCTGCTTTGCTCTTGCCTTTGACGGCACGTTTTCGGACAAAATCCGATGTTATGCCTGAGCCGCGTCAACGATCGCCGCGAACTTCTCCGGAACGAGAGATGCGCCGCCGATCAGACCGCCGTCCACATTCTCCTTTGCAAGAAGCTCTGCCGCGTTCTTCTCGTTCATCGAACCGCCGTACTGGATCGTAAGTCCTTCGGCTGCCGCGCCGCCGTAAAGTCCGGCAACGACGGAGCGGATGATTCCGCACGCCTCGTCTGCCTGCTCGGGAGTTGCGGTAAGACCCGTGCCGATCGCCCATACGGGCTCGTAAGCGATGATCACGTTCTTCAGATCGTCTGCGGTGAGTCCCGCGAGATCAAGCTTGGTCTGCATGGAGAGGATCTCCTCGGTGATGCCGGACTGACGCTGCTCGAGAACCTCGCCTACGCAGAGAATTACCTTGAGCCCTGCCGCAAGAGCAGCCTTCGTGCGCTTGTTTACGGTCTCGTCCGTCTCGGCGAAATACTGACGGCGCTCGCTGTGACCGATTATAACGTACTCAACGCCGCATTCCTTGAGCATTGATGCGCTGATCTCGCCGGTGAATGCGCCCTTTTCGGCAAAGTGAACGTTCTGCGCGCCGATCGAGATCGCGGAGCCTTCGGCGCCGCACTGAGCGGAGGCGATGTCAACGAACGGAACGCAGAGGATGATCTTTGCGCCGTCCTTGCCCGCGACGAGCGCCGCAGTGTCTGCTACGGTCTTCTTCGCCTCGGAGGGGGTCATGTTCATTTTCCAATTTCCCGCGATGACCGCGGTTCTTTTTGCTTTGTTCATTTTCAAAATCCAACTTTCCGTAAACTTTTTGACGTCGGGCAAGCCGATTACGTCGGGCAAGCCGATTGCGTCGGCAAGCCGACGGGCAAATACTGCGGCGGAGCGGGAAAAGAGCTGCCGCTTTCCCGGCTCCGCCGGAGCCTTCGGCGCCGCGTGACGCCGTTTTTTTATTTATCCTGGAGGCATGCGATGCCGGGGAGCTCGAGACCCTCGAGGAATTCGAGAGATGCGCCGCCGCCGGTGGAGATGTGGGTCATCTTATCCGCATAGCCGAGCTTCTCTACGGCTGCCGCGCTGTCGCCGCCGCCGATGATCGAGATTCCGCCGCACTCTGCGACAGCCTTTGCGACTGCGCGCGTACCGGCTGCGAAGTTCTCCCACTCGGAAACGCCCATCGGTCCGTTCCAGATAACGGTGCCGGAGCCTGCGATCGTTTTGGTGAAGAGCTCCTGAGTCGTCGGTCCGATGTCGAGACCCATCCAGCCGTCCGGGATCGCGTCGGAGTAGATGCGCATGAAGTCGGCATCCTCCTTGTACTCGCGTGCAACGATGTTGTCAACGGGGATAAGGAAGCTTACGCCCTTTGCGCGCGCCTTCTTCATGAGGTCGGAAGCAAGCTCGAGCTTGTCCTCCTCGCAGATCGAGGTACCGGTGGTGTTGCCGAGAGCGCGCATGAAGGTGTACGCCATTCCGCCGCCTATGATGAGAGTGTCAACCTTGTCGATGAGGTTGTTGATAACGCCGATCTTGTCGGAAACCTTTGCTCCGCCGAGGATAGCGGTGAACGGACGTGCGGGATCGGACAGTGCCTTGCCCATCACGCTGATTTCCTTCTGGATGAGGTAGCCGCATACTGCGGGGAGATAATCCGCAACGCCCGCGGTGGAAGCATGAGCGCGGTGCGCGGTTCCGAATGCGTCGTTGACATAGATCTCAGCCATGGAAGCAAGCTCTTTTGCGAATGCGGGATCGTTCTTTTCCTCTTCCTTGTGGAAGCGGACGTTTTCGATCATCATGACCTCGCCGGGCTTGAGCGCGGCTGCCTTTGCCTTTGCATCCTCACCGATAACGTCGGCGGCAAGGACAACCTCCTGTCCGAGAAGCTCGGAGAGACGCTTTGCAACGGGAGCGAGGGAGAAAGCGGGATTGAATTCGCCCTTCGGTCTGCCCATGTGGGAGCAGAGGATGACTGCCGCATTCTTCGAAAGAAGGTACTTGATGGTCGGGAGAGCGCCGTTGATTCTTGTCTCGTCGGTGATCTTGCCGTCCTTCATCGGTACGTTGAAGTCGCAGCGCACGAGGACTTTCTTTCCGGATACGTCGATATCTTCGACGCTTTTCTTGTTGTACGTCATGTTATATACCAATCCTTTTCGGTGAATTTTTTCTTTCCTTAATATATCACATCTGCGCAAATATATCAAGACTTTTTTGTGAATACGCCGAAGCTTTCACATTCCGCCTAAATAACGGACCGGGATCACTTCGCGCTGAGCTCGGCGGCTGCCTTTACGAGACTGCCCGAGAGGATTATCGTTCTCTCCTCGTCGGTGAGCGAGCCGAGGCGGAACACATGGGATGTCGTGCTTCCGTCCGCGTGGCGGACAAATCCTTCAAGCTCGGACGCACCGTCGGCAAGCGCCCTGCGCACTCCGGGGAGGATCACGAGATCGCCGACCTCAAGAGTTACGCCTTCGCTGCCCTTGTCGCCCCCGAGCGTGAGACCGTCGGAGAGAAGCGGGAGCATGCCCCAATTTATGAGGTTCGAGCGGTAGCGCTTCGTCGCGTATTCACGTGCGATGTTTGCGATTCCGCCGAGTACTCTCTGGCAGGAAGCCGCCTGCTCGCGTGCGCTTCCGTCGCCGGGACGGCGCGCCGCGACGAGAGTGCCGTATCCGATGCTGCCGTCAAGCTTTATGTCGGCAAGCGCGGCGAGAATCTTCGATTTTACGTCGGCTGCCTCTTTGCCCTCAAGCTCGGAATAGGTGTCGATCTCCGTGGGGGCATCCCCGGTGATCTCCATTGCTCCGGCGCGGAAAACGTCGGTGCGGTGAGCGTAGCCCGGATCGCGTCTCGAGAGGGCGAGACGGGAGAGACGGTACGGATTCGAACGGTACGATGAGGATTCGCCGGAGGGGATAAGCTCGTCGGTGGTCGTTACGTCGTCGTCGATGACCGACGCGACACCGACAACGAGATTGTCGGCAAGCGGACGCATGTCGGGCCATTCCTTGATGTTCGGACCGAAGGTGAGCTTCGCCTCGGGATCGGCTTTTCCGAAGCCGAAGTAGCAGCGGTTCTCGTAGATCGTGGGATCGAAGAGGTAATCGACGGGGGAGTAGTCCACCTCAAGCTCGTCGGCTGCGGTGAGAAGTCCGCCGGCACGCGCAGTCGCCGCTATCGAACGCGCGTCCATGAGCGCGACCGACGCGATCTGTCCCTCGCCGGGCTTGCTGCCCTCGCGGTTCGGGAAGTTTCGCGTTGTGTGGCGGATCGAGAGTCCGCCGTTTGCTGGAACGTCACCCGCGCCGAAGCACGGTCCGCAGAATGCGGAGCGAAGCGTCGCGCCCGTGAGCATGAGATCGCGTGCGATCCCCGTTTCAAGCATGCGTGCGAATACGGGCTGGCTTGCCGGATATGCGGAAAGCGCGAACTCGCCGCATCCGATCGAGTGTCCGCGGAGGATGTCGGCGGCAGCGGAGAGATTGTCGTATGTTCCGCCCGCGCATCCCGCGATGACGCCCTGCGAAACGCGCAGACGTCCGGTCTCGCGGTCAACCTTGTCGGTCAGGCGGAGCGCACCCGGACGGAGTCCGAGCTTTGCCTCTCCCGCCTTCTCCGTCTCGCGGAGAATGTCGGCGGCGTTCTCGTTGAGCTCGCGCACCGTGAAGGCGTTAGACGGATGGAACGGGAGCGCGATCATCGGCTCGACGGTCGAAAGATCGATATCGACCGCGCCGTCGTAGTACGCAAGCTCTCCCGGCTCAAGCTTTCCGTATGCCTCGGGACGTCCGTGACGCACGAAGTAGCGCTCGGTCTCCTCATCCGTGATCCAGATCGATGAAAGGCATGTCGTTTCCGTGGTCATGACATCGATGCCGTTTCTGAATTCGATCGGCAGTGAAGCGATTCCGTCGCCGACGAACTCGAGCACCTTGTTCTTCACGAAGCCCGATTTGAATACCGCGCCGATCAGCGCAAGCGCTACGTCCTGCGGTCCGACGCCCGGCTTCACCTTTCCGGTGAGGCGGACGGCGATCACCTCGGGCGCTTTCACGTCGTAGGTGAGCGAGAGGATCTGCTTGACAAGCTCGGGACCGCCTTCACCGATCGCCATCGTTCCGAGCGCGCCGTAGCGCGTGTGGCTGTCCGAGCCGAGAATCATCTTTCCGCAGCCGCTCATCATTTCGCGCATGAAGGAGTGGATTACCGCCTGATGCGCGGGAACGTAGATCGCTCCGTAGCGGTGAGCCGCGGAAAGTCCGAACATGTGGTCGTCCTCGTTGATCGTTCCGCCGACGGCGCAGAGGCTGTTGTGGCAGTTCGTGAGAACGTAGGGCACGGGGAGGGATTCAAGCCCGCCCGCGCGCGCCGTGAGAAGGATTCCCACATAGGTTATATCGTGGGAAGCGAGCGCGTCGAACTTCAGACGGAGGTTCTTTTCGTCGCCCGCCGCGTTGTGTGCGGAGAGGATCGAATATGCCATCGTCTGACGGCGGGCGAGTGCCGGGTCGGTATCCGACACGACAAACTCCCTTCCGTTTTTGAGGAAAACGCCGTGATCTGTTATCTTTACCATGAGCGCCCCCGCTTATTTCGTTACATCGTCCGCGATCTTGTACATCATGTCGAAGTACTTTCTTTTCTCCTCGCAGAAAGCCTTCATCTCGGCGATCTGCTCCTCGGAGAATGCGTCGAGATCCCCGTCCTTCAGCTTGTTCTTGTACATCTTGTCGAGAGCAAGCGCGTACTGAATGTTGACGGTGACGATCTCGCCCTTCTGCTCGCATATGACGAGGTTGGAGTTGCCCTTGAAGAGCTCATTTACGGCTGCCTCACCCATCTGAGCCGCCGCAACGCGGTCGCGGAGCGTGGGATTGCCGCCGCGCACAACGTGAGCAAGACGCGCGAACTTCGTTTCGACGCCGGTTTGCTCCTGGATGCGCTTTGCAAAGCCCTCGGAGAAGTTCTCGACACCCTCGGCGACGATCACGATGAAGCTGCGCTGACCGTTTGCCTTCATGGTCTTGATCTTCTCGATTGCGGCAGCCTCGTCGAATTCCTTCTCAGGGATGACGGTTGCGACCGCGCCCGATGCGATTCCGGTGAGAAGCGCAATGTCTCCGGCGCCGCGTCCCATTACCTCGATCACGTTGCAGCGTGCGTGTGATTCGCAGGTGTCGCGCAGGCGGTCAGCCATCTCGAGAACCGTGTTCATTGCGGTGTCGAAGCCGATCGAGTAATCGGTGGAGGTTATGTCGTTGTCGATCGTGCCGGGGATTCCGATCGTGGGGATTCCGTGATTGGAAAGATCCGTTGCGCCGCGGAACGTGCCGTCGCCGCCGATCGCAACGATACCGTCGATCTGGTTCTTTTCGCAGTTTTTGAGAGCGTCAGCCATGCCCTCGGGGGTCTTGAAGCGCAGGCAGCGGTCGGAATAAAGAACGGTGCCGCCGAGTCCGGCGATGTTTGCAACGTCGCGCGCGGAGAGTATCTTCATGTCGTCCTCGAGAAGTCCCGAGTAGCCGCGCATAAGACCGTAGACCTCAACACCGCGCGACTGAGCGCAGTTGACGACCGCACGGACGGCGGCGTTCATTCCGGGTGCGTCTCCGCCGGAGGTAAGGACCGCGATTTTTCTGAAATTCTTTTCCATTTTCTATTCCCATCCTTTTTTGGTAAGTATTATTGAAAGCAACTTTTACACCATCCTACATTTTAATACATGCGCGGAAAAAAATCAATAGAAAATTGACCGAATATTGCCGCTGCGGTGCCATATGGAGATAAATTTACATAATTTTTATAAACCGCATTGACTTTTTCGCCTCCGCCTGTTACCATAAAACCGTAATATGCCCGGAAACGGGGCAAAAACATGAGTTACGGAGGATTCGGGAATGAAACTCGGAATGATAAGAGGGTACAGCGAGGACTTTTTCCGCTATACGAAGGATCACGGACTTGACTTTATCGAGGTCTGCACGAATTACGATAATGAGACGGAAGCGTTTATCGCAAATATCGAGGAGACGAAAAAGCTCATCGACAAATACGAGCTGCCGATACTTTCGGTCGGACGCTGGAATTCGGAGCCGATAAAGGACGGTAAGATCGACGCTGCGGTCAAGGATATGCTGAAGGAGCAGATCGACAAGACCGCGTATATCGGATGCCCCGTTTTCAACATGGGCGTGAACCGCGACGAGTCGGTAAGTCTTTTCAAAAATTATGTTCTTGCGGTGGAATATCTGCGCGAGATGTCGGATTACGCCCGAGAGCGCGGGGTGACGGTCGCACTCTACAACTGCTCGTGGAGCAATTTCCTCTGCGAGACAAAAACGTGGGAGATCGTGCTTCCCGAGCTTCCCGACGTCATGATAAAGTACGACTGCTCGCATGCATACGCACGCGGCGCGGATTATCTTTCGGAGCTTTACAGATGGGCGGACCGCCTCGCGCATATGCACATCAAGGGAAGCAACATCGCCGACGGCAGATATATCGACGATCCGCCGGCGGGAATCGACGCGCTCGATTGGAGACGGATATTCTCGATCCTGTACGCGCGCGGATACGACGGGACCCTTTCGATCGAGCCTCACTCCGCAATATGGCAGGGCGAGCTCGGCGAGCGCGGTGTTCTTTTCACGATCGACTATATAAGACAGTACATGCTCAGGTAAAGCCGCTCCGCCGCAGGCGGGAAGCGAATGCCGGAGCAAACGGAAAAAGGAGGGAGCCGTCCGGGACGGCTCCCTTTCGTTTTTGCGGGCAAAAGTGCGGATTTTCGCGCAAAAAGCGCGCAGTATTGCCTGCATTGAAAAAGAATTTAAATATTTTCTGTTTACACGGGTGATATAAGATGGTATAATAGGACACGGTATAACGTTAATTTGTAATCGTACGTTATCTTACCGTGTCCGCGAGTTTGATGCGGAGCATCAAACTCCAACGTAAGCAGGAATTTGTAAAAGTTTGGGCTTTCGCCCCTCCCGTGCTTTGCACGGACTCGATATTATGACGGCAGGACACGGTATGACGTTAATTTGTGACTGCACGCTTACTTACCGTGTCCGCGAGTTTGATGCGCGGCATCAAACTCCAACGTGAAACCGAGGTTGAGCACGGTATGACGTTAATTTGTGACTGCACGCTTACTTACCGTGTCCGAGAGAATGACGCAGCGCGTCATTCTCCGACGTGAAACGGAAACTGAGCACGGTATAACGTTAGTTTGTGACTGCACGCTTACTTACCGTGTCCGCGAGTTTGAAGAACATGGTATAACATCTGGCTCAATTTGTACGTTTACTTACCATGTTCCCGAAAACGGAGCCCCGCTCCGTTTTCCAACGTGAGTTCGACCTTGAACAAGGCGTCAAACTCCAACGTGAAACCGGGGACGAGTACGGTATTACATTGGTTTGCAGTCGCACGTTCATTTACCATGCTCCCAAAATCGGAGCGGCACTGCGCTTTTCGACGCAGGTACGACTTTGCGCGTGGCGCTTTCTCCGACGTGAGCCGGAATGCGTCCGCATCCATGTTTCTCCGCGGATGGCGGAGCATTGATTCTTCAGCTTAAGCGCGGGTTTCCCCGCTTTATGATCTACTTATGCACGGAGGTGACTTCATGCGTGGTTTCGGTGTGACCGACGTCGGACAGCGGCGCACGGTCAATCAGGACAGCTTCATAATAAAGCAGACGGCGGACGACCGTCTCCTTGCGGTTGTCTGCGACGGAATGGGCGGCGCGGCCGGGGGGCTTGAGGCAAGCTCGACGGCGGCAGGCACTTTTGCGGCTTTCGCCGAGGCGGAGCTTGAAAAGCTCGGCGATGGTGCTCCCCTCAAGGCGCAGAAGGCGGAACGGCTTCTGCGGCGCGCGGTCGATGCGGCGAACGAAGCGGTTTACGAAAGAGCAAAGGAAAACGAAATGCTCACCGGCATGGGAACGACGCTTGTCGCCGCGCTTGTGTACGGCGGCGACATATACGCGGTGAACGTCGGGGACAGCAGGCTCTACCTTATCTCCGGCGACGGGAACATCACTCAGGTGACACACGATCACTCATATGTTCAGTTTCTTGTCGATATCGGCAAGATAAGCGAGGACGAGGCGCGCCTCAGCACGAACAGGAACATTATCACAAGGGCGGTCGGCACATCACCCGAGATTGAGTGCGATTTCTTTACCATTTGTACCGACGGGATGGAGAGGGCGTGTATGCTTCTCTGTACGGACGGGCTTTCGAACATGCTTTCGACCGATGAGATCGCGGACAGCATGATCGGCGATCTTACCGATGAAAACGGACTTGCGTCGGCTTGCCGCACTCTTGTGGATACCGCGAACGAAAACGGCGGGCCCGACAACATAACCGCGCTCCTTATATCGCTTTGACGGCGGATTTTTCGGAAAGGAACGGCTGTGCGAAAGAGCAGCCGGATGAATAAATGGAAGGCTACGAGAGATATGTCGGGCAGGTGCTCGATAACAGATACAGAATCGAAAGAATAATCGGCATGGGCGGCATGGCGGTCGTTTTCCGCGCGGAGGATCTTCTGATGCGCCGCATCGTCGCCGTCAAGATACTGAAGGACGATATTGCGCGCGACGAGGTTTCGGTGAAGCGCTTCATCAACGAATCGAAGGCGGTCTCCATGCTTTCGCATCCTAATATCGTGACGATCTACGATGTTTCCGTGCGTTCGGACGCCAAGTATATAGTCATGGAATATATCGAGGGAATAACCCTGAAGAATTACATGACGAAGAAGGGAAAGCTCGAATTCCGCGAGATAATCATGTATACCGAGCAGGTGCTCCGCGCGCTCGAGCACGCGCATCAGAAGGGGATAGTTCACCGCGATATCAAGCCGCAGAACATCATGCTTCTGAAAAACGGAATAATCAAGGTCATGGACTTCGGCATTGCGAAGCTGCCGAATGCGGAGACCGTTACCGTCAAGGACAGCGCGATCGGAACGGTCTACTATATAAGTCCCGAGCAGGCGTCCGGCAAGCCCATCGACGCGCGCAGCGACATATATTCGCTCGGCGTTATGATGTACGAAATGGCGACCGGCAAGCTGCCGTTTACCGCGGACAGCCCGGTTTCCGTCGCGCTCAAGCAGATAAACGATACCGCAAAGCCCGTCAAGGAGGAGATGCCGTCTCTTCCGCTCGGACTTTCGCAGATCATCGCGCGCGCCATGGATAAGGACCCCGATATGAGGTATCAGAGCGCTCAGCAGATGCTTCGTCAGGTGGTGCGCCTCGGGGACAATCCCGAAACGACGTTCAAGCCGCCGAAGCCGACGAAGAAGAAGGGGCGCGTGAAGACGAGCCGCGGCATGCTTCCGATAATTCTTGCGATAACCGCGGCCGTTTTTATTGTCGCCGTGGCGTCGGCTTTCGTCCTTGTGAACAAGCTGTTTCTCTCGGGCGACGATACCAAGACGATCACCGTCGATGAGTTTGCCGGCAAAACCTTCACCGACGAGCTTCAGAAATATTTCGACGCCTCGGATATATATCACCTGAATCTCAATCAGGTGTACGACTCCGACGCTCCCGCGGGCTATATAATGACGCAGGACCCGGCGGCGGGCGAAAACCGCAAGATCGAGCCCGGAAAGAAGAAGTGCGAGATCACGCTTACGGTAAGCCTCGGTCCGAAGACCATGAAGATGTCGGACGTGAAGTCACTCGATTACCGCGAGGCGACGCTTCTGCTCAAGAAGATGGGACTTCGCGTCAGCACGGAGTCGATCACAAGCGATCTTTACGATGTCGGACACGTTATATCCTCTGCGCCCGAAGCGGGAACCGTGCTTGAAGCGGGAGACCGCGTTGTGCTGTACGTCAGCACGGGCGCAAGCGGCGAGCGGATCACCGTGCCGAACTTCAAGGGCAAGACCGAGAAGCAAGTGCTTGCGGAGGCAACCGAGGCGGGACTTCTCATCGGCGATGTGTCATATGAGGAGTCGGAGGATTACGGCAAGGGACTTGTCGCAGATCAGAGCATACCGAGCGGAAGCCAGGCAAACAAAAACTCGATAATCGACTTCGTGGTGTCGCTCGGCGCGCCCGAGACCACTGCACCGGAGACTACGGAAGAGGTAACGGAGGCTCCGACGGATACTGCGGATATTACCGATACGGGCACCAATGTGACGGACACGGAAAGCCCGGCTACCGACGACGGAAGCTCGAATAAGGATACCGACGATACGGAGGACGCGGTTTACGCGGATAACAAGAACTGATGGCGGTGACAGCGGATAAACTGTACGCGACAATACTGAAGGGAGTGGGCGGGCTGTATACGGTCCGCCCCGATCTCGTCGGGGAGGATGTCCCGCCGAGAATAAACTGCAGCGCGAGGGGAAAGCTCCGCTCGGGAGAGGAAACGCCGTATCCGGGGGATCGCGTCGAGCTTGAATGCTCCGGCGGAGCATGGGCGATCGCGCGGATACTCGAAAGGAAAAACGCACTCCGCCGCCCGACCGTGGCAAACGTGACTCACCTTGCGGCGGTCATTCCCGCCGCACGCCCGAAGCCCGATCTCATGACCGCCGACAAGCTGATCCTTTACGCAGAGAGCGCAGGGATCGAGCCGATCGTCGTGGTGAACAAATCGGACCTCGCACCCGATTACGCGCGCCATATCGCGCAGGTGTACGAAAATGCGGGGTACCGCTCGTTTTTGATATCGGCGCTCGGCGGAGAGGGCACGGACGAGCTGAGGGATTACGTTCTTTCGGCATCATCGCCGTCGTCGCCGTCCACGGTTACGTTTTCGGGCGCGTCCGGAGTCGGAAAGTCAACGCTTATGACGAAGCTTTTTCCGGAGCTTTCGCTCGCCACGGGCGCGGTGAGCAGGAAAAGCGAGCGCGGTCGGCATACGACTCGCACGGCGGAACTTTTCGAGGTCGCGAACGGGCTGTTTCTCGCGGATACGCCGGGGTTCACGATGCTCGATTTCGCCCGGTATAACTTCTTCCCGTCGGGTGATCTTGCGTATCTTTACCGCGAATTCGAGCCGTATATCGGCAAGTGTAAATATACGAAATGCACGCACCTTCGTGAGGAGGGCTGCGCGGTGATCGCGGCGGAGAAGGAGGGGAAAATATCCCCCGAACGCAGGGAAAGCTACATAAAAATATACGAGGAAATGAAAAAAACGCCCGATTGGGCGAGAAAGAATCAGCTCCGCTGACTGCGGGGCTGCGGCGGCACGGAACGCGGAGGTAAAATGTCAAGGATAATTCTCGGAGTGGATTTCGGCGACGCGCGCACGGGACTTGCCGTGGCGGGCAGGAGCGGAAGCATCGCGGTCGGCGCGGGGCTTATACGCGCGGACGGCTTCAAAAAGGCGCTTGCCGCCGTCAGCGAGGCGGCGAAGCGCGAAAAAGCGGAGCTGATCGTCGTGGGGAATCCGCTCAACATGAACGGCTCGGCGGGTCCGAGATCGGAGAAGTGCCGCGACTTTGCGGCAGCTCTCGAGGAGGAGACCGGGATCGAAACGGTGCTTTACGACGAGAGGCTGACGACGGTCAGCGCGCATCGGTATCTTTCGGATACCGGAGTGAGCGGGAAGAAGCGCAAGGAAAGCGTGGACGAGCTGTCGGCGACGCTGATCCTTCAGGATTATATAGATCGGTATCCGGAAAAGCTCGGCTGATCGGGAATGCCGTGATGTGCTTTGCGGCGGGCATAAGGCAGAGCAGAACGCCGCATTTCAAAGGAGGTCTTTATGCACGCAATAATAGTACTCGGCGGAGAGCGCATAACGTCTCTTTGCGCGCCGCTTCCCGAGAAGGCTTTGGTGATTGCCGCCGACCGCGGATGGGATAACGCACTCGCGCTCGGGCTTATGCCCGACGTGCTCGTCGGCGATATGGATTCGATATCCGCCGTTCCCGACGGCGTGGAGCTGCACCGTTCCCCTGCGGTGAAGGATGAGACGGACGCGCAGCTTGCGATCCGCTGTGCCGTATCGCGCGGCGCGGATTCGCTGACTCTTGTCGGACGAATCGCGGGACGTGCCGACCATACGCTGTCGCTCATATTTCTGCTCGAATCGCTGAAAAAGCACGGAATCGCGGCGGAGATCGTCGACGATATAAACAGGATACGTCTGCTCTCGAACGAAGCGTTTGCGCCTCGGCGCGCGGGATTCAAATATTTCGGACTGCTTTCGCTCGGCAGGAGCACGGTGAGCGCTTCCTCGTGCAAGTATCCGCTTGAGCGCTCCGAGCTCGTCCGCGACAATCCGTACGCGACGAGCAACGAGATCACGGGAGACGCAGCGTATATCGAGGTCTCCGGGGACGGCGTGCTTCTCATAGAGTCGGACAGGCTCGCATGAAAAAGCGGGCGGATTTTTCGCGCCCGCACACCCCGAAATCCCGAATTTTGTGCGCGGATCGCACCATGTCGGAAAAAATGCAAAAAACATTCGTTTTTTTGAAAAAAGGGGTTGATTTTTGAATCGGCTTATGATATAATACAAAAGCTGATTAACGGCCCGTTGGTCAAGCGGCTAAGACATCGCCCTCTCACGGCGAAAACGGGAGTTCGATTCTCCCACGGGTCACCAGCCCGGAAGCCGGGCAGCCGAGAATCATGGAGGCAGGCTTAAGTTTGTTTCCTTATCGCCCGATGGGTGATTGGTTTTGACTGTTTTGCTTTCACTAAGGTCTCCCGCACAAAAGTGCGGGGGATTTTTTGTGTTATTTTGCAGGCGTGCCGCGCACGTCCCGTACTTCACCTTATGTGTGTCTCTCCGTCCGGCAGCTCGTCCGCCGCCGCGCATGAGCGGGATTTCTCCGCCGGTCTTGACAAGGGAAAGAATATCTGATACAGTATAAATGAAAAGGTGTTCTCCATAATGGGCGTGTGTCTTTTGCCTATCCCCACGGAGGACACCTGTTCTCTTTCCGGCACCCGAACATGACGGAATTTCTTTCTTGCCTTATCCTGCACCGCGAAATAACCTTTATCCGCTTTTGCTTCGGCATGTGAATTTTGCCGGAAGCCGCAGCCCGTTTCCTGCCGACAACTGCCCGGCTTTTTTGCTCCGCGCTTTCAGGGCATTTTTGCCGCCGCAGCATATCCTTTCGTGCGTCTGGCGGATTGCGTTTCACTCGCACGGCTGCGTTTTCAGTCGAATATGGTTTTCCACGCGCTGTCGCGGTACGCGCGAAAGCACATGCGGATCTGTTCTTCGCTGCATTTTTCTTCGGTGAGCGGCGGCAGATTGTCCTCGTCAAAGCAGCCGATCCCGACCGTCTCCGAATTTTCGGCAAATTCTCCGCCGAGCTCGTCGCAGAGGTAGAATATCTTGACCACACCGTATGCGTAAGGCGGAAGATTGTGAAAATCGCGGTTCTGCACGGCGATGACCGACTTCACCGCGACGTCGAGCCCCGCTTCCTCCTTAGTTTCCTTGACGGCGTTTTCCGCCGGAGACATCGTGACCTCGCACCATCCGCCGGGGAGCGACCATGTGCCGTTCGCCTCGTGTACAAGCAGAATTTTCCCGTCTCTGAATATCGCGGAGCGGGTATCGACCTTCGGCGTCTGATATCCGCTGTCGGAGCAGAACATCCCCGTTACCGTGTCGAGCGGAAGCTCGGTCTTCATCGAGATGATCTCCGCCGCGATCTCGCGGATGCGTTCGTACCGCTCACGGTCGTAAATGTCCTTTCCGTAGTGAAGCCCCGCCTGAGCGAGGCTCTGAAGCTCGATCGCGTATTCCGTCAGTCTGTCTCTTTTCATAAATCCTCCTTATTTACGGCGAGAAACGCCGCCGTCCGCCGCACGGCTTTTGCCGATGCGGATTTTTACTTTATTATCTTTTTCTGCCGCCGTTCGGCAGCATCTTTCGTTTCCGCTGCGCACGGTATGCGAAAAAGAGCATACCGCCGCGCGGGTTATTTGAATCCGTCCGGAGGTTCCCAACGCAGGCGGCGAGTGCGGGATATAATTTTCAGAGCAGCGCGCGCAGCCGTTCGGCGGCTTCGGCGGTATCGCTCCGTTTTCCGAATGAGGTGATTCGGAAATACCCGCGCCCCGCGCTGCCGAAGCCCTCGCCGGGCGTTCCGACTATCTGCGCTTTTTCGAGAAGCAGGTCGAAAAATTCCCACGATCCCATGCCGCCGGGGCACCTCATCCAGATGTACGGCGACGATCTGCCGCCCGTGTAGAAGATTCCCTTTTCGTCAAGCGGCGCGGACAGAATGTGCGCGTTTTCCTTGTAAATTCGTATCGCCTCCGCGCACTGCGCGCGTCCCTCGTCGGAAAGCGCGGCTTCGGCGGCACGCTGAATAATATATGCGACGCCGTTGAATTTCGTCGCCTGCCGCCTCGCCCAAAGCGCGTTCAGCGACACATCTCCCGCTGAAAGTCCGGACGGCACGACCGTCCATGCGCACCGCATTCCGGTGAAGCCCGCCGATTTTGACAGGCTGCATATTTCGACCGCGCATTGTTTTGCTCCGTCGATCTCGTATATCGAATGAGGAAAGTCCCCGTCGATGAACGCTTCGTATGCGGAATCGTATATGATGAGCGATCCCGTATCGCGGGCGAAATTCACCCACTTTTCAAGCTGCTTGCGCGAGTAGACCGCGCCCGTCGGATTGTTCGGCGAACAGATGAAGAACACCGCGCCGCTTTCCGCGATCCCGTCCGGCATCGGAAGAAATAAGTTTTCCCGCGTTCCTTCGATCATGCGGACACGCCGCCCCGCGAGTATGCTTGAATCCACGTAGACGGGGTAGACGGGATCGGGAATGTATACGGGGCTGTCGCCGAGGATGTCGGCGATGTTGCCCGCATCGGATTTCGCACCGTCCGAGATGAATATTTCGTCCTCGTCGAGCGATACACCGAGCGAGGCATACCGCCGCGCGACTGCCTCAAGGAGAAAAGCGTATCCGCGCTCGGGCGCGTACCCGCGAAAGGTTTCGCTTTCGCCCATCTCCGCGGTGGCGCGCCGCGCCGCCGCGACGACGCACGGCGCAAGCGGAAGCGTGACATCGCCGATCCCGAGGCGAATGAGCCGTTTTTCCTCTTCGGGATTGGCGCTGCCGTAATCCCGTACCCGCCGCGCGACCTCGGAAAACAGATAATTATCCTTCAGTCCGAGAAAGCCTTCGTTGATCTTTATTTTCATGTCCGCTCCTTCTCCGACGGCGTTAACCGCGAAAATCAAAGGTTCCGTCGTATACCCACACCGCGTCCCCCTCCATCGTGATCCGGCGGTCTGCACCGACGCGGACCGTCAGTTCGCCGCCGTGCAGGCGGACGCGCACATCGGTTTCGGCGTCGCAGAGGGAGTTTTCGACCGCGGCGCATACCGCGGCGCACGCTCCCGTGCCGCACGCCCACGTCTCGCCGGAGCCGCGCTCCCAGACGCGCATTTCGATCTCGGTGCGGCTGATTATGCGCACAAATTCCGTGTTCACGCGCTCGGGAAAGAGCGGGTGATGCTCAAAGGCGGAACCGATTTTTTCAAGATCGAGCGAGGCAATATCGCCGCAGAACACGACCGCGTGCGGATTCCCCACGGAAAGCGCCGTCACGCGAGCGCGCATTCCGCCCGCCGTGATCTCGCTGCCGATCATCTTGCCGCCTGAAAGAACGGGAATTTTCTCCGGGGCGAATTCGGCATAACCCATATCGACGGAGACGGACGAAACGGCAGCGCCGTTTGTGCGGAGCGTCAGTGTCTTTATCCCGGAGAGCGTCTCGACCGTGAGTGTTGTTTCCCTTACGGCTCGGCTGTCCCACAGGTATTTCCCGACGCAGCGTATCGCGTTCCCGCACATTTTTCCCTCGCTGCCGTCGGCATTGAATATCCGCATCGCGGCGTCGGCTTTTTGCGACGGGCATATCAGAACGATACCGTCGGCACCGACCGACAGGCGGCGCGGGCACATCACGGATGCAAGGGCGGCGGGGTCGAACGGAATTTTGTCCGCGCAGCTTATATATATGTAGTCGTTTCCGGTGCCCTGCATCTTCGTGAAGTGAATTTTCATTATTATACGCTTTCCTCTTTCGTGATCGACGATATCTCATCCTCCGTGAGGTACCGCCATTCGCCGCGCCCGAGCGCCGGGTCGAGTTTCAGCGGTCCGAAGGATATTCTCTCGAGCGATACCACCTTGCATCCGACGGCGGCGAACATTCTCTTTATCTGATGGAATTTGCCCTCGGAGATCGTGATCTCTCCCGAAAGAGCGCCGTCCGCCGAGATCTGCGCCGGAGACGTCACATATCCGCCGATGTCCGCGCCGAGCTCGAGTGCACGCTTTCCTTCGGCGTCCAAAGGAAGATCGAGACCGTAACGGTATGTTTTCATGACGTGCTTTTTCGGCGAGAGAAGCTCATGCGCCGTCTGACCGTCGTTTGTGATCAGAAGAAGTCCGAGCGTGTCGCGGTCGAGCCTCCCGCACGGAAAGAATCCGCGCTTGGAATAGGACGGAGGCAGAAGCGTCATTACCGTCGCGCCGCCCTCCTCCGTGGATGAGATCAGCCCGGCGGGCTTGTTAAGCATAATGTATTCGAATCTGCTCCATTTTATGACCTGACCCGAGAGGCATACGGTGTCGGCATTCTCGTCGATGTGGATCGCGGCGGAACGCACCGCGGTTCCGTTTACCGTGATACCGCCTTTTTTTGCGAGTTTTGCGGCTTCGCTTCTGGTGCAGGCGCCGCTTTCACTAAGATATTTATCGAGTCTCATTGAATTTCCGCCTTTTTGAAATCGTATATATAATATATTGTAGCATAATTACGAAAAGAAGTAAATCCGAAAAAAGCGAAAAAAGATTGAAAAAATGTCGGTTTGTCAATGATATGTTACACCGTGCTTCAAAAAATTATCGAGAGTAGCCTTGGGTGAAATCCAGTTAAGCGGGCGCATGGGAAAGTTATTGTATTTCCGAAGGTGAACGGCGAGTTGTTTTTTGAAGTCGTTGAATGAGTAGAACGTATGAGTTGCGTAAAAATACTCATTATCCTTGCGGTGTGAGCGCTCAACTTTGCCGTTGTGACGCGGTGTGAACGGTCGGATCAGCTTATGCGTGATCTTTCTCTCTTTGAGCGCGCGCTCAA